>Ga0123353_10001271_pt1 | contig 30913 bp, 19 predicted proteins | sample TergutLab28metaG_3_FD_92763 | JGI IMG/M metagenome (GOLD analysis project Ga0123353, IMG submission 92763) | Labiotermes labralis P3 segment gut microbial communities from Petit-Saut dam, French Guiana - Lab288 P3 | ecosystem: Host-associated > Arthropoda: Insects > Digestive system > Gut ...
AGAAGAGTTGTTAAGGCGTTAAATAAACTGGTAAAATATAGACTCAAAAAGCGCAAGAAAAAAGGAGTGTCCCTTTTCGCGCAAAAACAACCCCTCACAGGGGTTGTTTTTGTGCGCTCTTTATTCCGCTTCTTTTTCTGCTGTTTTTCCGCTTCCCTTCCCTTTGTTCCTCATTCCCTTATTTTTCTCGCTTTTGTTTCCGTTGTTTATTGTGATTCTTAATAACGGAGTTGATGTGAAAACCCTCAGCCACACACTCGGCCATTACTCAGCAGGGTTTACCCTCGACACCTATACGCACGTCACCACGCAAATGCAAGAGGAAGCGGCAAGGAAGATTGGCGGGTTCATGGCGGGAATAAGCTGATTTTTCTTGCAATCTAGGGTGGGATGTGCTATGATATTTACGAAGATGAAAGGGGGAGCCACTGTTGTGAATGTAGAAATGGTAACTTGCGTGATGATACAAAATCCCGAAACGAACGATGTTCTTATTCAAAATCGCAAGCAAAAATATCCGGGCTATTCATTCCCTGGCGGTCACGTTGAACGTGGCGAGAGTATCTATGACTGCGCTGTACGAGAGGTCAAAGAGGAAACGGGACTTGATGTAAACAACATCAAATTCTGCGGCGTTGTTCATTGGGCGAACAGCGAAAACGGCGAACGATATCTTTGCTTCATGTACAAGACAACACAGTTTGACGGAAAGCTAATCTTGGAAACCGATGAGGGTGAGCAGTTTTGGCTCGGTATAGACGAGCTTCTCGCAACGCCAAAAGAGAAATTCTCATCTGTTCACTATGCGCTTTCGCCGCTGTTCCACGAATACGGAAGATATAGCGAAGCGTTTTTGTCGTGGAACAGCAATGCTTCAATGTGGGAGCTGTGCTATAAGTAAAACAAATCCACTACAGCCTTGCGGTAGAAAAATTCAGTGCGGCAAGCTGCAAGCAGAATCAATCATAAATATGGCGTGTTCATGGCGGCGGCCCAAAGATAATGGTCAGGAAATCGTCAGGCCCAGCCCAGCGAAACGCCTATGCACAAGCACTTTTCCGACCTCCGGTGAGTCCGCCCAATACAGCAATATGCGTCCCGTAATGGTCAAAATAATGGTCAGGAGTAAGCCGAGAGCAAGAAACACCAGAACAACAGAAGAAAAGCCAAAGCCGCAAAGTCAGTCGTGTCAAGACTTTGCGGCTTTTTAGCGGTGGTCGGAGTGTCGAGATTCGAACTCGAGGCCTCTTGGTCCCGAACCAAGCGCGATACCAAACTTCGCCACACCCCGGAATATTAACTTACACAGATTGCTAAAACACAGGAATATCAAGGGTTTGCGCTGACATGTCAATCCTCCAAATGCTCACCCCGCTTGGTTTTGACCGAAAAATCCCGCTTAGTCAAAACCAAGACACGTTTCCACGCGAAAATGATTATACTCTATTTTTGCCGATACGTCAAGCATTTTTTATCCAAACAGCCATAATTTTTGGCACAATTTTTTCTGCCCCGCTTTCACTAAAAATCGCAAAAAGCTGATTCTTATTATTCCTCTGCGCCCGCCGGGTGTTTTTCATTCGTGCGTTTGATGTGTTCTATCAAAAAGTCCCCCTTGATATTTCAGCCCATCCGTGCGATAATGGTATCATTACCTGACTTTATTGATAGGAGCAACCCACATGAACAGAACAACGATCCTCAAAAGCGGCTGGAAATTCCATTTAGGCGACGAGGAGTACGCCTTCTACAAGGGCTTCGACGACAGCGGCTGGCAATCCGTGACGCTGCCTCACGACTGGTCCATGGAGCATCCGTTTGACCGCCGTTATTCCAGCGGCACGGGCTACGTGCGCGGCGGCGTGGGCTGGTATCGCCTGCGCTTCATTCTACCCGAGGAAATCAGGGGCAAAACTGTGCTCGTGACTTTCGGCGGCGTCTACAAAAACGCGCGCGTATGGTGCAACACGAACTATTTGGGGATGCGTCCTTTCGGCTACGCGACGTTCACCCACGACATAAGCGCGTTCGTACAGCCCGGCGACAACGTCATCGCCGTCCGCGCGGAGCATACCGATCTGGCGGACTCGCGCTGGTTTACGGGAAGCGGCATATACCGCGACGTGACCCTTACCGTGCTTGATCCCGTACACTTCGCGCAGGACGGCGTGTTCGTATACACAACGGCGGCAAACGCGGAGGAAGCGGAGCTTTTAGTCGAGTGGCGGCTGTCTGAATCCGCCGACGTTACGTTCGAGCTGCGCGGCTCAAGCGGGCAGCCTGTAACGGGCGCGGATTCATCGGGCGAAGCAGGTACGGTTTCCCTGCGCGTAAGCCGCCCCGCGCTGTGGTCACCTGACTCTCCCGCCCTGTATTCGCTGATCTGCCGCGCGTCGGAAAACGGCGTTGTCCGTGACGAGCTTACGATCCCCTGCGGCATACGTACCTTTGCTTTCGACGCTGATACGGGGTTCACCCTGAACAACGTTCCGACAAGGCTCAAGGGTGTATGCCTGCACCACGACGCGGGCGCGTTGGGCGCGGCCGTGCCGAAAGCGGTGTGGCGGCGCAGGCTCCAAAAGCTTAAGGAAACCGGTTGCAACGCTATCCGAGCCGCCCACAACCCGCCGGACTCCCACCTGCTCGACCTGTGCGACGAGCTGGGCTTTCTCGTCATGGACGAGGCCTTCGACGAGTGGGAGGGCTTCAAAAATAAATGGTGGCAGGGCCACAACGTCTACCCGCCGAAGCATTTCGGATACGCCGACGCTTTCCCCCAGTGGTATGAGCGCGACTTAAGCGGCATGGTGCTGCGCGACCGCAATCATCCCTCGGTGATTCTGTGGAGCATCGGCAACGAGGTCGATTACCCCAACGACCCCTACTGCCACCCGCTCTTTGAGTCCATGACCGGCAACAACGACGCGAACAAGCCCGCGCAGGAGCGTCAGTACGACCCAAATAAGCCGAACGCGGAACGCCTGGCGGAAATCGCGCGGTGGCTCGCGGAAATCGTGAAGAAGCACGACGTGACGCGTCCCGTAACGGCGGCGCTGGCATTCCCCGAGCTGTCAAATCTGATCGGTTACGCACAGGCTCTGGACATCGCGGGATATAATTACAAAGAGCACCTCTACCGCGAGGACCGCGCGAAATACCCCGGCCGCGTGATCTACGGCAGCGAAAACGGCCACGGCGAGTCCGAGTGGCTGGCCGTCAGGGACAACGCGGACATATGCGGGCAGTTTTTGTGGACCGGCATCGACTACCTGGGCGAAGCGCACGGCTGGCCTGTCCGCCTGTCGCCCGCGGGGCTGCTCACGACGGCGGGCTTTGAAAAACCGCGCTTCTGTCACCGCAGGGCCATGTGGACGCGGGAGCTTATGTGCCGTCTCTCCGCCCGTGTACAGGATGACTCTCCCGAGCTTTTCGCGTGGGACTTTGAGCCGGGACAAACGGTGTGCGTCAGCGTTTACGCCAACGCCGAAAGAGCGGAGCTTCTGCTGAACGGACGCTCCCTCGGCGTGCAGGACACGGACGGCTTCGCGGTTTCGTTTGACGTACCCTTTGAGCCGGGCGAACTGAAAGCCGTCGTGTCACGCGGCGCGGAATCGGCTGAGGATATTTTAGCGACACCGGGCGGGCTTGCGGAGATCAGGCTTCAAATTTTTGACGCGGGCGCGGCTGACGCAAACGACGTCACACAGGTGGAGGTATCGCTGTTTGACGCGGAGGGGCGTCAGATCACCGCGCGGGACGCGGAGCTGCGGTTCGCGCTTGCGGGTAGCGGCGAGCTGATCGGAATTGATAACGGCAGACCCGACGATTTGACTCCTTACACGTCCCAAACGCGCGGGACGTACATGGGGCGGGCGATCGCCTATGTTAGGCCGGGGGACGAGGGCGCGGAGCTTCATGTTTCGGCGCGCGGCGGGGTTAAGGCGAGCATATGCTTATAAATATGATAGATATGGGGTAAAATACACGTCATTGCGAGCGCGAATAAAGGTTGCGTGACAGCAATTTTTGTGCGCGAAGCAATCCAGCCGCAGTTGTATAACTGGATTGCTTCGCGCCCCGACCCTGTGGTAAAAAAACGCTTCTCCGCGCTCGCAATGACGCCTGACTTTTACCTGTTTTCTTTTTCAACGCGTGGTTCGCATAAATAGACAAGCCGCTATAAATCGAAATTTATAGCGGCTTTGTGTTTAATGAATGTTTTACAAGCGCGTTAATTGCCCTTTTGCATCTGCCTTTTAACGTACCAGTTAATAATTTTCTGAACGATCCCGTTATTGTCCTGCGCCTGATCGTCGCCGCCCGCTCCCGGGGCAAGCGACTCGCTGTCGGACAGATCAATTTCACTCGCGTTCAGCTTATAGGAGGTCGCGAACATATCCGCGACCTGTTTTCTGACCATCCCCCTCAGCGGTATGTGGGAGATCATGCCGTATGTGGCGGCCTGGCCGCTTTCGCCCAGCTCCGGGTGCGCGACGGCATACGCGGCGCATTCCCGGAGGTCGGCCAGATACTGCTCGGCCACCTTGTCATGGGACGCTGTAACCATTGCGTGCAAAGCGTCCGGCCGTTGGAGCCTGTCTACCTGCCAGCCCTTCTCCTCCATCAGATCCCCGACGACAAAGATGTTCAACTTCGGGTCCTTTGAGCGGTAAGAAAGCAGGCTCGCCTGCGGGTTGCCTATAATCTCGAGTCCGTCTATGGAAGTTATTCCTTCTTTGAGTTTATTGGCCGTATCCATGGTCCGCGCCGCAAGGGCCTTATACCCCTCAAGCCCGTTTGCCTGAATGGCGGCCCACGCCGCGGCGTACGCGCCGCCCGGCCTCGTGCCGAGCAAAGCGGGGGAAGCGAACACCCCGCCGGGCCAGTCCTGATTCACAAAAATCTGATGCTGGAAATAATCCACACTTCTGTACAGGATGCAGGAAGCGCCCTTGGCGGCAAAGCCGTACTTGTGGATGTCGGCGGAAATCGACGTCACGCCCGGCACCCTGAAATCCCACAGCGGAAGCTTCGCGCCGTTCATTTCGATAAACGGCAGGATGTAGCCGCCGACGCAGGAGTCAACATGCATGGGAACGCCCCGCGCCTGAGCCAGCTCGCCCAGCTTCGCGATCGGATCAATGATGCCGTGGGGATATTCTGGCGCCCCGCCCAAAATCATCACGGTATTTTTGTTGATCGCTTTTTCCACCGCGGCGACGTCAACGCCGTAGTCCGAAGCGAGCGGCATTCTGCGGACTTTCACGCCGAAATACTCGGCGCCCTTGTCCCATGCCACATGCGCGGTTTCCGGGATGATCATCTCCGGCTTGCGGATGCCCTTTGCCCGTCCCCAGTCGCGGTAGGTTTTCACGGCCAGCAAACAGCTTTCGGTTCCGCACGAGGTCATCACGCCGCAGGCGTTGTCGTCCACATGAAAGAGCGCGGCGGTAAATTTCAGAACCTCTTTCTCCAGCCGCTTCAGGCTTTTGAATACCGTCGGATTAAGGCCGTTCGCCGAAAAATACTTGAAGTAAGCGTCGCCCAAAAATTCCGTGTACTCCTGATTCAGGTAGTACACCAGACTCCAGGTCTTTGCGCCCTTATAGTTGGGGTCGTCCTTTCCGAAGCCGTCAAGCTCGGTCAGAATCTCGTCAAAGGGCCTTCCTTTTACCGGCATTTCGTAACTCATTTTTCTAACCCTTCCTTATAAAATTTTTTGTATAGTTCCTTAATAGAATAAAGTTCTGAACAGCGTGGCTATCCCCACGCCGACGTAGTTCCCCAAAGCGTAACCGATGATGCCGGTTATAAGCCCGCCGATCAAAACGTTCTTGTTTTTCAGCGCGGCCGCGACGCCCGGAACAAAGGGCGGCGAGCAAAGCGCGGATACGGAGGTGATGATCATGGTGTCGGAGTCAATTTTGCACAGCTTGCATAAAAGCGCGTGGATCATCAGGCTGCCGAAAATCGCGATCGTTACATACAAAAGCACGCTCCAGTTGATATTTCTCAGCATGGAAAGCTTTGTCATGGACGCGACGGTAAAGCAAAACACATAGATGATATACATGCCGGCCTGGAAAGTATGCTTTATATTCCGAACCGGCTTGATAAACGAGCACGCGATCCCGAGCGATGTGATCAGCAGGATCGTGACCGCCATGCTGTTCCCCTCGAACAGGCCTCCCGCAAAATTGGAGACTGCCACGATCACGCCCGATATCAGCAAGGCCAGGAGCAGCCGGAGGATAACGGGGCCGTGAAAAATCTTCCCGTATGATTCCACCGACTCGTCGCTTATGCCCGACACTTCCTGATCGCCGCCGGATTCAGCCGCCTTGTACGGCTTGAGCCTGAATACCTTTTGGAAGAAAACGCGGGCGACCGACGACATGAAGAGGATGTAAATCAGCGAAACCACCGTATCATATGTGTGGAAAACGATGTAATTATCGTCGCTTACGCCCAGGGCGGTTTTCATCGCGGCAAGATTGGGCGTGCCTCCCGTATAAAGGGCGGCCATCATACCGGCATATTTCCAGCCCTCCTCCAGCTTGTCGGCAAGCGTCAGCTGAAGCACAAAGGTTGTGACAATCACCGATACGAGCGCGAGCAACAGACAGATAAGGCCCGTCTTGGCGAGCTTGAACCATTTTTTCACATCCAGAGAAAACAACAGCAGCGGCAGGGCCACCGCCACCGCCACGTCCTGTATCAAATTTCTCGCGCCCACAAAGCTTTCAGGCAAAATGCCCGCGTTTCCGACGACGATCCCCGCTATGTAACAAATGAGCACGACGCCAATGTTTTTTACGATTTTGCTTTTTGTGGCCAGCCAGATGATCGGCGCGGGAAACAAAATAAACGCTATGGTAAAAACTGCATTCACAATACCCCACCCTTTGCTAAAAATTAAGACTAACTATGTTCTATCGTATCACAGAAAATTGCCGCGCGCAAGGCTTTTTTTGAAGTTTTTCCGTTTAGGGAAAATATATCTAAAAAATGTCTTGACATATAAAATTAAAACTGCTATTATGGGAAACAGAATTTATGAAAGGAGGAGCACAAATGAAAAATATGGTTCAAGCTCACGCGTTTTTAGACGGAGGAAGCGGTACCTGATAACCGGCCATTTGCGTTTATCGGTTCGCGGCACAACCTCCGCAGTTTTTGGAGGCTTGCCGCGGCTTTTATATTTTACGGGGTGAAATGCCCCGTAAATGTCGGGCAGCCTTTTCAGGGGCTGTCCCTTTATTATTTATAGTCAAAGTATTTGAACTATGGAGAGGTTGCTGTATGAAATCACCCATTCCGGACTATATGGCCCCGGCGCTCAGGCGTCAGGGGCTGGATGTTTCAAAACTCATTTACGCGATACATACGGATATGGACCTAAGCGGCGGCAGCGCGGACGTGTACTGCGCCCTCAGCGCCGATACGCTCTATATCCTCACAGGACGGGAGGCGGTCGTCAAGACCAAGGGTGCGCGGCGTTTGGTGGCGCTTTACGAGCCTGAAAAAATGGAGTCCTATCCCCTCGCCGATTTAGGCGAGCCGGGCTACGAAAAGCTGTTGACCACAGGCCGCCTGTTTTTTGAAAAAGACGGCGGCGCCGCGTCCGTGCTGCTCTTCTCCCTGGGCTTCGTCGCCCAGGTCGAGAGATTGACCAAGGTCATCAAAAACATCCGCGAGGGAAAGGAGCCGCTCTTTGAGGTCGCGCTCGAGGATGAGCCTTTCTGCCCGAAGTGCGGCGGGCGCTATCCCGAGCCGGACCGCAAAATCTGCCCGAAATGCCTTGACAAGCGCGGCATCACCCGCCGCCTGCTCGGCTTTTTCAGGGATTACAGACGCAAGGTGCTTGTCATACTGCTTGTCATGATGGCGGGCACGGTCTTTTCTGTCCTGTCGCCCTATTTAGGCTCGAAGGTTCTCATAGACGAGGTTTTGACGGAGGGCGGGAAGTACTACGGCGCGGTAGCCCGCACGGTACTGCTTATCCTGCTCGTCCGCGCTATCGGCGTCGGGCTGAACGTGCTGTATCAGTTCGTCCTGGCAAAGACGGTGCCGTGGATCATCTTCGATATTAAGCTCAAAATATTCGAGGCGATGCAGCGCCTTTCGGTCGGTTTTTACACCTCAAAACGGACCGGCGCGCTGATGAACCGCGTCACGCGGGACGCCATGAACCTCTACTGGTTCTTCGTGGACGGCCTGCCGTATCTGGTGGTCAACGTATTCTCCCTCACGGGCGTGATCACGCTGATATGCCTGTTAAATCTCAGGCTGGCCATCGCGGTGATCATCATCATGCCCCTTTCCATTCTGCTCTTTCGCCTGCTGTGGGGTATTTTCCGCCGCTTCCATCACCGCTTCTGGGTCTACGGCTCGCAGCTCAACAGTATGGTGAGCGACTCGGTCAACGGTTCCCGCGTCATCAAGGCTTTCGCGCAGGAGGACGAGGAGTCCGGGCGTTTTGCCGCCGTCAGCGGTAAGCTGACCGATGTGGACATCAAGGCCAACAACGTGGCTTTTACCGCGTTCCCGCTGATTTACCTCTTCATGTTTTTAGGCCAGATCATCGTAACGGCTTACGGCGGCGTCATGGTCATAAACGGGGAGATCACCGCCGGTACATTGCTTACGTTTATCGCGTATCTCTCCATGCTGTACGGCCCGCTGGAGTTCATGTCCTGGGTAAGCAACTGGTGGGCGCGGTGCGTGGACTCGGCGCAGCGCGTCTTTGAGATCATTGACGCCAGGCCCGACGTAGAGGATCCCGATGACCCCGTCATTCTGGAAAGCCTCAGCGGCAGTATTGACGTGCGCGGCGTGTGGTTTGAGTACGACCCCGCGACGCCTGTCCTCAAGGGGCTTGATCTCGCCGTCCGCGCGGGCGAGATGATGGGCATTGTCGGCAAGACCGGCACGGGCAAGTCCACTCTGGCCAATCTGATGGCGCGGCTCTACGACGTGACCGCCGGCGAGATACTCATCGACGGCGCCAACGTAAAACAGCTGCCCTTAAGTATGCTCCGTGCAAACGTGGGCATCGTGTCGCAGGACATCTACCTGTTTATCGGCTCGATTGCCGACAACATCCGCTACGCCCGCCCCGACGCGTCCTTTGAGGAGGTCATTCTCGCGGCGAAAGCGGCCAGCGCCCACGAGTTCATCATGAACCTGCCGAACGCCTACGAAACGCGCGTGGGAGCGGGGGGCGAGGACCTCTCGGGCGGCGAGCGCCAGCGGCTGAGTATCGCCCGCACCGTCATCCAAAACCCGAAGATCCTGATCCTCGACGAAGCGACCGCCGCGATGGATACCCAGACCGAGGTCGCGATACAGGAATCGCTCAACAAGCTGCAAAAAGGGCGCACCACCATCGCCATCGCGCACCGCCTGTCAACGCTGCGCGACGCCGACCGCCTTGCCGTGATCGACGACGGCAAAGTGGTCGAGATCGGGACCCACGCCGAGCTTTGCGCGAAGAAAGGCGAGTATCACAAGCTGTATAAGATTCAGCTTGAGGGACTTAAAACGATCAACATGGAATAATATACTACAATTTACCTATTGAATGGGATAAAGGAGAGATTCAATGGAAACCGCAACGAAATTAACCGGGCTTTCCGAAGCCATAGACCTCGGAATCCTTGACCCCGCACAGGCCGAATTTTTTGAGACGCCCGGTGGCTTTACCGGGCTTCGCCTCCATGGGACGGAATATAAGCGCGTGGCGCTTCGGCGGGCTATGCCGATCGCCCAGCCGTCGTCATACATATCGGTGGCGGATCACGAAAACAAGGAGATTTGCGTCATCCGCTCTTTAAGTGACCTTGACGATGAAAATCTCCGCGTCGTCACGGCGGAGCTTGACCGGCGCTACTACTGCCCGGAGGTCGTCTCCATCAAGTCAGTCAAGGATAAGATGGGCTACGTCTACATGGAGCTGCGCGTCACCGGGCACGGCGAAACCTTTGATAAAAACTGCGCCGTCAAGGACGTGAACAAAAACATCCGCCTGCTTGACGAAAGCAGCCTGATCATCTTTGACGTTGACGGCAACCGCTATATCGTGCCGTCCCTCGCCGCTTTGGACAAGAAAAGCCTGAAACGGCTGGAGCCGTACTTATTTTAGCTCTTTTAGACTTTTGTTTCGATCTTGCATTTCTCAACCCCACCGGCGCTCCGCGCCACCTCCCCTTGCAGGGGAGGCTTTGATGGCGGCTCGTACCATACCTCCCCTGCAAGGGGAGGTGGCACGCAGTGCCGGAGGGGTATAATTACCTGACACAACAACCTCCTGCTTCAACACAAAGGTCTAAAACTGCCTTTATTTTAACGAGGTATTTTTATGCAAGAAACATATACGTTATCCTACGATCTCGACGCGCGGATGCTGCCCTGCGAGGGAGTTCTGCGCTTCACCCGCTCAGGCCGGGTATCGGCGTCCGCAGACGGCGCGGAGCTGTTTGACCGCACACTTGAGGGAGCGGAGGAAGCCGCCGTGCTGCCGGGCGTCGGCTGCGGGCTTATCTTCCTCAAAATGAAAGACGGCGAGGAATTTGTGCTCTGCCGCTTTTCGATGTCAGCGCTTTTAACCGCCGGGGAATTCTGCAAGGTCGTCAACTATTATATCCAGACGAATACGGCGGCTATCCCGGAGGAAAAAGAGACCCGTGTATGCGAAAAGTGCGGCAGGCCGCTTGTGGAGGGGCTGAAAGTCTGCCTGTTTTGCTACAACAGGACGAGCGTCCTGAAACGCGCGCTGGAGCTTCTGCGCCCGTTTCGCCGCACTCTTTTGGTCGCGCAGATTTTCGTGGCCGTGGCTTCGTTTTTCTATCTGCTGATCCCCCTGTTCAACCGCGTCCTGATCGACAATTATCTGTCGCAGATGCGCGGGCCGGCCGCCCACATCGTCATGCTGGCCGGTGCGATGTTCCTGGCCCGCGGACTGAATGAAGTGATCTTCATACTCAGCTCCCGGGCATACAACCGTGCCAGCATAGGCTACGCGAATCTCCTGCGGACAATGGCGTATGACAAGCTGCAAAGGCTTTCGATGTCCTCACTGCAAAAGCGCACGCCGGGCGACCTTATCAGGCGCGTCATGGAGGACACGAGCACCGTTAAGGACTTCATCTCCGACGCGGGGCGGTGGGGGATCGAGCAGTTCATCATGTTCGTCATCGTCATGGTCATCCTGCTCATCACAAACCCGTGGCTGACCCTTTTGGTTTTTCTCCCCGTCCCGGTCGTGGCGGTCGGCATGTCGCGCTTCTGGCGTTTCATCAACATACGCTACGAGCGGCAATGGCGGCGTAGCTCACGCTGCAACTCGATCCTTCACGACATTATCAAGGGCATACGCACCGTCAAATCTTTCGGCAATGAGGACCAAGAAATCGAAAAATTCATGGGCGAGACGCGCAAGCTGGCAGAGGTCTCCTCCTCCAACGAAAAGCTGTGGGCGCTACTGTTTCCGTCCATGGTGTTTTTCACAGGCATCGGTGAGTTTTTAGTTCTCTATTTCGGCGCGGGAGCCATCCTTGACGGCGGCCTGAGCCTCGGTGTTTTAGTGCAGTTCACCATGTTCATAACCTACGTCTACGCGCCCCTGCGCTGGCTGGTATCTTTCCCGCGCTGGCTGGCCGACGCCATGACGAGCATGGTCAAGGTCTTTGAGATACTGGACGAGGATACGGATCTCCCAAACAAAGAGGATCCCGCCAACGTACCGTTAACCGGCGGCGTGAGCTTTGAGGGCGTATCTTTCGGTTATAAATCCTACGAGCCTGTGCTGAAAGATGTCAGTATCGACGTCAGGCAGGGGGAGATGGTCGGCATCGTCGGCAAAAGCGGCGTCGGCAAGACGACGCTGATCAACCTCGTTATGCGGCTTTACGACCCGAATGCCGGAAGCGTCAGAATCAGCGGCTGCGATCTGCGCGACATGTCCCAGCAGCATCTGCACGAAAATGTGGGCGTCGTATTCCAGGACACCTTCCTCTTTGCCGGGACGGTGTACGACAACATCGTCTACGCCAAGCCCGACGCCACGCAGGAGGAGGTCATCGCCGCGTGCAAGGCCGGCGGGGCGCACGAGTTCATCATCAAAATGCCCGACGGGTACAACACCGTCATCGGCGAAAACGGGCATACGATCTCCGGCGGAGAGCGCCAGCGGCTCGCGATCGCCCGGGCGGTGATCAAAAATCCGCCTATCTTGATTCTGGACGAAGCCACCAGCTCCCTCGATGTGGAAACGGAGGCCATCATTCAGGACAGCCTCCATAAGCTCATCAAGGGGCGGACCACCCTCGCCATCGCCCACCGCCTGTCCACACTCCGCGCCGCCGACCGCCTGATCGTGCTGGACAAGGGCAAGGTCGCGGAAATGGGCACGCACGCGGAGCTGCTTAAAATGAAGGGCATATATTACGATCTGGTGATGGCGCAGCGGCAAACGGGGAAGAAAAACAAATAGCACAAAAACGGGGCGGAATCAAGCCACAAAAAAGCTTGATTCCGCCCCTGAAAGTAAGTGGTATGACTATTACTGCTTCACCCAAAACGGATCCAAAAATCCGCGCGCGCCGAATCCTTTGTACAGCGCGTCGTTGAGGAAAGAGAATACGGGATCAAGGAATACGGCCAAATAGTCAGTCTTCTCGGCTTCGCGCAAGCCCAGCTTGACCAAAATGGCTGTTACGCGGTCCTGCGCATGCTCATATTCGCCGGGCACGCCGATGGTTTTGGCCAGCACGGCTTTGGCCTCGTCTATGGCGGCGGCCAGCTCTTTCGCGTCTGCGGCGGAAAGCGTCGCGGGGTCAACGGACTCGGCCAGCGGCAGGAGATCGGCTCGCAGCGCGCGGCTTTCACGGCTGTTATTAAACTGCGGCCACGCCTCCATGGAGTATATCGTTTCGTACTTGCCCGACGTCACCAGCCGCATAATCAGCCGCATGGCAAGGTCATTGCTCGGCGTGTGATCATGCCACCCGCCCTTGAAGAACCATGTCTGGTCGGGCAGCGCGCCGGTGGAGGCGTCCACGATTCCGTCAGGAGACATATGCCGGTGATCAGGATTCGTACACTGCGGGTTTTCGGCTTTGTAATCCTCCGGGAGCGGGACTCCGACATAGCCCGACGCCGCCCCCAAAGAGGTGGAGCTGAGTTGGATCACGCTGTCGGCATTGTACTTCGTATATGACCCGGCGATGGAATAAAGCGGCACATCGTAGTTGCAGACGTCATACACCCGCACACCGTCCGCGCGCATCCTCTGGATATTGGCGCGGCTGTTTTTTTGCGCCTCGTAATAGTGATCGGTCTGCGCGCGCACGGCGGCATTCGCGTCACCCTTGAGCCACATGTCACGCGCGGTTTCGTAGTATTCGGCAGGGACAAGTGACCACATGGTGGTGTTTCTGTAGAGAATTTCGCCGACCAAAACGTCCAAAGCGGCGTCTAAAACCCCGTGCAGCACTTTCTTCGGGAAAATGCGCAGGGCGATGCTGATCAGATCCCCCATCCAGCCCGGCACCAGGGAGGGAAACATATCGTGATAGAGATTTTGATTGTCCACACCGAGCTGACGCGTGTAGATATCACCCACAATGCTCGTTCCGTCAGCCGCGGGAACGACATAGACAACGTTGCGCAACAGCGGGACGACCTCATCGTAATAGTCATGCAAAAGGGAATTCATCAGCGTGCCCCCCAGCGAGATGGGCAAAAGGCTGACCTTTGAGCCGCCGTGTTTTTTGCTCACGGCCTTGATATACTCCGCGAGCGCTTTTGTGTTGAACGCGTTGTTGCCGAAAGAATCGTAGGCGAAGTAATACACCTTGTCGTCCCCGATACGCGGGTCGCGCTCCTCCAGGTGAAAATGCGCGTTGGCAGCGTCGCGCATCTCCGTTGAGCATTCGGCAAGGCTCAACGGCTTCCCGTCGGCGTCCGCGTAGCTCACCACCCGCATGTTATGTACGGGTATACCGTTTTCGTCCATCATGAGAAGCGGGAAAGCGCCGCGAATCGTGCTTTTGAGCGCCTTTGTCAGCCCGAAATCGCGCTGAAGCAGGATACTGAACAACAGCGGAGCGGCGACCTGCGTCACCACCGAGGCGATGTCGATCGTGGGCGGCCAGCCCTTGAGAGGATTCCCGTCGGCATCGGGCTTCAGCGTCACATTGTCATCCTCATACAGATAGACGTCCGACTGGGTATTGCCGTGTATGAGTATCACGGGGGAGACGTCACCGCCGAAGAAGTCGTCGCTTGCCTTTGCGGCCGCCGGCACAGCCAGCAGGCCCGCGCAAATTATAACCGCCAGCGCCGCTGAAAGAATCCGCTTGAAACATTTCATCATGTAGCACCCCTCTTTTGCTTTTTTACTTAGAACCTGTATTCAGTAGTGGAAATGTCGTCTGAGCGAGGGATTTTTTCGTCTGTTTTACGGATTTTGAGGGCGAATACTTTGCGTATTTAACCGAAAAATGCGTGAAACAGGCGGGAAAAGGCCTGCTCATACGGCATTTTCTAGCTACTGAATACAGGTTCTTAAATACATTTTATCATGAAATTTTATAAATTCAAGGGGTACGGAGGAATTTTTTTGAATGAAACAGGTAAGCGGCAGGGCGCGACGCCCTCGGCGCGCCGAGGGTGTTACGCCCTACCATCCGTGCCAAACACGTCATCAAATTATTTTCATACGTCTGCCGCAGCGAAATTTTTTGGTTCTTTTAGCCCTTTGTGTTGACAAGTATGGTATAATGTACATATAAAAAAGCGGAGGACCACATATGGACATCATAAACCTCGGCATTTTCGCCCACGTTGACGCGGGAAAGACGACCACGGTAGAACGCCTGCTTTTTATGAGCGGGACGACCCGGCGCCTGGGCAGCGTGGACAAAGGCACGGCCGCCACCGACAGCATGGAAATAGAACGCTCACGGGGCATTTCGGTCAGATCGGCCTCCGCCGCCATCGACATGCCCGGACTGCGGCTCAACCTCATCGACACGCCCGGCCACATGGATTTTACGGCTGAGGTTCAGCGTTCGCTTTTGGCGGTGGACTGCGGCTTGCTGATCGTGTCGGCCGCGGAGGGCGTTCAGTCCCAGACGGAGTTGTTTTTTCAGGCGATGGAGAAAGCGCGGCTCCCGCTCGTGATTTTTGTCAACAAGATCGACCGCGCGGACGTGGATATAAACCGCGTTTTAGCTGAACTGAAAAAGAAGCTGTCCGCTGAGATTTACCCGGTAAACGCCGTGCTGTCCCAAGGCTCAAGGGACTGCGCCGCCGGGGAAGGTTTCTTCAGCGAGGACGATATGCTGGCGCTCTGCGCCCGTGATCAACAGCTGGAAAAAATCTTCCTGAAAGAGAGTGAGGTAACCCAAAAGCAGCTAACGGAGGGCCTCTTCAGGCTGCTTGCGCGGGGAGAGGCGTATCCGCTTGTATACGGCTCCGCCGTTTGCGGCGTCGGGATTGATACATTGCTGGAGGTTATCCGGCGGCTTCCCGGGAACAAAGCGTCAGCGGAATCGGAACAGGACGCGGCAGTCAGCGGGAAAGTATATAAAATCGAGCATGACAGGACAATGGGCAAGGCGGCGCATGTCAGGCTTTTTTCGGGGCAAATAAAAAACCGTGACGCCGTTATGCTTACGGGAGGATCAAGCGCACGGGAGGATCCGCGAACGGAAAAGGTGACCCGGATCAGGCGGTATTCCGCCGGCACGCGGCTTGTTGACGCGGACGCGCTTTCCGCCGGCGATATTGCTGTGCTTTACGGACTTTCGACAGCTAAAGCGGGGGACATCGTAGGGGAAATCTACGCGGCGCGCGGTGAAACGCTTTTGAAAGCGACGCCGCTTTTTAACGTCAGGATCACAGACGGGAATCCGAACCCGACGCCTCTTTTGACGGCCGTGCGCGAGCTTGCGGAGGAGGATCCGCTGCTGTCCTGCGAGTGGGAGCCGGACGAACGCGAGCTGACGGCCGCGATGATGGGCGAAATACAGACGGAGGTGCTGCGCCACCTGCTTTTGGAGCGTTACGGTATCGCGGCGGAGTTCTCCCGCCCCAGCGTGATCTATCGGGAAACCGCCCTGAAAGCGGGAAAGGGATTTGAGTCCTACACCATGCCGAAGCCGTGCTGGGCCGTCATCGAGCTTCTGATCGAGCCGCTGCCCCTGGGAAGCGGGTACGTATTTGAATCCACGGTGAAAGGCGGGCAGATACCGTATAAATATCAGACGCACATTGAAACGGCTTTGCCCGGCGCGATGAAGCAGGGGCTGTACGGCTGGGAGGTCACCGATGTGAAAATCACCTTGAGCGGAGGGGGCTGGCATTTTATCCACACGCATCCTATGGACTTTTTCCTGGCGACGCCTTTGGCCTTCATGAACGGCATGGTGACTTGCGGGAGCCAGCTGCTCGAGCCTTTTCTGCGCGTAAAAATAGCCTTGCCGGAGGAGCTTTCCGGCAAGGTCATCAGTGATATAATCGCCATGCGCGGGGAATTTGACGGCCCCGTCATCGTCGGTGGTATGGCGGAAATAGAGGCAAGCTTGCCCTTGGCCGAGGCCATGGATTACCCTGTGCGGTTAAGCTCGCTGTCGTCAGGACAGGCGCGGTATTCGTCGCGGTTTGACAGCTACCGCCCATGCCCCTTGGAGCTTGGAAAAACGGCAAAGCGGCGGGGCGTCGATCCGCTGGACAGAGCGAAGTGGATACTGCATATGAGGCAGGCTCTGTAATAACCCTCTTTTTCTGTAGGGTCGGGGTTCCGTCCCCGACCGTAAATTTTAAGTAGTTGACAGTGCTTTTTCTAATCGTTCGCCGTAAGAGTCGTGCCGGGATAATAATGGCTGAGTATCTGCGTATAACTCCAGTTGTGTGAGCCGGACGAGTTGCCGTAGCTGAGGGCGCCCAGCTGACTCAGGCCCACGCCGTGGCCGAAGCCGTAAGCCGTGAAGCTGAATTCGCCGTTATAGCTGACGGTAAAACAGTGCGACCTGAAGCTGTTGTGCCCGACAAGCGTCCTGAAATAGTTGCCCGACATCGTTTGCCCGCCAAAAGAAAGCGCCGTTATGTAGCCGATGTCGCTTGAGTACGCGCTGTCGTGGCTGATGATTTTGATCCACTCGGACGGATTGTCCGACAGCACGATCTTGTCTGAAGCGTCCGTCACTCTGGCGTTGTATTTCGCCGCCGCCGCGCGAAGCTCGTCCACGGTCATGGTAGAGGTTTTGATTGATACTTGCTCGGCGCTTGTCACTCCGCCCGTCAGGTACGGGAACTCCGGGCCGCCCCAAACGGACTGGCAGGAAGTGGTCTTTCCGGCGCTGCTGGCGAAAAAAGGCGTGAACGCGATCCGTCCGCCGTAGGTCAGATATTGCCCGTACACCGCGTCAACCGCGTCGTATATGATTCCCGGCGGTGTAGAGGTCTTATACGCCACCTGCGATTTTGGAATGTTCGTGCCGTATGTCTCCATGTAATGCAGGACAAACGTGTACAGAGCCACCACCTGCGCCTTGACTCCCTCGATGTTCGAGGAATTGACGTAGCCGCCGATTTCGGCATTCGTCGCCCTGGCGATGAAATCACGCGTATTGATACTGCTGCCGTTATACATTATGGTTGCCGGTATTGCTTTTCCGCCGCTGGCTCTTTTTATGGTTGTCGTTTCAGTGGCAGTGGTCGTTGTAGTCGTGGTCGTGGCGGTGGTCGTCGTCGTGGTCGTTGTGGTTGAGGTAGTCGCTGTGGTTTCATCTTTTGTCGTGGATTCCGGTAACGCTGTGGTGGATTCCGGCGGCGCTGTCGTCGCAACGGCTTCAACCACCGCGGCCGTCGTCGTCACCGTCGTGAACTCGGACTGGGCGGCAGCCTCCATCGTCATATCGTAAAGGGTTTCGGGGAGCCTCTCCCCGTCCGCGTAATCATACTCATCGACCCACATGCGAAACGGATTTTGGGAAATTTCCTCCACCTGATGCTGATCCACAGCGCCCTTGCCCTCAAAGATCATGGCGCGGACGTCCTCCCTGAACAGCAGCCCGAACAGTACGCAAAAGATGACCGCCGCCGCCACGCCGCCGGCGACCCATATGGCGATGCGCTTTTTCTGGCTGACATCCCGTCCCGTTTCGGCTAAAGCCTGGTCGTCTACACTCGCCTCCGTGATATCGGCGGACTCGGGCGGAGCACCGCTGCCCGCGCAGAAAGAGCGCAGCATGGAAAACAGCGCCCGTGTCGCGGCCTCCACAAGCTCGCGCGGGGATTCGCCCTCGTTGCCCATGATTTTTTTCACGTGGGCGTTATCCTTGTTCGACACCGCCACAAACACAAAGCAGCGGGTATCGTCGTCGCCGCCCGGGGCGTAGACGTTTGAGATGATCGCGCCCACGTCCGCGCCGCCGTCAATACGGGCCTTATACGACAGGCGGGCAAAGTAGTTGCGCTTTTGACCGTCGGGCTGGTTGTCGATCTCACAATCCACAAAGCGGATGCGTTCGGCGGCTTCCTCCGACGAGGCGGCCCGCTTCTGCGCGAACACGCTCGTCTGCGTCTTGGCGACGGCGACGGTCAGATCCTTTTCGCTGAGCACGGACAGCATTCTCTTAAAACCGCTCGTTTTCGGCTTCGGTTTGTTCAGCGACTGGAGGTACGCGGCGACGTCCGGCACCAGAATTTCACTTAAAATCTTTTCGTCCAACGGCAGGTAGATCAGAAGCTGCCTGCCTTTTTTGACGGCGAAGCCCGAAAACAGGCCTGTTTGCGAAATGAACAGGACGGCGTCTTTCGGCATGAAAGCGTGAGCCTTGGCCTGCGCTTCCTCAAGCGGCTTTTTGGACACCGACAGCATGTCCGCTATCGTCTGGCTGATCTCCCCGTCCAGGCCGAGCGCTTTCATCAGCGTCCATTTCTGCTCCAGGAAAACGTCGCTTCCCGCCGCCGCGATAACTGTTTCGGTACGGCCGAACGCCGCCGAAAGCTCGCTGAAAAACGGCTTCGGCGAATCAAACGTCCGCAGCGCCTCCATGTTCAGATCTGAATCCGGAATCGCGTCAAGGATCATTACCTGCGCCCCGTAAGCGCTCAGGCTGTCACCGGCGATCGATATCAGTTCCACTTTCAAAATTATGTACCTCCAAGGTGCAAGGCGCAAGCGGCAGGCTTGCCGTTTGCGGCTTGTATACTCGTTAATAGACTTCCTCGGAAACTAAGTGCGAGCGGATAAATGAGGATCTTTTTCGTTGTGCAAGGAAAAAAGCGCAGTAATACTTTGTGTATTGCGAGCATTTTTGACGTGGCACAACGGAAAAAAACCGTTTACGCCGCCGCAGTTCGTTTCCTGAGGAAGTCTAATGAGTATAATTTATTTAGGCAGCCATTTCGATGCGTTCGCGTATGGGTTCCTTATGCCTTTTTTGGTGTAGTACTCGTTCGGGTAGCGCGGATTTGCGTTGACCTTTGCCAATGAGGTATCGACCTTTGTATTTTCACCCTCGCGCACAAGCCGCCCGACAACGACCAGCCTGGCGTTCGTGAAATCGTAACAGCATGTGGAAAGCGTCAACAGCTTGTCGGAGGGCCTGATATCCACGCCTGTGGAATAAAGCTTACGCTGGTCTATCTCGCTTATATACTCCATAAAGGCTTGCTCGCTGCTCAACTGGGTGAAGATATAGTTGAAGAAGTAGCCGCCTGAATCATAGTTCGCGCTGGAGATAAACACGGCGTAAACCTTGAAGTAGTAATGCCCGCGCAGCATTTCAAGGGAGATCAGGGGCGCTTTCCTGAAGCCCTCGACGGATCGGTACTCCCTCAGCGGCCCAAAGACCTTGTCCTTGCTTTCGTTTTGCATGGAGTGGCCGAAGATCGAGGTGTTCATGTCAAAGCCGCCGCTGTTGGGGCTGCTGTTTTTGTAGTTCACAAAGGGGCAGCCGAAACGCGACTTTTCCCTCTCAAAGGTACGGGCCAGATAGTATTCGTTGTTTGTGCCTTTCACTGTGGGAAACTTAAGGCCCAAACCGTCTATTTTGAGATATCCGTAGAAGCTGCTGTTGGTGTTGTAAAGCGTAATGAGGCTGACGGATTCCGCCTTAACCTGAATATTCGGGTTCTCTTTGTTGAATTTGGAGATTTCTTCTTCATTTGGATCGGCTACGTCAGCGTAATCATTGAGAAGAAACGGCTCAAGCACGTACGTATTACCCAGTATACCAATACAGACCGCCATAGTCAAGCACGCAACAAGCAAAAGGCATTTGCGGAAAATCTCGCCCACACTGTCATAGCGGCCGGGGATCAGCCCGGACAGGAATTTCTTTTTGCCTTTTTTCTTTTGCCCGGGATTTGTGTCGATGTCCTCGTATTCCTGCGGGATGTTTACAGAGTTGTTTCTGATGACGCTGCTGACGACTGACCCGCCGGAGGATATCTGATCTATTTCACGGGTAAAATCAGACGGGGAATCGTCACCGATATGCTCCATGGATACGCTGAAGACACTGTCCGACGCGGATTTTTCCGCAGCTTTTCCCGCAGGAAAAGCTACTGGGTGCGCGGCCGAGCTTGAATATATATCCTCCATCACAGGCGCGGAAGCGGGAGCGCTCGTCGCCGCTGTGTCTGCGGCGGCAACGGCGGATTTCCCCTCAGCGTCTGACGCCAACTGGCCCAGCTCATTTTTGAGCGAATCAAATTCCGCCGTAAAGCTCTTTTGCGCCTCTCCGTAAAGCGTGTCCAGAAAAGAATCGACGGGCGGCTCGTCCGGAGCATGATTTTCCCCGGCGGCTTTTGACGCCGCCTTGTGCTTGCCGGACTTCTTCGCGTGTGCGGGCGTAGCTGCCGCTCCGGCAGCTACCGGCGGCGGAAGATCCTCATCCGTCGGCATGATGATCTTTTCTGTTTCGTCATTGAGCCTCATGCCGCGCCGTGAGCTTTTGGCCGAAGCCTTGATGGAATCGGCAAAGTCCGCTACGCTGAAAACATCTGTGTTTGTGTTTATCGTCATTATGATCCTCCAAGAGAATACGAACTAATTGTCAATCAATTGTCGCTCGGCGTCCATCGCGGGCTGTTGGCGTAAGGGTTGCTCTGCCCCATCAGGCTGTACCACCTTTGCGGGCGGCGGTATCCCGGGTTGCCTGTTACGGCTGAGAGGTCGATCGCCTCGCTCTCGCCCTCGCGGAGCATCCGCGCCACAACCACGAGCCGCGCCGATATCTTCTGCCCCTTGGCGTTGAAGTCATAGTCGCAGGTGGAAAGCGTCAGTATCTTGTCCGTCGGCGCGACGTCCACGCCCGTACGGTACAGCTCGCGCTCCCTCACGGCGGCCAGGTACCCCGCAAAGCTGTTCGGGCCCATCGAGGGATAGATATAGTTAAAGACGTAGCCGTTATCGTCGGGGGCTTCGACCGTCGTCAAAAACACGGTAAAGACTTTCCATTTATAATTGTTGTAGAGCGTGCCGTACTCGACGATCGGGTTTGCCTTGAAAAAGTCTATATTCTTATATTTATTCAGGTCATTGAAAGCCTGCTCGCCGCTGGGGATGGCGTGGCCGTACAAAATGGTGTTCTGCGAGAGGTCGTATTTGCGGCAGCGGTAGTCGAGGAACACGTTGCCGTAACGGCTGTAAACCTTATAAAAGTCGTTGCGCAGATAAAAATAGTCTCCCGTGCGCCCGTTGTCGTTTGTGTTGTGCATCACCACGGTATCGATGGAGGTGTTGGGGACGCGCAACCAGCCCACCGTGTCCTGATTGTACGCATAAAGGGGCTTGAAGAAGCCGAGCATATCCTGCATATACGTCACGTCGCCGGTGTTGACCTTAAGGTCGCCCAAAAGATTTGTTTTACGCGGGCTGTAAACATCCTCAGCGTTTATGTCCGTGGGATCCTCCGCGGCGGAGTCCGCCGCCGCCGTCTTGAAAAACAGGTTGTTGACGGAAAAAGCGGAGCAGATCAGGAATACCGCGAAAAACACGAAAGTCAGCGCGGTGTATATGTTTTTTTGCATTTTTTTCTTCTTCTTTTTCGTCATAATCACACTACCACCCTTTTCTGCATGGTTGATTTCTTATAATGAATTGATGTATCTTCTCAGCACGTCAAGCGCCTTAGACGACGTGACATAGCGATTGTATTCCCTGTCATGCTCGCGTCCCGTCTCAAAACGGACCGCGAAAGTTCCCTCTTTGCCGCAGATGCCGATGTATGACAACCCGGCGGGCTTTTTTTCGCTTGCGCCCGGCCCCGCGACGCCCGTTACGGAAACGCCGACGTCCGCGCCGCTTACGGCCCTGACGCCCTCCGCCATTTCACGCGCCGTCTGCTCGCTGACCGCGCCGTGCTCCCGAAGCGTTTGCTCGCTCACGCCCAGCAGCTTCACTTTCATGGCGTTGGAGTACGTCACGACGCCGCAGTCGAACACCTCCGATGCGCCCGGTATCTCCGTTAAGCGCTTCGCAACGTAACCCGCCGTACAGGACTCCGCGAAAGCAGCCTTGAGTTTCTTTTCTAAAAGAAGCTTCACAACTGTTTCCTGCAAGCTCCCGGCGTCTATGCCGTACACGAATTCGCCCAGCCGCGCGGTAATTTCGCTGACCACGGGGGCGAGCAGGGCGTGGGCCGCCTCCGCGCTTTCGGCTTTGGCCGTTACGCGAACGAGCGCCTCGCCCTCCTTGGCATAGGGGGCGACGGTGGGATTTTCCCCGTCGAGCATGTCGGCGATCCTTTCCGCCATCGCGCTTTCGCCAATACCGAAAGTGCGTATGCTGCGAGAAACGATCACGCCGTCAGCGTATTTGTTCAGGAGAAACGGCCTGACGCTGATATCGAACATCGCGGACATTTCCTTCGGCGGACCGGGCAGGAGGATGACGCATTTGCCGTCCTTTTCAAGGGCCATGCCGGGAGCGGTACCGCGCGTGTTTTCAAATACGGTGCCCGAAGCGGGCACGTCCGCCTGCTTTAAGTTACTCGCGGGCATGACAGAGCCGCGCTTTTGAAAGTGAGCGGCGATGCTTCGCAAAATTGACTCGTCCCGGACAAGCTGAAAGCCCAGCAGCTCGCAGCAGACCTCCTTGGTAATATCGTCGGCCGTGGGACCCAGGCCGCCGGTCAGTATCACGATGTCGCTTCTTTTCAGCGACGCGGAAAGCTCGTCGGCCAAACGCTGAGGATTGTCTCCCACCGTGCCCTGATGCAAAACGGCTATGCCTAAGGCGGCAAGTTCCCGGGAGAGATATTGGGCGTTGGTGTTCAGGATGTCGCCTAAAAGCAGCTCGGTGCCGACAGAGCAGAGTTCGCAGGTAAACATTTATATGGTTCTCCTGTTGTCTTACTTGTTGCCTTAGAACCTGTGAATACAGGTTCTTAACTGTAGCTATCTATCATTATATGCCTGACCCCCGCCAAAGCATTCCCAACCAGCCTGTCAAAGTCAAGCCGCGCCTCGGCTTCCTCCACAAATTTCAGTATCGGTTTTGTGCGCGGGTGCCTCGGAGTAAACACCGTACAGCAATCCTCATACGGCAAAACGGAAATCTCAAACGTACCGATTTTCCTGGCCAGCGCAACGGTTTCGTCCTTGTCCATGCCGATCAGCGGACGGAAAACGGGCATCGAAACGGCACAGTCGGTACAGACCAAAGCCCCCAGCGTTTGGCTCGCGACCTGCCCGACGCTTTCGCCGGTGATCAGCGCCCCACAATCATTATTATGCGCGATTTTTTCCGAAATTACCATCATAAACCTGCGCATGATAATCGTAAACAGCTCTTCGGGGCAGTTGTCCTTGATCGCTTCCTGAATCTCCGTGAAAGGAACCACGTGAAGATTTATTCTGCCGCTGTACTCCGCGACCTTATGCAGCAGGCTGTGCACTTTCATTTCGGCGCGTTCGCCTGTATAGGGCGGGGAAGCGAAGTGTATCGCGTCCAGCGCAAGCCCGCGGCGGGCCATCATCCAGGCCGCGACGGGGCTGTCTATCCCGCCTGAGATCAGCGCCGCGGCTTTTCCCGACGAACCCGGGGGAAGCCCGCCCGCGCCCCTGAGCTGGTTGCCGTGTATGTAAGCGGCGCTGTCGCGTATTTCGACCGTAACGGTTATGTCGGGATCATGCACGTCAACGGTCAAATGAGGATACGCGTCCAGCAAAACCGCGCCCAGATCAACGCATATCTCCGGCGACGTCAGGGGAAACCTTTTATCGGCACGCTTGGCGTTTACCTTGAATGTACGCGCCGCCGTGAGCTGGCCCCTGAGGTACGGCACGGCTTCGGCCCTGATAACTTCCATGTCTTTCGGCACCGCCAACGCGCGGGAGATGCCGGAGAGCCCGAACACCTTTTCGCAGATGCGCACGGCGGCGTCCAAGTCACAGCCCTCTCCAAGCGGCTCGGCCGCCACGGCGGACTGCGCCGCCGCGAACCGCCAGCCTCCCAAAACAGAGAGGCGGCGGCGCAGCGTTTTTGTGAGCATATCCTCAAACGTCCGGCGGTTCAGCCCCTTGAGGGCCAGCTCGCCGTGTTTTAACAAGATGATTTCCGTCATGCGGTTGTTTTCTCCTGAACGTCTTTTGTTTTACTTTTTTGTGCGCAGAAAATTCCGTGCGTCGCGCAGGCCGTATATCAGCATGTCTATGTGCTCCGGCGCGGTGTAGCGCGAAAGGCTTATGCGAAGCGCGCTTGACACCCGGTCGTCGCCGAGTCCCATGTTTTTCAGCACGCGGCTTTTTTTTCCCTTGCCGCACGCCGATCCGGAGGACACGTATATCCCGCGCTCGGACAAAAAGTTGATCAGGTTCTCCGACTCATACCCCACGACAGAAATGTTTGTGACGTAGGGCAGCGCGTCCGGCGGCGAGTTGAACTCAATGCCGTCTACCGTCTCAAGCCCGCATACAAGCCGCTGCCTGAGCAGATTGATTCTCTCAAGCGAAGCGGACACGGGCGGCAGCGCGTTTACCGCCGCGCCGAACCCCGCGATAGCGGGCATCGGCTCCGTTCCCGGACGCAGCGAGCTTTCCTGTGTTCCGCCGTACATGACCGGGAGAACGCGCACGCCGTTTTTTTCTTTCTTCAGGCCGCCCCGCACATACAGTGCCCCGGCGCCTTTCGGGCCGTGGATCTTGTGGGCGCTTACACTCATGAGGTCAACGCCCATAGCGGACGGCTTCACGTCGATTTTCCCGAAAGCCTGAACCGCGTCGCAATGTATCAGCGCCCTTGAGCGTGACGACACGACGGCCTGTCGGACGGCCTCCAGCGGCTGCAACGTGCCGACCTCGTTGTTGACGGCCATCAGGCTTACCAGGATCGTACCCTGGTTCACCGCGCGAAAGATCCTATCCTCCGGCACGCGCCCCTGTGAATCTACGGGCAGGCGGATGATCTCAAAGCCCCGCGTTTCCAGGAACTTGACGGCCTCGTCAATGCTGGCGTGTTCGACGGACGAAACGATGATCCGGCGGCCAAAGCGTTTCTGCGCCTCTGCCGCGCCCAAAACGGCGATGTTGTTGCTCTCCGTCCCGCCCGACGTGAAGAATACCTCGCCGCTTTCGCAGCCAAGCCGGCCGGCCAAAGACCTGCGGGCGCTTTCGCGCACGGCCTCCGCCTCTATGCCCTTGCGGTAAAGGGAGGACGGATTGCCCCAGTTGCTGGTCAGCGCCTCCGTCACGGCGTTAAACGCCTCGGGACATATGGGAGTGGTTGCGCTGTTATCAAGATATGCTTCCACCGCGAACACCTCCCGAAAACCTGACGCCTGATATCATATTTATTCCATTATACATCATTTTCACCCCGTTTGTAAACGATAAATTTTTGTAAATTGTAGAATCAGGGTTTTTAAAACACTATATCATGTGTTTTTCGTGTTTATGCTTTATATTTTTAACATATTCAACAAAAAGTATTAACTATATTGTCACAGTATTATATGCTGTTGCGCGTCTAGTTGGCAGTGTTTTGTACGGTTGTAGAGCGTGATGCCCACAACAGGCATAAAAAAACCAAACCAAGAGGAAATGCATGAATTTCTCTTGGCTTTTTCTTTTATCGAACGACAAAATATTTGTCAAGTTTTGGTTAAAGTATTTCACCGCACTTGCATGTGTTTTATGTAAGGGGGGTGGAGTATGAGCGGGGAAATGAAGAACAAAAAAGAACAGGACAAAATCATTTTACCAAAGGAATTACAAATTAAAATGATGGAATTCTTTTTTAAAACTTCAATTCCACGAAAGAAAAAACAAGAACAGTTGCGCCTGTCAAAACCAAATAACGGGAGCGATACATAATGGAAACAGGGATATATATTCGGGTTCCGGCATAAACGCGTTGTTTCTGCCGGCAAGATAGAAATCCTTACCCCAAAGGCCCTGGGTATCAATGGCGGCATGGCTATGGGCCGAAGCGATGTTGATGGATTTTACGCCCGGAATCTTTCCGCTCGTGATCACCAGCTTTCTGATGTCATTGATGTCCGCACGGCTCAAACCCACGCAGTCAACCGCGCAGAGAATGATTCCGCCCCTGCCCGTGTTGTCATCAAGATACACCGCCCGCGCGTACATGTCGTCCAGAACGCCGGCGGCCGGGTTATTTGGGTTATATCCGGCTATGTAATAGGTGTCCGCAGTAACGTCGCCGGGAGTCAGCACGGCCTTGGCGAATCCGGCGGTCCAGCCGCTGCTGGGCTGCGTCCCGAATGCTTCGTCGCCGGACAGCATATATTCAGCGGCGCGCTCCGCGCTTATGAACATGGCGGAGGGCATGACGAACATGATAAGCGAGAGAAGCGCGGCAATCAGGGCGCGGACAAAATTCGGTATCCTGAAAAAACGCGGAATCGTCATGATATTCATTGACATTGCCTCCAATTTGTGATAGCGGATTTGGTTCTGCCCAGCCCCTCCGCCAGGTTCTTACAGCTTTTCGCGGCCTTCCGCCGACCAGTGGCGGTAAAACTCCGTTCCGCGCCATTTGCCTTCCAACAACGCGTGCAGGGTGGTTTCCGCGCTTACCCATTCGTCAATACGGGTCAGCCCGTGAGCCCGCCAGTCGGCGAAAAAGCGGTTCATTTCCTGCGGGTCAATGCTGTTTTGCAGCATCTGTCGGTTTTTCATCCTGACCCATCGGATAGAAAGCCCGGCCTTTGCCACCCTGGTGAGCCGCAGGGCGTCCCCGGCTACGGCCTGCTCCGCCTTTTGAAAAATATCCGCGTAAACATCCAGCATCGCATCGCTCAGGTATTCCCTGTCGCAATTGTCGTTGAAGCCGGTATGAAGCCCGTCGCGCTCCACCATCTCTGTCAGCAGGTCAATATACCGGAGTATATGCTCCGCCGCCGCGCCGTAATAATATTCCGCAAATTCGCGTTTATGCGCTTCTATATCGCAATCAGCGTCCCACAGGAGTTTGCTGATCAGATAAGCCCGCAGCTCATTCAAATCCGTGCTGCCGCCTAAAGCGCCGCAGGCCTGCTCAAACACGCCCTTTACATTGTTCGTTATAAAGCTGCGCATGTTTGGCTGCAGCACGTTCCAGTTCGGGTGGGGCGCGGGATAATGGGCAAAGCCGGTGGTGTAATCCCATATATACAGCCTGTTGCATACCTTTGCCCAGTCACGCAGGTCATGAAGAAAGCCGGTTTCGTCGCAGGACTCGAAGCTGTGAGTAAAACAGCACTCTATGGAACAGAGCCTCACGCAGACGTTATGGCGCGGGCGCAGGCTTTTCGGCGGGCGGCGGCTGTACATATAGGCTAAAGTATCAATGATAACCTCCGGGAATTCCTCCTCAAGCCGTTCGGCGACCTGGTTGACAAACCAAATCAGGCTGCCCGCGTGACTTTCCTCCCTGTCGTCTATCGCGGCGCAGGAGGGGCAGGTGCAATAATTCTCGCAATCGTTTTGCGAAACGGAGATGATCCGGCATTCCGGATTTTTGCGCAGGGCGGCCCGCGCCTTTTCCACCGTGATTTCCAGCACCTCCGGGTTTGTGAGGCACAGCTGCCCGAAATCGCGCAAACGTTTGCCGTTCACAAGGGCAAAATATTCGGGATGCCCGTCAAAATAATCATCGGGATGAATGATGTCCCGCTCAAAGGAGTGCACAAACCACGCGTAGGTCACACCGCCGCCGTATTCCTCCGGCAGGGCGGTTCCGTTCAGGCGGCTTTTTACCGCGAAGCGCGGGTATCCCGTCATATCCTTATAATTGTGCCAGCGATATTCCAGCACAGGCTTTTGCGTGATGTCAAGCTGCGGCAGGGGCAGTTCGGGTACGCAGGGGATTTTTTCGCATGTCGGCGTAAAAAAGCGGCAGCCCAGGCTTTCGAGCAACTCGTAAACGCCATAGATAACGCCGCGCTTGCCGCCGGTAATCCCTATGCCGCCGCCTGTCGTCCGAATTGTAAACGCATCGCCGCCAGGGTTTTGGCCACACACAATGCCCAAGCTTTCCGCCGCCGCCCCAACGGCAATCGCGGGTTCCGTTGGCTTATCCGTTGTGACGGCAAAAGGCGCGGCAGTCATCAAATTCAGGTAGTGCCGCAATTCCGAGGCTGCGTAGCGTTCCCCGGGAGATGCGTCTTCCGCGATCCATATTTTCAGCAATGCTTTTCCGTTTTTTGCAAGCATAAAAACGCTCCTTTGCCATAATTTTACTATATCAATGCGAATCACACGTGTTGAATAACGGGTAAATATGACAGATATAGGGTAAAGTTCACGTCATTGCGAGCGCGGAGAAACTTTGAATAACAGCCAAACACCTCTTCAAAATTAGGATCGTCGTAGCTGTAAAGCGTCACTGTACTGCCTGTTCCTAACGTGCCTCCCTGCACGTCAAACCATCCGTTGTTTCTAACGGTAAGAAAGATATTCTCCAGCTCGTTCTTCGTCACCGACTCCTTGAGTCCGTATATAAATTTCCGCTCATGGTCGATAATCGTAGTCGAGTTTGCTTTAGCGGCCAACTTGACATATAAGTACTCATACATGTTCGTGAAATTTACAATGCCTGTGCCGTAATAGGGATCCACAGAGCTGTTTGTATTCCAACCGTTTGGAACCTCCGCGGTTTCTTTCAGAATGGTTTGAATTGCCGCCGGGGTTAGCGTGGGTTCCAGCGACTTTAAGGTTGCGGCGGCGGCCGCCACAAATGGAGCCGCCATGGAGGTGCCGGAATAGTATGCATGATCGTTATTCTTTATTGTACTGTAAACATTAACACCAGGAGCGGCAATATCAACACATGAACCATAATTTGAAAATGAAGCCAGAGCATGGGTTGAATCAACAGCTGATACGGTTATCGCAGGAGGAACATTGGCAGGAAAATAATCATTGGCATCTTCTTCATTATTACCGGCCGCGACCACACATGTTACTCCCGCAGCTTCAGCATTTTCAATCGCTTCTGCCACCGTTTGAGCTGTTCCCTTTGCCCCAAGGCTCATATTAATTACATCCACACCATCCTCAACCTGTGCGTCAATTGCCGCCCTGAGTTGGATAGCTGAAGGTCCGAGTGTTATTTGGAAGGGTCCGAATCTAATGGTAAAACTATTGTAAAAAAGATTGTAGGGTTTCACTTTTACGTTTGACAACGTGTTGGCAATGATAATACCCGCCACATGTGTTCCATGACAAAGATCACGACCAAGAGAATCTTTACGACCGGCAGGATCTTTATCAATTATGTCATAAGGCTCACGGCCGGGAAGCACTCGCGGGTTGCTTGGATCTTCGTTAAAATCAATATGATATGCGTCCACTCCGGAATCAATTACACCGACAATTACCTCCGGCAAATTCATACCTGAAATCGTTTGATTTAATATTGGCGAACCTACCATATCTTGTCCCCGTGTTTCAGGGTCAGGAAAAACAGTATTGGCAAGAGATATCAGATTGTCGTATTCAACATATTCAACATATGATAGGCTGTCAAAATAGTCGAAAGCGCTTGCGGACGCCACAGCGTCTTCATATTGCAGAACATGCAGATTTTGATAACCCTCAACCTTGGCAACTGCGTTGCAGTCATTGGGCAACGCACTGTTGGAAACCGTTTTCACTATGAGACGGTTTGTGTTGACAATTTCACTCGCCGTCTCTTCATCCTCTGTCTCTCCATTTGTCGTCCCTTCACCCGAGGATTCTCCATTCGCTATTTCTTCAGTTTCTGCCTCTTCAGTTAATACTATCTCCATGTATTCTGCGCGATCCTCTAACAGCTCAGACAGCTGAACCATAAATTCCTCAAGAGTGAGGCTTGCGTTGCCTATGGCAATAATTGGAATGTTCCCTGTTGTGCTTAAGATTACAACCAGCGCTACAAAAACAGCCAAGATCTTTTTGAACTTTTTCATGATCAAACTTTCTTTTTTCATTTTTGTTTACTTTATTGCTTTAAAGTGCACAAGAAACTTCATTCCTGACCATCGATAATTATTTAAAATTACCTCCTTGACTTTATTATAACATAAAGCAGTACCTTGTCAATGCAGAAGTTTACCTTGGATTTTTGTCGCAGTTGCATAAAAAACAAAATGTACTCAGTATTTTAAACAAGATAGCTGGTCGCTTTCCCCTCAATACTTCACCCGGCGTTTCACATCAAATCCGAACCCGCCGTTGTTTATTTTTGCAAACGGGCGGTTCGGTTGTGTATTCAGCCGTAAGAGAATATGAAAAAAACGCCCGGAAAGGATTTTACGATTCCTTTCCGGGCGTTTACAATGTAATGATAAAAGTAATTACTTTATCTATGAGTGTGTATACTTGTCAAGCTACACGACCTGCTGGAACAGGGAATTTATACCACTGAGGTTTTTCTGGAGCGCTCCCGCGTATTATCCGAAAGATCAAA
>Ga0123353_10001272_pt1 | contig 30900 bp, 25 predicted proteins | sample TergutLab28metaG_3_FD_92763 | JGI IMG/M metagenome (GOLD analysis project Ga0123353, IMG submission 92763) | Labiotermes labralis P3 segment gut microbial communities from Petit-Saut dam, French Guiana - Lab288 P3 | ecosystem: Host-associated > Arthropoda: Insects > Digestive system > Gut ...
CACCTGAAACTCAATAACGAACGAGCGGTCGTTTTTGGCAACGGCTTTGATGTCGATGATCGACCGCTTGTCGGTAATGAACGTTTTCGGGTTGAAGGGATTCAACACTTGCGTTTGCTTGACCAGCGGTCGCCCAGCATCTTCCTGTACGGCATTGACGAATGCCAGCAAAATATGCTCATTCCCCGGCGTAGCAAACAAATAGTGTACAAAAGTGTCGGCTGTTGCACTGATTTTACGCCTTGGCTCTGGCATGGCGACTCTATTCATCGGGTGTTTTTCCTGTGCAAAATCGTATTGTACACTGAAAACTGTCTGAAAACAAGGCTTTTGTTCGTTGTGCAACAACGTGCAATGGCAGCCGGGAGCGCAGTGGAACGGAGGCGGTTGCGACAGCAAGCGCGGTCGCAACCGCCTCCACGTTGTTGCGCTCCCGGCTGCCATTAACTTTTCCGGCTGTCATTTTTGCCATTCTCATTATTTTGCCAATTTGTCGACGGACTGGCAACCTGCAGTTCACAGACCGCCATTTGCGGTTCGGCACGGTGTTGCGGTTTGTCCGTTTTCGTGTATGATATGGGACTCGTTTTTCCTATTTCTCGCAATACATTTGTGCGTGTTGTAAGCCGCTCCCCACGACCTGCCATTGCCGATTCCGACAAGGATTCACCGCACTGGCTCGTCGTTCGCGGGGCAAGGCATAACAACCTCAAAAGTATTGACGTTCCCTTTCCACTCGGTGCGTTTTCCGTGGTGACCGGTGTGAGCGGAAGCGGGAAAAGTTCGCTCATCACTGACATCCTCTGGAAATCCCTTGCCAAAACGCTTCACCGGGCAAACACCCAGCCCGGTGCCCACGATTCTCTCGAAGGAGTCGAGCAACTGAACAAAGTCATTCGCGTCGATCAGCAGCCCATCGGTCTCACGCCGACTTCCAATCCGGCAACCTATACCGGCGTGTTCGATCTCATTCGGGAACTCTTTTCCCGACTTCCCGAAGCCAAAGTGCGGGGATACTCGACCCGTCGTTTCAGCTTCAACGTTCCCGGAGGGCGCTGTGAAAAATGTGAAGGAGCGGGACAAATCAAAATCGAAATGCACTTTCTGCCCGACGTGTGGATCACCTGCGAGTCGTGCGAAGGAAAACGATACGATGCCCAAACACTTGCCATTCAATATCGAGGACGGTCGATTGCCGATGTGCTGGAAATGACTTGTGGAGAAGCCATCGAACTTTTTCAGCACGTGCCGAGTATTCAACGGACGATCCAGACGCTCTGCGATGTCGGACTCGATTACATTGCGCTGGGTCAATCCGCACCGACGCTTTCCGGCGGAGAAGCCCAGCGAGTCAAACTTGCCGCCGAACTTGCCAGACCCGATACGGGACGAACACTCTATCTGCTCGATGAACCAACGACAGGGCTGCATTTTGACGATCTGCAAAATCTGCTCAATGTTCTGCATCGGCTCGTTGATCTCGGTAATACCGTCATTGTCATCGAACACAATCTCGACGTGATGAAGAATGCCGATTGGATTGTGGATCTCGGTCCCGAAGCGGGCAACGAAGGGGGCAATCTCGTCTTTGCGGGGATGCCGGAAGAACTGATCGAACGGCAGAAGAAAGAGGGCAGAGGGCAGACGGCAGGTGGCAAACGGATGCAAAAAGGAGATTTCCTCTCGTACACGGCACAGGCGTTGCTGCCGGTGTTTGAGGCGGGGGAGTTTGCCGAGCGCAAGCCGCATCATGAAAAAGGGGAAATGGTTGCAGAAACAACAATGGATATTCAGGAACTGGGTGCGGATGCCAAGATGCCGTGGGAAGCCGATGGTTTGCGTTGGCACACCCAGGATCGCGTGAGCCGAAAAGGGCAGCCGATTCGCTGGGAGGGGCGGATACTGCGAGAAATCGCTCGGCGGATCGATGCCTCGAAGGAGTTTGCCCCGATCAATTGGAATCATCGGAGCATTGTGGAAGTCCATGCCCAGAAAAGGCAACTCGGCTGGTTTATGCACGCCATTACTGCGGAAGAATGGCTGCTGAAAATCAAATTCCGTGTCCCGCGAAACACATTCAATAAAACGACATTGATCGCCCGACTCGATTTGAAACCGCTCAACGAGATGGAGGCAATCCCCCTTTATGGAACGAAGCCGCGCGTTCGCGTTGTTCCAAAGGGACGGTGGCAGGAAATCGAACTAAGACCCCATTCGTGGAAGGAGATCGACCGGAAAGAGTTTTGGAAGTTTCTCGAGACGAGCATCAGTGAATTTTCCGGTTACATTGCAGGAACATTGAAGCCGACAGATTTAATGCCGTGGAAAATATTGGGAAAACCGTGGCATTCGATGCCGCGGGGACTCATTGGCGGCAAGGACCTCCTTTGGGATATTTCGCTTCTCACGGAAATTTTTGACATGATCGAAAAGATGGCACCGGATTTGCGCATCGTCTGGACCAATAAGGTGCTTGTCCCATTTTACCGCCCGTCCTCCCGCAGTCGGGCATTCGATTACCGACGAACTGCCGAAGGACGAGTGATTCCCGACATTGTCGTTCACACCAAGCGAGTCGATGCGGTCTATGTCGATGTCTATGTCCCCAAAAATTCTGTCCCGCTGGGACGCATTCAAAACATCGGGCATGAACCTCTGGTCAATGGCGACAATCGTTCTTTTGATATTTTGCAATTCCGATTTACCGAAAAGAAAGAATTGAAGTCGAAAGAATTCCAAAAAGTGCTGCGCGAAGCATTGGCGGAATAGGGCTTTCGTTGGAACGTTTTATGCCAAATTTTGTAGTGTCCCTCATACTGGTCGGAAGAATATAGGAGGTAGGAGATAGGAGATAGAATGGTGTTACCACCACCGTTTTGCCTAAGATGTTGCCACGTCGCATGCAACTTCTAACTTCTGACTCCTAACTTCTAACTCCTTTTCCCGACGGGTATTTTACTTTCGAGCGAAAGCCTAAGAGCGAGGACAATTTTGTAAAAATAGGGAAACTTTGACGATTTTTCTGATTATAGCGGTTTTTCGTGCCGATTAGGGGTTCTGACGGGATATTTTCGCTTTCCGGTGGGTGTCCCGCTCGACGCAGAAAACCTGTCCAAAAGGATCAATCGGGTCACTATGTCAACGTCATTCCCCCCAAAAATTGTTTCCGTCATTGCCATTCTGTTGGCGGTGGTGTTTGCCGGTTGCTCGCATCAAAAGACAAAGCGAGGGCACCTTTTTCGTTGCGACTGGGCTCTTGAATACAACCGAACCCCCTGGATCGGTCTGCCTGCCGATTCCGGCTACAACGAAGACGAAGAGGGAAAAAGCCGCGGATTTTTTGACTGCCTCAAAAAGGATGGTGGCGAAAAACGAAAAGGATTCCGCCGCCATTGTGCGATGAATGCTGAATGTAGCCCCCAAAATCCCTGCTGCCGGACACTCGGCTGCGGGATGTGGGTGGACACTGCCGACCCCACTCATTTTGCTAGCCTTGGCGGAGCCGCAAAAGCCTGTGGCTTGACCCCCTTCTGTTCCCCGCAAAAACCATGCCGCCTCACCCCCAACTGCGGAAAACCCACCAGCGTTAATCCCCAAGCGTTGTTGTTCGCAGGACAGCAGAGTGCCAACCCAGCCAACCCCATGGGACTGGGGACGTTGACAGGACGTAACTTCGCACAAGGAAACGCAACAGGCAATGCCATGCTGCCTCATGGAATGCCAATGGCTGCGCATGGAATGCCGATGGCTCCGAATGGGATCATTCCCGACGGAACACTCGTGAGCCGTGGCATTGTGCCGGGAGCGTCGGCAGTAACGACCGGTGGAATGGTAGCGGCAATCGGCGTGGCAACGCCTGCCGGGACAATGACTCCCGTCGGCGTTCGTATGCCGAACGGGATGGTGAACAATGCCATTGTTCTTCGAGCATGTGTCGCGTCGCCGAATTGCACAGCGGCTCGTCCCTGCGGTCTCACACCCTATTGCGGCGGTGCTGTTGCGGTCAATCGAGTGGCGAACAATGCCATCGCTTTGGCATCGGCATTGCAAGCACAGGGCGTTGCAGGTGGCGTGATGCAGGCGGGCGGCATGGGAATGTTGGTCAATCCAATGACGAACCAACCGATCAACGGTGTCACGATGAGCGGCATGCCGCAGGCGGGATACCCGCCGATCGGATACGCACCGACAGGCTATGCTCCCGGTTATCCTCGCTATGCCGCTGGGCTGATTGATGCCGGCGGAGAACCGGCGGAAGAAATGCCCGAAGAAGCGGAGGCGGTTCTGCCGGAAACACGTTCGGCGATGCCCGTTCCAAGGTACCATCCGATTCCTCACAAGCCGACCTTTCAACGCAGCGAAGGAATGCCCACCACACCGCCAGCACCGCGAACCGCAGCAAAACCCGCCACCGTGACGATGCGTGAAGAACCGCGTTCAGAAGCGGAATTGGAGATGGCACTCGATCAAGCATACCTTGAGGGTGTCTCGGCGGCGATGGACGAAGTGGAACGGACAATGGAAGCCAAACGTCAAGCGGCGGCACGAGCAAAATTGCAAGAAAAGATTTTACAGCAAGCGGAGACGCTCCAGCAGCAATTCGACGATCAGGAAGAACTGCGGATGCTTGCACTTCAACAAGAACGGAAACTTCGTCAGCAACAGCAGACGATGCGAGCAGAAATGTTGGTAGCAACAGAGATGGCTTCGGAGCCAGCAGTATCGGAGCCGAAACGATTGCCTGTCCCAACAACGACTCCCCCGAGTCCAACGGTTGCTTCAACAGCGACGTCCCGAGCGAACAGGGCAGCACCAGCACCCACGCAATCAACATCAGCGCAATCTGCATCGACTCAATCAGCACCAGCGCAATCGGCGACGCATCAAGCGAACAGGACAGCTCCGGTGCCATCGCCATTAGCACCGACGCAGTTAGCGGGGACTTTGAAAACGTCCGTCACGAATGGTGTCAGCAGTCTGCTCAATCCATTCTTGGGATCGAATCAAAAAGCACCGCAACAACCTGCAAGACAGCAGCCACGGCAAACGGCAGCAGCAACGACGGAGATGGTGGCGGTCACCCCTCCCAATCTTCCGGGCAGACCGCCTGTTTTGCCCATGACACCGGGTTATGGTTTGCTGCCGGACGACGACGAATCGTTCATTCTGCAAGCACGGTTCGCAGAAGACGATATGCCGATTAAACCTTAGGCTTGTTCCAATTGTCTGAATGAGGATTTCGAGTATCTCATCTCTCAACTATTTTTCCTTACCCACTCAAACTGTAAAAGAACACCGTAGAGACGCGATTCTCGCGTCTCCCCCGTGCGGAGAACGTAGCACTTCACGAGAACGTCTCTTTGTAAACGACGAGAATCCGTGTGCGGAACGTTAACCAATCGCCGAGACGCGAGCATCGCGTCTCTACAAGAGGCACGTGATGGCATGCGGGAAACAGAGACAATTCCTTTTACAGTTTGAGTGACTCATTTGTGCGAGTTTGTGCTACGGGGGGGTACGTGATGGAAACTTGCGACGCTTGATTGACAAGTGGCTGAAAGCGGGAGTTCTGGAAGATGGAGACCTTCAAAGCCCTGCCCCCCTGCCCGCTCATTGACTCGAATGTCAGGGCAATGTCGAGTCTGGACCCTGCGGCTCGGGTCACTCCGGGACAATGTTAATCACACTGATTTCGGCGGGGCAAAAGAATCGGATGCGTGGAGCCCAGCCGCGTTCCAGACCGCTGCCGCGTGTCACCAAAAGATGTCCCCCATTCGGATAGGTGAAAAAACCGCCCCGCATCGTCCGCGGCATCTGCTGCGCATATTTGTTCCCGCCAAAAGGAACGGGACCGTAAAAAGGAATCACAACCTGTCCGCCGTGCGTATGTCCGGCAAGCATCAAATCGGGTGCCCGTTCCGCTTGGCGGTATCCGCTTCGGGACTTTTTTGTTTCGGGATTCGTAGAGCCATCAATCGCATAGTTCGGATAATGTCCCGCCATTACGAGAAAATTGTCGGTGTATTCCCCCTCAGTATTCCTTAACGCCACGTCGGCGGCATCGCCAAACCATCCACACGAATCGCCCAATCCGAGAAGAACCACATCGATAGGTTCCAGTCCCTTGTCCGCTCCGAGATTTTCGAGGACCACAGAATCGAGATAAAAAATCACCCCGGTCTCCCGGAACAATTCGGCATCGCTGACTTCGGCATCGTGATTGTTGCCCGTCACGGCATAAACGCCGTAGGGAGCGGTCAGCGGATGATCGAGAAACAGTTGCCGAAATTTTTCGGGCAATTGCTTTTCCCACGTGCTTCCAAACGTTTGCAGGTAATCACCGCCGAGAATAATCAAATCGGCTTTTTGCTGTTTGATTTTTCTGAGCGTGTTGATCTCGTGATGCCCGATGCGGTCGGTTTGCATATCGGAAACAAAGACAATTCGCAGTGGCTTCGTCAGTTTTGACGTTTTGATTTCGTAGTGTGCCACCTGCACATGATAAGGTTCCCAGTAAAGCATGTTGAAACTGAGACCCGCCAACAAAATGGCACTGCAACAGGCGAAGAGCGCGAGAACCGTCCGGCGGTTCCGATGAAGCAAAAAAGCTGCCACGAGCAGAAACAACGTTCCATGAATCGCGATCCCTTCGGCGATACATTGTCCTACGTTAAAATGGTAGATACGGTCTTGCACGAAGTTGGTAACAATGAGCCGCGAGAGAACGGCAAGGCAACCGAGCCAGAAGCCGCCGAAAAGCAAAACGCCAGCGACATCCCAGAGGGAAGACGGTCTTCGAGAAGCCTTTGCCGAGGGGACATAGAGCGACTTTTCAAAGTGATAAACTTCGGAATGTTTTGATCTGCTATTCTGTCGAAACCGGAACCAAAGAAACAGTCCCCCCAAGACAGCAATGTCCAGTGCAAAAAGGATCAAGTGAAACGGGGTGGTGTCCATAGCATGAGGCTTTCGCCGGAAGGTTTTGTGCCAATTATTTTACCGGTGTTTGCTAAAAAAAGGGGCAGGGTATACCGAAGTCGGCTGAAAATACCGGCAGTCGTTGTTTTAGCCGAAGGGCGGAGCCCCGACGCAGGCGAAAACGGCGGTATCAGGAATTGCAAACCGGCTTCGGTAGAGCAACCCTCTCACCACTGTCACGGTCCTTTGCGGTCGTTGGGGTTACGGGTATAATCGGGACGGGAAGCGGGGCAAGAAGCAGATTGTCGTCGGTTTGCTTTGCGATGACGCGGAGCTTCCTGTTGCCAGCGAGGTCTTTGCGACCGGCGAGGTAAGTGACTTTTATAGAAGTTGGAAGTCAAGAGTAAAGCCTGAGGAAACGCTCCCGGAACGTAAAAAATCCCCGCAGTATGCCTGCGGGGAAGGGCAAAGCTGGATAGGGCTGACCGGTTCGGGGTTACTTCGGTTGCGAAAATCTTACGGCGGGACGGGTCGGCTCTTGGTAGGCTGCCTGCACGACCGTGTTTTTCCGCGTTGGGAATGGCGGCATGAGTGTCGGGGGACGAGTGATAGCACTTGTGTTGTACTGGATTCCTTCGGTGTATCCGCTCGAACAAGTCTCGCACCCGGAGGTACAGGAAGAACCGCTCTGTCCGCAAGGTTCGACATTTTGGACAGTATAGTGGCTGCTGTAACAAGGAGTATCGCAGTGGGCAATCACCTCGTATCGGCAACCGCTCGACAATATGCCGCCAATCGCGACAAACGGGGTTGCCGCAATGTCAAGAACGCCGCGTCCGACCAGGCAAATGCCATTACCGATGTGAGAAAGAGACGTTCGGCAACTCCTGATCCTGGGTGGAGCACAAAAAATACCACTGCTTTCAATCACACCACAGTCGGCGGGACCACAACCGGTTTCGATAGGACCGCAGGGATCGCATCCGGTGTCGCACCCTGTGTCGCATCCCATGCTGACGCTGCTGGAGTGATAGGCATACTGAGGCATGCCGGAATAATAGCCGGGGGTACACACGCAACCGACCATCGAAAGAGTCACGCAAAGACTCAAGCAAATTGTAATGTTTTTGATCCTGTTCATTGAATTCCTCGTATTTTCTTTTTTTTGGGGGGTCAAGGGGAGACTTGTTGTTTCCTTGGTTCCCCTATATCGGGCAACGTGACCGGTATATTGAGAAAAATCGTTATAATCGTTAAAATTTACCGAAACTAACATTTTGGCAGGGTAAAATGGGTAACATGGGTAGACAATGGGTCTTTTTTGCGACTACAGAAGGCGGAAAGGTAGGCTTTTTTGTTGTTTTTTAACGCGGAAGGTGCGGAAGGGCGGAAATTGCGGAATTTCACCAGAAGAATTCCGCGTTTTCTGCCTTTCCGCGATTTCCGCATTGAAAAAAACTTTTAGAGATCAAATACACCGCTAAGTTGAAACGTAGGGAGTCTATTGACAATTCTTTCAGAATCATAGACAATCAGGAGGTAAATTTTACCTCTGTTTTGCCCCGCTCTGTTTGCATAAGGGGCAACAATCTATGCCAAAGAAGCTCAAAATCGCCGTGATCGGTGGCGACGGCACCGGTCCCGAAGTTGCCGCAGAAGCCGTTAAAGTTCTGGGTGCCGTCGGGAAACTCGAACAAATCGACATGCAGTTCGACGACTTCGACATCAATGGAAACCGCTACCTCAAAACGGGAATCACCATTACCGACGAAGAAGTCGCTGCACTGCGGCAGTACAGTTCGATCCTGCTCGGTGCCATCGGTCATCCCGACGTAACACCGGGCATCCTCGAACGAGCGTTGCTCCTGCGACTGCGGTTTGAATTCGATCAATATATCAATCTGCGACCGGTGAAACTGTTGCCCGGTGTCGATACGCCGCTCAAAGACAAAGGACCGGACGACATCGACTTCGTCGTCGTTCGGGAAAATACCGAAGACCTCTACACCGGTGCAGGCGGGTTCCTGAAGAAGGGTACCCCAGACGAAGTTGCGACGCAAATGGCAGTCTATACCCGCAAAGGGACGGAACGCTGCATTCGCTGGGCGTTTGAATACACTCGCAAACGGAACAATCCCAAGGGGAAGATGCTCACGTTCGTCGGCAAGACAAATGTACTAACATTCGGACACGATCTCTGGCAACGGACTTTTGATGAAGTTGCCAAGGAATATCCCGATGTGAAGCCAGACTATAACAACGTCGATGCCTGTTGCATGTGGATGGTGAAGAACCCCGAATACTACGACGTGATTGTGACGACGAACATGTTTGGCGACATCATCACCGACCTTGCGGGAATGATCCAGGGGGGCATGGGTGTTGCGGCAGGCGGCAACATCAATCCCGAACCGGGTGGTTGCAGTATGTATGAACCGATGGGCGGAAGTGCTCCGAAATACACTGGCCAGAACGTCATCAATCCGATCGCAACGATCAATGCAGCGGCAATGCTCCTCGAACAAGAAGGATTCACCACTGCCGCCGAACGTGTGGCGAAGGCAGTTGCCTTTGTAACGGGCAATAAGATGAAGAGCCAAGCCGCCGGTAAAATGGGCTACGGAACGAGCGAAGTCGGCGATCTGGTTTGCGAACATTTGTAAAAAAACTCCGTGTCCTCCGTGCCTCCGTGAGAGACACCACATCTCGCAAAGGCACGGAGGACACAAAGGATGAAGGCATACCATTTTTAACCAAAGGAGATTTTATCATGAGAAAGACGATGTTTTTTTCTATGTGTGTCCCGCTTCTTCTCGTGGGACTTTTTTGCGTTCACCTTGTCGCTCAGCCGGACGGTCAGCCACTCAAATTAAGCGAACCGGGCGAACCGGGGGCAATCGTTTTCGATGTGCCACTTTCAGTGCTTGACCCAAAAGTCGGCGAATTGAGCGAACGGGAACTTTTGGAAATGAAGGTGAATCGCTATCGAAGAATCGTTGAGTACGTTGAAAATGCTGCGCGGGTGGGTGGTCCACGCGGCGCGGCGATTCTTCTTGCAGAAGCACGTGCAAATCTCGCCTCTGTCGAGATCGAACTTTACCACCACACCGGCGAGCAGGACAAACTTCACGCCGCTTTGGAGGCGAAAGTCAAAGCACTCACGGACAAAGTTCGGGCAGCACTCAATGCTCACGAGAACGGGACGGTGTCGTCAGACGTCAGGTTCGAAACCGAAGCACAACTGCTGGACGCTCTGCTGGAACGCAAGCGAGCCAGTTCAAAGTAGACTCGGAGTACGGGATGAGTGATCACCCATGTCACCCGGTCAGTGAGCTTGTGTCTCGTGTCTCTCCAATGAGGCTGCGGCAAACCTCTTGCCTTTTTTCGACGTCTCATTTATACTCTACTACACTGAAAATTCTCTCAACGATTAGAGTTTGGCGTATGACGTTTGCCTATTGGGATTGTCCGTCGGGGATTAGCGGCGATATGATGCTCGGTGCCTTGATTGATCTGGGCGTGCCCCTTGATCTGCTCAATGAATCCATCCAGTCCGTTGTCCAATCGGTGACGATGACCTCGTTCCCCGTCTTTCGTAAAGAGTTTCGTGCCGTCCAAGCCGATGTTCGCGCTCCGCACGAGCATGTTCACCGAACATTGTCCGATATATTGGAGTTGGTCAAAGAATCGAAACTCTCCGTGGATAACCAAAAGCAGGTGAGCGACATTTTCACGCTGCTTGCCCAGGCGGAGGCGAAGGTTCACGGCATCGATGTCGAAAAGGTGCATTTTCACGAAGTTGGTGCCGCCGACTCGATTGCTGATATTGTCGGCGTTGTCGTCGGACTTGACCATCTCGGAATCACCGATGTGGCGGCATCGGCGATTCCGACGGGGAGCGGGACGATCAAGATGGCACACGGAGAATGTCCCGTTCCGGCACCAGCAACGGCGGAACTGCTGAAAGGGGTCCCCATTGCGGCTTCGGACGTTCGTTTTGAACTGACCACTCCGACCGGCGCGGTACTGCTGAAATACTATGTCAAACGTTTCGGTACGTTTCCTGCAATGACCATTCAGGCAACGGGAGTCGGAGCGGGAAGCCGCGATCTGGAACAGCAAGCGAACATTTTGCGGATACTCATTGGCACTCTGCCAGTCAAGCAAGCCGGTGCCGCCCGCCCCGTTCAACATCAATTCGATGATCTGCTCGGCGTAGAGCCTCAGCAATATCCCCCCACCACCGAAACGGCGTGGGTCGTCGAAACAAATGTTGACGACATGACGGGGGAACTGACCGGACATTGTATTGAACGTCTGTGGACGCTGTCGCCACTCGACGTTTGGGTGACGCCGATTCAAATGAAGAAACAGCGTCCCGGTGTAATGATTTCGGTCTTGTGCCGTCATGAGCAGATCCATTCGGTGGAAACGATGTTATTCGCCGAGACGTCGACGCTGGGAATCCGGCATTATGCCGTGGGACGAACGACACTCTCTCGAGAGCAGCATCGAATGAAAACGCCGTGGGGGGAAGTGGAAGCCAAACGAGCCTACTTGCCCGATGGCACCGAAAAAGTTTCGCCGGAGTTCGAGTCGGTCAAACGGCTCGCCGCCGCTAAGGGAGTGCCTGTTTGGAAAATTATGGAGCATCTTCGATAGCCCGTGCCGAGGCAGGCGGTCGGAATGCTGTGAGGCTTTCGCTGGAAATGAACTATCCCCTTTGTAACCGTTCACGGGTTTTTCAGCCTTTTCCTTTGAAAGGATACAACGAACAAAAACATTTCCAGACCGTTTTGGTATAATGGTTCAAGCTCCGCTTCGGGGCTGCTCCATTTACAGTGTGTATGAACATTCTCTACGAAGACAATCACGTCATTGCACTGGTCAAACCGCCGGGGTTAGCCACGATGGGGCTGCCGTGCGGCGAGGAAACGTTGCTCACTCAAACTAAAGCGTATCTCAAAGAAAAATATGCCAAGCCGGGTGAAGTCTATCTCGGCGTGGTCAGCCGTCTTGATGTACCGGTCTCCGGTGTCGTACTCTTTGCCCGAACCTCTAAAGCGGCGGCAAGACTCAACGAACAGTTTCGTGAACATACCATCGAAAAAATTTATGCCGCTCTTGTCGAAGGAGTCATTGATCCGCCCGAAGCCGAGTGTATCGACTGGCTCTGTGAAGGCAAACGACATCGCAACGTTTTTCCGGCACCCATCGCCGGCGGCAAAGAATGTAAACTCCGCTACCGAACATTACAGCAGGTCAACCACTGTTCGCTCATTGAAATCCAGTTGGAAACGGGACGCAAACACCAAATTCGGGCACAACTTTCCAGCCGTCGTTTTCCCATTCTGGGAGATATCAAATACGGAGCGAAAACCTCTTTTCCCAACGGTATCGCCCTGCACGCATGGAGATTGACCTTTTCGCATCCCACCACAAAGGAACGGATTGAGTTGACCGCCCCGCTGCCCCCCACGTTTGGCAATAGGGCTTTCGCTGGAACATTTCATACCTGTCGGGGGGAAAGTAGTCAGTAGTCAGTAATCAGAATGGTGCTACGATACCCGAAACATTTTTCTGCGAAAAACACTGCATTTTCAGCCTCATTCTGCTTTTTGTCAAAAAATCTGAAAATTGCTCTGGATTCGATGTTTGAAATTCCCTAAACTTCCTCTCGTTGACCGGTACAAGAGTGTTTCGGTCTGTAAAAATGTTCACACAAACATAAGGAGTTATTGATGAATCAAGGAATGATGAATACAGTAGTTTCCGCCATCGTCGGCGGAGTCATCGGGGCAGGTGTCGTGTTTTTCGGTGCCGCCAAGAACACGTCGGGGGAACTCACCGATCTCGCCGTAAAAAATCTCAAGGTGGAAAGTTTGACCATCACGGAGCAGGCTTCGTTGCTCAACAAAGAAGGAAAGGAAGAGGTCGTTCTCAAAGAAGGTTCCGTATTAGCGGAAAACGTGATCCTCGGAAAGAAGATCATTGCCAGACAAGTTCAAGGACATGCCATCGTGGCGAACCGCGTGTTCACCACGCCGGATGATTTGATTGCCATGCCGATGGAACAATGGCGGTTCTATGCCGAAATCGGTTCCTCGACCGAAGCGGGTGGTGAAGTCGTCGTTCGGAGTGCTACAGGTGCCGCGACGGTCAACAGACCGACGCAAGGCGGTGCATTGCTCCGAATGGGCTACGATCCCGAAGCTCAACCGCAAATTCTGGCACTCCAGAATGCTGATCGTAGACAGCTGGAGATCAATTGGAAACTTTCGGAACAACAGATGCGGATGCTGATGAGTCAAGCACAGCAGACGGGCGGCGCGGTACCGAACTTCAACAACGAACCGATGCCAACGCAGGTCGGTACAGCCCCGGATGGCAGTACGATGCGATAAGGGGCATTGATGCCGTAAGCAGGAACAAAGCGGGTATCGCTCGCTCGGAGGAAGAGTGGGACAATTCCGTTTGCTCGCCTCAACGTTTTCGTGAAATATTGCCGTGAGATGTTTCGGAGTGCGGACAGGATGCCCGCACTCCTTTCCACGTTCTCGCTTTGGAGTTGCCCGGAAATCTTCCGCTCAATACTCGTGTATGCGGTGAGAGAATCAAAAAAGGCGAACAATCAGCAAATCGCCGATGGTTCGCCTCCATTCAAACACGTATGTCTACCAATAGTACCGAGGGTAGCCGTATCCGTAGTAGCCCCGATAGTAGGGGCGAGCAACCGGATAAACAACCGGACGAGCGAGCGGTGCCACACGTACAACGGGACGGTAATAATACGAACCGGGGTAGTACGTTGGCGCACAGTACGGAACCACAGGGAGGCACTGGGCGACACAGGAGCATGGTGCAGCGGTTGCACAGGGGCAATCCGCAGCCTCGGGAGCGGGTGCCGCAGTCTGGGCACTCGCGAAATTCATTGTCGCAAAAGCAAAAAGCAGAGCGACACTCAAGCAAAACAATTTCCGAGTCATAATAGGCAATCCTCACAAAACGGAGGGGTTAGAGAAAACGTGCCGGTCATTGTAGCCTCGCTGCAAAAAACTGCAACAGTGATGCGGAAAAAATTCTACGTTTTCGCGAATTGTTCGGAACACTGTGACGTTTGTGCCACATTTTCCGGTTATACTTTCGCTGGCTGTTTGATGGCTTTCGCCAGAAATAGACTATATCCTTTTTGCTGTTGAAATCACCATTCCGTAGAGCAGAAGTCAGAAGTCAGAAGACGCAAGCGCAGGGGATATTGCCGCACCGCATGCGACTACTGACTACTGTACTCTGACTACTGACGACAGAATGGAAAAGGGAAAAACCGACCAATTATTTTCGCAAACTTGTCGACGGATTGCCCATTCTCCCATTCTCCATTCTCCCATTCTCCCCCATTGACAATAGAGCCCTTGAAAAATCTGGCACAATTTGTTACACTATCAGTATCTCGTTTAACCGCGAACTCTCGTTCGCTGATCAATTGCCATGAAAAAACATTACAAATCTGGTTTTACCATAATGGAGCTCCTCATTGTGATCTTCATTCTCTTTAGTCTTATGGCGATCCTGGTCCCAGCCGTTTTTGGCGTGCGGGCAAGATGGATGCAACAACAGGCACAGATGGACGTGGATAACCTTACCTCCAAAGTTGGACTGTATGCTATGGAGAATAATGGTGCTCCGACAAATGAGCAGGGGCTTATCGCCCTTTTCTACATCCCCGACAACGTGGGCGTTCTCCCAACGACGATGCCTATACCGGGACAGAACCCCTTCAGCGTACCGGGTGCAGACGATCCGTTCGGCGGAAATGCCGGTAGTTCCGTATCATCGGGTCCCGAAGCATTCAACCAGCCTCCGCAGGGTTTCGGTGATCCCATGAACCCCATGAGCATGAGCGGTGGCGTGGACCCTGCGACCGGGATGTCGTTTGATCCGATGAACCCGATGTCGGGGCAGGGGGGAGGAATGGCTTCCGCTTGGACGCAGCCGGTGCATAACCCGCAACTCTATCTCCAACAACGAACTCGTACCAACCCTTCCATAAAGCTTAAAAACCTGACTGATCCCTGGGGCACACCTTATCGGTATGATAATTCAAGGCAATACTGGGGGTTCAATCAAACAGGTTCTGATCAACCAGCGATATGGTCTGCCGGTCCCGACAAACAAGACGGAACAGACGACGATATTCGGAACTGGGACCCCGTTGAAGCACAGCAAGCGATTATGCTTCGGCAACAACAAATGCAGTATCAGCAGCAGGGGATGCCAGGAACGGTACCGGGAGTGGATGGCGGAATGCCCTACGATCCAACGATGCCCGGTGGCGGAATGCCTTACGATCCAATGATGCCCGGTGGTGGAATGCCCGGCGGTGGAATGCCCGGTGGTGGAATGCCCGGTGGCGGAATGCCCGGTGGCGGAATGCCCGGTGGCGGAATGCCCGGTGGCGGAATGCCCGGTGGTGGAATGCCCGGTGGCGGAATGCCCAACTAAATGGCATATCGGTGCCCTTTGTCCTTCGTGGTAAAGATCACCACGAAGGACAAAGGGGGCACAAAGAGATCGCAGAGAAAAAAGAGAGGGTCTGTGCCGAGTACAACTCAGATATTGTACATCGGCTTGTCCAGACTCGGCTTGCCTTCGGGGTCGTTCAAAATGTCCGCTTCCGGCGTGGCGTTGCTAAAGGGATCAAACCATTCTTTGTTGAACGTAATGCTCTTGCCGGTATCCGCCGAATAGTTCGTCACGAGTGAAATCACCGAGTCCGCCAGAGCAATTTTCGGATGGCATCGCGGTTGTAATGTCGGGTCAGCCACTTGCGGGTTGTGCCGGATACACCACGACCAATGCTCCAACTCTTCGGTATAACCCCGACTGACTTCTGCTTTCATGGCACCCATCGCCGTCTGAGCCGGTCCGCTGGACTGCGTATCCAACATAGCCGCTTCCGCTCTCGCCGCAACACTACTGCCCGAACCACCGCTACGGAACAGTTCCGCATCGGTCTCGGAAGTTAAAACCAGTGTTCCGTCCGTTCCGTAAACGATTTCACCGTAACCGCCAAAGCCGTTGCCATTGATCGTCGAATATTGCACACAGATTTTTCGTTTGCGACCCGCCTCGGTTTTTTCGTCGTAGTCGGGGGCGGGAAATTCAACAAGCGTCGTGACGTGGTCGCTCACTTCCCGGTCGAGTCCAAAAATGTTTCGGTTCGCCGAGACGTGAACTTTGAGTGGAAGAACTTTTTCACCGCGCGGCAGGTCGCTGTTTGTTTGATCGAGATAGTAGTCCCGATTCGCCGCGAGGAAAATCGTGGCGGCATCCAGTTGGTGTGAACCAAGTTCGACCATCAAGCCGCCACCGGTACGTCGCCACAATCGCCAGCGAAGCAATTCTTCGGCGGCAGGACGTTCGAACTTTTTATCGAGTCCCTCAAACACCGCATCTTCGTATCCGTATTCCTTGGCGGATTTGAGAAGAAAATCCATGTATTTCCCGCCATCTTGCAGGACGACATCGGCAAGTTGGGCTTCTTTGAGAGCGACCTTCTGCGCCAATTCTTCGATGGCAAGCCCACGTGCTGCGGCGAGGTCACGTTTCAAATTGGTCAGTTCCGTTTCAAGGCGGTTGCGTCTTGGATTGAGAATGTCTGCCGGGTCCTCTGCCCGGATCGCTTTCGGCATCGGCATTTGCCAACTGTCGCCGCCGGGGGCATTGTTGCGATGCCACTGGGCACGAATGTAGTGAATATTCCCCAAAAGTCCACGGCGGATTTGATCAACCGCAGTCTGATAAAGGATGTTGTAGTGCCGCTGATGCCCTGTTGCCAAGTGTTTCTTGCAATCGTGTGCCGCTCTTGCCATTTCTTTGCAATTCGCCACACTGTGTCCCATCAATTTTTCGGTGAGAACGTGCAGCCCTTGTTTCATCGCAAAGACAGCGGCGGGAGCATGCAGATGCAACGGCAAGCCGATGATGATCGCTTCGAGTTCATCTTCTTTGGCTTGGCGGATGAGATCACGCCAATCGTTATAAATCTTGACGTGGTTTCGGGCTTGCCGGACGGTGTCCCAACCATAGACGGAGAGTAACCCTCGTCGGGCTTTGAGGGCGGCGGGGGACGAAACGTCTCCGTGAAATGCGCGGTGGAGATTGTACGGGCGAATGTCGGCAATCGACCGGACACTGATGTATTCGGGATTGATGGCACCCATGAGGACTTGTCCCTGATCGCCAGTGCCGACGACTCCCACGCGAACAGGGTTGGCGTGTGTCAGGGTATAGCCTGCATAGAAGGCGGCGGTGGAGACCGTCGGAACGGCAACCGCAAGGGCACTGCCTTTGAGAAAAGAACGACGGGAACAATCGGTCGAAGGCGCAGGGACTTTGGGATCAGTCATACGTGTCAGGCGAAAACGGTGTTATGAAAAACTTCCGCTTCATTCTACACCATTCCAATGGTCTTGGCAAGATTACCCCCCAGTAGAACTGCAAAGTCCTCCAAACGCTGCCCAGGCGCGTAAGAGCGGCATACGCAAGTATGCCGGTGCGGAGTGTGATGTGCCCGCAGCAGTGGGGAGTCGTTCGTCCCTCGCGATGGCAATTGCATGGATAGGCATCAACTCCGGAGCGTCTCCACAGGATGTACTCGCGCCGCTCGCATCGCCGGTAACACACCCGCCGAGGCAGCAATGAAAATCGCACCGGCAATGATGCCGATGACCGTGGGAACATCAACGAACGTCGGGATTTCATAAAACGAATAGATTTCGGGACTGAAAACTTCCTGTTGTAAAATGAACGACAATACCAACGCGATTTCCTTAATGTACTTAACGAACAGAAGTCCCACGAGGAGTCCCAATGTCGAACCGACGATGCCCAGTAGCAAACTGTAATAGAGAAAAATCTGCATCACGCCGCTGCTACTTGCTCCCAGCGACTTCAAAATACCAATATCTTTTTGCTTTTCAACCACAATCATATAGAAAATCGCCAGAATGCCAAAACCTGCCACCGCGAAAATCAAAAAGAGCAAAACGTTCAGCATCATCAGTTCGAGATAAACGGCATTCAACATGTCCACCTGATCGTCTTTCCACGTCGTGATGGAAAACATTTGAACAGGAAAGACTCCCCGAAGCCGATCCCGCAGTTCGTTGATGTCCACGCCCGGCTTCGCTTTGATGAGAATCCGCGTCACGGTATAGGTACCGGAGTCCGCATCGTACATTCCCCGAAGATATTGCAATTTTTCGATCGGCACAAAGATCAGTTTTCGGTCGTACTCCGCCATTTTGCTTTCGTAAAGTTCGACCACGGTGAACTTGTCGCTTTGAAAGCGGATGTTATCCCCCGAGGTGGGGAAGGCGAGTGTTACGTCGTCGCCGGGAAGGAGCATCAGATCGTCTTCCACGATTTTTTTGCCGGTATCCGCATCGGTGGTGCTGGTACGTTGCCGCAGTGCCGCACCAATTCCGACGATGACCCCCGCATGCTGTTCCTTTGCGGGATCGAAAATCATGTCCTCACGTTGCGGCAACCCGCCAAAGGGATTTCTGGGCCCTTCCGCAGCTTCTTGAGAATCTTGCGGGGGATTGTTTTGTCGTTGCTGAAATTTTTCTTGAGCGGCTCGATAGCGGCGGTAAGACCAACCGGCATATTTCATTTGTTCCCGGACCGCTCCGTTGTGTCCGCTGCCTTGGGCATCGTATCCCTCTTCACGTAGGTCGAAACTCAGTTGTTTCCGGTTTTCAGGATGTTGCAAGTACGTGGCAAACTTGCTGACTTTGCCTTGGGTGAGTTCGTCAATGCCGACAATGTCCACCGGCAAAGTGACCTGAGCACCGGTACCGTAGGGTCGGTAAGAGAGCATGCCAGGCGTAAAGACGACCGGTGTGAGTTCTTCGATGAGGTCTCCGGCGATTTTGAAAATTTCCGCTCGATGGTACTCGTAATCGGGAAACCCATTGTTCAGATCGTAGGATTGAAAACTGACATCGGCGAGAATCCCCTGGATACGATCTTTCATTTCGGTGGTGAATCCGAGCATGACGGCATTGACGACGATCATGGTCGCCACGCCGAGCATGACGCTAATCACCGAGGAAAGGGCAATGTACCGCGTGAGCAGATACCGCCAACAGAGTAGAAGTTTATACATGCAGGAATGGTAGCGAAATCGGCTGTTTCAAACAATGGGAAAAAGCAGAAAAAACAGAGAGTGCCTGGAGCCGAAAAAACAGCAAAGACCATTCGCACTGTCAAGACCGCCTGCCAACATTGCCTTTGGGCTTTCGCCGGAAATAAACTACCTTTTTTCTGTTGAAATCACCATTCCGTAAGAGAGGCATCTGGAATTTTCAAGCGGCTTCGGTAGACCGTTTCGGGCGAAAACCTAATACACGATCAGCCCCCAGCAGCCGAATTGGAGGGTTTCCCCCTGCTTGATCCGTTTTTGGTAGAGTGTTGCAAAGTTGCCCCTACTGTCGCCGAACAACATCACCTCTGGAGAGGCGACCTTGTCGAAACCGTTTTGGAGCAAATAATCGACAATATTATCTTTGTTCCGATTCGGCAACGGCGTATACACGTACACGATTCCCGGTGTCTTGCACGTCATCAGCCCGGTATTGCGGATACTGTTGCTGCGGATGAATGTTTTACCGTCCAAATGGGACAAATAGTCCTTCAGGAGATAGCTTTCCCGATCACCGAACAATTTGACATTTCGCGTGAACGTATCGGTTTCGGCATTTTGAAGATCGAAGGTGGGCGCGTCGCCGGTCAACAGCGGTTTGCCATCGGCGTTGTCAGCCGGTTTGTGTCTCGGATTGATTCCCGTTGCCTTGTTGACCAGCAGACGCAATGCTCCCTTGGGCGACACGATCTTACCGGCTAAAACATCTTCTTCCGTAAACCGAGCCATCAGGATTTCCTTGTCTTTGTAGCGTTCCCAATCGTAAATCACGTAGATCGTCCCATCTTTATCCTGATCGCCGTCAGGATACGACACACTGTTCCGCTCGTCCAACATGAGACCGCCTTTCCAAGACTTGGCATCATCGTCAGACAAAAACGCTTGCAAATGGCTCCGTCCTGTTTTCTGGTCGATCGCGCCGTGCTTGACAAACAACAGATTTCCCGACTGCAAGCGTCGAATGAAGAATCGGGCTGATGGATGTTGATAGAGCGACGGACGTGGTTCGGTCCAGGTCTTGCCGCCGTCGGTCGAGTGGGATTCGGCGATGCCGTATTTCGTTCGATGGGTCATCCAGAATGTCCCGTTCTTCATTTCGACGATATTGTGTTCATCGAATGTGGCATCATTTTTTGGAACGGTCGAGTAACCGAGGGAAGTCCAGGTTTTGCCTTTGTCTTCGGAAGCAACAATATGGGCACCCGGCGGCAGCGTCCGTTTCGGATGTTCGGGGTCTTTGTTCCAAACTGTCGATGGCAGAAGCCAACGACCTTTTGAATCGGCAATCGGTTTGCACATCATCACTCCGTCGCAAAGGCGGCGTGGTACCGACCACTCGGCATTTTCATCGCCGGGATTCTTCGTGACGATCGCCCAAGTGCCGCTGCGTCCGTCCCAAATATCCCCCTCTCCCTTCGAATGGCATTGAGCCCAAAACAGCCAGACGTTGCCTTCGGGATCTGTCCACATGGAGGGATCGTAGGCGCGGATGGGGGTATTGGGAATATCCACTGCCAAGAGCGGTTTGGTCCAGGTTTTTCCACCGTCGTGGCTACTGGCGAGTACGACGATGTTGTCGGGACCCTCACCGACATCAGCGGTGTACCAGGTTGCCCAGAGTCGCCCGTTCGGGGCGACGGTCATGCTTGGAATACCTTGAAAAGTACGCTGATCGTCGGCGAATTTTTCAGGAACCGGTTTCCAAACCTTTGCCGGAAGCAAGGCAAGGTCTGGCTCTTGAGCAACGAGACAGAATGACCAGCAGGTCAGCGAAAACAACAGAGTGGACAGGATTAAATGTTTCATGAGCAGATTCAAAGGGGTCTACCGAAGCCGGTTGAAAATTTCGGAAGACATTCTACCACATGCCCGGTATGGACACAAACATCACAACCTCTTTGACAAGCGAGGGTGCAAGTTTTTGAACCCGGCGTCTTTCTTAGTACTACAGCGCAATCGCATGGGAGGCAAAACTTCACCTTATTTTTCTGACGAACTCGTAACCGTTCACAAGGCATTTTTTCACAATTCTCCAAAATTGGTCTTTTTTCAATTGCCGAAAAAGCGTATTATTTGGTCTATGGATGCGAAAGACAGAGCATCTGCTTGGCAAAGGCATCAAAGATGTTGCCTTGCTTGGGGTTACCCTGCGTTGACTTGCACTGTTTCGGCTTGCTCTTCCGAACCTTCGACTTGGTTTTCACCCCCTCATGCTAATCAAAACGTCGCAGAATACAAGGGGAGTTCTTGCGGGGGGTCTCATGCCGATTGTTGCTGTGAGACCCGGAGCGGGTCTCCCTCCAGTAGCCGGGGCGGGACTTGAACCCGCACAACCTTACGGTTAAGGGATTTTAAATCCCTAGCGTCTGCCGATTCCGCCACCCGGCCCTTGGAAAAAATCAAATTGAAGAACGACGCGGCAAACCAAAACTGTCGGAAAATGCGCCGGTGCCGCTCGAACCGCCGTAACCACCCACCATCGAACCGCCATAGACATCCTCCATGTCCATATCGAATGCACTACTGCCAAGATACCGATCATTTTGCATCGTGAGCGACTGTAGCCATCGTTGATGGTAATCGTAAGCGAGAAACGCCATGTAAAAAAATCCTAACGCCGCAATGACCGTTGCCGTCAGCAACACCCCAGGAAGCGGATCCGTCGTTGCTCCCGGCTGTACCTCACCCCCACCACTCGCTTGTCCAGAACTATTTTGTCCCGGCAGTATCAGAGAAGCATCAAAATCGTCACCAAGCGAATCCGAACCCTCTCGCAACTTTGGCTCAATGGTGTCCAGATCAGCCACCCCCCTTGCAATGGGCGGCGGTCTGCTCAAAATCTCCGCCACCTCGTTCCCTATCAGAGCTTGTGCCAGAACCGTTTCCTTGGTCGCGTCCTCCGATGACTCCCACGACGGATATTCTGGCAACGGCATCAGCGGACCAAGCGGCAGCGGAATTGTAATCGCCTTCTCCGCAGGTTTTGCTGCCATATATGGTTGCACGGTGTATGGGGCGGGTGTTTCCGCCAGCTCATCAATAGAATGGGCAACATCGGGCACAATCGTCACCATACTGCTCGAAACAGTCGTGGACTGCGGTATTGGGTAGATTGTGACGACCTCGTTGATGGGTCCATTGCTCGTATGTACAGGATCGCTGACGAACACAGGATCGCTGACGAACACTGTACCGCTTGGCACTGTGGAATACCACACCGGCGCGGACACGTACTGATTTGCATACGAAGTAACAGCCAATACCGAAAAAAAGAGAATCAAAAGCGGTTTCATGGAACATGTCCCTCTGACGCAGTGCCAACATTTCCCCTCTAGTATAACAGTAATGTTCCACAAAATCAATAGCCAATCCGATTTCGCCCAAACAATCGGCAGCCCGTCGACAAGTTCGGTTTTGCGCGAGTGTACGATCGCCGCTTGCCAAAAACCTGCAAGAACAACACCACATTGTTGTCCCCACGAAAGAACATCACCGCCATTCAGTGCTTGAAACTCTGTTTCCCGCCAAGGGGAAGCGTGAAATTGCCGGTCTGCTTCGGAACAGCACATTCTCTCTTGATTGCTTGTTTCCGATAATGATAATGCTGATGGATGTGTATTGACTTCATACGTGTCGAAGGTGGGATTTTGTCCGACGGATTGAACGATCCCACGCAGTGCCGATTTGTCCATACGCCCGGTTTCGAGGATTCCGAAATAGCCGATCTTCTGCGGGATGTTTCGTAAACAGTGGTTGAGAATTGCCTGTTTGAGCAGTCCCTGCGGAACCCATGTCCACCCCCGGCGGCAGCAACGCCGGAGAGTTCCCCAGCGTTCACGCGGCACCCGAAGTGGCACGCGACGCCGCTCGGCTTCCCGGTGCAACAATTCCCAAATGCCAGGCAAGACGTGAACGTGCTGATGCGAATCCAAATGATCGAGTTGATGTTTTTCGGACAGTTGATCCATCAGATTTATTTGCGCCAAAAATTCCGTTTGGATTTGCAGCCGCAATGCTGATTTTTCTTTTGAGGCGGTCAGTGCCCTCCACAGTCCGAGAAATCCGAGGCGAAAAAAGCCATTCGCATCGACGAGCAGTGGCACCTCTTGCGGCGGACTCACCGGCTTGCCACTGGTCAGCGTAAAGTGCAACGCGAGACTTAACTGCGGCACTCGCTCTTGCACTTGCCGCAGCGCGTCTTCGGCGAAGGGCATATTGACCATGACACTTGCGGCGGTGACGGTTCCTTGTTCGGCACAACGCAGAATCGCCGCATTGACCGCCGATGAAAAGCCGAGGTCGTCGGCGTTGATGATGATCTTTTTTTGATTGTCCATCGCTTACTCTTCGCGGAACATCGCGACGTTCCGTGCGACTTTACGTTCCTCTCTTTTTCGGAGGAATTCGTTCCAGTATTCCGGTGTCAGGGGAATCGGCTGTCCGCTTTCGAGTCCGTACAAAACTTCTTGCTCGTAATAATCCCTTATTTCCCGCTGTTGTTCTTCTTCGGAAAGTTCATGGATGTTCAGTGGGGCAGTGAGCGTTGACATTGTCATAAAGGAATGCATTCTATTCTGCAACGTTTCCATTATACACAACGTCTGCGGACAAGCAAGTTCGGAAACCGTTTACGGCTTGTGCGGTGGTGGGACAATCGCCATGCGAAGTTTCAGTGGTGGGATCTTCGCGCTGGTTTTGTAGGGCAATTCCAATGCTTCCGGCAATACTTCCGCGTTCGGAAAGCGACGATGAACCCAGTCGGGGACGATGGGTTCCGACTCCCGCCACAGAATGATTCCTCCTTGTCGTTTCACGTCTTCGTCGGTGGACCATTCTCCCATAAGAACACCATCTTGACCGTCCATTCCGCCGTAGTAATAGAAATGAAAACTGGGACGATCTCTCATCGCATGAGCCGCAAAGCCGCCGTAGAAAAAATCATCTCCGGCAACATAGCGACATGGAACATCAAAACGGCTGTCCCATATTCGATCACACTCCGCTCCAAGTTCCCGCATCGGATAATGAATGTGCCCCGGTTTGCCGGTCATGTGAGGGTCGTACCATGCTTGAACCACGAAAACAACAGCAAATACACCGACGGCAAGAGATGTCCACCTCATGGTACGGGCAAAGGACAAGCGATCGTTTCGCCGTTGAAACAGGATCAACAGAAAGACTCCCAGAAAGAACCAGAGAGGAAAACCATAAGTGGTTCGGGCGATTTCTTTCATCCCACTGGAAACGATCAATAGCAAAAAGGGAATGCCCATGCAACAAAGGAGATAGTTCAACGTCTCTCTTTCCGTTTCATTTTCCGGGACGCGCCGTTTCCAACGCCAACCGAGACTCGGCACGAGCAATAGAAGCGGCGAAATCACCAAGAACGCTACATTGCCCAACACAAAAACAATCGGACAGAGTAGACGATCCGCCCAGCCGCCAACGATAGCTCGCTTGTGCAATGCAATGCCATAAGCATAATCGAGCGTTTCCAGGGAGTGTCGCTGGTAAAGCCAAAGCAGATGCGGGGCGAACACGGCAAAGGAAGTCAACACGGTAAGCCAGGGACCGGGTTCTTTCCAGTATCGCCGGAATTGTGGGAACCAAAGGGAATAAAAAAGGATCGCCACCGCTAAAAGAATGATCGTGTATTTTGCATGGAGTCCCAGCCCTAATGCCAAGCCAGCGGCAATCCACCAACGTTTTTTGTTCGTTTGGAAAGCGTAGTAAAACGTGAAGATGGTGAGAGTCCAGAAGAGCATCAATGCTGTGTTGGGATTGTACAAACTGGACTTGAGTGTCAGCGGCAAATAAGGCAGCATGGCGAACGTGGCAATGAGAGCCAACTTTTCCGGCAGAACATTCCTCGCTAATTGCCAAATGCAGGCAAGCATGACAACGGTACAAAAAGCCGAGGCAAGAAAGGGTGCGACAAAAGCCCGATGGGTCAACATGTTGCAGATTTCCAATATCCACGCCGACATCATGGGATGTTTCGATGTTGCCCAAACCCACTCCTTGGCAATTCCCTGCAATTCGATGGTATCGACTTTGTAAGCGGAGTGAAGCAGACTCGGTAGTGCCAGCCACAAACCCGCAAAAGCGAGTGTCACCGACCAGAACCAAACGGTTGCTTTCCATCGGCTCATCTCATGGGTATTGTCTGTGGGGGTGTCTGTGGGCAACATCGTGTTATTGCTTTTTGTTGAATATTTTTGCGTAATTTCTTGCTCCATGAAGGAAACGTTTGACTTCCAACATGTCACCGTTGATGCGATAGAAGATGAGGTAGTTTGAAAAACCAGAAACTTGCCAAACTCGCATGCCTTTCGCTTCGGGGCGATGAAATCGGCATCGTTCGCCGAGCTCAGGAAAGTTTAACAACTGCTGAACGGTCTTTTCGACGGCAACATAAAATCTGTCAGCCACCGTCTCGCTGTGCAGATCGAAGTAGTCGAAAATCTCCGCGAGGTCTTGAAGGGCTTCTGTATCATAAAAGAGATTCATTGGTCCCTCACTGTCATCGTCATCTTTCTCGCTTCACGCCGTTCATGTGCTTCTTTACGAAGTGTATCCCAAAAATCCGGTGTGTAAGGAACACTTTTGCCATTGTTTATGGCTTTCAGGACCTCACGTTCATAGTAATCCCACATTTCCTGTTCGTCTTCGGTGAGCGGGGTATCATCTTCGACGTGATTGGCGAAATCCTGCTCAGTGAATTCAACCGACGTGTGTGTCAGCGTTTCGGCAATGTTCGGTAAAGCGGCGAGTGTGGACATGGCGGTTTTCCTCGATAGAAGCGGCAACTCTGTACTGCTACAGTGCCATTGTACACTATTTTATATGCGGGCACAAACAGGTCGATTGATACCATTTTTGTAGAGGGTGCCAACTTGTAAGCGGTCTGCATAAGGGGGAGGATTTCTTTTCCGGGGCACTTCGGCAGTTTACCGAAAAAAACGCAGGCGTGGCGGACAACGTTTTTTTGACACTGCGCTACCCTTGACTTTTTCATGACTATCAGGGAGAATACCGAGCAATATTGATCCATTGACCCCATTATTGCTTTTAAGAATACAACTTCCACCGTTGTGTTCTGCGTCCTTCCCTTCGCTACCGCCATTGCCCAAGGGAAAGAGGACTCGCCCGCATCCGCACAGGAGTGTTCGTCGAAAAAAATATCAATGTATTGCCCTCGTAGCTCAGGGGATAGAGCGACGGTTTCCTAAACCGTAGGCCACAGGTTCAAATCCTGTCGGGGGTATTTTTTAACGCTTGTATTGTAACGGTTTGGATTATCGGAAGTTTGGGGGCATCGTTTGCCGATGAGAATAAAACCGGCAAAGTTGCCGGTTTTATTACACCCGAATTTGCCATGCCAAAACTCACGAATGGACAGGTTCCAAAACTCTGTCAGTCCGAACGGTATGCCGTCGTTTATGCCAATGGACAGAAAATCCGACTCGGAAAATGGGACAACGCAACCGCCCAACCCACCGAGTCCTCTCTCAAAGCATACGCCCGATTCGTTGCCGAATGGGTCGTCTCTCCGTTGGTTGCCGGACGCTCTCGCCAAGAAGGTGCCACCATCAACGAACTCGCAAGAGCGTTCCTGAACGAAAAAAGAGAGACCGTACTCAAGAACGATTACGTGAGTTATGAAATTGCTCTCGCCACTGTCTTGCAACTCTACGATGGTATCCCCGCCGATTTTTTCAGCCCTAAATCTCTGAAAGCCGTCCGCAATGTTTTCGTTGAACGGGGGTACACGCGAGGATACTGCAATAAACTGTGTACAATGATAAAAACGGCTTTCCGGTGGGGAGTGGCAGAGGAACTCGTCAAAGCCGAAACTCTTGAATCCTTGCGAAGCGTTCCCGCATTGGAAGCCGGTCGTACCACGGCACCAGAGGGCAAAGGCAGAACAGCCGTACACGATGAAACGGTAGAGGCAACCTTGCCGTACCTGACTCCGACTGTTGCCGCGATGGTGCGAATCCAGAGGATCACTGCCATGTGTCCCTGCGAAGTGTGCCGAATGACTCCCGGTCAGATAGACCGGTCAAGTGAAATTTGGTACTATCGACCCGTCAAACACAAGGGAGCATGGAGAAATCATGAACGCTGCATTCCACTGGGAATCACAGCGCAAAACATTCTTGCACCGTACCTCATCAGCAAGGGAGACGATGACGCTATCTTTTCGCCGATCACGTCCATGTCCGAACGCAATCAACGGCTTGCGTCGGAACGAAAAAGCAAAGTGACTCCGTCACAAATCAAGCGGCATGAAGCAGCAATGAAACGGACACGTAAAAAACCACTTCAAAAGTTTTGGAATACTGTCTCCTACGCTTGCTCTATCCGAAGTGCTATCAAAACGGCGAACAACAACCTGCCGAAAGAAGAGCGGATAAAACACTGGACACCCTACCAATTACGGCATGCCGCAATAACTCATATTGTCGCAACCGAAGGACTGGACGTTGCACGTGCGGTCGCCGGGCAGAAAACCATCAACGTGACCCAACACTACAATCACTCTGCCCGAAAAGTCGCTACCGACTATGTTTTGAAACAAGAATCGCAAAAACAGGAAAAAAACATTGCACAGGATTGAACGTGCGGGGCTTTCGGAGGCAGGTTGGACATTTGATACCTGCCAACGAACCGCCCCGCAAAACGCAAGTATGGAAAGATTTGCCATGGAATCACTACTGACTGCAAAGGACATCATGAGAACATTCCAGTGTTCTCGTGGAACTCTCCAACGCTGGCTCCGCGAGTCGACACAAGGACTCCGCCGATTCCCCCTTCCTCTGAAAATATCCCGACGCTCAAAACTGCTCTGGAAGAAGTCGGACATCGACCGGCTCATAGAGACCGGCTTTTCCGAATGTCCGCAATATGAGCAAGCCAGAGAAGCCATACGGCACATGGGAATCAAGACACGGAAAAAGAAAGGAGCGAGACCACCGTAACCAGGCGTGGCAAGTGAAGGGCAAGACAGCCCTACACCAAAAACAATAACTGTCGTGTTTTGGTATGTCCCTCGACGTTCACGACATGTCCATAAAAAAAGCACCGAATGAGTACCAATCATTCGGTGCCAAAATACGGTTGGTCGTTACCGATAACCGTGCTGTATTACTCACGTTTTTGTTACTTCCGCTAGCAACACAAGTTGTCAACGGATGGCAGTTTTTTTGCTCAACTCAAACCCCAAACCCCACTAACAACCATGAAAAGTTTAACAAACGCCCCCCAATCTGTCAATAGGGCTAATTCCCCTAATTTAACGTACACCCACCGCAAGTCATCCGCCAAATCGGTAGCCCTGACACGGCTTGACCGATACTATGGAAGTGCCGAAAACGGTCGCAAGGCAAAACACCTCGACGACCGGTTCAGTCGACTCGAGAACGACAAGCGAATCCCGGTCATTGCATCGGTTCTGTTGAAAATCGAAGCGTTGCCGGGCGGCTGGGATTTTACCAACATGCCCCCCGACAAACTGTTAGCGACCGTCAAGGAAAATGACAGCTTTTTCCATGCCGACTTCAATGAACTGTTTGACTGGTTAATCACGTTAACATTCAACGGGGAGAAAAAATTGGCACTCGAATTTCTCGAAGGGAACATCAACAAAGCCGACCCGGTTCCCACAGACTTTCGGGAGAAAATTGTCCTACATCCAAAATCCCCCATCCCCGCTGCCGATGCGTTTATCAAACACTGTTTCACGAGGGACGGAGAGCCGACGCTGCGATATTATGCCGATGAATTCTACATCTGGGAACACAACGTTTATGTCCCCATCAGTGCCGGGACGATTGAAAGCCGGTTGACCGAATTTCTTGAAACGGCATACACCGAGAAAATCAACGACGAAGGGGAGATTGTGGGAACCGTTCCCTACCCCGTCCGGCACCACAACATTTGTGAAATCATGTCGATGGTCAAACGCCGTCGGCACGTCCCGTCCGAGCGGCTTTCCCCGCCCTGCTGGATCGGCAAAGACGACTCGCCGATTGACGATGCGTCGCTTGTCATGTTTGGCAAAACACGGAACCTCTACATCAGCAAAGTGAGCAAGTATGCGGACAAAATCATCAAGCCGAGTCCGAACTGGTTCAATCTCAACTGCCTGCCATTCGACTACGATCAGGGGGCACATTGTCCGAACTGGGAGCAATTCCTGAAAGACCTCTTTGGCAAAGACCGGGAAGCCATCGAAACGCTCATGGAGTTTATCGGGCTGTGCCTGACTCCGATCACGCGATTCCAAAAAGCCCTATTCCTCTGTGGGGACAAACGTACCGGTAAGGGAACCATCGCCGAAGTCATGACCAACCTCATCGGCTCTCACAACGTAACCAACCCCACCACCGATGCCGTTTCCGAGAGTTTTGGATTGCAATCCTTCATCGGCAGGCAACTGGCGATTTTCACAGACATGCGATTTGACCGAAAGAACTCCGCAAAGTTTTCTGAGAAAATCTTGCAGATTACCGGCGAAGACCGCATGACCATCAACCGGAAAAATCGGGATGCGTACACCACAAAATTGACGACCCGCATCATGTTTATCAGCAACGAAATCCCCGAAATTCTTGACAGTGGAAACGCACTTGCAAGCCGGTTCATTTTTATGCCCCGACTCAAGAATTCCTTCTATGGGAAAGAGGATACCGGACTCCGGGAGAAATTGCTTTCCGAGTTGCCTGGTATCATGAACCTTGCCTTGTGCCACCTCCACAAACTTTTGGAACGGGGACGGTTCCGGCAACCGGAGTCCGGAGAAAACATCGCCGCAATCATGGGGGATTTGTCGAACCCCATCAACGAATTTGTCAGAGAGCATACCGAGCCGCTCATGACGAAAAAAGCACTTTGGGAACGCTACCGGGAATTCTGTGAAGGAGGCGGGATACGACCGATTGCCCAGCATCGTTTTCTGAACCGCATTGTCTCAGCCGGTTACGATTGTGATTTTGACGCTGCATCAATCTTGGAGAAAATTCGGAATGTAGGGAATGAGGCAACGGCAAGAGAAATCAGAGTAATCACACGCCGCTTCAAAAAAAACCCGCAAGAGTTGGAAAAGAAACTCAACAAAATGAAAGCGGATGGAATCTTGGAGTCTTGTTTGACACAAGACAAATATGGCGGGAGACCGGTTGAAATTTTCAAGATCGTGAAAGCCGATGCGGACAACGAATTTTAATCGCCATTGCCCCTCACCATCGTGGAACCTCTGCGCCGATCCGCCGCGACCACCCGTCACGATTGCCGATTATCGACCGTCACACCGGAAGCCCGGTATCCTTTTCAGTGCCGAATCTGCATCTTTCCTATTTTGCCTAATTTACCTAATCATTTTGCGGAAAATTCTACGTAAAAGTTTTCTAAATTTCACGTTCCCACAACCTCGTATTTATCGGTGTTTTTTGGGGTTGTGGGAACGTAGTAAGATAGGTAAGATAGAATTTACCGACGTTTTTGGGGGTTGTGGGAACGTACTTTGTCGGGGTCAAAATTCGCCACTCGCTGTTTCCCGGTGTTTTTGGGGGTTCCGGGAACGGACTGCCATTCGAGGACGTTCCCACGTCTGATAATGTTAAAATGCCGAAAAAGTGAACTTGGGTAATTGGACGTAAGCGGCTACGCCGCGAAGAACAGGGCAAATCGGACAGGTATGGCAGCCATTCTCGCCCGGTAGCGGACTCGTGGCGTAGCCGCTTACGCCCAACGGCAGTTTTCCCATTGGC
>Ga0123353_10001273_pt1 | contig 30889 bp, 28 predicted proteins | sample TergutLab28metaG_3_FD_92763 | JGI IMG/M metagenome (GOLD analysis project Ga0123353, IMG submission 92763) | Labiotermes labralis P3 segment gut microbial communities from Petit-Saut dam, French Guiana - Lab288 P3 | ecosystem: Host-associated > Arthropoda: Insects > Digestive system > Gut ...
AGATTTTATTCAAAACAACAACAGTACTGGCATTGCGGTCGCCGTTATAGGAAGATTAATTACCAGCGACAGGCTTGTTTATATTAAATGTGGTGAAGGAAAAACTTGCGGCTTTGGTTATGGGGCAATCGCTGCACCGGCGCAAATAACGTATTGGCACATGCGCAATTTAAACCAACAATATACTAATGACAACTGACAACTTATAAACAGTTGATTTTTTATACTTTTATTATCGCAGTTTAAAAGTCCGTGTAAAACGTAAGGATACCGTCGTTTATACTCGTGACGGATTTTTCGGCAAACCGGAAAGCGAGCCGGACGCCGGCGCGCGCGAACATGACCCTTTAATCGCTGCCGTTTATTCGCCGTTCCAGAACGACGGTCTCAATGTTGATTTTGCCGCAGGTTATACCAAAAGCTCTGAAGCGGGATATCTAGTACGTTCATGGATACATCTTGACCCTGCGGATGTGAAAATCGTCGAAACCGAAGACGGCGCCTCGCGGATTGATCTTGAAGCGGTGATTTTGACATCGGACGTCAACGGAAAAATTCAGGACTCAAAACGCGTTGAATTTACACTGTCAAAATTCGACAGCGACTGGATTCGTAAACACGGCATTAGATTTTCCATGCTGCTTCCCGTCCAAAAACCGGGGTCTTACTATATTCGCGTAGCGGTCAAGGACGCAGAATCCGGCAAAGTCGGTTCCGCCTATCAGTTTCTGGAGATTCCGGATCTAAACAGGGAAGTCCCGGCGACTCAAGCCATAAGTTTTACGGTTGTTGAAAAGTGAGAATTTTGAGGTTCTTGCATAACCTTATTTTTGCATGGGCTGTTATTTTTTCGCACATATTAATCCCTTTCGTACATATGGTTCATTCGTAAGCACCAACGCCTACATCAACATTTCGAAGATTTCTTCAACCATCGGCATCAGTAAACGGGCGGTTGAAAAACATATTGCCAATCTCCGCCGTTCCAACATACTTCGCCGTGTCGGGCCTACAAAGGGCGGCAAATGGGAAATCGTGAGTTGATGTTCCGACAGTTGACAACCGCACGAACGAACCGGACTGGAAAAACAAGCTGCATTTCCCGATCTGTCCTCCGGCATAAAACTTCCGAATACCTTATGTCGGCTGATAGGGCTCCCGAACGGCCCGCAAGCCGTCTTCGCCGCACGCGAAGCTTGTTTTTAATTCTGAACCTCGTACAATGGTAGCGTTTTTGTATGTAACGGAAAAAACAGTCAGGCTATCGCCTGGGTTGGTTGGTGTGAGATTGACCGGAACGATTGGAGTACTCAGTTTTGAGAACCGGATTGATGTTTTGAAGCCGACCGGCGGCTGGACGCGGCATATTTGCTTGGCAGCGCCGTGCGCGGCGAATTGCGCGCGTCAAGCGACATTGATATTGCGTTGATTCCCGCTCCTCGTGTAACGCTGTCGGCCCGCGACCTGATGGAACTTGCCGGACGGTTTGCGGACATTGCGGGAAGACCTGTTGATTTGGGTGTTCTATCCTCGCGGAATCTTGTCTACGCGCACCAGGCAATTATGACTGGAAAGCGTATGTGGCGGCGGGCGGGAACCTCTACGGAACTGCGGATAGCGACGTTGCTTGGGCTTTACGCCTGTTTTCAATTTGACGGGCGTGAGGTTGTTGAAGTTTGAACAGGCGCGCGCCGAAAGGGATGGTATATTTATTTTGAAAATTAAATCGGCGGAGGCGTAAGGCTATATGGAACATCAAATAAAAATGGACACTGAGCGCGAACTGGATCTGACCAACCGGACACTTACGTTGATTTTTTTCGGATTTCTGGCGATTTGCGGCTGCTTTTTTGTCGCGGGATACATTCTTGGGAAAGGGGCGGTTCCGACGCCTGTGAATTATGCCGATAGAGGCGACGCCGGAAATTCCAGGAGAATAGATAATTACGGAGCTGAAACCCATGACCGGACGGACGAAATCGTCAGTGAACCGATTACACCGCCTTCCGCGGTTATCGAGCCGTCTTCCGCGCGGCCGGAGAGCCCCGGTTCCGCCACCGCTGTTTCCGATACAGTTCAATCCGCGTCATTGGAAACCGCGCCCGCGGTTTCCGTTCCTCCTGTTTCCATCGATAAACCCAAGCCGCAGTCCAAGGAAACTCCTAATAAGACGGCAAACGCATCCGCCGAAAAGCCGGCTCCCCCGGTAAAACAGGCGGCTTCGGCGAAGGCAGCTTATTCCGTACAGGTTGCCGCTTTTCGCGCGCGCCGTGAAACGGAACCTACCGTAAAGGAACTCGAAGCCAGGGGATTTGAATCCAGGGTTGAACCGCCGCCGACCCCCGGCGACTATTATCGTATCAAGGTAGGCAGCTTTGCCACCCGCGCCGAAGCCGCCAAAATGGCGGAACAGCTTAAAAAAAACGGTTTTGATACCATGATCAGCGAAATTAAAGGAAATTAGAAAGGCCGCCATGCCGCTGTTTCTGCTCCCCGCGGCGTCCGGTCTTCTTCTTGCGGCCGCTTTTCCACGCGCTAACCAGGCGTGGCTTGGCTGGGCGGCGTGGATTCCGCTTATTCTGTTTGTCGCAGGCGCGAAAAGCCGACGCGCGGTGTTTTTTGGCGGCTGGCTTGCCGGCGTTATCCAATTTTTTATTCTGTTGCGGTGGATGCCGGAAGTTATGGCGAGCTACGGCGGAATGCCTTCGTTTCTTTCATGGGCGGCCTACGCGCTGCTTATCGCGGCGCTTGCCTGTTATCCGGCCGCCGCCTGCGCGTTTACACGCCATCTGATATTTCGCCGCGGCGAACGGTATCTGCTGCTTTTTCCGTTTATCTGGATAGTCATGGAGCTTTTGGCAAGCGTGACGCCGTTTGGCGGGTTTCCGTGGCTTCTGGCCGGATACACTCAAACCCGCTTTCTTCCGGTGATCCAGTTCGCGGACGTTACGGGAATCTACGGCGTTTCATTTCTTCTGCTTTGCGTCAATACCGCTGCCGCCTGGCTTTTTCTTAACAGGAAAAAGCGCGGCCGCGAGGCTTATATACCGCTGTTGGCGACGGGCGCTCTGTTGGCGGGCGTTTTTGTCTACGGACAGATTGCCATCAATCGCTGGGGAAAAAGCGAAGCGCCTTTTCAGGCGGCTCTGCTTCAGGGGAATCTTTCCGTCGATGATTCGTATGACGCGCTGCATGAAAAATTCGAGCAGGGCTACTTGCGCATGGCGGACAGCCTGGCTCCCGGTTCGGCGGATATTCTGATTCTGCCTGAGTCTCCCGCGCCGAAATTATTTCAAAGCGACGAATGGTACCGCCGCGCGATGGAAAATCTGGCGCGGCGTTATCCGCTGGGGCTGGTTCTCAGCAACATCTACTTTGAAGAACGGCAGGATGGAGATGAGGCGTATTTCAACAGCGCCTTTTTTATTGCGGGTGATGGATCGCTCTCCGGCGTTTACGATAAAATCCATCTCGTTCCTTTCGGCGAATATATTCCACTAAAAAAGCTTCTATTTTTCGCCGAAACGGTTTCAAGTGAAATAGGCGGCTTCAGTGCGGGCGGGGAATTGCGGATTCTGACGCTGGGCGGCCGGCCGGCAAATGCAGTGATCTGCTTTGAAGCGGTCTTTCCCGATCTCGTGCGCCGTTTTGTCGCTCGCGGAAGCCAGGTGATCGTCAATCTCACCAATGACGGCTGGTATGGCGTAAGCGCCGCGCCGTATCATCATCTTGAAATCGCCCGCTTACGGGCCGTGGAAAACCGGAGGTATTTTCTGCGCGCCGCCAATACGGGATTTTCCGCCGTTATCGAGCCGACCGGACGTATCGCGGCCTCCACGGGCCTCGCCAGTGAGGCGATCTGCCTGGGATGGTTCGGTTTTATTGAGGAAAAGACCTTTTATTCCCGTTATGGAAATGTTTTCGCCTGGCTCTGTGTTATTATTTCGGCCGCGGCGGGAATTTGGGCAATGCGCGGGAATGATAAACCGGAGGATTGAATGCTTGAGGAACTGAAGGACAAGGTTAATGTTGTCGCGGAAAAGGTATTGCAGATACGAGGGTATCTTTGACGCGGAACGGAAGCGTTCTCAGATTCTTGAGCTTGAAAAAAAAATATCGCAGCCCGATTTCTGGGATAATCAGGAAGACGCGCAGGCGGCGCTGCAGAAACGCAGCCGCATTGAGGCTGATATTGAGGCCGATTTACGGTACGCGCGGAAAATTGACGATCTCAAAGCGCTGGTTGAGCTTGCCGGCGAGGGAGAGGACGTAATAAAGGAACTTTCCGACGAAGTTGAACTCTTGATTGAGGAGACCCGTCACACGGAAATCCGTATGCTCCTTTCAGGCGAAAACGACGCCGCGAACGCGATCGTCACCATCCATCCGGGAGCGGGCGGCGTGGATTCGCAGGATTGGGCCGACATGCTTGTGCGCCTTTATATGCGCTGGGGCGAACGCGAGGGCTATACGGTCAAAATACTTGATTACCAGCCGGGCGATGAAGCGGGCATCCGGTCGGCGACCCTCATCGTTGAAGGAGAATTCGCTTACGGCTACCTTTCGTCCGAAAGCGGCGTTCACAGGCTGGTGCGCATTTCGCCTTTCGGAGCGATGGGAAAGCGGCAGACGAGCTTTGCCTCGGTGTTTATCTATCCCCAACTGGATGAAAAAATAGAAATTCTGATCGACGAAAAAGATCTGCGCATTGACACCTATCGCTCGTCGGGCGCGGGCGGGCAGCATGTGAACGTCACCGATTCGGCAGTGCGCATCACGCACCTTCCGACGGGAATCGTCGTCTCCTGTCAGAACGAACGTTCACAGATACGCAACCGCGAGATGGCGCGACAGGTACTTCGTTCGCGCCTCTACGAACTGGAGATGAGCAAAAAACGGCAGGAACTCCAGGAGGTTGAAGATTCCAAGATGGATATCAATTTCGGCAGCCAGATTCGTTCCTACGTGCTGCATCCGTACCGGATGGTGAAAGATCATCGTACAAAATTTGAAACGTCAAACGCGGACAGGGTGCTTGACGGAGATATTGAGGATTTCATCTATCAGTTCCTGGTTTTTCGCGGCGTGCGGCAAGGGTAATACCCTTGCGGTGCGTTTGGAAATGCGGCGATGGCTGAAAGCGTGTCGTATAATAAAGGATATGATCGGGTAAGGCGGCGGATTTACGGCGGCGTGCTGTTTTTCGCCGTGGCCGCCGGAATTTTGCTGACGGCGGTTCCGGCGCTTCGCGCGCGGCTGTTTGACCGGATTCATATCCTCAAAACAGCGATGACGGGCGGGACGCAGCCGGAGATCACGCCAATGGGCGAAAACGACATTCCATACCCGCCGGAATTTTTGCGCCCGGGTTCCGGCGCGGCTGTTTCGCGCCCGTCCGCCGAACCGTCCGCAAAACGCCTGATTGTTGTTCAATCAGACGTTTCGTCAATAAAACCGCCCGTACTTTCAGTTGCTGCGGATTCCGAAAAATTCGCCGAAGCCGAAGAAGATGACGCGAACACGCTCCGGTTCCGGCAGGGAGATGCCGAACGGGAAGCTTATGAAAAAACGCTGGCGGCGAATGAAAAACTGGCCGCGATGGTACAGGGCGGCAATCCTGAATTCAGTTTCAAAACATGGGGCGCAGTACGCCGTGACGGAAACGTTTACTGGGTGCGCATAATCTTTCAGAATACGTCCGGCGCCGACATGGAATACATCTGGCAGACAGATATCGATTACGGCAAAACTTCTCCTCTCAATTTCAATGCCCGCAGTTTCTGATCCAGCGGTTCCTGCGGGACAATTCCTTGCATTATTCATCTGCAAGGTGTATTTGGGCTGATGAATGTGATGCGTATTCTTTCCGTGAAGATAATCCGGCGTATCCTGATCGGCGTGATCGGCGTCGTGGTTCTTGCCGCGCTTATTAATTATCTGATTGTCGTGCTTCGACGGTCCGGCGACCGCGTGGAACGTCCGCCAATGATCAGCGCCGATTTCAAACGCGCCGCTGAAGGCGTTGAAATCAACGTTCGAAAAGGCTCCGACCTGCGCTTTACCGTCCGCGCAAGCCGTTGGCGTGAATCGCTCCAGGACGGGAATTTTCTTGAAGGGATAGAGGCTTCCGATTTCAACGGGGACGGGAGCGTCCGCAATTCCATTTACAGCGACAGTGCAGTGTATGATCCGGTACGAAATATACTCGATTTCGACGGGGACGTCCGCGTGTTTCTCGGCGCCGGCGTTGAATTACGCGCCGAGGAGCTTTATTACGATCTTGATACTGAAATCGGCGTCATTTCGGGAAAGATGGAATTTTTCTCAAGCAACGTTTCCGGCGAGACGAGAGACGTGCATTTTTTCCGGGACGAAGACCGGCTGGAACTGGGCGGTGAAGTCGATTTTTCACTGGCCCGCGAAAATGCCGCCGCGGATAAAGAACCGAAAGGTGAGATTCGCGCGGCCGCGGCGCGTGGAACGTGTCTACTGGCTGAAAACCGTATTCTGCTTTCAGGCGGCGTTCTGATTAAATCTCCTGATATGGGCGCGCTTTCCGCCGATGCGGCGGAAATAAAGCTCAATCACGACCGGAGCAAAATTACCTACATGACGGCTTCCGGCAAAGCCGCTTATGAAATGCAAAGCGGCGATGAAACGCGCTCCCTTTCGGGCGGCCGGATGGTTTTTACGGCCGGGGCGGCGGGCGCGCTTGAAAAAGCGCTGATTTCGGAACACGCGAAACTGCTGGTGAAATCGGCGGATGAAGAACGGGCGCTGAGCGCCGGGGAGATCGAAATTTTTCTGGATTCCACGACCGGCGCGATCAGTGAGATCAGTGGAACAGCCGGCGCGAATTTCCGCGACCGGCGTGGCGCTGATGAAATGCTGGCGGAAGGCGACGTGATTCACGCGGCTTTTTCCGATGCCGGCGCAAGGCCGGAGAATGTGCGTCTTTCAGGCCGCTCCCGGTTTGCCATGGCGGGAACCGGAAACTCTACGAATGAATTACGGGCGGAAACGATTGAGGCGCGTTTTCACCCGGAAGGCGATGGTCTTGAAAACCTTACGGCGAATGGCGGCGCGCGCTTGATATTCGAGCTTTCCGGCGCCGAAGCCGCGCGAACCCTGCTTGCCTCGAAACTGGAAATACGTTACGCCGGAAATTATCCAGAGTCGGGCGAAGCTTCCGGCGCGGTGACGCTTGAGGAAACCGCCGCCGCGCGGATGACAAGGCGGCTCAAAGCCGAACGGCTGAGGTTTGATTTTTTTCACGGCTCAGGTCAGATTAAAAGTCTTATGGCCGATAACGGCGTGAGTACGGTTTATGAACACGCCGCCGCGCGGGCGGAACCCATGCGGAGCGGTCAGAGGGCGGTGGTCGGCGGTCGGCGGGAAAACGGCAATTCCTACGTCGAACGTTATCAAACTTTCAGCGACAGCCTCGAGGCGTTTTTTACACTCAAAGATGGAACCGTCGCGCTTTGGCGGGCGGTACAGCAGGGGAATTTCCGGTTCGTTTCGGACGGACGTTCGGCTTCGGCTGATCTTGGCGAATACGACGAGGACAATAGAAAGCTTACGCTGACAGGTTCTCCGGAAATCCTGGACGCTGCCGGGCGCGTTAGCGGCGACCGGATTGAATACGATCTCGACGCGGACGAACTCGTGGCGCGCGGGCGCGTCCGGGCCGTGCTTGACGCGCGGCAAGGCAAAGGATCTTTGTTTCAGACCGGCGGCGGCGCTTCGCCGGTCGTTGTGGCGGCGGAAGAACTCCGCTATCGGACGGCTGAGGAACGTTTTCAGTTTTCGGGCGGCGTCGCGGCGCTTACGGAAAGCCAGCAGCTTAACGCGCGGGAAATTACAATAGACAGGGTCGGAAATATGACGGCTGACGGAGGCGTCCTTCACCGGATCGAGACCGGCGCCGCGGCGACCGTCGAAAGCGGGCTGATGGAATACCGGCGCGGCGAAGGCGTGATACGCTATTCCGGAAAAGTTGAAATGAAATCAGAGGAACTGATGTTTTCCGCCGATGTTTTCAATGTAACGCTGGACGATGAAGCGAAAGATATCAGGCGCGTCCTGGCCGAAGGAAACGTGCTTGTGCGTCATGGCGGACGTGTCTGCCGCGGAGACGCCGCGGAATGGGTTCCGGAATCGTCAAAATATGTTGTTACCGGCAATCCCGCGATGATCGACGATCCGGCGCGGGGCCGCTCAACGGCCCGCCGCCTGACATACTTTCAAGGTGAAGACAGGATTATGCTTGAGCCGTAATTACCGTCCATGAAAATCCTGGAAAACGCAACGGGACTGGAAGGAAAACACAGCATGTTTTTCTTTCCAGTCCCGTTTAAGGCCGGAATATAAAAATTTACTGGACCTTTTTTAGCGTCATCTGCATCGGTTCGCCCATGCCCATATCCATGCTGAGCTTTATTTCGTTTCCTTCGACCGTGCCCTTGTAGGATATTTTCATATCCATGCCGCCGAAATCAATCGCTACGACGAAAGAAATATTTTTGCCGTCGACCTTGCCTTCAGAAATAGGCGATTCCATTCCGTCCGGACCGGTCGATCCGGTCAATGTATTCCCGTCCGCCTTGAAGGTATAATTGAGTACCATCGGACTCCCGTCCATGCCGGGCATCTCCGACGTCCATTTGCCGTCGACTTCCGCGCCGAAGGCAAAACAGGCTATCAACATAATAAACGCTGTTCCCAACACAATCTTTTTCATATAGTCTCCCCAATAATAATTTTGCACAAATCAAACCATGCATCGCATAATGCGTGACGAATAATACGCTCATAGTTTTCCGAATGTAACAGATTTGTTCGAAATTGCTTATTTCAGCCCGGACACGAATACCGATTAATTCAAATCCAACATTCTATTTTGCATTGAGCGGCGGCAATATAGTAAAATAAGCGCTACGATTATGAATGGCATAAATCCCCCGGAAAATATTTACGGCGCCGGGCAACTGCAAGCCGTCGGATTGACGAAAGATTATCGCGGACGCAAGGTCGTTGACGGCGTCAGCCTGGAATTGCGTCCGGGCGAAGTAGTCGGCCTTTTGGGGCCGAACGGCGCGGGTAAAACGACGACTTTTTACATGATCGTGGGGCTGTGCGCTCCTTCAGGCGGCGAGGTGCGCCTGTGCGGAGAAAATATCACGGATATGCCGATGTATCGTCGCGCGCGGGCGGGCATCAGCTATCTGCCGCAGGAACCATCGGTATTTCGCAAACTTTCCGTAAGCGAGAATATTCAATGTATCACTGAAACGCTCAGGATTCCCGGCAGACAACAAAAAAAGCTGATAGACGAGCTGCTTGAGGAATTTGGAATCGCTCACCTCGGCGGCCAGGGCGCGTGGACGCTTTCCGGCGGCGAGCGTCGCCGCCTTGAAATCGCCCGGGCACTGGTGCTTACTCCGCGGTTTATTCTGCTCGACGAGCCGTTTGCCGGCATTGATCCCCTGGCCGTTCTGGACATTCAACGCATCATCAACGGGCCGGGCGGACTGAAAGACAAGGGCATCGGCGTGCTTATTACGGATCATAACGTGCGTGAAACTTTGAATATCACGGACCGGGCCTATATAATTAACGAGGGCAGGATTTTAAAGGAAGGCCCGCCGGAGCGGCTGGCTGACGATGAGGATGTCAGGAAGGTGTACCTTGGCGAAAATTTTAAATTGATCTAGCGTATGAGTCGAAAACCATTTTTACGGCAAAGCTTGGATCTGCGCCTTAGCCAGCGGCTGGCGCTTACGCCTTCGCTCCTGCAGAAAATTGAACTGCTGCAGCTCAATAAACTCGAACTGCAGGATATGCTCAATCAGGAGATGATAGAAAATCCTATCCTTGAGGAAATACCGGAGCCCGAAATCCCGCGCGAGCTTCTGCAGGCCGACGCCGGAATGCCGGAAGAAGTCTTTCCCAGGGAAACGCCGTCTTCAAATGAGCGGGATTCCTTTGAAGAAATCGACTTTCGTTATTTCTTTGACGAATATCTGGATACAGGCTACCGGAACCGCGAAGTGGAAGACGCCGACCGACCCGGGTTTGAACTGTTTCTTTCACAGGCGCCTTCGCTTGAAGAACATCTGAACTGGCAACTGGGACTGCTGGATGTAAAACCGGAAACAGCGCGCGTTGCCGCCGAAATCATAGGAAATTTGAACGAAGACGGGTATCTCAGCCTGAGCCTTGAGGAATTAAGCGATGTCTGCGGCTGCCGTATGACGGAAGCGGAAGATGCGTTGCGCGTCGTGCAGGACATGGATCCAATAGGCGTCGGCGCGCGCGACCTGCGTGAATGCCTGCTTTTGCAACTGGCGAATCTTGAGATGAAAGACAGCCTCGCCTGGAAAATCATTGAGGAACATTCCGGGTTGCTTGAAGGACGCAAGTTTAAAGAGATCGCCTCCGCGACCGGCGCGTCTTTCGAGGAAGTATTGCGGGCCGTCGAGAGCATCAAGGGGCTGATTCCAAAGCCGGGCCAAAAGTACGGCAACCAGAAAGCGGCTTATGTTCAGCCTGAAGTCGTGATCACGAAAGTCGACGAAGAATTCGTCGTTCTGCTTAACGACGAGGGAATACCGCAGCTCCGCCTGAATGCGGGATACAGGGATATGCTTAAAAGCGGCGACATCAGCGGCGAAACCAGGGATTTCCTGAAGGAAAAATTTCGTTCGGCGGTGGATCTTCTGCGCAGCGTCAGCCAGCGCAAACAGACCATTTACAAAGTCTGCGTCTGTATAGTAAACAGGCAGAAGGAATTTTTGGAAAAAGGCCCGGCGTATCTGAAGCCTATGCTGATCAAGGACGTGGCGATCGAACTGGGCGTACACAGTTCGACCATCAGCAGGGTGGTCACCAACAAATATGTGGACACGCCGCAGGGAGTCATGGAATTGCGGAAGTTCTTTACCATGGGGGTGGAAAATGCGTCCGGCGAGGACATGTCGATTGTTCAGGTCAAACTCAAAATCCGTAAACTGATAGAGGAGGAGAATAAAAAGAAACCTTATTCAGACAATCAGCTTGGCCAGTTGCTGCGTCGCGACAATGTTTTCATTACCCGGCGCACGGTGGCCAAATATCGTGAGCAGATGCAGATTGCCGGATCGCGCGAACGCAAGAGCGGCTATCTTGTCTAATTTTGAAAGGGGAAACCGTGATGAAAGTGGAAATAACCGGAAGAAACATAGATATTACCCCCGCGATACGGACCTATGTTCAGAAGAAACTTGGAAAATTTACGAGGATACTGGGCGACGACATCAATTTTCATGTAGTTGTCGGCGTTGAAAAAGAGCGGCAGAATGTGGAGATTCTGCTGAAATCCCGGCTCCTTGAACTTTCCGGGAAAAGCAGTTCCAACGATCTTTATAACTCCGTCATACTGGCGATTGAAAAACTGGAACGCCAGGTGCTGAAACAAAAAGGAAAAATGATCGAGGGAAAACGGCAGAAAGCCGCCAGGGAGAAATCCGCTACGGTCCGGGCCGTGTCGGAAGAACCCGTTCCGCGCGCCATAAAGCGCAAATCCGTAACGGTGCGCGAGGAGGCGCTGCGTAAAAAACCGATGACCGTGGAGGAGGCGATGCTGGAACTTGAGCAGGCCGAGTATCCTTTCGTGGTTTTTCGCAATTCCGAGAGCGACGAAATGAACGTCCTTTACCGCCGCAAGAACGGTTCCCTCCGGGTAATCCGGGGATGATTTCAGAGAAACGCCGGGTAAATGGATGCCCATTTACCCGGCTGCAGATACGGCCTGAAAGGCCGATGTATAACAGCCCAAGGCAAGGCGTTAACGCCTTGCCTTGGGGGTATCGGGATTAAAACGTGAGCGATCCTTCCGTACACGACGGAAAAACTTTTCCGGACGCATTTGCCGGTATTCCGGTTACAATCACCGTTGGGGAATTTGTCGGCGAGTCACGATCCGATCTGCGGCTTGAAGTCCTGTGCGGGCATGAATACCTGGACAATATAATCGGGTCGGCGCAGGTGCAGAAGCTCGGCATGGCGTTGGTAGGCGCTTCCGGCGACATCCATCCCGACCGTGTTCAGGTTGTCGGCCGCACCGAATCAAATTACCTGCAATCAATGGATGAGGAAGATCGCTTCCGGGCAATTCAGCGAATCCGGAAATACGAAATATGCTGCGTTGTAATTGTTCAGGGAGCCGTTGTTCCGGAAGAAATGCTACAGCTTTCTTCCGAGCGGCGTATTCCGTTCATTCAGGGCAGCTCGGAGAACGATTCGGCTAAAATCGCATTTTGGCTGGAAAACCGGCTTGCGCCGCGCGTCACCTTGCACGGCGGCTTTCTGGAAGTCTTCGGTCTTGGCGTGCTGATTCTTGGGCCGTCCGGCATCGGAAAGAGTGAGTGCGCGCTGGAACTGGTGCTGAAAGGCCATCGGATGATCGCAGACGATTACGTGGAAATCTCGCGTCTCGGAAACGGTCAGCTTTCAGGGGAAGGCGGCAAGGCGCTCAGGCATCACATGGAATTGCGCGGGCTGGGGATTATCGACATTAAGGAACTGTACGGCATTTCGGTGATCAGCGCGTCGCATAAGATAGATTTCGTTGTGCGACTGGAACGCTGGAGGGCCGACGGCGCGTACGACCGCGTGGGAATTGAAAAATCGAGCCTGGATATTCTGGGCGTGTCGCTGCCCGTGATCGATATACCGGTCGCTCCGGGTCGGAACGTTTCTACGCTGGTGGAGGTTGCGGCGCGTATTCACCTCCTGCACCAGCGGGGTTATAAAACAAACGAACTGAATCTTAATGAATAAATAAATATATGTCACTTCAAGAACTTGTTATTGTCACCGGCATGAGCGGTTCCGGCAAGGGAACCGTGCTGAAAGCCTTTGAGGACCTCCATTTTTTCTGCGTGGACAATTTGCCCGTGGCGCTTATTCCAAAATTTATTGAGGAAATACAGCGTTCCGGCGAGGAATGCCGTCAGGCGGCGCTGGTGCTGGATGTACGGGCCGGCGGTAAACTGCGGGATCTTGAACGTGTGCTCGAAAAGCTGCGCAAGTCTGCGTTTCGTCTTTCCGTGCTCTTTATTGAAGCCGGCGACGATGTGCTTCTGCGGCGTTTCAGTGAAACCCGCCGGCCGCATCCGCTTAACGGCGGACAACAGCCGGTACGGGAACTGCTGCAGCTTGAGCGCACGCATCTGCGCCGTTTGAAAGAAATGGCCGACCTGACGATCGATACGTCCGACACCACCGTCCATGATGTAAAGGAACATATAGAGCGGCGATTTATGCGCGACCCCAAAGCGGCCGCTCTCAAGGTAATCCTGATGAGCTTTGGTTTTAAACACGGCGTTCCGCCTGAAACGGACATGGTTTTCGATGTGCGTTTTCTGCCGAATCCTTATTTCGAGGAGAAACTCAAGGCGTTCAGCGGCCGTGACAGGAAGGTCAAAGCCTATTTGCGCAATAAGCCTGAGACAGGCGAATTTATCGTCCGGGCGGTTGATTTTTTACAATACCTTCTGCCTAATTTTATTAAAGAGCGGAAAAGCCAGGTTACAATCGCTATAGGATGCACGGGCGGACGCCACCGGTCGGTGTTTATAGCCGAAGAACTTGCCGCGAAACTAAAGGGACAGAATCGAAAAATTCAGGTGTTTCATCGTGATGAGCAGGTCGGGTACGCATAGGGAACGGGTGTATTTATGATTGGAGCCTTGGTTGTAACTCACGGGCATCTGGGGCGTGAACTGGTGACGGCCGCCGAAATGATTGTGGGAAATATTTCCCGTATCCAGGCGGTTTCGATCGGATGGCACGACGACGTCAATGATGCGCGCAAGGACATAGAAAAGCGGATTGAAGAAGTTGACACGGGCGAGGGCGTGCTGATTCTCACGGATATGTTTGGCGGCACGCCGTCCAATATCGCGTTTTCATTTCATGAGCCCGGTCGTATTGATGTCGTAACAGGAGTCAATCTGCCTATGATCATCAAAATCGTCTCTCAAAAGGAAGGGGATACGCTGGATAATCTGGCGAGCGTTGTTCGGGAACAGGGGCGCGCAAGTATCGTCACGGCCGGTGATTTCCTGAACGTATGATCCGACAGCCGCTGCTCGTCACAAATCGCCTGGGGCTTCACGCGCGGGCCGCGGCGAAACTGGTTCGGCTGGTTTGCGGATTTTCCAGCGAAGTGCGTCTTTCACGTGAAAATCAGAATCAGCATATCGACGCCAGGAGCATCCTTGGCATTCTCATGATGGCCGCCTCTCAGGGAACACGCCTGGTTGCCACTATCGACGGCGTGGACGAAACCGGGACCTGTGAGGCGATACGGGAATTGTTTAAAAACAGATTTGGAGAAGAAAGCTGATGTCGGCAAAGCCGGAAATCGTACTGTTTGGAACCGGGGTTTCTTCCGGAACCGCCTATGGCCAGGTGTTGAAAATCGACAGCCGAAATCGCGTGATCTTTCATGCTGAAGTGGATGATGTTGATGCCGAAGCGCGCCGTTTTACGGAGGCGATTGAAATATCCAAACGCCAGGTGGAGGCTTTGAAATCCAGGCTGGAGGAAAAAGTCGGCGGAGAGCACGGCGTTATTCTGGATATGCACTTTCTGATTCTTGACGACCGTGTGTTTCTCGACGAAATTCTTGACAGCATCCGCCGGAATCACGCCAACGCCGAGTGGGCGCTGGCGCAGGCGAGAGACCGCTTTGTTGAGGCGTATAAATCGCTGGAAGACGAATACTTCCGTGAAAGGTACAGCGATATCGAGCATGTGACCGAACGCATCCTCATGAATCTTTCCGGTGAGCAGCCGTTCAGCCTGAGCAATCTGCCTGACGGCGTCGTACTGGCCGCGCGCGATTTCAATCCGTCCGGTTTCGCCGTTATGGATATAGGCAAAGTCCGCGGGTTGATCACCGAATCCGGCGGACGCACCACGCACACGGCTATTTTGAGCCGCGGCCTGCGTATTCCGGCCGTGATGGGAATCAAAAATCTTATGTCGTCGGTGTCCACCGGCGACAAAGTTATGCTTTATGGCGACACCGGGCAGGTGGTTCTTAATCCCGACCAGAAACAGGTTGAAAGCGAACTGAAAAAGCCGGCGGGGCTTTTGCCGGAGACCGGCCGGCGGCCGCGGGCAAGGTTGAGAACCAGAGACGGCGTTGCCGTGTCGCTGTGCGCCAACATCGAATTTGAACATGAAGTCGGTGCGGCGAAATCCTGCGGTGCGGAAGGCGTCGGATTATATCGGTCGGAACTTTTATATTTCAGGCATCCCGACGGTAAGCCTTCGATCGAAGAACAGCTTGTCGTCTACCAGAGACTCTCGGAGGAAATGAAGCCGCATCCGATATCTATCCGCACGCTGGACGCCGGCGCGGACAAAGCATTGCCTTCTGAAAAGCCGGAACATTGCGCCAATCCGAATATGGGACTGCGCGGCATCCGTTTGAGCCTGCAGTCGCGGGATACGTTCCAGGCACAGATTGAAGCGATTCTGCGGGCAGCCTGTTCCGGACGGATAGAGATGACGCTTCCGATGATTACCACAATGGAGGAGATCAGGGAAGCCCGTTTGCTTATCGCCGAAACGCGCCGACGGCTGGCGTCTTCCGGAATAAAGGTTCCCCCTGTTCCGCTTGGCGTGATGCTGGAAGTTCCGGCCGCGGTGCTGATGATGGAGTCTCTGGCGGCCGAGGCTGATTTTTTCTGCGTCGGTACAAATGATCTGATCCAGTATCTTATGGCGGTTGACAGGGGAAACGGCGAGGTTGCCTACCTGTATCAGCCGCTGCATCCCTGCGTGCTGCATTACCTTACGTTTATAACGAAAACCGCAGCCAGGATAAAAAAGCCGGTGCGCATCTGCGGCGAAATCTCCGCCAACCCGTTTTACGCGATACTGCTGCTGGGCATTGGATTTAAACAGTTGAGTATGAACTCCCTGTCGATTCCGCTTATTCGCCGGGTGGTCGGCGCGGTGTCGCTGAGTGACGCGCGAAAAATCGCGCGGAAAGCTCTCAGGCTGAAAACCGCCAAAGACGTATACGAATATCTGACGCCGGCGATTGCCCGCGCCGTTTCCACGGACATCAATCTTGATTCATGGGCTGCTGAAATCAATCCCGGAGGTTAAATTTCCTCGGCGTTTGCCTGAGAAGTAACGGTATAGACAAATCGTGAATCGGCGCGCCAGCGGCCGTGAAATTCACGCGATGTTTTTCGGCATCGGCCTGTCCAGCGGCTCCAACCGTTTTCCTGCCCGGCAAAATCAGGTCGAATGGAAATATCGCGCGTATCCCGCCTGAGACCTTCCCGCAGGGCTTTCAGAACGCTTTCCTTCGCGCTCCAGACCAGGTTGGTGACAAGAATTTCGTTTTCCGGGGCGGCCTTGCGCACAAGTTCAGTTTCTTCGGGAGTGAAATAATCCGCCGTCAGCAGTTCGCCGCGCTGCTCCAGTTTCTCGATGTCGCAGCCCAACGCCGCGCCGGGCGGCCCGGCGGCGCAGAAACTTCGTCCGCCCGCGTGGCTGATGGAAATAGTGACTCCGGCAGGTTCGTTACGCAGAAAAGCTTCCGGGGCGCCGTCCGCGGCGGCGCGTATTTCAAACAGCGACAAATCTGCGTCACGTTCGAGGCGCAAAAAAAACAGGATCGCCTGCTTCGCCGTCCAGCGTCCCAGGCGCCAGTCGTTACGCCGCTTCGGGAAACGCAGTCCGGCAAGGACTTCGCGTTCACCGGCGCTCAGCCAGCCGTCGTTTTCAGGAGCATCCGCAAGGTCTTGTATACGCAGGATCAAAAGTTCAAACATACGGTTTTGTCGCAAACGCCTTTCATATTCGCCTTTAATTTATATTAAGGCGCGATATTGTTGTAGAACCTGAAACAATATAAATTGGGTCAATCAATAATGACGACTTTAAAAAACGCCGACGAGTTACGAAACGCCGAGTTGTCGAAACTCGCCATTGAACTTACTTTGCTGCCGGGAGTGGGGCTCGCCACACGGAACCGCCTCAGAAAAAAACTGCCGCGCCTCGAAGACCTTTTCTCCCTTAATGAAGACGATCTTGCCGCCGCCGGCGTTCCCGAAGAAGCCAGAATTCCGATACGCCGCCGCGCTTTCAGGGACGAGGCCGAAAAAATTCATAAATGGGTTACAGGCGCGGGCGTCCATATCATTCTCGCCGATACGCCCGGTTATCCGGAACTGCTCGGCGAAATTCCCGACCCGCCCACGGTTCTTTACGCCTGGGGCAATCTCGACGCTCTTGTTCCGCCGTGCATAGCGATTGTGGGAACACGCAAGCCTACGGTTTACGGTCTCCGGATGGCGGAGGAATTAGGCGCCGATCTGGGAGAACGCGGCTTGTGTGTCGTTTCCGGCCTCGCGCGAGGCGTTGACGCGGCGGCGCACCGGGGCTGCATGGAAAAAGAGGGGACGACGATCGCTGTACTCGGCTGCGGCATTGATGTCACCTACCCGCGCGAACATCGGCAACTGGCGGCGCGCATCGCGCAAAAAGGGCTGCTCATTACCGAATTTCCTCCGGGCACTTCTCCGTCGCCGCGGAATTTTCCCATACGCAACCGAATTGTCAGCGGACTGTCGCTCGGCGCTCTGGTGATTGAGGCAGGGGAACGGAGCGGTTCGCTCATCACCGCCCGCCTCGCCATGGAACAGAACCGTGAAGTATTCGCCCTTCCGGGCAATGTTACTTCGCCGCTCAGCATCGGCCCCAATTTTCTGATCAAGCAGGGGGCGAAGCTCGTGCAAGGCTGGCGCGATATCGTTGATGAGCTTCCGGAGGAAATCCGCCGCGACATATTTTTAAAGGAAGAAGCCCAAACGTCCGACAAGTCTGAGGCTGACGCGGTCTCTGAAGACGGCGCGCGCCTGACGGAGCTTTTGAAAAAAGACGAAGCCGTGCATTTTGACAGGCTTGCGGAACAATTCGGGCTTGATATTCCCCGGCTCAGTTTCGCGTTGATGGAACTTGAGGCGGCAGGGCTTGTGCGGCAGTTGCCGGGGAATATGTATGTAAGACTATAAAAAGAAAACCGGAAATTTTTCTTGGTTTTCTTTTAACTATTGGTATATTTGCGCTCTCTATGAACAAGGCACTGGTGGTAGTTGAGTCCCCGGCCAAGGCGAAAACGATCGGGAAATACCTTGGCAGGAATTATATAGTTAAGGCATCGGTCGGCCACATAAAGGATCTGCCCAAAAATAAGCTTGGCGTGGACATTGAGGACGGTTTTGCCCCGCAGTACGCCGTTATTCCAGGCAAAGTCAAAGTCGTCAGGGAACTGAAAGCTTCAGCAAGGGATATCAGGGATATCTATCTAGCGGCAGACCCTGACCGCGAAGGCGAAGCCATCTGCCAGCATCTTTATGAGGAGCTGTCCGGTAAATCCAAAAATGTCTACCGTGTGCTTTTTCACGAAATCACAAAGCCCGCCATTGAGGAAGCGTTCAAAAATCCGGGACGTATCGATTCAGACAAGGTTGACGCGCAGCTCACCCGGCGTATTCTGGACAGGCTGGTCGGATACAAGCTCAGCCCGCTGCTCTGGGAAAAGGTGCGCCGCGGTCTTTCGGCCGGGCGCGTGCAGACGGTGGCTTTGCGGTTGATTGTCGACCGCGAGCGCGAAATCCGGGCATTCAGGTCGGAGGAATACTGGACTCTTGACGCCCGCCTTTCGGGAAAAACGCCGCCGGAATTTACCGCCAGGGCCATCCGGTTTGACGGGAAAAAATGGGCGGTCGCCGACAGGAAGACTTCCGATGAGATCGTTGCCGAACTTGGCGGCGAACGTTTTGTCGTGGAAAGCATCCGCCGCCGGGAAAAGAAAAAATATCCTACGCCGCCTTTTATCACCAGCAAGCTGCAGCAGGACGCCGCCCGCAGGCTGAATTTCTCCGTCAAGCGTACCATGACGCTGGCGCAGCGGCTGTACGAAGGCATAGATGTCGGCGCGGAAGGTTCGGTCGGGCTCATTACATATATGCGCACCGATTCAACCCGCGTTTCGGAAAGCGCGCTTACGGAGGTTCGCGCCCTGATCCGCTCGGAGTTCGGCGAAAATTACATGCCGAAACATCCCATTTATTACAAGGCTGGAAAAGCCGCCCAGGAGGCTCATGAAGCGATACGGCCGACTTCCGTGGCGCGGACGCCGGAAAGCCTGAAAAATGTTCTGGCGCCGGAACTCTGGAAACTCTATGCCCTGATTTGGACGCGCTTTGTCGCCTCGCAGATGAATCCGGCCGTGTTCGATCACACGGAGGTCAACATCAGGGCTGCAAGGGCGGAATTTCGCGCAGCCGGATCCGTTTTAAAATTTGCCGGTTTTCAGGCCGTTTACCAGGAAGCGAAAACTGAAGACGCGCCCGACGCGCGGAAAGATTCCTTGCAGCAGGATGAGGAATTGATTCTTCCTGATCTTTGTGAAGGCGAGGAACTGACCCTGCGGGCTCTTTTGCCCGCGCAGTATTTCACCCAGCCGCCGCCGCGCTACAACGAGGCGTCGCTGGTCAAGGCGCTGGAATCGCGAGGCATAGGAAGGCCAAGTACATACGTCTCTATACTGAGTACAATTCAGGATCGTGAATATGTCGATAAAACCGAAGGCAAATTCCGCCCGACCGAAACCGGCGAACTGGTGCTTGACCTTCTGGTAGAAAGTTTCAAGGAGCTTTTTGATTACGAGTATACCGCCCGGATGGAAGACGACCTGGACCGCATAGAATCCGGGCGCGAAGCTTGGAAAAAGGCCATAGGGGCTTTTTATGAACTTCTTGACGAACGCCTGAAAGTTGCCAAAAAGGAAATGCGCAACGTCAAGATCGAGGCGGTCGAAACCAATGAGGTCTGCGACAGATGCGGCGGGAAAATGGTCATCAAATGGGGAAAATTCGGGCGCTTTTTGGCCTGTTCCAATTATCCCGAGTGCAAAAACACAAGACAGATCGCGCCTGAAGGCAACGGCGCCGGAGCGCCGGCTGCGGGCGACGCCGCGGAAAGCGCGCCGCCGGAAGAAATTCCGTGCGATAAATGCGGCCGTCCGATGATTTTAAAACGGGGACGCTTCGGCGAATTTATGGCCTGTTCCGGCTACCCGGAATGTAGGAACACAAAGAAAATCGTCAAATCCGCGGAAAACATTGCCGTCAAACAGGACATTCCGCTTGACGAAGACTGCCCTGTCTGCGGTAAAAAACTTGTAATCAAACACGGCCGCTTCGGCGAATTCACGGCCTGTTCAAATTATCCCGCCTGTAAATACATCAAGTTGAAAACCACCGGTGTGCGCTGCCCGAAAGAAGGCTGCGCCGGCGAAATCGTGGAGCGCAAATCAAACCGTGGAAAAGTCTTTTTCGGCTGTTCCGGCTATCCCGGCTGCGATTTTGTACTCTGGGCCCGGCCGGTTTCCGAACCCTGCCCGCAATGCGGAGCGCCGTACACGATAATAAAAACCACCGGGCGCTCCGGCGCGGTACGCTCCTGCAATAACGAAGAATGCAGGTTTAAGGAATCCGCCGTTCGGTAATATCGACAAGTACATGGGGTGGAAGGAGTGAACGATGTTCTTCCTCCGGGAGCAGAGACGCCGCGGCAACAGGTTTCACCGATGAGTCCGGGTCCGCAAATGATGCAATCGCCTTGACAATCCATTCAATTACCGTAAAGACTATTAAAATGAAAAAAATTATTATTTTTATGGCGGCGTCTCTGCTCGCTTCCGTAGGCGTAACAGGCCAGGGCAATTTCAGGACGCTTAAAGATGCCTATAAAGATCATTTTTCCATAGGCGTCTCCGTCAATATGGGCAATCTGCTCTCGACCGACAGGGCCGGGCTTATAAAAAAGCAGTTCAACAGCATAACGGCCGAAAACGACATGAAGCCCATATCGACCCAGCCGAACGAAGGCTGGTGGAACTTCTCGAACAGCGACAATATCATGCGTTTTGCGGAAACGAACAACATTCCGGTGCGCGGTCACTGTCTTATCTGGCACAACGAGACGGACCCGGTAAAACGCGAACGTATCTACGATATGGTCAAACAGATGAAAGCCGCCGGCGTGCCCATTCACGGAATCGGCATGCAGGGGCATTATAATGTCGCGTCGCCCACCGAAGACGAATTGCGCGCGGCGATCAAGCGTTACCGCGAAGTTGTCGATGTCATACACGTGACCGAACTTGATGTGAGGATCAATACCCATGGTCTGGGCGGACAGCTTCAGACTGCCGCGGGCGGCCCTGAGTCATTCTCAAGGGAAGCCGATCTGGCGCAAACCCGCCAATACGGGATGCTGTTCCGTGTTTTTCGCGAAAACAGGGATATCATCCGCAACGTGACGTTCTGGAATACGGACGACGGCGATTCTTGGCTCGACCGCCGCTGGGGCAATACTGCGCGCAATTACCCGCTTCTGTTCGACGACGATCTCAGGCCCAAATCGGCTTATTACGAAGTCGTGATGTTCGATAATCCGCATAGAGCCGTCCGCGCCGAAATGAAACCCTGGACTGCGGGCGGGCGCGAAAGCGGCAAATACCGTAATTTATTCCTCGAAGCCGGGTATACGCAGGAGGAAATCGACAGGAAGATAGCCGATGCCTGGTATCGTATCTTTGAAAGTTCGTATCGGGTTTACCAGGAAGCTGGCGATGATATGGCCTACATTTCGGATGTCAAGAATAAGGATATCCGCACCGAAGGCATGTGATCCGGTTACGGGCATCAATCCCGATATGACGCAATTCGACGGCTCGCCTTTCCGCCGTTCGTCTTTCCATTACGACTCGTGGCGTGTGCCCATGAATATCGCGATGGACTTCAGTTGGTACAACAGGGACGCCGCGTGGCAGACAGATTACGCCAACCGTTTCCTGGGTGCGCTGTATGAAAAATACGGCGTGGAGAATTTCCCCGATCAGTTTTCGCTTGATGGAAGCGCTCCCGAATTTATCATGGGCGCCGGAGGATTCCGCACCTTGCGCCACTCAATCGGGCTGGTCGGTTCCGCGGCGACGCTGGCGCTGGCTACAGATTCTCCGATCGGATGGAAATTTATAGACGAACTCTGGAACCAAAAACTTGAACCTTACGAAGACGGTTATTACGACGGCTATTATGACGGGCTGATCTATCTTTTCGCGCTGCTTCACCTGAGCGGACAGTATCAGATAGTTCTGCCCGGCGGCAACTGACGGGCTGATTCGTCCGGTAAAAATCCCATCTCAGCCAACGCAGTGCGGATGCCTTCGAGCGCGGCCAGCGCGCCCATATTCACGCCGATATGGTTCGACGCGGGAACTTCCGGGTCGCGCGGGTTGATACGGATGAGCGGAAAGCCGCTACGCTCGCTCATCATGCGAACCGTTGCAACGGATTTGCCCGCGCCCGGTTCGATTACGATGGGATTCGAAGCCGCCCCGCGCCACGCCGCAAAACGCGTTTCCTGCCGGCCTGTACGCCGTTCCAGCCAGTTCCAGTCGCCGAACATCAGGATATTCGGCCGCGCCAATTCGCCGCAATTCGGACAGCGTGGCCATGGCGGCGCAAGACGGCAGGTAGACGGATCAACGACAGGCTCGAATTCATCCGCCGGCCAGATATGGTCTGAACAGGGCGTTGCGCATTGCAGATAATGGATCGAACCGTGTACCTCGCAGATCGTTTCGTCGGCAAAACCCGCTTTCTGAAAATGACCATCCACATTGCTTGTAAATACGAAAGCCCCGTCCGGCAAACGCGCCGCGATTTCCCGCAGGATGGCGAAACCGCGGTGTGGAATCGCTTCCCGGTAACGTTGCAGGCGATGGCCGTAAAATCCCCAGGCAAGACCGGGATCGCGCTCGAACGCCCGTGGATGGCCATTTCCTCGAAACGCAGTCCCGCCCGCCGCAAGGGCGGATAAGCGCGCCAGAATCCTTCCGGGCCGCGGAAATCGGCCAGTCCTGAATCAACTCCCATGCCCGCGCCGGCGGCGATGATCAGGCCGGAAGATTGAGCGATCAGACCGGCACTGCGGATAAAAAGTGAGATATCGGAAGTCATATCCGGGTTAAAACGCATCCTCCACCGGCTTGATCCCCCAAATATTATTAGCATATTCCATAACCGCCCTGTCGGCCGAGAAACGCCCGGCTTTTGCGATATTTATAAGCGACATGCGGTTCCAGCGTTTTTTGTCCGTGAATGCCGCCTGAATATCTTTCTGCGTGCGCTTATAGCTCTCAAAGTCGGCTAAAACAAAATAAGGATCGGCAATACCGTTATATCCTGTAGTCAATGAATTTGCTATGTCGCTGAAGACGGTATCGTTTATTCCTTTGGACAGCTTGTGAAAAATTCTTTCAAGCGAGGCGTTATTGTGGCAAATCGACCAGGGGTTATACGTTCCGGATTGCCTCAGCGCTTCAACTTCCGAAACAGTCATTCCGAAAATGAATATATTTTCATCTCCGACAGCTTCGCGGATTTCCACATTTGCCCCGTCTTCCGTACCTATCGTCACAGCCCCGTTTATCATCAGTTTCATATTTCCCGTTCCCGACGCCTCCTTTCCGGCAAGCGAAATCTGTTCCGATACGTCGGCGGCAGGCATTATCAGTTCCGAAAGAGACACGGAGTAGTTTTCAAGAAATACAACCTTTATAAAATTCGACGCGACGGGATCATTATTGATTTCTTCGGCAAGGTTGCAGGCCAGGCTTATGATTTTCTTTGCCATGCTGTAACCCGCCGCCGCCTTTGCTCCGAAGATAAATGTTCGCGGATATATATCGAAGTTGCGGCTTTCCTTTATCGTATTATAAAGGTCGATGATGTGGATCAGGTTAAGCGTCTGCCGTTTATATTCATGCAGTCTTTTAACATGAACGTCAAATATCGAATCCAGGTTTACCGTAATATTGTTATGGTCTTTAATATACCTTGCAAGTCTTTCCTTGTTGGCCATCTTTATTTCTGAAACACGCTGTAGTATTTCGGCGTTATCCGCATACTGAATGAATTTTTCAAGCGCAGACGCATCTTTTTTAAAATCGCCTCCGCACAGCGTTTCAATTAAGTTCGACAGTTTCGGATTTGCCTGGCACAGCCATCTCCTGTAGGCTATTCCGTTTGTCACACTTGTGAATTTTTCCGGAGTAATGACGTTGAATCCGCTGAAAAGGTTTTCCCTGATAAGACCGCTGTGAAGAACAGATACGCCGTTCACTTTATGTGAAGCCAGCACGCAAAGATTTGCCATTCTTATTTTTCCATCATGTATGACCGACATGTCTTTTCTCAAATATTCACGATCCGGAATAAGCGCTGATAATTCATCGTTGAAGCGCCTGTTGATTTCAGCCACAATGGAATGTATCCTCGGAAGCAGTTCGGCAAAAAGGTCTTCCGGCCACTGTTCGAGCGCCTCCGGCATGATGGTATGATTCGTATACGATACCGTCTTGATAATTATCTCCCATGCTTTTTCCCATGAATAATCGTGTTCATCCATGAATATTCTCATCAGTTCGGGAATCGCCATGGCCGGGTGAGTATCATTTATGTGTATTGCTACTTTCTTATGGAAGTTATCAAGGCTTTTAAAAAGCCGATGGTGTTCACGTACCAGGCTTTGTATGGACGCGGAAATAAAAAAATACTGTTGCTGCAGCCGGAGCGTTTTTCCTTCCCTGTGCGCATCTTCAGGATAAAGAATCTTTGATATTACTTCCGCCCGGTGCTTTTCCTCCATTGCTTGTAAATACTGCCCCTCCGCGAACAGTTTCATGTCGATGCTTATGGCGGAGCCCGATTTCCAGAGCCTCAGGGCGTTCACGATTTCGCTGTCGTATCCCGGGATTAATATATCGAAGGGAAGCGCGAGCACCTTGGTGTAATCCTTGTGAACCAGCTTGATTTTGCCTTTTTTGTCCAATGCCTCCTCAAGTTTTCCGCCAAAATGGACTTCTTCCGTTTCTTCCGGCTTTCGTATGAGCCAGAATCCCCTGCTTGTCGCCCAGTCGTCAGGTTCTTCAACCTGGGCGTAATTTTTTATTTTTTGCTTGAATATCCCATATTCGTAAAAAATGGAAAAGCCGTGCGCCAGCATTTCCCGGCTTGCGATCGCGTCCAGATAACAGGAGGCGAGCCTCCCAAGCCCTCCGTTTCCAAGTCCCGCGTCGGGATCCATTTCATACAGGTCTTCCAGCCTGTGACCGTGTGACATTGTCGCTTCACGGAACGAATCTTCAATCCCCAGGTTGAAAAGATTGCTGCGAAGCGAAGTCCCCGGTAAAAATTCCATCGACAGGTAATAGACTTGCTTGTTTTTGTGCGAATCGGAGGATTTATGCTGCTGAGTCCATAATTTCGACAGTATATCCCTGACTGAAAGGCAGACCGCTGAATAGTATTGGGTTTTCGTTGCGTTGCCCGGTTCTTTGCCGAAATTCCTGAGAATTCTTTCTATTTTTGCTTTCACATGATCAGTTGAATAATGCTTTTTCATTTTTCACCATCCAAATTCTTTGCGGGTGAATCCGGTCGAGCCCGCAATAATCAATTCAGACAACAGCTTTGCACATTCGGCCATCAAAATTCAAAAACATTCGCATTTTACGAAATTCCGCAGTAAGATCAAGCTTTCTGCGTGAGGGAAGGGAATTATGCAATTCCGCACTCTGCCGATTTTTCTGGCTTTTTTCCTTATGGGTCTCGCGGACGCGATGGGGCCCATGTCCGACGGCGTGAAGGAGCAGTATGCCGTCAGCCATCTTACGGCGACGCTGCTGCCGTTTTTCGTCTACATTTCCTTTGCCCTGTTCAGCCTTCCCGGCGGACTGCTCGCGGCGCGCATCGGCAAAAAGAATTTGTTGCTGCTTGGACTCGGGCTGAACGTTGTGGCGCTTTTGATTCCTTCGCTGCGCGCGCCGTCGTTCGGCCTGCTGCTGGGCTGCATTTTTCTGTTGGGCGTCGGCACGGCGTTTTTACAGGTTTCCGGCAATCCGATCATGCGCGACGTGAGTCCCGAAGGCGCGTACAGCCGTAATCTCAGTTTCGCCCAGGGTATTAAAGGGATTGGCAGTACGGCTTCGACTTACCTGGTCGGCGCGGTGGCTACAATCGCCCTTTTCGCCGGCATGGGCTGGCGCGGTGTTTTTCCCCTGTTCCTGGTATTGATGGCGCTGGCTTTCGTTTCCGTCGCGTTTTTGAAAGTCCGGGAAACCAGAACGGAAACGCTCCCAAGTCTGGGCTCAAGCCTGGGCCTTCTAAAAGAACCGGTTTTTCTGACGGCGGTCGCAGGCATATTTCTTTATGTCGGCGCGGAAGCGTGCATGGGGCGTTTCCTCAAACCCGCCCTTGAAGGCTTCGGCTGGGGCGCCGAAGCCGCGAACCGCTGGGGCCCGTCGCTTTTCTTTCTGCTTCTGACGATCGGCCGGCTGCTCGGCAGCGCCATTCTCAATGCTATGAGCCCGCGCGCATGTTTCAGGTTTTCGGCCCTGCTTGGACTTCTGGGTACGGCGATGATGCTGTCCGGTCAGTCGGCGCTCGCGATTCCGGGCGTGATCGCCGCTGGTTTCGGCTTTGCCAATATCTGGCCGATGCTGTTTTCCATCACTGTGGAAAAAAAGCCGGAACGCGCCAACGAACTGAGCGGCCTTATGTGCATGGCCATTTCCGGCGGCGCCATTCTGCCGCTCGTTATGGGCGGACTGTACGACGCGGGCTGGAATCAATTCGCTTTTATCGTGCCCGTGGCCGGATTTATTTACCGGCTGCTGCTTTCTTTGAAAAAATAAGTTTTTGATTGCGGATCCGCAACTGGAAAACCGGAGTATAAGAAAATGGATTTGAAAAATGATGGGCGCGTTGTATTGACGCTTGACGCGGGCGGAACCAGTTTCCGGTTTTCCGCAATCAGCGGCGGTAGAACGATTACGGAAACGGCGGCAATGCCTTCCAGCGCGGATAATCTTGATAAATGTCTGGAGAATATCGTCGAGGGTTTCACGCGCGTCAGGGAACAATGCCCGGCGGCGCCCGTCGCCGTCAGTTTCGCGTTTCCCGGACCGGCGGATTATCCGAACGGTATTATCGGCGATTGTCCCAATCTGCCGGGGTTTCGCGGCGGCATCGCGCTGGGGCCGATGCTGGAAGACAAATTCGGCCTGCCGGTATTTATTAATAACGATGGAGACCTTTTTGTATACGGAGAAGCGATCGCGGGTTTTCTTCCCTTCGTCAACAGCCTGCTGGAAAAAGCCGGCAGTCCCAAGCGTTATAAAAATCTTTTCGGCGTGACGCTGGGAACAGGGTTCGGCGCGGGGATCGTCGTGAACGGAGCGCTGCTGGCGGGCGACAATTCCATTTCCGGGGAAATCTGGCTGTTGCGGAACAAACTTGATCCTGATATGAACGCCGAGGAAGGTGTCAGCATACGCGCCCTGCGCCGGATTTACGCTAAGGAAGCGGGCATTCCGTTTGAGGAATCGCCGGAACCCAGGCGCCTTTTTGAAATCGGTACGGGAGCGGAGCCGGGTAACGCGCCTGCCGCGATTGAGGCTTTTCGCAGAATGGGCGAAGTCGCCGGAGACGCTATGGCAAACGCGCTGACGCTGGTGGATGGACTGGCCGTCGTCGGCGGCGGTATATCGGCGGCCGGCCCGCTGTTCCTTCCGCCGCTGGTCGCTGAACTGAACGGCACTTACCTTTCTCCCGACGGTACGCGTTTTCCGCGTCTCGCATCAACGGCGTTCAATCTTGAAGACCCGGAGCAGTTGGAGGCTTTTCTGACCGGCGGCACGCGCGTTGTCCGAACGCCCGGAAGCGGCCGTCCTGTAGTTTACAACGCGCTGCGGCGCGTCGGCGTAGGGTTGTCGCGCCTGGGGACCTCGGAGGCGATTGCCGTCGGCGCGTATGCCTATGCGCTGCAAAAACTGGATGAACGGCTTTTCGCCGGCAACCACCGGGCAAAACCCGAGCATTGATGAAATTATCAGTACGGCGAGGCGGGATGTGACTTTAAAAAAATCAAAGTATTTAGTGCCGAACGATTACATGGCGGACCCTGCCGTGCATGTTTTTGAAAACAGATTGTACATCTACCCTTCTCACGACCGTGAAAGCGGAATACCGGAAAACGATAACGGCGATCATTTCGACATGAACGACTACCGCGTTTTTTCGATGGACGATATCGAAGACGATGTGACCGACCACGGGGTTGTTCTGAAAGTGGCCGATATACCTTGGGCGGGCCGCCAGTTGTGGGATTGCGATGTGGCTTTCAGGGATGGAACATACTACGTGTATTTCCCGTTGAAAGACAAAAACGATATTTTCCGCATCGGCGTGGCTGTCGGCGACAAACCCTGCGGACCGTTCGTTCCCGAAAAGCATCCCATACCGGGAAGTTACAGTATCGACCCGGCGGTCTTCGCCGAGGACGGCCGCCATTACATGTATTTCGGCGGCATCTGGGGCGGGCAGCTTCAGCGTTACCGCAACAACAGGGCGCTGGAATCAGCTTTTTTTCCTGCCGGCAATGAACCGTCCATTTGTCCGAAAGTTGTCCGCCTGGGCGACGACATGCTCGGTTTTGCCGAAGAACCGCGCGATCTTGTCATCATCGACGAACAGGGTAAACCGCTCACCCAGGGCGATACGGCCCGTCGCTTTTTCGAGGCGTCGTGGATGCACAAATACAACGGCATATACTACTTTTCATATTCCACGGGCGACACGCATCTGCTGTGCCATGCCACGGGCGATAACCCCTACGGCCCGTTTACTTACCGCGGTGTGATCCTCACGCCGGTCGTAGGCTGGACAACGCATCATGCCATCGTGCTGTTCAAGGGGAAATGGTATCTGTTCCATCATGATTGCGTCCCGTCGGGCGGAAAAACATGGCTCCGCAGCTTGAAAGTGACCGAACTCGAATATGACGCCGATGGAACGATTAAAACTCTGGATGGGATGAATTGTTAAGTTATGGAAACTGTAAAACCTGCCGTTGCAAACGAAGAATACCATAAACTTACGCTCGGTGAACGTATCGGTTACGGTCTCGGCGACTTCGCTCAAAACCTTGTATTCGGTACGATCGGCGGATTCCTTGCCCTATACTTGACCACGGTTAATGCCGTCGGCGCCGGAGCCGCCGGATTCATCTTCGCGTTTGTTCGTTTTATAAATGTATTCTGGGATCCGGCGGTAGGTACGTTCGTTGACAGGCATACATTCAAAAACGGCAGCAAATATCGTCCCTGGCTGATTCACGCCGGTATTCCAATGTGTGTTTTGGCGATGATGCTGTTTACGCCGATTCCGGCAATCCGCGGCTCGGTGCCGGTAGCATTCCTGACATACCTTATCTTGGATCTGGTTTACTCGCTGGTTAACATTCCCTATGGATCGTTGAACGCTTCGCTTACCCGCGATCCTGAATCGGTAGATCGGCTCACTACCACCCGTATGATGTGCGCGAACACCGGCAACCTCCTGGTTTATACCTTGTTCCCGATGTTCGTGCAAATGCTTGCTCCAGCGGAACGTTCGCTGAAGGACACCGGCCTGTTCGGTCTCAAACTTACGCTGGGCAACTACACTGATCAATCCGCCGGTACGGCGTGGTTTGCCGTGTATGCGGCCTATATGGTTCTTGGCGCGGCGGCATTGCTTATTTCCTACTTCAAGACAAAGGAACGCGTCGTCTCAACCGCAGCCCAGGCCGGCCAGGTAAAATACTCGGATTTATTCGTCGAACTTAAAAACAACAGGCCTCTGAGAATTCTTGGCGTATTCTTCATGATTGCATTCACATTCATGTTCTTTCTGAATACAACATACGGATTCTTCACTCAATATACCGTCAACCACTCTGACTGGATGGGCGCCATCGGATTAATTGCGTCGATTCCCGGTATCGTTTTCCCGGTCTTCTGGCCGAAACTGAAAAACATCTTTGGCAAGAGGGGATTCTTTTACTTCTTCCTTGGTATGTTTATCGCGGGTCAGCTATTGACTTGGGTGTGGTCGTTAACGGGAATGCGTGACGCGCTGTGGCTTGCTTATGTATCGCGCTTTGTCCAGCAATGGGGCCTTACTTCGGCTACAGGTTTCATGTGGGCGCTGGTTCCGGAAGTTGTATCTTATGGCGAGGCTCAATCCGGCAAACGTAACGCGGCTATAATCAATGCGATCATGGGTTTGTTTTTCAAGATCGGTTTCGCGGCGGGCGGTTTCATACCTCTCTGGATCCTTGCGGCTTATGGATTTGACGGCGCCGCGGCGACTCAAAGCGCCGCGGCGGTCGGCGGCATCAATTTTACAATGATCTGGATGCCGATCATTCTGGCTATAACAGCCATGTTCTTCATCGGACGCTATCCGTTGACTGATGCCGATGTTGAAAAAATCAACAGGAAACTCGACGAAAGTCGCGGTGTAAACACAGATTATTAACCCGGTTTTTCGTTTCCCGGAAGATCGTATCAAGGTTGTTTATTGAATCAACCCGGACATTCATGGGATAGATGATGAAATATTTTCCGAACGTAAAAAAAGTGACTTATGAAGGCCCGCAAAGTAAAAATCCTTTCGCATACAGGTATTTCAACGCCGAAGAAATTGTAATGGGCAAAAAAATGAAGGAACACCTGCCCTTTGCCGTTGCCTGGTGGCATACGATGACGCAGGAAGGGTCGGATCCTTTCGGTTCAGGCACATTTCAGCGCAACTGGTTCGGCAAAACGCCGATGGAAACCGCCAGAAAAAGGGTGGACGCCCTTTTTGAATTTTTAACGAAGCTTGACGTGGAATATTTCTGCTTTCACGACGCG
>Ga0123353_10001274_pt1 | contig 30882 bp, 21 predicted proteins | sample TergutLab28metaG_3_FD_92763 | JGI IMG/M metagenome (GOLD analysis project Ga0123353, IMG submission 92763) | Labiotermes labralis P3 segment gut microbial communities from Petit-Saut dam, French Guiana - Lab288 P3 | ecosystem: Host-associated > Arthropoda: Insects > Digestive system > Gut ...
GAAGACAAGCTTCAGGGGGTGCTGTGCGACCCCTGCCATCGGGGAATTATGTCCCATATTCAAGAACAGTAAACACAGGACAAAAGTCGTCCAATGACGACGATGTTCAGGATACGAGGAGGTAGCGGAAAGGTGAACAGGCTGGAAATGGATAAAGTCAAAGAGATCTTAAGGCTCAACGGCCTGGGGTTCTCGTACCGGGAGATCGCAGCCTCGACGGGCTGCGGGAAACCTGCTGTCGGCGAGACCGTCAGGCGTGCGGGCATGGCCGGCATCAAGGAGGCCGATGGCCTGACAGCCGCCGAGCTTCAGGCAAGGCTCTTCCCTGAGAGGCCGGCCAAGTGCGCTGACGATAAGGAGCCGGACATGCCCTACCTGCTTGCCGAGCTCTCCCGCAAGCATGTGACAAGGCAGCTCCTGTGGGAGGAGTACAAGCTCCAGCACCCGGACGGGCTTATGTACTCGCAGTTCTGCAACCGCATCAGGGCCGCCCTCAAGGCAAACGAGATCGACTACCACAAGATACATAAGGCCGGCGAGGAGCGCGAGGTCGACTGGTGCGGGTCGGCGGTCCCGTATTTCGACAAAGGCCGTGCCCAGTGGCTCAAGGCCGCGGTGTTCGTCGCGGTCCTTCCCGCAAGCGCCTACCCTTTTGCCCGTGCCTACCCCGACCAGAAGACGGCAAGCTGGATCGACGCCCACATAAGCGCGTTCCGCTTCTTCTCAGGCGTCCCGAGGATACTCGTCCCAGACTGCACGAGGACGGCGGTCACCGAGAGCGACCTGTTCGACCCGGTGGTCTCGAGGGGCTACGCGGAGATGGCAGCGTACTACGGTGCCACCATAATCCCCGCCAGGCCCGGCAAGCCGAAGGACAAGGGCTACGTCGAGAACACCGTGGGGAACGTCTCGCGCCGCATCATCGCCTCGCTCAGGGACGAGCGCTTCACAGGCATCGAGGAGATAAACGCCCGGATAGCCGAGAGGCTCGAGGCATTGATCGACCGCCCGTTCCAGAAGATGGAGGGCTCAAGGAGGTCGGCATTCGCCCGGATCGACAAGCCGGCCTTAAGGCCGCTCCCAAGGGCGCCTTACGAGCCTGCGGACTTCGCGACGTGCAAGGTCGGCATCAACTGCCATGCCGCGTACGAGGGGTTCTTCTACAGCGTGCCCTTTGAGTACCGGGGGCAGGAATGCATCGTCAGAGCCACCCACAAGACGATCGAGGCCCTGGTCTCCGGGGAGCGGGTATGCGCCCACCGGCGGCATTTCACGGGGAACAGGTACGTGACAGCGCCCGAGCACCTCCCTGAGCACCATAAGGCCGTCAGTGACTGGAACGACGAGCGCCTCATCTCGTGGGCGGGGAGGTACGGGGGCAACACGACCGCCTACGTCAAAGCGCTCCTTGAGAGCTGCGAGTACTCGGTCCAGGCCTACCGGGCCTGCATGGGCGTGCTGCGCGAGGCGAAGGGCCAAGAGGCCGGGCTCGTGGAGGCAGCCTCTGGGATGGCGCTTGAGAGCGGCCAGCTCTCAAGCAGGTACTTCCGCCTTGCCCTGAGGCAGAAGGCGAAAGACGCATCAGGGTGCGGCGATGCCCGCATTGTGGAGCATGCCAACATCCGTGGTGCCTGCGCATTTGACAGGTGTGGTCAGAATGCTTGATAACCCGACTGCGGACAAGCTGCGCGAGATGCGCCTGAGAACAATGGCAGATGCCTTCTTGCACCCCGGCCGGGTGAGGACTCCTTGTCGTTTGAGGAGCGCTTCTCGCTTATGGTCGAGAAAGAGTGGTATGCCAAGAAGAACGCACGGATAGCACGCTTGAGGCACAGGGCAGGCCTTGCCCTGGACGCCTGCCTTGAGGACATCGAGTACGGGTCTGGCCGCAACATCTCCAAAAAGGATGTCGCGGCCGTTGGCACCTGCGCCTTCATCGAGCAAAGGCTCAACGTGCTGATCTCAGGGAAGACGGGCACGGGGAAAAGCTACCTTGCGTGTGCCATCGGCAACGCTGCCTGCAGGCATGGTTGCTCGACCAGGTACTACCGCCTGCCCGATATGTTCGCCGAGATCGCCCTGGCCCGTCTTGAGAACAAGTACCTCCGGCTCATGGAGTCCTTGAGGGGCATACGTGTGCTGGTCTTAGATGACATCGGCCTTAAGCCCTATAGCCATGAGGAGGCAAGGGACCTGCTCGAGATCGCTGAGCTGAGGTACAACAAGACCTCGACGGTGCTGGCAGGGCAAGTGCCGCATGAGAAGTGGTACGAGCTCATGCCCGACCCCACTATCGCCGACGCGTTCATGGACCGCATAGTGCATAACTCATACGCCTTCCCGCTGGACTCAAAGGTCTCGATGCGAGAGGTCATGGCAGGAAAGAGGGTGGTATGACTGGTTGATTTGATAAAGTCAGAGCAGTAGTGTTGTGACTGGCAGCAGGTGTCCACATGTTTTCGGATCGCTGTCCGCATCATTTTCGGAATACCTGTCCGGATGTGCCGGAATACGCAGCGAACGCCAAGAAGAGCTTCCCGTCGGTGGTGGCCGTCGTGTGCGTGCGCACCCTCCTCATGTCGATGTGGTTCTTCAAATCGTCGAAGCCCTTCTCTAACATGTCCCTCTTGCGGTAGACGTCAAGCACCTCTGTGCTTGTCATGGGCGTGTTGGTGAGGATGCAGAAGAACCCGCTCCTTGCAGCGATCGCATCGATCCTGTCGTAGTCGCGCTCGAAAGTGAAGGTGCCGTCGCCTGCCAGGCGGATGTCGAAGTAGGCCCGGTACCGCTCGGCCTCGCGCCCAGTGAGCCGCGCCGCCTGTGAGAGCCGACACTCGGCCGACTCCACCGTGCGGAACAGGTCGCGGCGCTGGCGCTCGGATGCCTCCGGGTCGTAGAAGACGTGCATGGTCGCAGCCGCCCCGTAGAAGGTGCCGGCCACGCCTTTCGCATAGACGCCCTGCCCGATGCGGTTGCGCATGGAGGTGATGCCTTCTGCCACCGAGCCTATGGCGCGCCTCACCTGCCTGTGGTGGGTGACCGCGCCCACCACGAAGTCTAAGGAGGCACCTGTCATGTACCGCACGTTGGCCGTGGTGCAAAAGCCTACACCTACGATGTGTTCGGGCGTGTCCTCACTGAGGCCCATGCACAAGGCGCAACCCCGATTAAAACTATCTCTTACGCGTACGACGGGCTTGGGCGTGTGACAATTGAGACGCATCCGTCGCGCACGGTTAGCTACACCTATCCTCAAAACACGGCAAGCGGTACTACCCGCACCGATACCTACAACGGGGTGAGCACGACAACTAATATCGGCGGCAATGGCCTTGAGACCTCACGCGTGAGCACAGGTGCAGGGGTTGGCATCACCCGTGCGATAAACAGTCGTGATGCTGGAGGGCGTGAGACGCAGGTCACCATCGGGGCTAACACGTTTTATGCTGAATACGACAGCGCCGGACGCCTTGAGCGTCAATGGGGGGCGGGTATGGCCGCGCCCTCCAAACCGCTGAGCCCAACCTACAACTACAACATTGCCGGTCAGAAAAGCAGCGAGTCTCTGCCGCTCGCATATGGCGGCGCTACCGTTACCCTTTCAAACAGCTATACGTACAATCTGACTGACCGGCTTGCAGGTGCGAACGGCACCGTTGCCTACGGGTATGATGCATCTGGAAATATCATGATCGCAGGCACAGCTTCGTTTGCTTACGGTGCAGATAACCGCCTGACCCAGATCAAGCGACCCATAGGCACAGATGAGGTTACCTACAACGCGCTTGGGCAGCGCATAAGCGAAGGCCCGGCATCAGGCTTTGGCAAGAAGGTGTTGACTTACACCGGTACGGGCCGTCTGGCAAGCTTTGACACCTCCAATGTTGCCGGGGTAGACGGCACGTACACCTATGATGCGGCAGGGCAGCGCAAGACAAGCGTCGTCAAGGACTCTGCCGGCCGGATCACCACCACCGAGTGGGTCTATGACGGCATCCAGCTGCTCTGGTACTCCGCAACGAGGACGGATGGTGCTACTTGGAACGTCACGTACCTCTATGACGGGGCAGGCATGCCTTACGCGGGCATCTACACGGGTTCTGACACTGGTGGTGCCAAGATGCCTTTCTATTTTGTGACTACTGACCGGGGGGACGTGGTCTCGCTTCTTGCAACTGACGGCACCCCCTTTGCGTTTTACCGCTATGACGCATGGGGCAACACGACTGCCTCCTCAAGTCAGGCGGTGACTCTGGTTTCCGCACCTATTGCCGCATCCATCGCTGAGCGCCAGATACTCAGATACGCAGGGTATGTGTGGGATGCCGAATCCAAGACCTACTACTGTTCAGCTCGGCAGTATGATCCGGTCACCATGCAGTTCCTTTCAAGAGACATCGCAAAAGCAGACGGCGAGGAGAGCGCGTACCAGTACTGTGCGGGCGATCCTGTAAACGCAACAGACTCAACGGGGATGTGGGCAAGAGACGTCCATTTTGGCCAGTATGGGCTAGTATTTGGAACAAGATATTGGGTGGAGTGGGCTGGGATAAAGCCGGGCCATGCTGGAAGTGTAGCGAAGGCAAATCAGGATGTTGATGAGTGGTATACTTCGGCTGCCACTGTGCCACAATTGCATTTTAAGGCTCATGGTGCACTGGACTATTTTGGTAGGCGGATCAATGGCGCTATTCAGCTGTGGAAAGACTACAACAAGTATTCTTGGGGCAGGGCGCTGTCATTAGAAGCACTCGGACATGCGCTGCACGCATTGCAAGACTGTCACGCACACTTGGATTGGCATATTCCCAGAGACGGAATACAGCACTGGTCACTCGTGCATGCTTCGTACGATCGCAACGGGGGGAACAAACGCGTTGATCGTTTTGACGATGTGCTATACGACGTATACAGAACAGCCAACGGAAAGTTTCGCCATGTTGGCACGGGCACCCTTCCATCCAACAACCCGAGATATCGATTAACGTCGCAACAAACTATGTGGCAAGTCACAAACAGATTTATAAAGGAGTCGGGATACTGGTAGTAAGGACAGCTGATAACTAGTACAAAACAGGTCATGGCACTGACATGCACCACCATAACTTGTTTTGTCTTTGCCCATAGGAAAACGCCATGAGAAGAACCTGTCTTGCCAATAACGCCATCGCCCTAACCGCCTATTCGCTATCAGCAGTAATATGGTGTTTTCTTGCCGTTATAAGCACCGAGCTAGACGTCTTTGGTCTACCATGGATTATTCAGGGGAGCATTTCCGTATTGTCCTGTGTCGCAATAGGCTTCTTTCTGAGGCCTTTAGAGAAATCCTCTTTTCTGTCAGTCGTTTCCGTTCCAGCTGCTTTAGTGCTTGCCTTTATTTTTCTCTTGGCACAAGGTGGAGAATCTGGATTTTATTATTTTAATCTCAATCCTCTTGCAGTTTTAGGATATTTCTTGGTTTTGTCTAATGATTCCTTGGTGTTTCTGGCACCCGTGATGCTCTTAGCATCTCCAGCACTCCCGCCATTGCTGATGTGCGCGGGAATGACGTTGAGAAAACGTTTTATGAACCGGAGGGATAACTCTAAAGCTGCAGGTCAAGGTGCTTAAAGTTACAAAAGACTGACTGGGGTTTGTTTCCGGAAATTCTGTGGGTGCACTTTGACAATTGGATATGGGGTGGGGGATTTGTGCAGATTGCATAAATCCCCAGCAGCCAGGAGTAACACAAAATAAACTGCTGGGTTGGAACGGTTTTGGAAAGCGAAGGGTCCAAAAAAGTCCCCCACAGCAGTCGCATTGCTATGGGGGCTTGAATACAGAGAGGTATTGCTCCGAAATGGAAGTTTGTGAGTGCTTTTTTGCCACCTCTTCTCTTCCCGAGCTAATGAGGGAGCGGGCCAGCCACTCGGAGTTCACCCGGTCGTTCTTCCTCCGGTCCCTGCGTGAGGGCAGCTTCGATGCCGCCGCCACAGAGCACGCTATCCCGGCGGCCGCCAGCGCACGTGCAAGGGGGTACCCTGTGGGGCCGGACCCGTAGACGGCCGCCATCACAGGGGTCGGGAACCGCTCGGTGCCGATCCAGTCGATCAGCAGGCCAGGCTCGGCAGGCAGCTCGGCCTGCCTCGTCTCGCCTGTCGCCGGGATGATTAGCGTAGACAAAGGGGCTGTATCAAAAGCTCCACTTGTAGAAAAAGTATGCATTGCTGCAGAATCTACAAGGTAGATTGTTGAGAAAAATATGTAACTGCTTGCTGTTTTCATGTAACGTTTTTGGCTTTTGATACAGCCCCTTTGTCTACGCTAATCAAAGAAGAACTCCTGCAGCGTGTAGAGGATGTCGTCAGAGACCACGTTGCTGCCGCCGTATATCTGGACGTTGGGCCTCAAGCCGGTGTAGGCGCTCGGCAAGTAAGCTGCCCAGTTCGCCGAGAGCGCATCGGGCGTGGTGAGCACAAGGATGCCACCGCGCTCGCCTGTCGCCGCGCCACCGGCAAGCGCATCCGGGAAGTTCAGCCCCGTTGCCACGCCGATGAAGTTCTTGGTCGCAAGGGAGTTGTCGAACGCATACTCGGCGATCTTTTGCGCGGTCTCGTAACGGGTGGCACCGGCCACGCGCCTGACGGTCATGCCCGCGGCAAGACCCTTGACCGCGCTCTCGACGCTGTCAGAGACCGCAGCAGGAGAGCCAAGGATGGTGACGTCATTGATCTCCAGGTACTCGATGATCTCTGCCGCAGCCGAGGAAAGGGACGTGGGGCGGGTGAGGACCACGGGGATCTTGTTCTTGTACGCAAGGGGGGACACGGCCAGGCCGTCTGCGAAGTTGTCCCCTCTGGCGAGGAATGCCTTCTTGACGAAGCCTGCACCTTCTAGCCCTGAGACTGCAAAAGCGATCTCGGCGCTCGTCTCGTAGCGGTCGGTTCCTGCAATACGGAGAACGCCGAGTCCGGCGCTGCGGAGCGCGTCCTCTACCGTGTTAGAGACTGCTGCCTCCGAGCCCATGATCCAGACCTCGTCCGCCCCTAGGCGCTCGATCTCGTTAAGCACACCGTAGCCTAAGGCATCGGGCCTCGTCAGGAGGAGCGGTGCGGAAAGCGCGCCTGCGAGCGCGCTCGCGGAGAGCGCGTCGGCGTAGTTCATGCCGGTGGCGAGTATGACGGCATCTGCCTTGTCGAAGTTCTTCACGCTTGCGTCGATGGCGGTCGTATAGCGGTCGGTGCCATAGACACGGACGATCGTGTTGCCCCTGTCGATACGGGTGGGGGCGCGCCTACGCTCATTCGTGCCATCGCCGAGCTGCCCCGCGTCATTATCCCCCATGCCCAGGGCGTTTTGTTGCTTTTGAGAGAGGTGGCCGGGAAAAACAGGACAGCCGCTTAAGTGGTTTTGGGTGATACTGCCCTTGGGCAAAATAACCCAAGGAGGAGTATGGATCATGCCAAGGAGACCGAGACGCAACCACTCGCCTGCATTCAAGGCAAAGGTGGCGGTGGAGGCCATCAAGGGGGAGCAGCCGATAATCGAGATAGCCGAGCGCTTCGATGTGCACCCGAACATAGTGGCCAAGTGGGAGCAGCAGTTGCTTGAGAACGCCCCGGGCGCCTTCGGGGAGGGCCCGGCAAGGAACAAGGGGCCGGGCGTTGACGAGCTCAACGCCAAGATCGGGCAGCTGACGATGGAGAACGATTTTTTATCGGGTGCGCTCGTGCGCATGGGCGCTGCGAGCGCAAAGAGATGATAGGGGGCGGGCCCCCCTGGCCATCAGGCGCCAGGCCGAGCTGCTCGGCATCTCCCGGTCTGCCGTCTACTACCGGCATGCCCCGATGCCTGCGTCCTCGCTCGCGCTTATGGCGGAGATAGACAAGATCCACCTCGAGCTGCCTTTCTTCGGGGCCAGGAGGGTCAGGAACGAGCTTAACGACCGCGGGCTCGATGTCGGGCGCGCACGGGTGGCCACGCTCGTCGCTATTGCCGCCGCCGTTGCCGCCGCTGTCTTGCCCTGCTGTTGGTTTTAATGCCCGATTGATCCTTGCGATTGCGCTGAAATACTTCTTGCAGTCGCTATTCAAGCTGATCGAAAGCATCGATATGGCCTGAGCCAAGGCCCCAATAATAAGAGTAGTGGCGTAGGCCCTGTAAAGCATGCCGCCCATCTGGAAACTTAAGATGAAATTATTCATGAGCAGGACCAACACTGACAGTACGCCGCCAGCTGCCGCCAAATACGCTAACTCCTTCATGCCTTGCCGGTAGATGCCGAGCACAAACAAAAAACCCATAACGAGCGAGAGGAAGTTTGGCATGCACGTGGTGATCGGCAGCCCTTGGTGCAGCACGTATGCGGTCTCTACAATCAAAAAAACGGTTCTTGTTGCAAGGAATATAAGACAAAGCTCTAATATGAACCTCTTAGCGACGGCGATGCGCGGCTCCTGCTCGATGGCTTCTTGGAGCAATGCGCTTCTCTTGGCTTTCAGCTCGCTTGGCATTCTGCCCGCGTCCCTCTGCCCGTGTCCCTACAGATTGATTCAGTCCTGTTGTGCTGTTTTCGTTGCGCCGTACTCGTGGGATATGGCCTCCACTGTATCAAGTCCGTGCTCTGTGCGCATAAGATACCGGCAAGAAACTGTACGGTCTACTGTACGGTCTACTGTACGGTCTACTGCACGGATTCAACCGCAGCTCGGCTACCGTTCCTACAGTTGCCCCCAAAACCCGGACAGCGGCCAAGGCAGACGGTAGAATAGGCCACGATGCGATCACCGGGGCGGGCACCCTATCGGAGTTGCGTTGCAAGGGTAGAGACCGCTGCATCGCTGCCGAGGATGTACGCCGGGGCGGGCACCCTATCAGAGCTGCGTTGCAAGGGGGATGGGAAAGGTGGCACAAAACACGTCTGACACCGCTGCCACCGGGCACGCCCCTGCCGCTGCCACCGGGCACGCCCTTGCTGTTGTGGACGGCAACAGCCTGTTGCACCGAGCGTTCCATGCGCTTCCTGAGACGATGACTGCTCCCGACGGACGTCCGACAAACGCTGCGTTCGGGTTTGTCTCGATGCTTATCAAGCTGATCTCCGACCTGCAGCCCGATGGGGTGGTGGTCGCATTCGACAGGGGCAAGCCTGCGTTCCGCACAGAGGCACTTGCCCAGTACAAAATGCAACGACCGCCTACCGCTGATGCGCTGCGTGTCCAGTTCCCGATGGTGAAAAAGCTTGTAGAGGCCATGGATCTTCCCATTGTCGAGATCGAGGGCTACGAGGGCGATGACATCTTGGGGACGCTTGCGTGTCAAGCCGAGAAGGCTGGCTCGCATGTGCTGCTTGTTACTGGCGATCGCGATGCGTTCCAGCTTGTTACCAAGATGGTCTCTGTGGTCACCACTAAAAAAGGCCTCACTGAGATCTCGGTGATGGGTCCTCTCGAAGTAAAAGAGCGCTATGGGATAACGCCGACGCAGATCCCTGACTACCTGGGGCTTAAGGGCGATACGAGCGATAACATCCCCGGTGTGCCTGGGATCGGCGAGAAGACAGCGGCGAGGCTTTTGGGCGAATGGGGAACGCTCGAAGCGGTTATCGAGGCCGCAAAGCGGGGGGAGGTCCGTGGCCGAGCGGGGACGAACCTTATAGCCCATGAGCAGGCCGCGTACGCGAGCAGGGCGGTGGCGACTATCGCTTGTGACGCTCCGGTCACGCTCGATCCGATCACCGTCCGTTTCGGCACCTTTGACCCTGCCGTTGTTGCGCGGGCTTTTGGCGAGCTGCGCTTCACAGCGCTGCTAGAGCGGTTTCTTGCGCTCGGCGCGCCAGGCACGTTTGGCGCAGATGCCACATCCAGCGCACCCGGCGCAGATGGCGCGTCCCGCAGCACGCCCGCAAGTAGCACCTCGGCGCGCATCATTGTGGGTAGCGCTGCCGATGCGCTGGAGACCGTGCGAGCGTGGACGGCCTCCTCATCCCTGGTGTCCTCGGCGGGCGGGCGGGTGCCTCTCGGCGTTGCGTTCGGGCCTCAGGGGGACACGCTTTTTGCTGAGGAGCCTCCTTTGGCGGTTGCCGCAGAAAAAGAGGTCGCCCTTGTTGCGCCGGAGGCCGCGGCAGATGCCTTGGCGATACTGGCAGGTTCTGCATGTTTTGCGGCTGCCGACTGCAAGGCGCTGTTGCAGCACATCATCCCCGCAGACAGCGTGAAGCCGTGTTCGGTGGACTCTTTCCTGGTGAGCGGTGAGCGGCTTTCCGATGTTGGTGTGGCTGCGTACCTGCTGGAAAGCAGCCGCAGCTCTTATGAGGTGGGCGCGCTGTACCCCGACTACATGGGCGTTCCGCTTCCCGAGGCCGCCCTCGGCGCTTCGGCTGTCACCGACCTTATCCAGGTGCTCGAGGAGCGGCTTGAGGCAGACGGCTCCTCGGAGGTCTATCGGCGTATCGAGATGCCGCTTATCCCCGTGCTGCTCCGCATGGAGCGCGTCGGAGTCGGGCTTGATGCGGCCGTGCTCGGCAGGCTTTCGCACGAGACCCAGGGCGAGGTCGACTCCTTGCGTGCCCAGATACACGGGCTTGCCGGCACCGAGTTCCTGGTCGATTCGCCCAAGCAGCTTGCCGAGGTCCTTTTCGAGCGGCTTGGCCTTCCGCCGCAGAAGAAAAAGAAGACGGGGTACTCGACCGATGCGGGCGTGCTCGCCGCGCTGGCACCTCTGCATCCGATTGCCGAGAAGATCATCGCGTACCGGGAGCTTGTCAAGCTTCGGAACACCTATATAGATGCGCTGCCTCGGCTTGTCGGCGAGGACGGGCGCTTGCACACGAGCTTCAACCAGACTGTGGCCGCGACCGGTCGTCTGTCGTCAAGCGCGCCCAACCTGCAAAACATCCCTGTCCGCACCGAACTTGGTCGGCGCATCCGGGCTGCTTTTGTGCCGTCGGACAGCGGACGGGTGCTGATCGCTGCCGACTACAGCCAGATCGAACTTCGGATCCTTGCGCACCTTTCCGGCGACGGGGGGCTTATCGATGCGTTTACCAGCGGCATCGATTTCCATACCGCGACGGCCGCACGGGTTTTCGGGATCCCCTCTGCCGAGGTGACCCCGCCTATGCGGCAGCGGGCAAAGGCGGTGAACTTCGGCATCGTCTATGGTATCTCGGCGCACGGGCTTGCTCCCAAGCTCGGGGTGGGGAACGCCGAGGCACAGGCGACCATCGACCGCTATTACGCTGCCTACCCTGAGGTGCGCAGGTACCTCGATGACGTTGTCGCCCAAGCGCGGCGCGACGGACACGCACGCACGCTTTACGGCAGGAAACGTCGGATACCCGAGCTGGCGAGCTCGAACTACAACCTCAGGGCGTTTGGCGAGCGGACGGCGATGAACCACCCGATGCAGGGCACGGCGGCTGACATCATGAAGCTCGCGATGATCGAAGCCGACCGCCGATTGCAGGAATCCGGCCTTACGGCCAAAATGGTATTGCAGGTTCACGATGAGCTGGTGTTCGAGGCACCGGAAGCAGAGACGGATGCGGTCTTTAAGCTCGTGCGTGATGCGATGTCAGGGGTGGCGCAGCTTGCGGTGCCGCTTGAGGTGAGTGTTGGTTCTGGCTCTGACTGGGCCAGTGCAAAATAGCACAGGACAGCAGGACAGTAGGGAGAGTAGGGACAGATAGCAGGAGCAGTAGGGACAGCAGGGACAGCAGGACAGTAGGGACGATAGAGACAGTAGGGATCGACGAAGGGGCACAAAGTGGAGTACAGGATCATTGGCGAGCCGATGCCGGTTGTCGAGTGTCAGGTGGCGGCAGGCGAAAGCATGAAAACCGAGAAGGGCTCGATGGTTTGGATGAGCCCGAACATGAAGATGGAGACCAGCACGGGTGGCGGTATCGGCAAGATGTTTGGTAAGGCGCTTACCGGCGAGTCCGTCTTTCAAAATATCTACACCGCACAGGGCTCGCCCGGCTACATCGCTTTTGGCTCAAGCTTCCTTGGGTCTATCCGTGCGATCGAGATTGCTCCGAACAGGGCTGCTATCTGCCAGAAATCGTCGTTCCTTGCCTCCCAGGCAGGCGTTGAACTTAGCGTGCACATGAACAAGAAGCTTGGCACAGGCATGTTTGGTGGCGAAGGCTTTATCATGCAGAAGCTGAGCGGCCAAGGCATCGCGTTCATCGAGATCGACGGGAGTGCAGTAGAGCGCGAGCTTGCGGCGGGCGAGTCGATCATCATCGACACGGGCAACCTCGTGATGATGGACGAGAGCTGCACGATGGACATCCAGAAGGTAGCAGGCCTGAAGAACAAGCTGCTCGGCGGGGAAGGTTGGTTCAACACCATCGTCACCGGCCCGGGCAAGATCATCCTTCAGACGATCACCGTCCCACGGATCGCATCGGCGCTTGCTCCCCATATGCCCAGCCAGGGTAGCTAACCCAATCAATCATGCTATACTTGGAGGTCGGTGTATAGCGGGTGCCGCTCTGGCGCCTGCCGCACCACTATAATGTAGGCCCCTCGACATGTGTGGACCTGTAGGCGACGGATGTAAGTGCAAGGCGACCAACAGACCTGTAGGCGGAAAAACATGATGGGGGCCCCGACGTTCGGAAGGGGTCCAAGCAGTGACGGAGCAGGAGAACAGCGACACAATCATTGAGCAAAGAGTGTATTCCGACGAGGAGATGCAAGCTCTCATTGACGGGACAATGACCGAGTTCGACGACGGCGATCTCGTTATGGGTACGATTGTGCGCGTTGAGCGCGACGAAGTACTGCTTGACATCGGCTACAAGTCTGAAGGTGTAATCCCCGTTCGCGAGCTATCGATCCGCAAGGATGCCGATCCGTCCGATATCGTCTCGCTCGGCGACGAGGTAGAGGCTCTTGTCCTGCAAAAAGAGGACAAGGACGGGCGCTTGATCCTCTCGAAGAAACGCGCCGAGTACGAGCGTGCGTGGAACCGCGTCGAGGGTAAGTTCACGGGCAAAGAGAACGTCGAGGGCGAGGTCATAGAGATCGTCAAGGGCGGGCTGATCATCGATATCGGCCTGCGTGGCTTTCTTCCTGCCTCTTTGGTGGATCTCCGGCGCGTCAAGGATCTTTCGCACTTCCTTGGCCAGAGCCTTGAGGCCCGCGTTATCGAGATGGACCGCAATCGCAACAACGTAGTGCTTTCGCGTCGCCTGGTGCTCGAAGAGGGTCGCAAGCATGAGCGTGCCGAGATCCTCGGCAAGCTGCAAAAGGGTATGATCCTGCCGGGCAACATCTCTTCGATCGTGGACTTCGGCGCGTTTGTGGACTTGGGCGGGATTGATGGCCTGGTGCACATCTCCGAGCTCTCATGGAGCCATGTCAACCATCCCTCAGAGGTTGTCAGGGTCGGCGATCCGGTCAACGTGCAGGTCCTTGAGGTAGACCTTGGCCGCGAGCGCATCTCGCTTGGCCTCAAGCAGACCACAGAGGACCCGTGGAAGCAGCTCGCGAAGAGCTTCCCGATCGAGTCGATTATCGAGGGCCGGATCACCAAACTCGTGCCGTTTGGCGCGTTTGTCGAGCTTGGCAACGGCATTGAGGGCCTCGTGCACATCTCCGAGATGGCCAAGGGGCACGTTGAGACACCTGAGCAGGTCACAACCGTGGGCAGCCAGGTGCACGTCAAGGTCATGGACATCGACGAGGAACGCCGTCGCATCTCGCTTTCCATGCGGGCGGCTGCCGAGACGCTCGGTTTTGAGATCGAGATCATCGGTCGTAAGGACGCGGCAGAAGAGGCAGAAGACGGTGTGGCAGCCGAGGATGCAGCGACCGAGGACGACGTTCCTGCAGCCGAGGACGCGGCAGAAGGCGATGTTCCTGCAGCTGAGGACGCGGCGCTCGAAGACGAGCCTGAGTTGGCTCCCGAGGCCGAACCAGAACTGGCTCCAGAGGCCGAAGCTGAGTTGGCCGAGCCTGAGCCCGAGGCTGAAGAAGCTGAGGTTGTAGAGGCTGAAGCTGAGGCAGAGGCCGTAGAGGAAGAGGCTGTTTCAGAGGAGTCGGCTGAGGCAGAGTAGGCATTATATACCCTGGTGCGCAGGCTGGCTACATTAACTGTTTGCGCTAACTGTGAATTTTGCAAAGCCGAGGCGATCTGCCTCGGCTTTGTGCTTGATGGCATGTCTCCTGACAAGCCCCCGCTATTATTTGTAGCGCAGGACTTTCAGGGATGCATGTCTGCTCGGTCGATTGCCCTAATGTACCTGTAAAGTGCCGTGTTGTTTGCATTTGATACTTGGTAAGCTATATCATCTCTTGACAGGTTTTGCGTGAACCGACTTACGAGGAGGAAATCGCATGGATCAGACCTTTAAGAAAGCGGCGGGCATGAGGAGGCGGGCGCGCCTCTCGGTGCTCCTCTGCGTCGCGCTTGTCCTTGGCGCTCTGCCGGGGGCGGCGTGGGCGGGCGGTACGCCTCCGGCGGTTGCGGCATCCGGGGCCACGTCCCTGTCCGCGGTAGGGTTCGTGGGATGGAAGGCTGTGAGCGCAGGGGAAGAGTACTCCCTCGGCATCAAGGACGATGGCTCGCTCTGGGCGTGGGGGAGCAACAGCTACGGTCGGCTCAGTAACGACACAAGCAGCCCGGACACCTACAAGACCATCCCCGTTCTTATCGACAGCCCGCTGCCTGACGGGACCGCGCCTATATCGGCCTGCGACTTCCTGGTGAGCTACATCGGCACGGCGACGGTCACCATCACGGCGACCGACCCTGCGGTCGCAGGCGAGGAGGTGAGCGGTGTCAAGCAGGTCACCTACATGCTTGACGATGATGCGCCGGTCGTGACTTCTGGCGACGAGGCGGTCGTAGTCGTATCAGGCGGCGGGAACCACGCGCTCGGGTTCTTCGCGACAGATAACGCAGGCAACACCGAGGAGACCAAGACGGTCACCTTCGAGGTCATGCCTGTGGACGGCTCTGATCCGGAGGACATGCCGATAACGGCGACGATCAGGAGCCGGCACCACACCCTTTCTTCTCCCCTTAACCCTGATTGCAGCGCAAGCGAGATCACCAGTCCTTCTCCTTGCAGTGCGTGCCATGCCTCTAGCATCACCGGCTGCACGTACGAGGGGTGCCACCGCGTCGCGGAGGCTCGTGAACTCGACCCAGAGGAGCTAGGCGACGACCCGCCTGCGAACCACAGCTACATCAGGCCGGACACCTACGGGTGCGAGGACTGCCACAAGGTCATGGGCGGCGGCACGATCAGGCGCATCGCCGGCGACGACCGTTACCAGACCGCGATCAAGGTGAGCGAGGCGAACTTCGAGTCCGCCGGCTCGGTCATCATAGCCACCGGCATGAACTACGCCGACGCGCTCTCCGCAAGCGCGCTCGCAGGCACTTTACGGGCACCGCTCCTCCTCACGAGGGTCGAGGTATTGAGCCCTGGCGTGCTCGCAGAGGTAGAGCGCCTAGGCGCCAAGGATGTCTACATCATGGGCTCCACCGCAGCGGTCTCCGCTGCTGTGGCAGACGCCCTTGCCAGCGAGGGGCTCTCCGTCGAGCGCATCGGGGGCGCGGACCGCTACGAGACGAGCGCGCTCATCGCAGGCAAGGTGGCATCCCTTACCGGCCCCGGCTTCGCGAGAAAGGCGTTCCTCGCCCGTGGCGACAACTTCGCGGACGGCCTCTCGGCATCGCCTGTGGCCTACGCGAACAGGTATCCGGTCATCCTCACCCGCCCGACGTCGCTCCCCGCGCCTGCGTCAGGCACCATCACCTCCCTCGGCATCACGGACGTGACCATCACCGGCTCCGAGGCCGCGGTCTCCGCAGGCGTGGAGGCGGCAGTGCGCGCCCTTCCCACAGGCCCGACGGTCAGGCGCCTTGCAGGCACCGACCGCTATGGGACCGCGCAAAAGATCGCCGAGCACGCCCTTACGGAGTCGCTTGCCACCAAGGGCTTCATCGGGGTCGCCACAGGGCTCAACTTCCCCGATGTCCTTGCAGGCGGTGTCGCCACAGGCGAGCGCGGGGGCATCATCGTGCTCACCGAGCCTGCCGCGCTCTCGCCTGTCTGGGACACGTACCTGCCCGGCGCATACGCAGGCACAAAGCCCGACATCCAGCTCTTCGGCGGGAGCAACGTGCTCTCCGACAACGTCATGAGCACCCTGAAGGAGATGCTCATCGACTGAGGCTAGCAAGGCGCATTGGGCAGGAACGACCAGCAAGGCAGGAACGACCGGCAAGATCGAAGCGTGGGCTGCGATCCCCTCCTCGGGTCGCGGCCCACGTGCATGGTGAGGCGTATGCGTAATCGGGCAGGCAGCACGATGGCATGTGGGATACCGCGCTGCGTCCGGCTCTGATGTATCCCGTGGCATTTGATGATTTTTGGTGATGATGCCAGTGGGATGCAGGGGGGCACTGTTTTCGGCTATTATTTGGATGCGGCCATGACCGCTTTTGCCGAGATCGAGAAGCCGATAGTAGGAGGTGGCGTGCGTGTCGAGTATTGACCCGCTTGAGGTCGTAAAAGAGCATGGCGTAATCCCCACGGTGTCTCTTCCTTCAGCCGAAGTCGCCTTGCCGTTGTGCGGGGCGCTCATCGAGGGCGGATTGCCCATTCTTGAGATCATGTTCCGGTCAGATTTGGACGCTGTGACAACCGCGATCGAGCAGGTCCGTGCCGAGTTCCCAGATTTTTGTGTGGGTGTTGGAACGGTAACGGATACCGAGCAGGTCCTGCAGGCAAAAGCCGCTGGAGCCTCTTTCGCCGCGTCGTCCGGGCTCCATCCGGTCGCTGTCCAGCTTGCAGCAAAAGAAGGACTGCCGTTCTGGCCGGGCGTTGCCACGGCAACAGAGATCGAATGGGCGCTTGAGTTGGGTGCCAAGGTGATGAGGTTCTTCCCGGCCAAAGCCCTCGGTGGCCCGCAGGTCGTCTCCGCCTGCTTTGCCCCTTACCTGCACTTAGGCGCGCAAATAATCCCGATGGGGCATGTCGATGGCGGCAGCGCCTCACAGTATTGGGGTCTTGAAGGCGTGGTTGCCGTTGCAGGCAGTTGGGTGGCTACCGCCGAACTTATCGAGAGAGGGGCCTGGGGCGAGATCACCCAGCGGGCAGCAGCAGCCCTTCAGATGCATAAAACGTGTATGGGGCGCAAGGCATCCTAAGCGGATTTCGGATCTGTGCGGGACGCAAGGCATCCATAACCTTCCGCTGAAGGAGTTGTCATGCCCGAGGATCCTGGCACTGAGACGGCCATCGCTGATGTAGCCCAAAAGGCCTCTGCCGCCGAGATCCGGGAACGGTTCGATGCGGCTGTCGAGCGTTTCTCGGATCTTACCACGGGGCAAGAAACGATTGTGGATGCCCCGCTCATACTCGACCTTGTCTCGGCATGTGCAAAAGCGGTGACACCCGACGCACGGCGGATCCTGGATGTGGGAAGCGGTGCCGGAAACTACGCGCTTAAACTGCTCGAACAGCTTCCCGACCGGGATGTGGTGCTGCTCGATTTGAGCGCACGGATGCTTGAGCGGGCCCGGGAACGGGTGAGTGCGCACACGAGCGGCAGCGTAGAGTGCGTCCAGGGCGATATGCGAGAGGTAGGACTCGGCGATGAGGGGTTCGACATCGTGGTCGCTGCCGCATCGCTCCATCATCTGCGGGGCGAGGACGAGTGGCGCGATGTGTTTGGCAGGATCTATCGGACACTGCGGCCTGGTGGGTCTTTTTGGATCGCCGACATCATCGCGCATGAGGACCCGCGCATCCAGGGGCTTTTCTGGGAACGCTATGGCGAGTATCTTGCGCAGGTCCTCGGCACAGATCGTCGCGACCGGATGTTTGCGGATATCGCTTTAAACGACACGCCGCGTCCGATCGGGTTCCAGGTGAAGCTGCTTTACGAATCCGGGTTTGCCCGCGTTGATATCGTGCACAAAAGCAGTCTGTTTGCTGTGCTCGGCGCGATCAGGTAGCCATGCGCATCGTATTCCTTACAGGTGGCCTCGGGGCTGGGAAATCCGTAGCGGCGCGTTTTTTTGAAGGCCGTGGGACGCACGTCATCAGTGCCGACGCGATAGCACAGGACGCTCTCAGCCCCGGCTCGCCGGTCGTTGCTGCCTTGATCGCCGAGTTTGGCTCCGGCGTGGCCGCGGGATCGACCGACAGCGCGGGATGCCCCGGCGGGGGCGGTCTCGGCTCGGACAGCCTTGACGGGGAAGGCCCTGCCATCGATCGCGAGGCGCTTGCCGCGCTTGCGTTCGCCTCGCCCGAAGCAGCCGCTCGGCTTAACGCGATCGTGCACCCGAAGGTGGTCAGGACGTTAGCCGAGGAACTCTCGCGTCTTACGTCGCTTGATGACCCTCCGGCGGTGGTCGTGGTCGAGGTGCCGCTCCTTGTCGGACAGTCCGCGCTCATGGCATTTGCCGATGCGGTCCTGGTGATCGAGGCACCGCTTGAGACGCGCATCGCCCGTGTCCGCATGCGTGGGATCCCCGAAGAGGACGCACGACGGCGCATCGCTTTACAGCCGAGCGACCAGGAGCTGTCGGCGCTTGCAACCGAGAGGATCGTCAACGATAGTGCCGAGCAGAAGTTCTTTGGCAGGCTTGAGGGGTTCTTGGATCGGCTGATGGCTGCATCCTCCGGCTGCGGAGGCGGCGGCCAGGATAGAAGAGCAGGCGGGGATACGAGAGGAGAGGCGAGCGGTGAGTGAGGGACGACTACTGCGCGTGGAGGCTCCCTTTGAGCCCGCCGGCGATCAGCCAAAAGCGATCAGCGAGTTGGCCGACGGCGTGGCGCGTGGCCTGCGCTACCAGACGCTTTTAGGGGTGACGGGCTCGGGCAAGACGTACACGATGGCAAAGGCCATCGAGGCTGTGCAGAAGCCGACGCTTGTCATGGCCCCCAACAAGACGCTCGCGGCGCAGCTTGCGTCTGAGCTTCGCGAGTTCATGCCGGAAAACGCGGTCGTGTACTTCGTGAGCTACTACGACTATTACCAGCCTGAGGCGTATGTGCCCACCTCGGATACCTTCATCGAGAAGGACGCCTCGATAAACGAGGAGGTCGAGAAGCTCCGCCATGCGGCGACCGCCGCGCTGCTCTCCCGTCGCGATGTGGTGGTGGTCGCCTCGGTGAGCTGCATATACGGCATCGGCTCGCCCGAGGATTATGCGGGGATGGCGGTCTTCCTTGAGAGGAACAAGGGTTACGGGCGCGACCAGCTCCTGCACGACCTTATCGACATCCAGTACGATCGCAACGACTACGAGGTCGAGCGTGCGGCGTTCCGCGTGCGGGGCGATGTGGTCGACATCTTCCCGCCCTACGCCGACCATCCGCTCCGTGTCGAGTTCTTTGGCGACGAGATCGAGTCGATCGGCGAGGTCGACCAGCTCACCGGCGAGATAGTGAGCACGTACGAGTCGGTCCCGGTCTGGCCTGCGACGCACTATGTGACGAAAAAGGTGAAGCTAAACAACGCGCTCACCACCATCACCGAGGAGCTGGTTCCTCGGCTCGCTGAGCTTAAAGCCGAGGGGAAGCTGCTTGAGGCGCAGCGTCTGGAGATGCGCACGAACTACGACCTCGAGCTGCTTGAGACGATGGGGTTCTGCTCGGGGATCGAGAACTACTCGCGTCATCTGGACGGCCGCGCGCCCGGGGAGGCACCGAGCACGCTTATCGACTACTTCCCGGACGACCTCTTGTGCATCATCGACGAGAGCCATGTCACGTTGCCCCAGATACGCGGCATGCACGAGGGCGACCGCAGCCGCAAGATCACGCTGGTCGAGCATGGGTTCCGCCTGCCGAGCGCGCTCGATAACCGGCCGCTTCGGTTCGACGAGTTCGAGCAGCGTCTGCCGCAGTTCGTATACGTCTCGGCGACCCCCGGCGACTACGAGCTCAAGGTCTCAGAGCAGGTCGTCGAGCAGATCATCCGCCCGACGGGGCTCGTCGACCCCGAGGTCGAGGTGCGTCCGGTCAAGGGGCAGATCGACGACCTCATCGCCGAGATCCACGAGTGCACCGAGCGCAACGAGCGGGTGCTTGTCACGACGCTTACCAAGAAGATGGCCGAGGACCTGACGGACTACCTGTTCGAGCACGGCATCAAGGTCCGCTACCTCCACAGCGACATCGGCACGCTTGAGCGCGTCGAGATACTGCGCGACCTGCGGGCCGGCCTGCACGACGTGGTTGTGGGCATCAACCTGCTGCGCGAGGGGCTCGACCTGCCCGAGGTATCCCTCGTGGCGATCCTCGACGCGGACAAGGAAGGGTTCTTGCGCAATTTCCGCTCGCTTATCCAGACTATCGGCCGAGCGGCACGGAACGTGTCAGGAAAAGTAATTATGTATGCGGATCGTGTTACTGATTCGATGAAACTTGCTATCGACGAGACCCACCGACGCCGTGAGCTGCAGGTTGCGTTCAACGAGGAGCATGGCATCGAGCCACAAACGATCCGCAAGGCGATCGCCGACATCGTGCAGTACATGCGCGAAGGCGACTCCGAGCTGATGCCGGCCGTCGAGGCCGCTCGCGAGCTTGCGCAGCTCCCCAAAGGGGAGGCGATGCGGCTTATCGCCTCAATGGAGGAGGAGATGGCATCAGCCGCCGAGAACCTCGATTTCGAGACCGCGGCGCGTTTGCGCGATCAGGTGGTGAAGCTGCGTGCCGAGGTCGAGGCGCTTTCCGCCGAGGATGTGCTCGGCGAGCTTAAAAAGACTGCTCGCAAGGGGAGCGCTTACGGCAGGAGGCGTCGGCGGTAGAGGCCGGATCATGCTCATTCATCCTCGTTGAGGTCGATGCCGAATTCTGCCAACACGTCATCAGGATCATGGCGAATGCTTTCGACTGTCCTCACAGGGCTGCAGCCCGGGTCTGGCTTGATGGTCAAGGCGGCATGCCGGAATGTATGCCGAGCAATTGCGTTCCGGTCGCGACCGTCATGGTCTATACTTGTCCTCGGTAGTTTTCACCTGAATGGCAGCATAACCCACACAAGGCAGCCTAAGAGGCCGCCCTGTCCTTCTGGCCGCCTCTTACTGTCCCGTATGGGCATCGGCACGATGCCTATACATGAAGCGAGGGGGTCGAATGAGAGTGCAAACAACGAAAAGGCCCAAAGGGCTTAAACCCATTGCGCGGATCCTTTTGACGGTAGCCCTGTGCGGGGCGCTGCTGATCCCCGGGGTAGCGGTAGGGGGAGTCCCTGCAGGAGAGCCCTTGGTGCAGTCTGCGCCTGGGCTTGCCGCGCCGGAGCTTGCTGCCCCTGCGACTGACTGGATGACTGTCAGTGCGGGAGCGAATCACAACCTCGCGTTCAAGACGGACGGCTCGCTCTGGGCGTGGGGGTCTAACGCTTACGGCCAGCTCGGCAATGGCTCGATAGGCGTGTCTGCGGGCAGAGCCGCTCCTATTTGCATCCGGGCTGCAGCTGACTGGAAAGAGGCCATTGCAGGGAACCAGTTCTCACTCGCGATTAAGAACGACGGCTCGCTCTGGGCGTGGGGGCGCAACGATGTTGGCCAGCTCGGCGACGGCACGACGACTAACAGGACGACCCCCGTCCGCATCGGGACGGCGAACGACTGGAGGGTCGTCGCCGCGGGCAGCGACCACTCCCTCGCGATGAAGAACGACGGGTCGCTTTATGCGTGGGGATGGAACAGGTTCGGCCAGCTCGGCGACGGCACGACGACGGACAGGATGACCCCTACCCGCATCGGGACGGCGACCGACTGGAAGGTTATCGGTGTAAGCAACTACTGCACAATCGCGCTAAAGAACGACAACTCGCTCTGGGCGTGGGGGGCCAACTTCAGCAACGCTCCGACCCGCATCGGGACGGCGAACAACTGGCAGGCCATCAGCGCAGGCGACAACTACTTCCTCGCGCTACAAAACGACGGATCGCTCTGGGCGTGGGGGGCCAACACGTACGGCCAGCTCGGCGACGGCACGAACGTGGGCAAGCCCACCACCCCCACTCGCATCGGGATGGCGAACGACTGGAAGGCCATCAGCGCAGGCGGCGACCACTCCCTCGCGCAAAAGAACGACGGCTCGCTTTACGCGTGGGGGCGCAACGACTACGGCCAGCTCGGCGACGGCACGACGACGCGCAGGACGACCCCGACCCGCATCGGGACGGCGAGCGACTGGAAGATGGTTAGCGCTGGCACCCTCCACTCCCTCGCAATGCGAACCAACGGCTCGCTCTGGGCGTGGGGGCTGAACGGCAACAACAGCAGGCTCGGTGACGGCACGTACCAAGAAAGGCATACTCCTGTTCGCGTAGTGACTGCGACCGACTGGAATGCCGTTAGCGCAGGAAGCACCCACTCCCTCGCGATCAGAAACGACGGCTCGCTCTGGGCGTGGGGGGACAACAGCTACGGCAAGCTCGGCGACGGCGGGTACGCCTCGTCAAGCACGTCCCCCAGGCGTGTCGGGATCGATAACGACTGGGCGGTCATCAGCGCAGGCAACAACCACAACCTCGCGATCAAGCGCAACGGCTCGCTTTACGCGTGGGGGCGCAACAACTACGGCCAGCTCGGCGACGGCACGACGACGGACAGGAACGTCCCCACCCGCATCGGGACCTATAGCTGGAAGGCCGTCAGCGCAGGCGGCGGCCACTCCCTTGCGATCAGCGAGAACGGCTCGCTTTACGCGTGGGGGAACAACGGCAACGGCCAGCTCGGCGACGGTACGACGACGGACAGGAACGTCCCCACCAGCATCGGGACCTTGCAATGGGAAGAGGTCAGCGCAGGGGTCGTCCACTCCCTCGGCGTGAGGAGCAACGGTTGGCTCTACACATGGGGGTCCAACCAGTTCAGCCAGCTCGGCGACGGCACGACAGGCGTGATCAACAGCAAATCCGTCCCCACGCGCATCGGAACCCTGTCTAACTGGGCGGAGGTCAGCGCGGGGGGCTTCTACTCCCATGCGAGGCAGAGCGACGACATGCTCTGGGGATGGGGGGACAACGACTACGGGCAGCTTGGGGATTACTCGACCTCGAACAGGCGCAACCCTGTCCTGGTCACGAACTCGGTCAGCACGATGACATCGGCGAGAACAATCAGCGGGGGGAGTGAACACGCCGTTGCGATCACACAGGACGGCTCGCTCTGGGCGACCGGCAGGAACAACTACGGGCAGCTCGGCACCGCCAGCACGTCCGCACGGTCTCTCAGCTTCGTCCGCATCGGGAGCGCGACCGACTGGCAGGCGGTGAGCGCGGGCACGAACCACTCGCTCGCGGTCAGGGGCGACGGCTCGCTCTGGGCGTGGGGGGCCAACGGCTCCGGCCGGCTCGGCGACGGCACGACCACGGACAGGGGCGCCCCTGTCCAGGTCCAGGCCCCCCCGCTCGAGCCTGATACCACGCCGCCGGTCACGACATCCGATGCCGTGGCAAGCTACACCGGCACGGCGGTGATCAGGCTCACCGCGGCAGACCCGGTGGTCCCGGGGCAGGTGGCACCGAGTGGCGTGAAGGAGATCCGCTACAGGTTTGACAGCGGCACCGAGGCCGCCGTCGCCGGCGCAGTCGCGACCGTGACGGCCTCTACAGTAGGCACCCACACGCTTCTCTTCTGGGCCGTCGACAACAACAACAACACCGAGGCGCAAAGGACCGCTACCTTCACAGTAGGCCCCGGTGTCGCCCCCGACACCACGCCGCCGGTGACGGAGTCTGATGCCGTGGGGTCCTACACCGGCACGGCGGTGATAAGGCTTTCCGCGACAGACCCGACTGTTGCCGGACAGGTGCCGCCGAGCGGCGTGAAGGAGGTCCGCTACAAGCTTGACAGCGGCACCGAGGCCGTCGTCTCCGGCGCGGCCGCGACCGTGACGGTCTCTGCGGTAGGCAGCCACACGCTTCTCTTCTGGGCCGTCGACAACAACGGCAACACCGAGGCGCAGAAGACCGCCAACTTCACGGTGAGCACCGGTGTCGTCCCCGACACCACGCCGCCGGTGACGGAGTCTGATGCCGTGGGGTCCTACACCGGCACGGCGGTGATAAAGCTTTCCGCGACAGACCCGACTGTTGCCGGACAGGCGCCGCCGAGCGGCGTGAAAGAGATCCGCTACAAGCTTGACAGCGAGGCAGAGGCCGTCGTCGCCGGCGCGGCCGCGACCGTGACGGCCTCTACAGTAGGCAGCCACACGCTCGTCTTCTGGGCCGTCGACAACAACAACAACACCGAGGCGCAGAAGACCGCCAGCTTCACGGTGACCGGCGGCGGCAGCAGCGCCACCATGCCCATCACCGCTGACGTGAAGGACAGGCACGGCGGGGCATCCGCGCCCCACGGTGCGGGCTTTGACGCAAGCACGGCTCCAACTGTCTGCCAAGGCTGCCACTCGGCAGGGTCCGTGCATCCAGACCCCGATGCGGCGCAGGGGTGTGTCGGGTGCCATGACGTGTCTGCCGCCCCCGGCATCGTCTCGGGCACCCCGGCCCCGCCGAACCATGCCTACATCAGGCCGGGCACCTACGGCTGCGACGGCTGCCATGCCGTTGTCGAGGGCCCGGCCGGCGGCTCGATCGAGCGCGTCTTCGGCTCAGACCGCTTCCAGACGGCGCTTGGGGCCAGCAAGAAGAACTTCACCTCGGCGGGGGCGGTCATCATAGCCACCGGCCTGAACTACGCCGACGCGCTCTCCGCGAGCGCGCTCGCAGGCTCGCTTAGAGCCCCGCTCCTCCTCACGGCACCGGGCGCGCTCAGCGACGGGGTCTTGGACGAGGCCAGGCGCCTCGGGGCCACGAAGGCCTACATCATGGGCTCGACCGCGGCGGTGTCTGCCGGGGTGGAGGGCTCGCTTACCGGTGCAGGCCTCGGTGTCGAGCGCGTCTACGGCGCGGACCGCTATGCCACGAGCGCGGCGATCGCGGCCAAGGTCGCAGAGCTCGAGGGCGGCGCGTTCACCGGCAAGGCGTTCCTCGCCCGTGGCGACAACTTCGCCGACGGCCTTGCGGCATCGCCTGTGGCGTACCGGAACAAGATGCCGGTGCTCCTCACGCCGACCGCCGCGCTCTCCCCGAGCGCGTCGCTGAGCATCACAAGCCTCCATATCACCGATGTCACGGTCACCGGCTCCGAGGCGGCCGTCTCCGCGGCCGCCAAGGCGTCGGTGGACGCGCTGCCCGGCGTGACGTCCCGGCGCGTGGCCGGCACGGACCGCTACAGGACCGCCGAGGAGATCGCCAGGTACGCGCTCGGCAGCGGGCTTGCGGCCAAGGGCTTCATAGGCGTGGCCACCGGGGTGAACTTCCCCGACGCCCTTGCGGGAGGGGCCGCGACAGGCGAGCGGGGCGGCATACTCGTGCTCACCGCCTCTGACGCGCTCTCGCCCAACTGGGACGCGTACCTGGGCGGCGGCGCCTACGCGGGCATCAGGCCCGACATCCAGGTCTATGGGGGGAGCAACGTGGTCTCCGACAACGTCATGGAGCGGCTGCAGGCCATCCTGCTCGACTGACGCGCCTGCCTGCGGGGGGCTCCGCTGAGGAGCCCCCCGCAGGCGGCATCATACCGATAGGGGGGCGGCCCCGCCAGACACGCAGAGAGGCATCGACCGGGCCGTCGGTCGAAGCCTCTCTGCACATGGAGGGTGCCTCGGGCTACCCGCTCGGCTTAAACCGCTTCAGCCGCAGTGCGTTAGTCAGAACGGAGACCGAACTCAGGCTCATGGCTGCCGCGGCGAACATGGGGTTTAGTAGTGGCCCGCCGAACAGATGGAGGAGCCCCGCCGCTACAGGGATCCCGATTACGTTGTAGCCAAACGCCCAAAACAGGTTCTGCTTGATGGTGCGGATCGTCTGCTTGCTCAAAGAGATGGCTGTCGGCACAGCGGCCAGATCTGAGCGCATCAGCACGATGTCTGCGCTTTCCATCGCTACATCCGTGCCGGAGCCGATCGCGATGCCTATGTCTGCCTGCACCAACGCAGGTGCGTCGTTTATGCCGTCGCCGACCATCGCCACCCTGCGGCCTTCCGCCTGCAATTTCTTGACCTCGTTGGATTTATCCTGTGGCAGCACCTCGGCAAGTACCGTATTGATCCCCACTTGTTTTGCGATAGCGTCGGCGGTTTTTTTGTTGTCGCCGGTGATCATCGCCACCTCGATCCCCATTTTGCGCAAGCTCTCGACAGCTGCGCGGCTAGAGGGTTTTACGACGTCGGCTACCGTCACGATCCCGGCCAGCCTGCCGTCTACTGCCACATACATGGGTGTCTTGCCTTCGTTTGCCAGTCTTTCGGCATCGGTCTCTAAGTGAGCGCACACGATCCCACGCTCGTCCATCAGCGTGCGGTTTCCGGCCAAGACGTCTTGGCCGCTGACAGCCGCCTCAATACCACGTCCTGTGATGGAGTTGAAGCTGTCTGCCTTTACAAGACCCAAGCCCTTTTCCTGCGCGCTTGCGACGATTGCCTGCCCGAGCGGGTGCTCTGAGTATGCTTCGGCGGAAGCTGCGAGTCGCAGCAGGGCATCGGGGTCACTGCTGTTGATACCGAGGATGTCTGCGGCAAGGGCACCTAGGGTGCTGCGGTCGGCGGCTGGGGTGCTGGCGACGAGGATGTCTGTCACGGTCGGCTTGCCCTCGGTGACCGTGCCGGTCTTGTCAAGCACGATGGTATCGATCCGGTGTGCGGCCTCGAGCGCCTCGCCGCTTTTAACCAAGATGCCGTTTTCTGCACCCTTGCCGGTTCCGACCATAATGGCCGTTGGGGTTGCCAGGCCAAGGGCACAAGGGCAGGCGATCACCAGCACCGAGATAAAGATAGTCAGCGCAAGCCTCAGGTCGCCGCCTGTCCCGATAAGCCACGCGGCTCCCGCGAGCAGCGCGACCACACACACGATCGGCACGAACACCCCGGAGACCTTATCGGCCATAGCCGCGATGGGGGCCTTGCTGCCCTGCGCGTCCTCAACGAGCTTTATGATCTGCGAAAGGGCGGTGTCTGCGCCGATCTTCTCGGCCATGAACCGGATGGATCCTGTGGTGTTAAGCGTTGCGGCGTATACGGGGTCGCCTGCCTGCTTGTCGACCGGCATGCTCTCGCCGGTCAGCATGGACTCGTCGATGGCCGTATACCCGTCTGTCACCACGCCGTCCACTGGGATCTTCGCACCCGGCCTCACAATGATGATATCCCCGATCTCTACCTCGTCGATGGGGAGCTCTTTCTCCGTGTCACCATGCACGATGATGGCGGTTTTTGGCGTAAGCCCCATGAGTTTCTTGATCGCTTCACCGGTGCGTCCTTTGGACATGGCCTCCAGTGATTTCCCGAGCAGGATCAACGTGATGATGACACCCGCCGACTCGAAATACAGGGACTCTGCGGCCATGTGGTCGCCGCCTATGATCTGCCATGTGCTGTAGGCGCTGTACAGCACTGCCGCCGTGGTGCCTATGGCGATCAGCGAGTCCATATTCGGGCTGCGATGGGCAAGTGCCTTAAAGCCCACCGTGTAAAACCTGTAGCCCACGCCTATGACCGGGGCTACGAGCAGGAGCTGTACCAAGGCGTAAGCCAGTGGGTGGCTCATTGGGGCAAGGGCGGACGGGAACGGCAGGCGTACCGCCGAGAACGGTAGGCGTGCTGCTGTTGCCGCAGCCATGTTTACCATCGGGGCCATTGCTATATAGAGCAGCGGGAGCGCGAACATGGCTGCGATGGCGGACTTTGTCCACAGGGCCGCTATCTCTTTTTGCTGCCGGGCCCGGGCCTCGTCGGCTGCGGCTGAGGCGGCCTTGTTAGTCTCTAATGCCTTGAACCCGGCGCCTTCGATGGCGTTTCGGATTGCCGAGAGCCGCACTGTTTGCGGCATGTAGACGCAGGTGGCCTTCTCGGTTGCGATGTTCACCGAGACGCTTAACACGCCGTCCAGCTGCCCGACCACCCTCTCCACGCGCCGAACACAGCCGGCACACGTCATGCCGCCGATCGGGATGGTCACCTGCTGTGTGGCACCGGCCTTTTCTGTTGCTTTATGCATGGCTTTACCCGCTGTTTTCCTCGGTAACGGTGATGGTGGCCTTAATCATGCCCATCCAGCAGCTATACGGGAACTTTCCTGCTTTGGTTGGCGTGAACTCGATCACGTTCTCGCCGGGCGCAAAGGAGTGTTCAATCCTGTATTCCTGTATAAGCACTCGGCTATTGCAGCCGTTGATGTTTTCCTGGGATGCGCTGATCACCCACTTCACAGGCGTTCCGGCCTGAACGGTGATGTTCGGGTACTGGTTGCGAGAAAGCGTGCTCTTGACGAGCTGTTTCCCATCTATAATTTGAATGTTCCGAACACTGTTATTAGCGGTCCCGTTATTAGCGGCTCCGCCGGTGGCTGTTATGCCGGTTCCTCCGCCAAAGGGCGGCAGGAGCCCTGAAAGGCTGCTGCCCTGCGAGAGCATGGATAACCCGAGCACGACAACCAGCACCGCGCCGACCGCCACGATCCTTCGTGAGAACCTTTTCCCTAGCGTTAGAGAGATTGCGCCAAGCCCGAACATCAACGGCACGGTGCCCAGGCTGAACAGGAGCATGGACAAAGCACCAGTAAGCGGGCTTCCGGTGGACAGTGCGTAGATTTGCATGGCCTGCAAAGACCCGCAAGGCATCAGGCCGTTCAGCAGGCCGACAAAGAGCGGGGCCCTGTTGCTTGTCGTGCCATTATCGAGATCATGTGCGGGGGCTTTTGGCATTCTTGGGCCCAGCTTGCGCAGCCAGGGGAAGATCCCCAGCATATTGATCCCCATTATGACCATGACCGTGCCGGCGACGAGCTTTAGCACCCCCTGCGTGGTGGCAGAGAAGCTGATCACCGAGCCAAGCGCACCAACGATAAAGCCAACCGCTGTGTACGAGATGACACGTCCGGAATTGTAAAGAATGGCAGGTCGGAGGAGGGCAGGCTGAAGCACGGAAAAACGGTCTGGCTCGGCGGTGCTCCCGTTGGCTTTTTCAGGTATGCACTGAGAGAGGTTGATGCCGCCGCACATAGCGATGCAATGCACCGACGTGACCAGGCCGAGCACAAACAGTACCGCGTAGCCTATTGCGCTCTCAGCTAATTGAGTCGGTGCAAGCCTGTTCAAAACGCCGAAGTACTCAAGCAGCACATACAGTGCAACGATGCTGATCAGGAGGCCTGCAGTACGGCCTGCGCCAGGCTTTTGCCGAGTGTCTCTCGGCGACGCTCCGCGATCAATGGTTTTTGATGATTTCTGCAATGGTCTCAATACTTTCTGCACTGTGGCCCTACTGTGGCTGGAGCGTGCGGGGCCTTGCGGTCGGTCTCAACTTGGATGCCTCTGGCGGGACAACCAATCCGTGTCCAAAGCTCGGGAGCAAAGGGCCTACAGGTTCAAGCAGTCACGGTTCAAGAGGAAATCAAAAAGACCCATGGTGACGATGCCGCTCTCGTCACGTTTGGTTTTAATGTCGTCTTTTACGATGACATACTTTCTAAAAGAGTCAGGGACCTTTTTTAAGGAGCGTTTCTCCTGCGCTTCTTTCACGTGACTGCCTATTGCAAATGCTGACTGGATATAGCATTGGTCGCTGCCTCTTCTCGCGATGAAGTCTATTTCCAGCCGTTTCTGCTGTCTTCCCCCCTTTGCGTTGGTTTCAGTTATGTCCACAACGCCAACATCTACCGAGTATCCTCGGATCCGTAGTTCGTTGTATATGACATTTTCCATGATGTGATTTTCCTCTTGTTGCCGAAAACCCAGGCGTGCATTACGCAGGCCGACATCTACAAAGTAATACTTGTGCGGCGACCCGATGTAATTTCTTCCTTTTACGTTGTAGCGTTGTGCGGATTCCAGCAAAAAGGCATTCTCAAGATGATTAATATAGGTCTTGATGGTCTTGCCAGTGATAGTGCTGTTTCGTTTGCTCTTGAAGGATCGCTGTAGCTTAGGGGGATTGGTGAGTGATCCGACGGAGGAGGCGAGGATATCAACAAGAGTGTCCAGGTCGGCTTCGTGTCTGATTCTGTTGCGCTCGTAGATATCACGCAAATAGACCTCTTTGAACAAGTGTGCAAGATAGTCCGCCTTCATGTCGTCTCCCTCGCGGGATATGACGAGAGGCATTCCCCCAAAGGTGTAGTAATCCTTCCAGGCGTGACCCGTGCTGCCGTTATAGGCAGAGGCGTATTCAGAAAAGCACAGGGGGTAGACCCTGACCTCGTCGCCGCGTCCCCGAAACTCTGTGAGAGCGTCGCTTGAAAGGAGCCTCGAGTTGCTTCCGGTCACATAGATGTCAAGGTTGGGGATATGGAGCAAGCCATTAACCACATCAGAAAACCCGTCCACAAACTGGATTTCATCAAGAAAGATGTAATGGATAGAGTGCCCTGCTAGCCGGCCTTTTATCTGTCTGTAAAGAAGGTCGGCGTTCCGCAGTTTTTTGTTGGAAATGTCATCCAAAGCGATTTCGATGATATGTTCCGGAAGGACACCTTCCTTGATTAGATGGTTTTTGAAGAGCCTGAAAAGCAAGTAGGATTTGCCGCAACGCCGGACACCGGTTATGACTTTCACCATGCCGTTATTTTGACGCTTGACCAGCTTATCCAAATATCGGTCGCGTCGAATCTCCATCGGCTGCTCCAAATTCGGGCATTGGTCGCGTCGAGCCTCCATCGCCCACTCCGTATTCAGTCTACATGTAGACTGAATACGTAATAGCATATATCTATTCAAGGCTACGGTCAATATACCGATGCGCCTCACGAAGGATGCTCGCGAAATATGCTGCGTGTCGGCGCGGGAACATTCTTGTCTGGGCTTGAGCCGACCGCACATGCCGCCCAGCCGCGTGTCAATATCAAGCAAGAA
>Ga0123353_10001275_pt1 | contig 30881 bp, 28 predicted proteins | sample TergutLab28metaG_3_FD_92763 | JGI IMG/M metagenome (GOLD analysis project Ga0123353, IMG submission 92763) | Labiotermes labralis P3 segment gut microbial communities from Petit-Saut dam, French Guiana - Lab288 P3 | ecosystem: Host-associated > Arthropoda: Insects > Digestive system > Gut ...
GCCAAAGATATGTTGCTTCTCAGCGGAGCAAATCGTTATATAATACAGCCCGGCCTGCGCATAATCGCGCCCGCGCAGGCGGATGCTGTGACGGTTATGTTGTTCGGGATCATAGGTCATATACAAGGTGTCTCCATTTGCTCAAAAGCAGTTAGCAAGGATTTCGGGAGGGCGCGATATATTGCGCCCCTACTATTCATACCGCACAAAATGTTCTATATGATCGGAAATATCTTTTACCTTTTCTGCCAAGAATGAAGGGTAAACAGTCAAGTCCGGCAGTTTATTCAGCGCGACCCATTCAAGCAAGACATTGCAGTTATCCTTTTGGGAAGCGGCGACCCCGTCGGGAATATCCGCGTCGTCTTGCAATGAAATGAGGAAATAAAACGTGATGGTATGCGCGTCACGCTCGCCCCATTTCCAAAAAGTTTCCTCCACCCAAAGCAGACGTCCACATAGAATATCTGCGCCGGTTTCTTCTTTATATTCACGGATAAGCGCCTGCGCGGCGGTTTCGCCAAAGCTCACATGCCCGCCGGGCAGGGCGCATTCCGTTCCGTCCTTTTCCCGTTGCATAAACATCCGGTCGTTTCGGATCAGCACACCCGCCGCGCGGAAATTGCAAATATGATCTTCCTCAATGAATAACCAATCCTTTTGCATGGATTATTCCGTCCCTCCGCTCAACTGCGCCGCGCGCTCGGCGACGATGAGGGCGTCGATCATCTCGTCCAAATCGCCGTCCATAAAGGCGTCGAGCTTGTAGAGGGTCATGCCGATGCGGTGGTCTGTGACGCGGCCCTGGGGGAAATTATAGGTGCGGACGCGTTCGCTTCTGTCGCCGCTGCCGACCAAACTTTTTTTCAGGCCCGCCTGCGCCGCGTCCTGCTCGCTTTGGAACATTTCATAGAGACGGCTCTTGAGCATGCGCATGGCCTGCTCCTTGTTTTGCAGCTGGCTGCGCTCGTTCTGGCAGGCGACGACCAGCCCCGTCGGCAGGTGCGTGATACGGATCGCCGAGGAGGTTTTGTTGACGTGCTGGCCGCCCGCGCCGGAACTGCGATAGGTATCGATGCGCAGATCGCCCTCCTTGATCTCCACCTGCACGTCGTCCACTTCGGGCAGGACGGCGACGGTCGCGGCGCTCGTATGGATGCGGCCCGAACTCTCGGTCTCCGGCACGCGCTGCACGCGATGGACGCCGCTCTCAAATTTCAAGCGACTGTACGCGCCGCGCCTGCCCGAGAGCGAAAGCACGACCTCCTTGACCCCGCCCAGCTCAGTCATGTTTTCATCGACGAACTCGGCCTTATAGCCGTGGCGCTCGGCAAAGCGCAGATACATGCGCAGGAGGTCCGCGCCGAACAGCGAGGCCTCGTCCCCGCCCGTACCCGCGCGGATTTCCAAGAGCACATCCTTATCGTCGTTCGGATCCTTGGGCAGCAGCAGCGCGCGCAGGTTCTCCTCCTGCGTCCTGAGCGCATCCTCTAATTCAGCAATCTCGGCCTGCACTAATTCCTTCATCTCCGCGTCGAGGGATTCGCCCAGCATCTCCTTGGCTTCCGCCAGCTGCCCGCTGTCGCGGCAATATGCGTCATACGCGTCCACGATCTCCGTCAGATTCGCGTGCTCCCGCGTGCGCGCAAGCCAAAGCGCCCTGTCCTCCATCGCATCGGGGGCGGAGAGGGCAGCGGAAAGGGAGTTGTAGTGATCTTTGATTTTGGTTAGTTTATCTATCATAATTGCTCCTTTATGTGCGTGTGGAGTGTGAAGAGTGGAATGTGGAGTTATTGAAGCTCTAATTTTAGGAATCGCCTGCGATTCCTGCCTTAACTCCACACTCCACACCTCACACTCCACTCTAGTCAAACAATCCCGCTTCCCCAAACAACGCCAGCCTATGCGCCTGCGCTTCCAGGTTGTCGTTCGCCTTTTCGTGGCGGAACAGCTTTTTGGCCGAGCGGATGAACCAGACGGCGGGTAGGAGGAGGGAGGCTTTGCGCAATACGGGGTATTCCGTGCTCAGTTGCAATCTCGTGGGGAAGATGCGGCGCAGACGCCTTTGCGCGCGGGTTTTAGCCTTTGTTTGGGCATAGGCCGCTTCGCCCAAGCGCCGCCGCGAGAATTCCCGGCCCGTGCGGCTGCGCGAGAAGTTTTCGTCTTCGCGCAGATATACATGCTCTTCCAAATCCGTTAACAGCTTTTCCGCCAGCGGAGACAAGCGCGCCGCGTCACCTTGCAGGCGCTCCACCGTCGCTTGCGGGAGTATAAAGCCGCCCACGTCCATGGCCGCATAGAGGAAGGCGTCGCAGAGCGTGTCATAGCGCAGTTCCTCCAGCGTGGCGCGCAGAAGGGGCCTGTCTAAATTCTCATAATTCGCCGCGAAGAAAACCGCGCAGTCCACGACGTTGCGCAAAATGAGGCCGCCGCCGATAAAGTGCTTGATGCCGTGCAGGAGCAGAAAGAGCATATGATCCCGCGCGTCCAAGCTCCGGTAGCTGCCCTCGGGCGTCTCCACGCGAGCAAAGGGGTGTTGCGGCTCTTTGCCGTGGCCGATGAACCATTCCTCGGAATTGTCCTCGGCAAACAGGGACACGTGCACCTCAATCGTCCCCAGCGCGGGATGCCGCACGATGGAATGGTTGCCGAGCGCGCGCGGGTCCACGCTGCAGCCCTCGTTTTGCGCCAAAAACTCGCAGAGGGGGGTCTCTTCGGCAAGGGGTACCAGAATATCGATATCGCCCGAGATGCGGCAGTCCGGCGCGGCATAATGCGCGCCCACGGCGAAGCCCTTCAGCACGACGGGCGAGAATCCGGCGTCTTCGAGCCGTTCTAACAGGCGCAGCGCTTCGCCCCGGCGATAGCCCTCCTTCGCGGAGAGGAACATATACTGTTGCTTGGCCCAGGCGCGGACGGCATCCGGCACCCCCGCGGGGGCAAACGCCAGCGCGCGCGTCGCCAGTGCGGGCACGGACTGCTCACGCAACAGGGTCAAAAGCTGCTTCCAGTCCACATCCTCCGCAATATGAAATTCCCGCCCCTGCGCCGCCGCGCAGATGGCTGAGAACAGCAATCTAAACTCCTTGCTCATAGCCCACCCTTTCGCAAATTTCCACGATAAAATAGTATCACAAATGCGCGCGGAAAGGAATATGTAATTTGAAAATCGGGGAGGGCGCGTTTAATACAGGTCGTCCGGGGGGAGTATGCTGTGCGCCTGCTGAAATAAGCGTATCAAATCGAGGATGATTTTGCGTTCATCCTTGCTTAAAGCGGAGATATCCACGCTGGTCGCTTCTGCGAGGGCGGGCTTCTTTTCTGTCCCCAGCAAGTAATCGGTGGAAACATGCAGGGCGGCGGCGAGCTTGATTAAAACGCCGTGCGAAGGCAACCGCGCGTCTATTTCATAAAGCGAAATAACCTGCGACGATATTCCCACCATGGTCGCAAGTTGTGTTTGCTTATACCCTTTCATAAGCCTTGCTTTTTTTAGCCGCTCGCCAAAGCCCGTATAGTTACTCATAACAACTCCTAAATCATAGTCTATTAGCATTTTTTTAACGACCGGATAAAAAATCTTTCTTAATGTTGATTTTATCAACTAACTGTGATATTATTGGCAAGCACAACCGGAACAATACACCTTTACAATATTTTCTTGGCATACTATAATCTTGATGGAGGTACAAAATGGGGCGCTATTCCTCACGAACGAAGCAATTACTGGCTGCACTGCTCTATTTTCTGCTGCTGTTTTCATCCGTTTTCTCCGGCGCGGCAATTTCCTTTGCCGAGGAAAACGACTTCGGAACAGAACAGGAAAGCATCTCCCCCTCGGCCCTGCCCAATGGTGCCGTATTGCTCGGCGACGCCAGCCGCGATGATGCAATCTCTGCGCATGACGCCGCTTCTATGCTTCGCCACATGGCGGGGGCAACTGTGCTCACAGATGAAGTCGCCTTGCTTTGCGCGGATGTAAACCGCGACGGCCAAATCACCGCCGCAGACGCTGCCGCGCTGCTGCGCTGGTTGGCCGGACTGGAGAACCCCTCGGGTTTGGGGCAACCGCACTATTATGTCCTTTATAACGGCAATGGGCATACGGCCGGACTTCCGCCGCCAGGGCAACTGGTAAAAGTGGGGCACGCTGTTACGCTCAGAACGAATACAGGGGAACTGATAAAGGCAGGATGCGCGCCCTTTACGTGGTGGAGCACCACCGGCGTCCTCCTTGCCGGCGGAATTTATGCGCCGGGGCTAACCATTACCCCCACCATGAGCCGCACGCTGTATGCACTGTGGAATCCTCCACTTTATTTGGCACGAACTGTTAAAGTGAAATTGTGGGTAGATAAGTCGTATCGAGACGCCTATCCGATAGGCACGGGCATTTCCGGTGGTGATTGGCGCAAACAAACGACGGATATCGCAGATCGAGCGGCCTATTCCTTCTATCAGACTTTCAATATAACGATGGACATTTCCGCGCCCACGGCGATGGACAGCCCCAAGGCGGATTGCACCCATACGCAGGTCCCGTGTCAGATCGGCCCCACCTGCGGTTATGATTGCGCAGATCACAACTCAAATGCAGATAAAATATACCAATATGTAAACGATCGTCGCGATTCTAATTACGGGATCAACACCTTGATCTATTTTGGCTTCGCGTGCCGGGTGGGTACAACCCGCTACATCTACGGATTGGGGAATTACCCTTGGAATGGCCCCGCAACTACCATCGCAATGTGCCAAACAAGCAGTCACTGGGAGCGAATCCGAACCGTGCAGCACGAGTGGTCGCATACCTATGGCGCGTATCATACCAAAGAAGATCCGGCAGAGACACCATGCACGTCGACGTGCATTATGGATACGGATTTATGGGGGTGGTATGATGAACCGCGCCTTGCCCCCGATGTTTGGTGTTCACGATGCAAAGTCGCAATGGCTCCCTATTTGGGAGCACATTCACCGTAGGATATCATCCATTTTGGTTATGGAGCCGTAATAGCCCTTAGCTTAAGAGAACACTAAAATTATTGGAGGATACAATTATGAAATCGATTAAAATCATTATCTGCATGCTTGTTGTTGCCTTGCTTATAACAGCATGCACTGCACAGACTCCCAAAGATACTGAGCCGCCCGCCACGGATGCGCCAACCGCACCTCTCCTTACGGATGAACCAACTGCAAGTGCGGACACCTATTCTCCCTTATATTTTGCCAACGAGCTGGAGTTGTTTGCAGCAATCTATGCAGTGAATGCGAAAAAAATGAAACAGACAGCCTTATTACCATCAAGTCCGTGAACGAGCCAAACTCAATAAACTATCGTTACGAACAGGAGTACAATGCAAAAAGTGACGACTATAACCTCTCATCATTATCGGTGATTTATAGACCCTCCTTTATTTTTGATGGAATATCACTTGGCGAAATTCGCGTTATGAACGGATTTGTTTCGTACTATTACGTGAATAGCGATGAAATTGTTACTACCACTTTTACATGGTATCGCACCCAGTCTCCGGAGAGACATATGAATGAACTCTTCGGGCGTGGCGCAATATCCGAAAGGGAAATTGAATATAACGGAACCAACTATGTTTTTTTGGAATGGCTGGATCCAGAGAGGGGAGAATCCGACGGCTATTCTGTGTTTTGGGTTGTTGATGGAAGATGTTATAAGGCTGCTATACCAACGGGCTTCACTTACGAAGAAATGCTGGCGTTTTGTCAGTTTGAGGTGGTTGTGGTGGAATAGACAGGGTCGACAACAGCGGGTAGGGGTGTCTCTTGTGGGTACCCTGTCGGTATTAAGATTGTTCCGCTACAGGAGGTACAACAAATGAAAACAATCAAAATTATGCTAATCATTCTGGTCGTATTGTTGTTTATAACGGCATGTACAACACCGAATCCCCCCGATACGAATCCCCTTGTCACAGATGTACCGCACATGGAAGCAGACGGCGACTATAACCCCTCCTATTTCCCCAACGAAGAAGCTTTGTTTGAAGCCATTCGCGAAGTAAAGGAGAAGAAGGGTGAAGAAGATGATACCGTGATGATAAAATATAATCGCCGAGAGGAGAATCGTAGCGAGCGATACAGTGCAAATTGGGACAGAAATAAGCTTGCGTCCATTACTTCATTTTACAGACCTGTCTATGTACTTGAGGGGATGTCGCTCGGTGAAATTACGGTTATCAAAGGAGTGGTTTCATATCGTTATTTCAACGATGATTATTCAGATACTGCCTTTTTCTCTTTGGTAATTGGAAGAACCCCGGACTTTCATATGAACGCATCCCGTGGACACGGGGCTGTTGCCGAGCGAGAAGTTGAACATAACGGAATCACCTATTTGTTTTTGGATTGGATGGATCCCGAAACAGGGGGATTAGCTGGGCATTCTATCGTTTGGGTCGTCGACGAAAGATGTTACAAGGCATCTATAACATCCGGCTACACCGACGAAGAAATGCTGGCCTTTTGCCAGTTTGAGGTGGTTGTGGTGGAATAGACAGGGTCGACAGCAGCGTGTAGGGGGACCTCTTGTGCTGTCGATATTTAGATTACTCCGCTACAGGAGGTACAACAAATGAAAACTATCAGAATTATTCTATGTGCTCTCGTTTTGACCTTGCTCACGACCGCATGCGCAACGCAGAATCCCCCCATTGTAGTTTCTCCTGACCCGGAGACCCTGCAATATGCCGAATGTGGCCATTATCCCGAACTCTATTTTGCCAATGAATCGGATTTCGTTGAAGCGATACGCGCGGTGAATGAAAAAAAAGATACAGTGGACGACATCGTTGTAATCAGACCTTTGAACGAACCTGCTTCAATGTACTATCGGATAGAACAAGAGTACAGCGCAAGCAGCGATGTCAATGATCTTGCGTCCATCACCGAGTTTTTCAAGCTATTGTTTACCTTGGATGGACAGTTTCTTTGTGAGATCAGCGTTTCGGATGTAATGATTATGTATGATTATATGGACGCGCAAGGAATCCCCGGTGCCACTCTTACTTGGCGGCGCGATGAAACGCCGGAATTTCATATGAACGCATACCGCGGACACGGCGCAATTTCCGAACGCGAGATTGAACATAACGGCGTCACCTATTTGATTTTAGAATGGATGGAACCAACGACAGGCGGAACTGCCGGATACAGCATTCATTGGGTTGTTGATGGAAAATGTTATAATGCATCCATCCCCGCAGGCTACACCGACGAAGAAATGCTGGCATTTTGTCAGTTTGAAACGGTTGTGGTGGAATAGGGATGTGGGGGCAGTTCTTCACCGGCGTACACCTACACCGGTGATCATCTGCCCCTACGGGTATAAGATTGCGCCGGGCGAGTCGGACTTGCAGTTTTCGCGGTTAGAGGGTATGATTATAAAAATACATTTGGGAACGGCGCACTTTTTGCGCTCAGCAAACGGGTATAGTCGTGCCGCACTATCGAATATAAGGAGTTACACGCCCATGCGCATCGTCTTCGTCTGTCACGGCAACATCTGCCGCAGTCCCATGGCGGAATTTGTGATGAAAGAGCTGGTTCGCAAGAGCGGGCGGGAAAAGGAGTTTCAGATTAGCTCCCGCGCCGCGCACAGGGATGAAATCGGCAGCGACGCCCACCCCAACACCAGGCGCGTGCTGCAAAGCCGCGGCATACCCTTCTCGCCGCGCCGCGCCACGCTGTTGACGGCGGCGGACGCGGATAAATACGATCTCTTTATCGGCATGGATGCCTATAATATCCGCGATATGCGCCGCATTTTGGGCGCGGGCGCGGAGGGGAAGATCCATCCGCTCCTCTCCTATATCGGCGAAACCCGTGATGTTGCCGATCCTTGGTACACGGGCGATTATGAAACGACCTATCGTGACGTGGCGGCGGGTTGTGCCGCGCTGCTGGAGAGTTTGCGGTGAGCGCGCCTACGCTATAACGCCCGCGTCCGCGCCTTCCTCTCTCTCTTCTTTCAGTTCCGCAAACTTTGCAGTCATCGTCGGGTTGCCGCGCGTTAGGCGTTTGATTGTCAAATCTTCGGCCTTATTGTTGGCCAGACGCAGGTTGTTCTCCGAACTCAACAGGTTCTCTTTGGCCTTCTCCAGATTTTTGATCGTCTTGTCTATTTCCTCGATCGCGGCTTTGAATTTGCGGCTGGCCAGATCATAGTTTCGGGCAAACCCATGCTTGAACTCCTCAATCTCCTCTTCAAAACGGGTGATATCGATATTCTGGTTGCGAATCAGCGCCAGCTCCGACTTATATTTGAGCGAATTGAGCGCCGCATTTCGTAGGACGGAGATCATCGGGATAAAGAACTGCGGGCGTATGACATACATTTTCGGATAGCGATACGACACATCCACGATGCCCGCGTTATACAGCTCGCTGTCCGCTTCGAGCAGGGAGACCAGCACGGCATATTCGCAGTCCTTTTCCCTGCGGTCCTTATCGAGCTCTTTCAGGAAGTCTTCATTCTTCTTTTTGGCCGCCGTCCCGTCCTGCTCGTTCTTCATCTCGAACATAATGGAGATGATCTCGTTGCCGCCCGCATCCGCTTCGCGATAGATATAATCGCCCTTACTGCCCGTTTTCGCATCGTTATCCTTCTCGAAATACGCGCGGGGAAACGCGGTGGCGCGAAGCTGGTTGAACTGTGTCTCGCAGTGCTGCTCCAACGTCTCACCTACCATCTTTGTGGAGAGTTTGAGTTTCATATCCTTATAATTGGCAATGATTTCGTCTCTGAATTTCAGCTCCGTCTGATGCTTTTCCTTGAGCGTGGCTTCAAACAGCCGCCTTTCGGTCTCCTTTGCCCGGAGTTCGCCCGCCAGCGCGTCCCGCTCCCGTTCGATTTTGCCGACGGCTTCCGTCACAGCCAGGCGGGTCTCGGTCTCCTTGGCCTTCAGCGCGCCGGACAGCGCATCCCGTTCTTTTTCGATTTTACTGACTGCTTCTGTCACGGCAAGACTCTTGCTCGTTTCCGCGGCCTCGAGCTTCGCTTTCAGCGCGGCAAGCTCCGCGTCCTTTTTCGCCGCATCCGCTTGCAAAACCGTCCTCGTCTTCGCTTCGGCCAATTTGACGGCGTTGTCCCGCTCCTGCTTCATCCACGCTTCGCGCTCCCGCAGTTCCTTCTCAAACGCATGGTCGCGAATCTGCTTCACAATATCGGCAAACCCCGATTCATCCACTTTGAATACCTGACCGCATTGCGGGCATTTGATCTCGTTCATTGTTATTACCGCCTTTTGTTTTTGTTAAGCCCGCTTCGCGGTCTGCTGCGCGTTCCTGCGGAATGCTAAATTGTCGCAATGTTACGGTATAGTAATTAAAACCGGCTTATTATAACTACGAGTATTTGTGCCGATTCCAAGCTCTCCATTCGCATTGTTTCCCCAAGCCCATATGCTGCCATCCCCTTTGATTGCCAATGTGTGCATGTCAGAAGAAACAGCAACTACGTCATCCATTATTTTTATTGGGCGGTTACGGCTTTCATTTGTGCCGTCCCCGAGCTGTCCCTTCATGTTTCGCCCCCAAGCCCATAAACTACCGTCGTTTTTGATAGCCATTGTATGAGCGCCAAATGCCCAAACAGCAACTACATCTTCCATTATTCGTACCGGGCTAAGGCGGTGCGCCCCGAAACCGTCTGTTCCATCTCCAATTTGTCCGCTAATATTATGTCCCATGCCCCATAGACTGCCATCTTTTTTTATTATCATAGTGTGACTATCGCCTGCCGAAACAGTAACCACATCATCCATTATTTTTATTGGTTTGTAATGATATTCAACGGTGGTGCCATCTCCAAGTTTTCCATGCCAATTACTGCCCCAACCCCATAAACTGCCATCCTCCCTAATTGCCATCGTATTATTACTGCTTACAGTAACATCTACGACATCATCCATTACTTTAGTCGGGCTGTGACGGTCTGTGTCTGTCTCATCGCCAAGTTGGCCATTCTCGTTAGTTCCCCACGCCCATAAGCATCCGTCACTTCCGATTGCTACAGCATGTGCACCGAAAGCACTATCACTGTTTGCAACGCAAATCACGTCATCCATTATCAAAACAGGATTATGACGGTCATCTGTTGTGCCGTCGCCGAGTTGTCCATACCGATTTTGCCCCCAAGCCCACAGACTCCCATCAGTCTTGATTGCCATTGTATATGAGCCGGCTGCGGAAACTGCGACAACATCGTCGATTATTTTTACAGGGCTATAACGGGTTTCTGTTGTGCCGTCGCCAAGCTGACCATACCCGTTATCCCCCCAAGCCCATAGACTGCCGTCACTTCTGATTGCTACTGCATGGTTGCTGCCTGCCGATATGGCAACCACATCGTCCAAAATTTTTACGGGTTTGCGTGTGCTCGCAGTTATATCATCACCAAACAAATAGAACTGATTATCGCCCCACGCCCATAAGTTCCCATCGTCTGTGATTGCCATTGTGTTCCAAAAACCTGCATAAACTGCGGTTGCATTGCTAAATCCCTTTTGGGGCATATGTTGTATGACATTTTTGATATTATAGCCAATTATTACGGCAAGCACAAGAAATACGGCAGATGCTATTACTATTTTATCTCGTTTCGGGACACCGTTCGGATACGGACGCTTTTCCTCGGTAACTCGGCTTCCAAATGAAGAAAAGGCATGCTAAAAAAGTTATCATACAAACAACACTTATTAGCCAAGTCCACGAATCTAAATATTCGGCAGCAGCAGACCAAATCGCAAACAGGGGCAATGCAGATAATGCGCTTTTCCCAATTCGTGAATAAATTGGATTTTTCCTAAAACACAGGAACGTGATAACCGCCATAATTGATGTTATTAAGTGTATTTCCTTTGTCCAATGCGCAATACGCAAAAACTCTTGCAAAAATGTCTCGTTATAATTGATATGCGCCAACGTTTGCCAATATTGCGGGTGCAAAGCCCCGAAGTTTTCCCAAGTCAATATTGCAAAAACCAATACCGCAATCATAGCTCCCGTTAAACCTGACACAGCTATCAGCAGACCTTTGCTCTTAAGCGGTTTCCATATGAAAAGCAAGCAAATTATCAAAACCCCCATCAAAATTACAGCAGGGAGCCAATGCCAAGTATCCGTCAGAAATGGAATAAATATTGTACCAACCCTACTGGTATCATAGGGGTACGCCGTGTTATAGAAGACAGTCCAGTTTGTCAGAGTTAGCAAAGCAACTTATGCTTTTTCCAACCTTTGCTATCGTTTTCTTTTTCTGAAATCCGAGTATCAAGCCAACGAGAACCAAAAACATCCAAATGACCCCTATGTAGTCGAAAAAGACTCCTATCATTGCCTCGCCTCCCTATCCACATTTTCGTACCCATTATAACATAAACGGTTAAAAATTTTTCGTTTTATTTTACCGGCGGAAAGGAAAATGCAAACGCCTCCCCAACAAAGAAAAATTGGGTTGGGTTTGCATTAGTTTCTAATGGTGCGGCAGAAGGGACTTTCCGCTCAAACCCGCGCCTTTCTTGCATTACGTGCTGCGCAAGTCGGGGCTTTCGCTCCCCGGCCACCTCAAAACGTGCCACAGGCACGCTTTGCCCTTCGGGACGGTGGCTTCAAGTCCCTTCCATCCAAATTACCAAATAATATAGGGGGTGAACCCCCCTATATTATTTGGTGCGGCAGAAGGGACTTGAACCCATACGCTCGTCGCACACGCACCTCAAGCGTGCCTGTCTGCCAATTCCAGCACTGCCGCAACGCGGCGAGTATACCACCAATCCGATACCTGTGTCAATATGCCCGTTTTTCGCGTTGGAAAACGCAAGCAATTGTTTACATTGACAGCGTTCCTTCGACAAGTTAAGATATATGCAGCGGAGAGCAAACGAACAGATTATGAAAAAGAAGAGATTACCGCCCGTTGCCGAGACTTGTGCTTGTGCGGACGGGGCGGCGGAAATAACATATGACAAGGCGGCGGAGAGCCCGCCAACGGATGCGGCGGAGAATTTGAACGAAACTTCGGCTCCTGTTTGTGTCGCGGAAGCGGAGGAAAAAGAGGAAACGCGTCCCGCAAAGACGCCCCGCTGTTCCCCCCTCTGCAAAAAAATGATAGGGCTTGCCGCCATCGTCTTATTTTTTATGGCGGCGGCCATTTTATTTTATAACCCGATCGGCGGCGGACTGCGCTATGTGCGCACGGAGATCGTTTTGGAAGCGGGACAGCCCCTGCCCGTGCTCGGCGATTATTTGTATAACGCGCGCCTGACGGACAGGAGCGCGCTGCTGTCCTCGGCGGACAGCGCGTATTCGCTCGGCACGCATGCCGTTTCCATACGCGTGCGGAATCGCATCTATGCCTCCTCCCTGCGCATCGTAGACACGACCGCGCCTGTCTTGGAAAGCGCCACGCGCATAGTTGCCCTGCAAGGGGAACAGCTGGAAGCGGCGGATTTTATCCTTGCGCTCTCCGACGCGACAGTCGTCACGCTGTCCTTTGAAGATGCACCCGATACGGCGGAACTCGGGGAGCGCGAGGTGTTCCTGCGCGGCACAGACGAGGGCGGCAATGTGGCGAGGGCGCGGAGCTGTTTGGAAGTTTTGCCCTCCACCACACATTGCGTGATTCCCATTGGCGGCACGCCCGAATTCGTTTTTGAAACCAACGGCTATAGCGTGGCCCTGCCGGATTATACGGACGCTATGGCCGCCGTGCCGGGCATATATCCTCTGACCCTGCTCTTGGACGAGCGCGCGATATCCGTCACTCTGGAGGTTGTGGATGTGACCCCGCCCGTGTTTTACGGGCTTGCGCTGAAGCAGGTGCAGACGGACAGCGATTTTTCCTATCGCGCGGGCGTCTCCGCCATAGACGATGTGGACGGAGAGGTTCGCTTCACCGTGGACGCAAGCGCCGTACGCATCGATCAGGCGGGATGGTATCCCGTTGTATACAGCGCGAAAGATGCGGCGGGCAATCTGACGGAGGAGACGATCTATATCTCCGTCGTGCCAAAGCCGAATAAGTACAGGATGGATGCCGCCAACGCGCGGGTGGATTTGACGGGCGTGACGGAGGAGATGGCCTATGCGCTGGCGGATGAGGTGTTGGACGGATTGAAGCTCGACGGGCTCAGCACACGGCAGAAGGTCTACAAAATCTACGCGTGGGTCAAGAGTAAGCTGAAATATGTGCACGATACGGAAAATTTGGACGAATATCTGGTCTTCTACCGCACGATGAAGACCCGGCGCGCGGATTGCTACGCGTATTACGCGACTTATGCCGTCCTCCTGACCCGCGCGGGCATCGAAAACCTCCATATCACCCGTTTGGGGGGCCGAACCAACCACCACTGGAATCTAATCTATATGCCCGCCGAGGATGGGGAAGTGGAGGGCTGGTATCATTCCGATACCATCTATTACGGCGTCAGCGGCGACCGCCGTCTCTTCACGGAAAAGCAGGCGCAAAACTATACCAGGCAGCGCGCCGCGTCCTATCAAACCTATGTGTATGACCACAGTCTCTACCCGGAAGTGGTCTGGTCTCTGCCATGACACGCAATCTGACAAACTATCTGGACTTTACAGCTGCCCGCCTGCCGAACAAGCCGGCCTTTGACGACGGTACGGAGCGCTTGACTTTTTCGCAGTTGCGCGTTTTGGCGCGCCGCGTGGGCAGCTTTGTCGCCCAAAGCGTGGGGAAAACGGGGCGGCCCGTCGCGGTGATCACGCGGCACAGGGTGGCGGATATCGCCGCATTCTTTGGAATTCTGTACGCGGGCTGTTTTTATGTACCCGTGGACGGGGATGCGGGCGAGACCTTTATCCACGCAAGGATGGACGCCGTGCAGCCCGCATTGGTGATTGACGCGGCGCGCTTGGCAGAGTTGCCGCTCTGCGAAGAGGATACCGCCACACTTGCAGGTATTGCGGCAGCGCATCGCGAAGCGGATCCCGCCTGCGCCATATTCACCTCCGGCTCGACGGGCCTGCCCAAGTGCGCGCTCACCGGCCACCGCGCCATTGTCGATTTGACGGAATGGCATACGGAGACCTTTCCGCACGGCGAGGATTCCATTTATGGCAACCAGACCCCGTTCTTCTTTATCGCATCGCTGAAAGAGATATATCTGACCGTGAAAAACGGCGCGACCACGCATATCCTGCCCAAAGAGCTGTTTGCGCGACCCGCGGAGCTGTTGCGACGGCTGACAGATTTGCGCGTCAACACGATCCTATGGGCGACAGCGGCGTTCAAACTGATGGCGAATCTGGACGCGCTGGCGGCGCATGTGCCACAGGACTTGCAATATATTTTCTTCTCGGGGGAGAGCGTGCAGGGGAGACACGTAAACTATTGGCGTCGCTTTCTGCCCGAGGCCCTGTACACAAACCTGTACGGACTGACCGAGACGGCGACAAATGTGGCATACTATATGGTGGACAGACCCTTGGACGACGCGGAGAACTTACCCATGGGCCGGGCAAGAAAGAATGTACAATTATATCTCTTGGACGGCGACCCGGGGGAGATCGCGGCTGGCGGCGCCTGCCTGGCCATGGGCTATTGGCGCAATTCCGAGCAGACCGCGGCGCTCTTTGTGCAGAATCCCCTGCAAAACGATTTTCCCGAGACAGTCTACCGCACGGGCGATATCGCAAGGCGGAACGAGCGGGGCGAGCTGGTCTATGTCTGCCGCAAGGACAGCCAGGTCAAACATATGGGCGTGCGCGTGGAATTGGGCGAGGTGGAGACCGCGGCTCTGGGCAGCGCGCTCGTGCGGGACGCCGCCTGCGCCTATGATACACAAAGGGATAGGATTGTGATATTCTATACGGGGGACGCAGAGGAGACCGCACTGCGCGCGGCGTTGCGCGAAAAACTGCCGAAATATATGCAGCCCAAGCGCATTGCGCGCCTGCCCGCCCTGCCCCAATTGCCCAACGGAAAGACGGATCGCGTGCGCCTGCACCAAATGCTGAAAGAGGACTGAGATATGGAGCAACTGATTGCAATCCTGAATGAGATCGTGCCGGATCTGGATTATACGCGCTGCGATACGCTGGTATCGGGCCGCTATCTGGATTCTTTTGATATCGTCACCTTGGTGGCGGATATCTATGAAGCCTTCGGCGTGCGCGTACCTGCGCAATATCTGACGCCCGAAAACTTTGACTCCGCCGCGCGCATCTGGGCCTTGCTATGCCGTTTGCAAGCGAAATAATCTCCTTCACCTCGCCGCTGTTCCTGTCGTTTGCGGTGCTGGTGATACTCCTGTATTACACTGTGTTCCGCAAGCTCCAGTGGCAGTTTCTGCTTGTGGCGAGCGCGCTGTATTATGCCTGTACGGGTTGGCAGAACTGCGTCTATATTGTCATCACGATAGGTTCTGTCTATGCCGCCGCGCGCTTTTTCGGAACGGATAGGGGCAGGAAGGGCAAGCGGATCGTCTTTTGGCTCTGTCTGGCCTTGCAAATCGGCATGCTCGCTTATTTAAAATATATCTCCGACCGTTTCCCCTTGGGAATTTCCTTTTATACGCTGCAAAGTCTCAGCTATCTGATCGACAGCTATCGTGAACCGACGGCGGAGCGGATTGAGACGAATCCGGGCAAGCTTGCGCTCTTTGTCGCGTTCTTCCCGCAATTGACGCAGGGACCCATGGCGCGCTATTCGGAATTGAAGAAGACCCTGTATGGCGGGCATGCCTTTTCGGCGGACGCGTTTACGGGCGGGCTGGCCCGCGCCGCGTTCGGCTTTTTCAAGAAGATGGTGATTGCCGACGCGCTGATGCCGCTGGCCCGCGCCTATTGTCACGGCCCCGCGCAAATCGCCGTCGCCCTCCTGCTCTATGCCGCCGCGCTGTATTGCGATTTCACGGGCGGCATCGATATCGCGCTGGGGCTGGCGCAGATGCTGGGCATCGCCCTGCCCGAGAATTTCAACAGGCCTTATCTGGCGAAGAGCGTGGCGGAGTTTTGGCGGCGCTGGCATATGACCATGGGCGCCTGGTTCCGCGACTATGTGTTTATGCCGCTATCCGTCTCCGCGCCGTTTTTGAAGCTTTCCTCTTGGAGCCGCAAGACGTTCAAAAACAAGCTCGGCAAGCGCCTGCCCGTCTATATCGCCACCCTGCTCACCTGGCTCTTGACCGGTGCCTGGCATGGCGGCAACGCGTGGTTTCTGCTTTGGGGCCTGGCCAACGGGTTGATTATACTCCTCTCGCAAGAGTTGGAGCCGCTCTACCGCAAATTCCATACGCGCTTCCCGCGTTTGCGGGAAAACAAACTCTACGGCGCGTTCCAAGTCGTCCGCTGCTTTGTGATTATGAGCCTGATACGCGGCATCAATCTGGCGGGCGTCGGCTTTACACCGGAACTTACGCCAGCGCTCGCGTGGCCGCAGTGGATCTTGATTACACTTGCGCTGCTGCTTGTAATCTTCTATCGACCGCCGAAACGTCGGCTTTGGCGCGTCTGCGCGGCGGGCGCGTTTATAGTCGCCGTGCTGGTCTTCGGGGTCTATGGCTTTGGCTATGACAGCGCTGCATTTATGTATTCGAGGTTCTGATGAAACGGGTTTTGCAGTCCATTGCTATATTGCTTGCCTTCTTCGCCCTGCTGTTCGCGGCGCAGCGCTTGGTCACGCCCAAATATATGTCGGACGTCTATGAGGGCGCGATGACGAAGGAGTATTATGGCGCGCCCAAGCAAAACGAGCTTTTGATTTTGGGCGACTGCGAAGCCTATGACAACTGGTCGCCCGTCACGCTCTACAACGAATTCGGCATCACCTCCTATATACGCGGCGGCCCGGAGTTGCGCGTCTGGCAGGCCTATTATCTGCTGAAAGACACCCTCCGCTATGAAAAACCCCGCGCGGTGCTGTTGAATATCCGCATGATGCACAACGGCGAGAACGAAGAGGGGCAGGAGCCCTATAACCGCCTGAATTTGGACGGCATGCGCCCGTCTTGGGATAAATGGCAGGCGGTGCAGGCGTCGATGACGGAGGGCGAAAGCACATTGTCCTATCTGTTCCCCCTGTTGCGCTATCACGAGCGCTGGCGGGAATTGAGCGCGGAGGATTTCCAATATTTCTTCCGAACGGAGAAGGTCTCCTTTAACGGTTATTTCCTTCGCGCCGACACCAAGCCCGCCACCGTATTTCCAGTCGGCCCGAAGTTGGCGGATTACAGATTTTCCGACTTGGCTTGGGACTATCTGGAGCGCATACGCCTGCTCTGCGAAGCGGAGGACATCGTACTGATTCTCGCCAAGCCGCCCACGATCTGGCCCTATTGGTATGTGCAGTGGGAGGAGCAGATTGCGGACTATGCGGCAAGGCACGATTTGGCCTATTATAACCTTTTAGAAGACTTGGAAGCCGCGGGGATCGATTGGGAAACGGACAGCTATGACGCGGGCCTGCATTTGAACGTATTTGGCGCGGAGAAATGTGCGCGCTACCTCGGCGCAAGGTTGCAAGCAGAATTTTCCTTCACGGATTACCGCCGGAACCCCGCAATTGCCGCCTATTGGGACGCGCTGACAAGGGAATATGCGGCATTGAAGGCAAAACAGTTGTCGGAACTTGCCGAAAGCGGTACAATACAGACCTACACCCACGGAGGAGGTTAAACCATGAAACGTCTGTATTGCTTATTGATTATTCTATGTATATTCCTCTGCGCCTGCGCGGAGCCCGCGTTGCACAGGGACGATCCGACCGCGCCGCCACGCGCGGAAGACCCGGCGGCGACCGGCGCGCCGGAAGATACAGCTGCACCGCAGGAAGAAGAACCCTTCTGTTTCTATACCGTCGGCAAGGCCGTACCCTTAGGCATCGGCGAAGAGGAAGTTATCGCCATACTCGGCGAAGCGCAGCAGGTCTTCGATATCCCCAGCTGTGCCTTTGAGGGCATAGACCATATGCTCTATTACTCCGGGTTCAATATCGCCTGTTCTCCGTTGGGGGAGGGTTATTTTCTCTGGTTTATCGCCCTGACGGACGACAGCGCGGAGACGGCGGAGGGCGCCTATGTCGGCCTTTCCCGCGCACAGATTCTGGAGATTTACGGCGAACCCGCCGAAAACGAGGAGATGCAGATCACCTACAGGCGCGCGGGTACGCGCTTGGAGTTTGTGTTTGAAGGGGATACGGTCGTCGAGATTACGTATTATTATGATGTGGCGCTGGGGTAGGGCGATGCAGTCACCCGCTACATCTGTGACGTATCAACGCGCAATGCAGCAATGCGCAATGAAGGTAGAGATGTCTGCGGCATCTCTTTGATTAAAAGGATACTATACAATGAATTAAGAGAAACGCCTTGGCGTTTCCACCAACATTGAACATTGCGCGTTGTACGTTGTACATTGCCTGTTACAGCGGTAACGGTTGTCACAGCTGTCACGGTTATTTGTACGTAGGGCTGATGGGACGTTTGCAAACGCCCCGCAAATCATATCGCGCCCGCGCCCCTTTCTTATACCAAAAACCCTTCCCAAAAAATGTTTTTCGCGGTACTGCAACCTTTTGCCACCCACTATGGTATAATTATATGAACAATGCGTGAACAGGAGTTTTCATGGAAGAGAAAGAAGTCCTTTTGGATGTGCGGAACCTATCCAAAACCTATCGTGTCGGCAGCGTGGATATCCATGCCCTGCGCGGGGTCACCTTGCAGATCCAAAAGGGGGAGAGCGTTTGCATCATTGGGCGCAGCGGGTCGGGCAAATCTACGCTATTAAACTTGCTTGCGGGTTTGGAACGCGTCAGCGGCGGGGAGATTGTCATCGCGGGAAAGCGCTTGGACCGTATGAGCGAGGGCGAATTGATACGCTTTCGCCAGCGCCACGTCGGCTTTGTGTTCCAGTCCTTCAACCTGATGCCCTATTATACCGCATTGGAAAACGTCGCGTTCCCGCTGGCATTCCGCGGCATGGCCCGCCGGGAACGCAACCGCGACGCGAAACACATCTTGCAGGAAGTGGGCTTAGAGACGCATCTGCGCCACAAGCCCGCGCAGATGAGCGGCGGGCAACAGCAGCGCGTGGGCATTGCGCGCGCACTCGTCACGAACCCCGAACTGGTTTTTGCGGATGAGCCCACGGGCAACCTTGACTTTGCCACGGGCGACGAGGTGATGCGCACCATCTGCGATATCTGCAAGGCCGCGGGTCGCACCCTCATCATGGTCACGCACGACGCGCACATCGCATCCTTTGCCGACCGCGTTATCACGCTTTTAGACGGACGAGTCGTAGAAGACAGTTCGAACCCATTGGAGGAAAAATAAGATGAAGAGAAAATTGATAGCCCTATTGCTGGCAGCACTGCTGCTCCTGCCCTGCGGCACCCTTGCGCTGTCGGCGCTTGCAGAGGAATATTCCGAGTCGACCGGGCGCATCGCCCTGCGGGAGACGGACGACCCCGCGCCCAAGGGTGAGCGCAATAAATCCATCGTGGTGACCTTGCCCATGATCGCGCTGGGGGACGCGCCGCTCTATGAGCTCACCGTTACGCCCGTGGTCTCCACGGACCTCAACGCCTTCCCCTTTGTGGTGGATCGCCTGAATTATACGGAAAGCTATCCGGGCGGCGCGTTGCAGCCCGGACAGACCTGGAATCTGAGCTATACCTTTATGGTGGACAACTATGCCACGCGCGGCGTCAAGCAGGTGGATTTTGAACTGCGCTATCGCGTCGGCTCCGCCACGGGCGAATGGGAGCAGGGCATTTTGCGCGTCTTTGTGAATATCACCAAGGGCTACAGCCCCGGTGGCGGCGGTGGTGGCGGCGGACTGACCGTTATGCCCAAGCTGATCATCGAGAGCTATCACGTGGACAAGGACCGCCTGTACGCCGGGGAAAGCTTTACCCTCACGATGCGCCTGCGCAATACCTCCGAAACGGAGAGCATCAAGAATTTGGAGATCCAGACCTCGGAGGTGACGGGCCTGCTCTTGCCCGCCGGAAACGGCGCGGGTACCATGTTTATACGCGAGATATTGCCCGACGAGACCGTCACCCAAACCCTGACCCTGCAAAGCGCGCCGGACGCGGAGGCCAAGCCCTATACGCTGCTGTTGCGTTTCGGATACGACGGCGGCACGAGCAAGCAAGCCTATACCAGCGAGACCAGCATCACCCTGCCCATACTCCAGCGCGTGCGCGTCGAGTGCGACCCGCCCATCTCCTATAACATACCCTATTTGGGCGAGGACTACGGGCTGTATCTGAACATCTATAACAAGGGCAAGTCCACGGTATACAACTGCGAAATTCGGGTGGAGGGCGAGGGCGTGTCCATGGTGGAGCTTTATTTCGGCGGCAACCTGAGCGCGGGCGGCATGCTTTCCGCGGACTTTGGCTTGATGATCGAGATGGCCGGGTTTTTGACGCCCGAGATCATCGTCAGTTTCGAAGATATCTACGGCGAAGTGATGGAAGTCCGCTTCCCGTTGGAGCTGGATGTCTATGACCCCGGCGGGGAATTCGGCGATATCGCTAAGGGCGACGGCGGCATCGGCTTCTATCCCGGCGGGCCGGACGATTTCAAAGACCCCTCGGTCAACGGCGAGACCGGCGGCAGTTGGTGGATTTGGGTGGTCGCCGCTGTCGGCGCTGCGCTGCTGGTCGCCGCCATCGTACTCATTGCAACCCGCAGCAAGCGCAAGCGGGCCTTGGAGCTGTAAAGAGAAGCCTATGAAGTTTTTTGATCTGCTGCAAACGGCGTTTCTGAACCTGTGGCGGCGCAAACTGCGGGCGATATTGACCGTGCTGGGGCTGGTGGTCGGCATCACCTCCATCGTGGTGATGATTTCCTTGGGCCTGGGTATCGAAAAGGCGACCCTGGATTTCTATGAAAGCATGGGCAGCCTGACCATTATCGACGTGCAGGCCGGGAGCTATTCGGAAGACGGCAAGTATGTGGAAAAGAAGATAGACGACCAGAGCATAGCCGCCTTTGAAGGGGTGCCGGGCGTGCAGGCGGTGCTGCCTATGCTGAATCTCTATGGCCTGGTCACGAGCGGAAAATATTTTACGAATCTGCAGATTCTGGGCGTGGATGCGGGGACGGCGGAGACCTTTGGCTTTACGCTGGCGGAGGGGGCTATGCCCACCTACAGCCGCGGCGCGCGCAGCTATGAGATCGTGTTTTCGCCCTGGGTTCTGCAATCCTTCTATAATCCGAAAACCTGGCAGGTTGCAGTGGACCGCGAGGGCAATTCCCTGATCACCAAGAACAGTCGCTTCCGCCTGACCTTCGATTGGATGAATGTCTATGGCAACCAGAGCATGGAGACGCCCGAGGGCTATACGCCGGGCAAATTTTATCGCTTGGAGCTCGTCGGCGTGCTGAGCGAGGAAAACTATAACTATTCCTGGTACAGCCTGATGGCCAAGGATGCCGTGCTGCGGTTGATGAAGGAGAATAAGGACTTTGTCTATGCGCAGGAGGGCTACCAGAGCGCGCAGATCAAATGTGTCACGATGGACGAAGTTGCATCCGTGCGCCAGGCCGTCATGGAGTTGGGCTATACCACCTACAGCGCGCTCGATATGGTGGAACAGGCGCAGGAACAGACCCGCATGCTGCGCGCGGTGCTCGGCGCCATCGGCGCGGTCGCGCTATTGGTCGCGGCCATCGGCATTATGAACACGATGATGATGAGCATCTATGAGCGCACCCGTGAGATCGGCATCATCAAAGTATTGGGCTGCCGTATGGGGAATATCGTCACGATGTTTCTGATGGAAGCGCTCCTGATCGGCTTTTTCGGCGGCCTGTTTGGGCTGGGCCTGAGCTATGGCGCGTCCGCACTGATCAATCTGTGGATGGCCCGGGGCGGTGGCATGGGTATGGGCATGGGTCTCCCGTTCCAGAGCGTCATACCCCTGTATCTCGCCGCGGGCGGCGTACTCTTCTCCATGGTCGTCGCGCTGATTTCGGGTCTCTACCCCGCATTGAGGGCGATGCGGCTCTCGGCGCTGGCGGCGATAAGGAACGAGTAGGAATAAGTAACAGGTAATAATGCAGAAGGCAGAGAGGTTTTGAGCAACCTTCCCTGCCTTTTTGTAATTCTCTGCATTCTGCCTTATTACTTCTTACTTCTCTACCCTGCCGCTTCTGTTATGGCAGCATACTGCGAGTTGTATATTTCCGCATAAAATCCGTCTTTTGCCAGCAAAGAGCTATGCGTTCCCTGCTCCACGATTTGGCCGTCGCGCATCACGAGGATGAGGTCGGCGTTGACGATGGTCGACAGGCGGTGCGCGATAACGAACGAGGTGCGGTTTTTCAGCAGATCGTCCATGGTCTTTTGGATCAACAGCTCCGTGCGCGTGTCCACATTGCTGGTCGCTTCATCCAATATGAGGATGGGGCGATCGGCCACGAAGGCGCGGGCGATCGTCAGCATCTGCTTCTGCCCGCCGGAGATATTGGAACTCTCCTCGTTGATCTGGGCCTCGTAGCCCCCGGGCAGGCTGGCGATAAAGCGGTTGATATGCGCGCGCTTGGCCGCGGCCTTTACCTCCTCCAAGCTTGCGCCCTCCTTGCCATAGGCAAGGTTCTCAAAAAGCGTGCCGGAGAAGAGCCAAGTATCCTGCAAGACCATGGAGAAGAGCGAGCGCAGGTGTTTCGGATCCATCTCCCGCGCGTCCACGCCATCGATCAGGATGCGCCCGCCGTCCAATTCATAGAAGCGCAACAATAGATTGACGATGGTCGTCTTGCCCGCGCCCGTCGGGCCGACAATCGCGACCTTCTGGCCGGGATGCACGGAGAACGACAAGTCCTGAATTAGTTCCGCTTCTTTATTATACGAGAAGCAGACCTTCTCAAAGCAGACTTCGCCCGTTCCCTGCGCGGTCTTGGGCTCTTCGGGCAGTTCGGTCACAGGCTCATCCAACACTTCGAATACGCGCCGCGCCGCCGCCAGGGTCCACTGGAACTGGGAGATGCCGCCCGCGATGCTCTCCAAGGGTCCGGCGATCATCTTGGCGTAGAGCACAAACGCGACCACCGCGCCCACGTTGAGCGCCCCGGTCAAGGCCAGATAGCCGCCCAATACGCAGATGCCGAGGAAGGTGAGGTTGTTGGAGAAGCTGATAATCGGCTCCACCATGCGCCCCAGAAAGAAGGCCTTCTGCCCCTGCGACTGCAAATCGTCGCAGATTTTCTTGTGGCGCAGGCGCTGCCGCTCCTGCAAATGATAGGCCTGCACGGTCTCAAAGCCGCCGAAGTCCTCCTCATTGATCGAGTAGAGCTTGCCGTTTGTATCGGACATCTGGCTATAGTACTTCTCCGAGCGGCTGGACAGGCGCGCCGAGAGAAAGACGGACAATGGCGTCATTACCAGCACGACCAGGGCCACATAGGGTTGCAGCACAAAGCAGATGATGATGATGCCCAGCAGCTTCAGAACCCCGCTCGTGATCAGGTCGAGAAAGCTGTAGGTCGTCATACCGATGACCGAGACGTCGCGCATCATGCGGGAGATAACCTCGCCCTTGGGTGTGCTGTCGGCAAAGCGCATCGTAACGCGCTTCAGCTTTTCACTCATGCGCACGCGCAGGCCGCAGGTGAATTTGCCCGTCACCGTGTGGTTCTGCAGGTACATGCGCAGGATATCGAAGACCGCCGAACCGAGAAAGACGATAGCCAGCAGTATGCCGGTCTGTATCAGGGCCTGCCAGGGGAAGACGCCGCGCGTCTGCTCAAAGTCATAGAGCTGCTGTGTCATACGGCCCAGCATCTCCGGCGCGAGTATGGCCAGCGCGACGGAGAGCACGTTGATCAATCCGAACAGCGCGAGTTGTTTATGTATTTGCGAGGATTCCTTCCACAGCCTTTTTAGCACAGGCCAGGCGGGCGTCCTCTCTTTCTTTTCTTTTATATCTTTAGGCATGGTTAACTCCTAACTGTGATTCCACGATTTCGCGGTATACGCGGCAGTTTTTCATCAGATCGGCGTGGCTGCCGCTGCCCACGAGGGCGCCGCCATCCAATACGAAGATGGCGTCCGAACGCATGGCCGTGGCCGCGCGCTGGGTGATGACGATCTGGGTTTTGCCTTTCAGGCGCGTAGCGAGTGCGCGGCGCAGGCGGCTTTCGGTGAGGAAGTCGAGCGCGGAGAAGCTGTCGTCGAAGATATAGACCTCCGCGGGCTTGATGATGCAGCGCGCGATGCTGATGCGCTGCTTCTGCCCGCCCGAAAGGTTCGCGCCGCTCTGCTTGCAGGCGTATTCGAGCCCCTCCTTCTGCGCGTCCACGAAATCGATTAATTGCGCATCCGTCAGTGCCGTGCGTATCTCCTCATCCGTGGCGTCCTCCCGGCCCATGCGGACATTCTCCGCGATGCTGCCCTCAAACACCGCCGCCTTCTGCAGCGCGGGGGAGATATGCGCTCTCACTTTGGCACGGGAGAGTTCGCTGTACGGTTCGCCGCCCAAGCGTATCTCGCCGCCCGTGGGCTTATAAAACTGCAAGAGCAGCTTGAGCAGGGTCGTCTTGCCGCTGCCCGTGCCGCCTATAACGGCAGCCGTCTGCCCGGCGGGAATGCGGAGACTGATATCTTTCAGCACATCCTCCTCCGCGCCCGGGAAGCGGAAGCAGAGTTGTTCCAGCTCCACCTCTCCCGGCAGGGAAGGGGCTTCCGTAGGTTCGTCCGGCAGGCCCGGCAAGGTATAGACGGCCTCCACGCGGCCCATGCAGACGCGGAAATGCGGATACCAAATCAGCGTCCACGACGCGACCAAGAGCGCGTTCAAGATCAGCGCGACATATTGCAGCGTCGCCACGATATCGCCCACGCGCAGGCCCAGCGCGCTGTTTTGCAGGCGCGCGCCGCCGACCAGCAGCAGGGCGATCGTGATGAAGTCCAGCAATAGAATGGACAGGGGATTGATATAGCCGCCCCGCACATTGGCCTTGATGATGAAATCGCACATGGTGCGCGTTGCCGCCGCGATGCGCGAATGCTCATACTCCTCCTTGCCGAACGAACGGATCACGCGCAGACCGCCGAGCCGTTCGCGCACGACCTTGTTCTGCAAATCGCAGGCGTCGTCGCTCTTCTGCCACCACTCGCCCTGGTGGCGCGAAGCGATGTAGACGATCAAAAATACCAGCGGCACGCCCGCGAGCAATGACAGCGCCAGCATCCAGTCGCGCAGAAACGCCAGCACGCAACCGCCGATGAACAGGAAGGGTACAACCACGAGCACATAGACCAAGCTGGACACGCTCTCCGCGGCCCAGTTCAGATCTTCGGTACTGCGCGTCAGGAGCGACGCGGTGCCGATGCTGCCGAACTCCTCCATGGTCAGGGAGTTGATCTTGTTGAAGGTATCGTGATAGAGCCTGCTGTTCAGGTTCGTCGTGATAACGGTGCCGCAGCGCACGGAGACAATCCCGCAAGCGACCGCGGCCACGCAGACCAAGAGCATCTGCAAACCGACTTTGAGGATATAGGACATATCCCCGACGCGTATGCCGCTTTCGATCAGTTCGCTGAACAGGTAGGGCAGGAACAAGCTGCAGGCCGAGCCGCAGAGCATGGCAAGGGCGGCGCCAATCAGCACGCCCGGTTTTTTCTTTATATGGTTCCAAATGAGTTTCATTGTGTTTCTCTTTCTCCGCACATCTTGCGGATTCGGACGAAACACCATCTATATCGCTGTTTTCAAAACAGTCCGGTGATTCGTCCCCAGGGGTCTATTCCGATTTTTTCGGCTGCCGGATTTTTCGGTAAGCCGGGCATAGTCATTATGTCTCCGGTGATTGCCGTGATAAAGCCCGCGCCGGCGCAGAGTTTCAGACTGCGCACGGAAAGGGAAAAGTTTTCGGGGGCACATAAAAGCGCCGCGTTGTCCGAAAAGCTGTATTGCGTCTTTGCCACGCAGACGGGCAGATTGCCATAGCCCGCCGCCGTGAGCCGTTTCGCCTGTTTTTTGGCGGTATCGGAGAGAATTACATCTTCTCCATGGTATACGCGCCGGGTTAAAAGGCGTAGTTTCTCGTCTATACTCGCGTCCACCGGATAGGCGTGTTGCAACTGCGTCGGTCTTTCGCAGGCGGTGAGTACGGCCTTTGCCAGTGCCTGTCCTCCCGCGCCACCCTGCGCCCAGACTTCCGCCAATTCACAGGCAAAGCCTTCTGCGCGCAGTGCGCTTGTCACGGCTGTAAGCTCCGCGTCTGTATCATCGGTAAAGCGATTGACAGCGACGACAACATTCAATCCGAAAACATCCCGCAGATTCTCCGCGTGGCGCAAAAGGTTTGGGATCCCTTCCCGCACAGCGGAAACATTCTCTGCGGCCAGCGCCTTCTTTGCAACGCCTCCGTGCATCTTCAATGCGCGAACACTGGCGACGAGTACGACCGCCGCGGGGATAAGCCCATGCATGCGGCACTTGATATCCAGAAACTTCTCCGCGCCGAGATCGGAACCGAAGCCCGCTTCCGTTACGGTATACTCGGAGAGTTGCAACGCGGTTTTGGTGGCGATGGCGGAATTGCAGCCGTGGGCAATATTCGCGAAGGGTCCGCCGTGGATAAACGCGGGCGTTCCCTCTAATGTCTGCACGAGGTTGGGCAGTATGGCGTCTTTCAGCAGTGCGGCCATCGCGCCCGCCGCCTGCAAGTCACCCGCCGTCACGGGTACATCGCCATAAGTATATGCCACAACCATGCGTGATAGCCGTTCCTGCAAGTCTTGCAGGTTGGCCGACAGGCAGAGCACCGCCATCACTTCGCTCGCCACGGTGATCTCAAATCCATCCTCCCGCGGCGTGCCGTTCGCCTTTCCGCCCAGCCCGCTAACGATATTGCGCAACTGGCGATCGTTCATATCCATACAGCGCTTCCAAACGATGCGGCGCGGGTCTATCCCCAATGCGTTGCCCTGCTGAATATGGTTGTCCAACATGGCTGCCAGCAGGTTGTTGGCAGAGCCGATGGCATGGAAATCGCCCGTGAAATGGAGATTGATCTCCTCCATGGGAACAACCTGCGCATAGCCGCCGCCCGCGGCGCCGCCCTTGACGCCGAACACGGGGCCAAGCGACGGTTCCCGCAGAGCCAGCGCCGTTCTCTTCCCAAAACGCGCCAGCCCGTCTGCCAAACCGATGGAAACGGTGGTCTTGCCCTCGCCCGCGGGCGTGGGGGTCATCGCTGTCACAAGGATCAGCTTGCCGGTGTTCTCCGTCTGCGGCAAGCAGCTTGTATCTATCTTCGCCTTATATCTGCCATAGGGCAGAAGCGCGTCCGGGGGGATGCCAATGCGCGCGGCAATGTCCGCGATGGGCAATAATTCCGTACCCTGCGCGATCTGTATATCGCTGATCATTGTCATCCACCTCCTTTTCAAGTTTCAAACGCGGTGTTCTTTTACTTTCCCCGCGTAAAATTTAATCCAAATTCCTCGCCTGATATATCTGCCGATTATCCAAGGCCCACTGCTTTTCGGAAAAGCCGCCGGGGGAAACCCCGTCGAGCGCGGAGAAGAACTCATACATTCTTGCATCCGCCAGGTCGCAGAGGGCCAGTATATCCGCCTCTGGGACCATGGGCAGCTTGGGACTGCCGAACTCCGCCGTTCCGTGGTGGGAGAGCAGGAGGTGCGCCAGCAACATCGCGGTCTCCCCGCTTGCGCTCACGCGCTCCGCCGTTTGCAGCACCAAGTTTGCCCCGATCTGGATATGCCCCAACAGTTGTCCCTGCGCGGTATATCCGCCCGCCAGACCTAAGCTGCCCACGTCCATCTCCGTGAGTTTGCCTATATCATGGAGCATCGCGCCCGCCAGCAGAAGCTCACGGTTGAGCTGCGGATATAAGTCCGCAAAGCTCTGCGCCAGATGCGTCACCGCCAGTGTATGGTGTAACAATCCGCCTATCGTGGCGTGATGCAGCTTGACGGCGGCGGGGTAACGCTTAAACCGTTCCCGGTTCTCGGTTAGGAGCGTTCGTGTAATCTCCCGCAGGCCCTTGTTCCCGAATCCCTCCGCCAGTTCGAGCAGTTCGTCAAACGCATCCTCCATGTTGAGCGGCGCGCCGGGGAGCAGGTCGGAAAGATTGCACTCCTCCTCCATGGCGTGGCGTATGCGCTCTATCTTGAGCTGTTCCGCGTCTTTATAGATATTGATCGTGGCGCGCACCTTGACGAGATCCTCCGCCGCGAACGCCCCCTGAGAATGCACATTATAATCCCAAAGCTTGGCTATGCATTCGCCGTCCACGTCCATCAGAACCAAATCCAGATAGTCGACGCCCTTCACATTCTGCCGGATGGCGACACTCTTAATCAGGCAAAAGCCCTCCACCTGTCCGCTTGCCACTCCCCGCAACAATCGCATTCTGCCCATAAAAATGTCACCCCCTTTCGCAAATTTGAACGCTAATGGCGCATCATAACACGGCGCAAAGAAAAAGGCAATAAACCAATTGGAAACTCGCAAAAAAATCTTTGCGGGAATGCTCACAATAATGAATATATGCCCCCGTTCGCCCATTCACGTACAGCAATCCGACGGAAAAAGCGGGGCGCAGGGTCAATCCTCCCCTGCGCCCCAAGGCAATTATCTCTCAAACTCTTTCAGGATGCGGATAAAGTGGTTCGCTTCCCGCAGCACATGGTCGGCCAGCAGGGGTACGATAACGGATTTGATTTGGCAATCGTTGATCCCCTTAGCGCCTGCCTGCTTGAAGTCGCGCAGGGCCGTTGTCTCTTCGAGCGTCTTTTCCGTGATGGCCCGGAACGCGTGGTCGCTCGCCCTGCGGGTTTCCTCGATCAGTTTTTCATAGTCGTGCGCGAAATGGTTGGCCTGAAAGACCAGCTTGTTTTCCGACGGGTCCAATAGCCCGCGCATGAACAGGGAATGCTCCATCATAATCTGATCCCAGAACAGTTCGGTCTCGCGCACGCAGTGTTCGAAATCTTCGCCGCGCTCCAAAGCCAACAGCTGTTCGCGGTACATCTTCGCTTCGCGGAGTATATGTTCGATCAGCAGCGGATAGTTCATCGTGAACATGCGGCAGGCGCGCACGTTATTCAGCACGGTCTCCTTGAAAAAGATCAGTTCATCGAGGAAGTGCAGAATCTCCTTGTTCAGCATCCCCACGTCACAGCGGAGCCGCTCGTCCGCAGGGCGATCCCGGTCCGCGTGCAGGCGCATTTCCAAACAGGTGATCTCGGTGTTGATATCGATGCCGGACAGCTTCTCCGTATTCCGTTCGCTCTCGAGCGTAAAATCGGTCAGAATCTCGCCCGATTCCAACACGTTCTCGTGCACAACGCCGTCGCTCAGGCGCACGGCCCGGCAGAGCAGATCCTCAAACCTGCTTTTGAAGAAATCCGCCTTCTTGGCAAAGTCTGCGTTCGCCGGGGTGAATCCCGCTTCCAAAAAGAGCGAATGCTCCTTCATGATGCGACAAAAGAACAGATGCAGCTCCAATGACGCCGCGACAAAATGATTTGTATGCATGGAAAGTCCTCCGAATTTTTATTGCTTTGTGGCCTTGCATATTATATGAAGGCGCAGAAAAATTCGTGCCTGGCTTCCTGCACACGCGGTCTCCTGTGATTATAGTGAAATCAGGGCAACAAAATGGCAAGCACGTCCCGTACGAAGCGCTCGGCCGATCCCCTCTCGCAACGCACTTCTCCGCCGAACCACATGCGCGCCGTATGTCCGCCATCCAAGTTATAGGCCTTCGTGCAGCCGAGGGATTCCATCAGCGTCGCCAGTTCATCTATACGAATACCGGAAGAGACTCTGCCGGCCGCTTCGACGGACACCAGCATGTAATAGCCGGGTGCGACATAGCCAAGCACCATCCGTGCATTGCTTGTTTTATAATGCCCCGGATTCCCGTATGGAACGGGGCGGCCATCCGGGTCTACAGCGTCAGCATGAAAGACGGTGTTCGCGCGCCCTTCTGCATCGAGCAGGTTGGGCCCAAACGAAAACAGATGCCAAATGTTGGGGTCGTGGACGATATCTGCACTGTAATGGCCGATTTCAAAGTGCTCCATGCTTCCGTCCCGCCAAATGATGCAAATATCGCGCTGCGGATCCAAGCTTTCCCGCAGAACCTCCCCGTTGCGCACGGCAAGCCCCGTAGCCCGCCAATTAAAATAATCACCGCTTGCAACCAACACAGCGTTCAGCTCTGCCGCCGCAATCCGCACGGGTATGGCCGATGTAAACGCAAAAGCCTGAAGACTCTCGATATCCTGTACATATATGCGCGCGACATGGATCGACATCTTGCGGCCCACGGGCGAATCCGCTTGCGTCCAAACGATGTTTTCATAGAAAATGGCCACGCGCTCGCTCTGAAACGAGTTCTCCGTCTGTACAATTTCACCCTCGGTGAACACGTCGTACAATCCGCCGCAAAGCCCCACGGGCGTCGGCACAGGCGTCGGTGTCGGCGTGGGCGTCGGCACGGGCGTTGCGGTCGGCGTGGGCGTCGGCGCCGGGGTATACGTGGGCTCCGGCGTAACCGTTTCACGAAAAACGGGAAACGCGGCGCAGGCGCCGCAAAGGAGCATCAAGGAACAGGAAAGAAACAAAATCAAGCCGGCAAACCATTTGCGCATCAGAAACCTCAATAAATTAAAATAGACATTCCCTCTCATGTCCCGTATATAATAGCACAACAGCGCGAAAAAAGAAAGCCGACAGAAGAAATTCGTTCGTTTTTGTGAATCGCAAAAGTGAATTCCGGAGTAGAGCGGCGTGACTGGACGTTAGAGGTGCATGAGATTCCCGAACAAGTTTGCACGAGTAAGAGCTGTGTTTCATAATTGAGACGTACCGCCGA
>Ga0123353_10001276_pt1 | contig 30871 bp, 49 predicted proteins | sample TergutLab28metaG_3_FD_92763 | JGI IMG/M metagenome (GOLD analysis project Ga0123353, IMG submission 92763) | Labiotermes labralis P3 segment gut microbial communities from Petit-Saut dam, French Guiana - Lab288 P3 | ecosystem: Host-associated > Arthropoda: Insects > Digestive system > Gut ...
AATGCCGATTCGCTGGCGATTTTGGCCCCTACCGCACCTCCCAGTCCGCCGCTCTTGGTAAGCGGCACCGCGGCGCCATTAATAGTCACCCATTCGATATCTTCGTCGCCCGCGTCGCCCCTGCCCGCGTCGGCAGGGGCGGTCTTAGGGTTTCCGCCCTCTCCCCAGCTCTCTGCCAGCTTCATGAGCGACCACACCTTTTCAAGCTTGTCGAAGGCCTCGCCGCCGTCGTCTTCCCAGTTCTCTTTCAGCCGCATGAACGACCACGCCTTCTTCAGCTTTTCCAAGGCCTCGCCGCCGTTGTCGTTTCCCCGGTTCTCCCGGGGCTTTTCCGCTGGCGCGGCGACGCCGGGATCCTCCGCTTTTTCTTCCAACTCCCAGTTAGCCTTGAGCTTTTCTGGCGCGTCTTCTCCGGCTGCCCTGTATTTGGAGAACTCCCCGGACTCGGCTATATGCCATTTGCTGTCAGTCGCATCGTCCGTTTCGTCCTCCGGGGCGCCGGGCATGCCTGCCCATAGCTCTTCTTCGTCGACGTCGTCGAGCATTTCCTCGACGGAGAACTCCTCCTCGGCCGCCAGCGCCCTGCGCACCTCGGACGGGTCGAGCGCCCCCATGTCGACGTAAGCCTGCGCCGTCTGTGCCCTCGTCTGCTGTGTCTGCGCCTTCTTCTGGTCGGCGTCCGCCCGCTCGGACTCGGACATCGACCACAGCGGGTTGAACTCAAGCTTTATTTCGGGCTCCTCGTCCAGCTCCCCGCGCTTCACCCCAGCGCGGACTATGACGCCGAGGAGCTTTTTCAGGTTCTTCCTGAGCATGAGCTTCTGTATGCGCTCGACGAAGTTGTAGTAGCTCTCGAAGTCGCTGTCGCCGGTGGAGTTCTGCCCTGCTGGGGACCGCCCGAAAAGTATCGTCTGCGGTATGTTGGTGACGGCCGACAGCATGTTGCACGTGGAGTCTATGACGTCCCTGACCCCGGAGAATGCGAAGCTCCTGAAGTCGTAGTCCTCCCCCTCCGCGTCTATCGAGATGCTGCTCAGGAGGCCGCGCGCCATGTCGATCACCTGGAGCCGGCGCATCACGGCGTCCTCGCCATCTTCCGTCTCCAGCTTCTCGGCCAGCCCCTTCATCTTGTATATGGCCTGCACCGACCGGTCCAGCATCTTGGCCGCGTTGCCGTGGCCGGTGACCGCCTGCGCTAGCTCCCGCTTTATCCTTGCGTACTCCGGCATCCCCCAGAACCTGTACGCCGGGCTCATGGTGCGCTCCGGCAGTATCCCGTTCCTGAACGCCAGGCAACGGCTCTCGTGGACGTCGAACTGCTCGAACATGCTGCTGACCTGGTAGTACCGGGGGGTGCCGAACTTCCCCCCGCCGCCGGCGGGGCCGCCCGGCGAGTGGCCGTACAGGCTCGTGTAGTCCGGCCATACCACCGCCCGCTCGTATACCCGTATCTCGCTTATGCCCCTGACGCTTCTCCAGTTAACCGGCTCGTCTATGCCGCCCCCGTCGTCGATGAGCATCACGGCGAGCGCGCCCCCGTAGAGTCGCGACCACTTTATGGCTGTGGCCGCCTTTTCCTCCCAGTCGAGGCGCTCGAGCGAGTCGTCGAGGTACTTGACCACGTCGGGGCTTTTCAGCCCGTACGCGAAGCCGTGCTTTACAGCTTCCTCCGCTGGGGTGTCTATGATCTTGGCGAACAGCCCGTTGCTCTCGTACTGGTCCGTGAGGGCGGCGTCCGGGACTATGCCCTCGTGCGCGAACTCGTACGCGGCGGAGCTGTCCCGCGCCGTGCCGTATTTGTTCATCATGTTGACGTAGCCGTCGCGCCGCTCCTGCCTCGCCCCGGGGATTTGATGCCACGACAATAACCTCACCTCGCTTACGATATTAGGGCGCTGATGTCGAAGGCGCCCCTGAGCTCTAGCTCCGCGAAAGCCGAGCTCCCGGCGTCGACCAGGTCCTTGTACCTCGAAAGCGGGAAGCTCTCCAGCTGGTCGAAGTACGCGCCGTTCCAGTCCGCCACGAGCACGTCGAAGTTCCCCGCCTGCCACTGCGCGGCCATCGGCTCCGCGCGGACCTCCTTGCTCCCCGTCTCGGGGACGGCGCACACGTCGTACCCCGCCAGGTACTTGACGTAGCTCTGCGCCTGGTCCTTGCCGGCCTGCCCCGGGTCCTGCGGCAGCCTTATCCTGACGCGCCTGTGGCGCGCCGTGTCGGTTTGCGCGGTGAGCCTGACGAGCCTGCGCACCTCGCCGGCGGCCAGCCTGACGTTTACGGCGTCGGCTATGACGTAGCGCCCGTTCCTCCTCTTGCCCATGAGGACGCTGGAGGTGTACGCCGGGTCGCCGCCCTCCTCTTCGGAGGTCGCCGCGAGGTCCCACGCCCTCACCCAGCGCGACACGTCGCCGGGTATGATGTGGATCATGTTGCCGACCTGCGTCCGTTTGAAGTACAGCCCGGAGGCCGGCTTTATTTTCCAGTTGCCGTGTAGGAGCCGCTCCCGCTCGATGAGCGACATGGCCTTTAGGTTGGCTAGGTACGACGGGTCCTGCTCCATGAGTATCCTGTTGTCGTACAGCGTGCTCCTTATGAACGTTGCCGATTTAGGCTCCTGCTTTTCCTGCTCCGTCCGCAGCTTGTGCGCCTCCCACAGCTCTTCCTTTTTGTCCGCCCAGTGAAGCTCCTCGTTCCTGCGCACGAACCAGCGCTTGACCCCGCTCCGCCCGCTTATCGCGTACCCCGTGTCCCGGTCTATCCACCATTCGATGAACTTGGCCACCCAGCTGTCCGGGTCCGGGTTGCACGTGGCGCGGACGTACGGCTTCACCCCGCAGGTCGAGCGGTTGCGCGAGAGCATGTAGAAAAACTGCCGCTCGCTGAAGTGCGTCAGCTCGTCGTATCCGAGCATCGTTATCTGCGAGCCCTGCCATTTTTTCAGGTCCTCGTCCCGCTCGATGTGCGCGAAGCTTACCTTCCCCTTACCCCCGAAAACCCACTGCGGCCGCGGCGCCTTCTTCAGTTCCGCGCCGCCTATCTCCGAATACATGCCAACGGACTCGTCCAGCAGCCCGCCCTCGTTGTATATCTGGATGGAGTTCTTGCGGAATATGACCGCCCCGAACCCTTTGACGTCCTTGTGCCTGAGGGGGTTGAGCAGCAGCGCGTATGTCTTGCCGCCGCCCGCCGCGCCCCCGTAGATGCATATGTCGGCGCTCGTGGACAAGAACCTCTCCTGCGGCCCCTTCTGGGGGGCTATGGCCCTTCTGCTATCCATCCCCCTCACTCTCTATCTCCGGGAGATAGATGACGACGTCCTGCTTGTTGTCGATGCTGACCCCCACGTCCTGTTTCTGCGCCCACTCCCCGGACTTCCGCGCCCGGTTGTTGAGGAAGTACATGATGGCCATCGTGTCCGGGGGGACCTGCTTCTTGACTTTTTTTACGCGCAGCGGCCTCTGGTTCCCGCTCGCGTCCATTTCCAGCAGCGATTCCGTTTCCTCGGACTCGTACCCGGTCGCGCGCCTGTACAGGGCGACCTCGACCTTGGCGTTGGCCCCGCTTTTCCCCTCTTCCAGTTTTTTACGGAATGACACATGGTCCGCCTTCCACCGGTTGACGGTGCGCGCGGCGACCCCGAACGCGTCCGCGACCTCCTGGTCCGTCGCCCCTTTCATCGCGAGCGACCACGCCCAGTCGTCGTGGTACGCGGGGTTGTATTTCGACGCGCCGGCCATCGCCGTCACCTCCCGGCCAAACAGTCGGCGGCCCAGTACTCGACGGCCTGCCATTTGTTTTTGCCGCCCACCTCGCCGTCTTCGAGCATCTTGTCCAGCGCCTTTCTTATGACGTCAGCGGACTCTTTCGGGACGGCGGGGCTCCCGAAAATCGCCGCGAGCTGCACCCACTCCTGGCTTTCGTCGTAGCCCAGGCCCTCGAGCAGCTGCTCCGTCGCCCGTATCATCGCGTAGATGGCCGCCCCCGTGTTCTTCACCTCCGCGAACCGCTGGTACTTCGCTATCGCGTCGACGAACGGCCTGTGCGCCTCGACGGGCGCGGCCCCGAGGAAGTCCGGGCCCATCGATTCGAGGGCGGCTATCAGTCTCTCGAGGCCGCTCACCTGGTGCGGCAGGAACGTGAACGCGATGTTCCTCCAGTCGAATTCCACCTTGGGCGACAGCAGCCTTTCGAGCTCCGCCATCGGCTCCCCCATGACGTCTTTCCCGACGTAGCTTTCGAGCATGTCGTCGACGTCGTCGATCATGCCGGCTATCTCGCGCAGCGTCGATTGGTCGTCGAACCCGGATATGGCGTTGTGTGCCAGCTGCTTCGCCGCTTTTTGCGAGCGGGTCAGCCCGGATATGTCCAGGATGACGAAGATTTCCGGGATCGCCCCGCATTCTTTGGCTGACCGCACCCTGTGGTGCCCCGACACGATTTCTATTTTTTTGCCCGCAAGCGTGCAAAAAGGCAGGCTTTCCAGCTGCCCGCGTCTTTTGATGTTGTCGGTCAGCTGCCTCTGCATTTCCGTTTTCATGATGCGCGCGTTGACGTCCTGTTCCCGGAGGTCCCCTATCCTGACTTTTGCGATGACCAGCCCGTGCCCCATGTCGGCGATCATTTCGTAAGCCGCCCCGTTTTCGCCCGTTTCGCCTGCCACCGCTCTTCCCTCCACAGCCATTCCGCCAGCGTCTCCTCTTCCGTCCTGTCAAACAGCTTCGATTCGTAGGTCAGCCTGAACCCGTGCCTGTGGTCCGGCTTTTTTGCCGCGAGCCTCATTATCCCGCGCATTTCCTTTGCTTCCGGATACCTGGTCATCTGCACCGTCTTTAGGGACTTTACCTTCGCGCGCTCAAGATCGTCGCATATGCCGTCGATGAAGCCCCGGTTCTGGGCCAGCATCGTGACCAGCCGCCCCAGCCTGTACGTCGCGTGCGGGGCCGCCATGCCGTACATGAGGAACGCCGCGTCGCTCACCCGCGCCCCGAACGCGCCAATGGTCAGCGCCGCTTTGTCGATCCCGAACACCCCCGCAACCTTCCCGTCTATTAGGACGGCAAAATTGCACGGCGCGGCCGCGCCCGTGAACCCGTGCGTCCATAGCTTGCGGTAATACTGCGCCTCCGGCTGCTCTATCCGGGCCACCTGCACACCCGCCTCCCGCCCGATGACGTAGTCGCGTGGCAGCATGCCGCATCCCAGCGGCACGAGCGCGCTTTCGTTCGGCCGCGCTATTCTCTTCCCCCGCGCGAGCGCCGCCGCTTCGTCCGGCCTGTTGGACGTGAGGTAGACGTTGACCCCCGCCCTCACCCCGTACCTAGCGAACACCGGCGCGCCGGCCGTTTTGCCCGGCTCGTTTTCCTCGTAGCAGATCAAAAGGCACTTCGCGCCGCTCATTTTTCCGTAAAGGTCGCGCAGCCCGGTGGCCGGGTCGAACACGCCGTACTCCGGCTCCTTCCACGTCATGGCGCCCCCCGTGTCGTACCAGCGCTCGAACCCGGAGGCGTACGTCGGCGGGTTCGCTATCACTATCGCGCCTGGGTCGCCGTAGCATTCTTCCAGGTGCCGCCACATGTCCATGGTCCGGTAGCTCATGCCGCGCAGCAGGCCGCTCGCCCGCTCGAGCTGCTCCCGGATCGCCTTCACGTGCGCGTCCTTCCTGTATTCGAGGTCGCGCATGATGTTGTGGTAATACTCTTTGCCCGCCTGCCTCGCCGCCCGGAGGTAAATCCACGCGTAGAGCGCCGTCGCCGGGTCAAGCAGCTCCTCCTGCGCGAACCCCCGCGCCCTTATTCCAAGGCCGTCCAGGGGCTGACCGGTGATGGCGTGGCCCATGACGGCGCTGAACATCGAGACGTCGCTCGCCTCTATCTGCGCCGGCCCGTACCCGGCCTGCACCGCCAGGTGCGCCATCGCGAACGCCCCGGCGCACGGCTCGGCGAACCTCTTGTACCCGCCCCCCCTCGCGTTCTCAAGGAGCGGCTTTAAGAATTTCTGCTCCGCCGCGACCAGCGTCCCCAAAAAGAACGCGCCCGGGTTCTGGAAACTCGGCATGGCGCCGCACCGGCCTTTCTTTCTTTTTCGCCCGGATGCCCGGGCGCCGAAAGGCGCCCGCGATCACGGCGGGCGCCTTTCGGCTTGGAGGGTGCTCGTAGCTTGGAAGGGGCCGGTGGTCCGCCGAGCAGGTGTCGAACGCTGCGCGCTGCCGGTAAAGGGCCGGCTGCTCTGCCGTTGAGCTATCGGCGGCAATGTCGCCCCCCCGGGCGGGTCAGCTGTATAGTTCGTAGTAGAGGTCTTTGGCGCTTTTTGGCTGCTCCGGGGCGTCGGCGCCGCCGAACAGGTCCAGCTGCTCGTATTCCCCATCGGCCCCCGCGGGCTTTGCTTTGTCCCGTTCTGCCTTGCCCGCTTTCGCCCCGGCGCCGGGGTCCGACGGGTCCGGCAGCTCGGCGATGCCCTCGCCGGTCTTTTCGAGCCACCATTCGGCGAACACCTGGCGGTGGCACCATTCGCCCGGCTTGCGCACGTCCTCGTAGCAGCAGAGCACTATGTCTTTCCCCGGCGACATGCAGGAGTCGAGGATTTTTTTTATCCTGCCGGCCCCGATCCTGTCGAGGTTCCGCTTGTACTCTTTCGTGAACCTCTCTTTGTCGTAAACGTGGAACAGCCGCCCGGGGGGGGCTATCTCCATGATGTTCCCGCGGAGCTCGTATCCCAATTTGAACTTCGGGGCCCCGAGCGTCACCCCGAAAACCGCGTATCCCCCGCTGTTCAGTTCGCGGTTCTGGTACCTGCTCGTGTAGATCACGCCCCACGCCCCCCGTACAAGCCGGTCAGCACGTCGACCCCCCGCTGTATGGTCTGCTGTATGTCGAAGCCGAGCGACCGGTAGAACCTGTCGTCGACCATGCACTCGTATGCGCGGACCATCTCGTCTCTCTGCCCTCTCGTGACGCCGAGGCGGAAGTCCTTGGTGATGGACAGCGCTTTTTTGTAGTCGCCCTGCCCCACCAGCTGCCTGACCCGGTCTGATTTCGTAACCATGGCTGTCTGCCTCCTGACTTACATAACGGTAAGTTATGCATATCGTCATTATAGCAGGCCGGCTGCCGGAGTCAAGCGGATTGCCTGATTTTGCGCCGCAAAACGGCCGTTTTTCCCCGTCGCAGTTCTTGAGCTTCTATTATAGCAACGGTAAGTTTCTTATGTCAATTTCGTCTTTTTCGCACGCGGGGCCCTAGAGGAAGCTCAGCCCGTAGACCCCGAAGAACAGCACGGACAGGCGCTCCGCCGCTATGTCTATGTCGCGGTAGACGGTGCTCTTGTCGACGAATTCGCACCGCGCCGCCTCTTCCGGCGTCATCCTGTCCTGGGATATGAACATGTGGTAGATCACCCTGTACCTCCGCCTCTCCTCCGGCTTGTCGGAGCTCTCGCAGTCTATGCGGTAGCTCTCGAGCATCCGGTCCATGTGGTCCACCATGAGCCTCGCCCTTGCCGCGCTCTCGCGTATGGACTCCACCCGGAACTCCTCCCGCCCGTTCCCCTTCATCAGGTCGAGCAGGTCGCGGAGCGTGAAGTCGTCCTCCGCCCGGATGGCGCTGTAGACCGACTTCTCCGCGTGCGCGGCCAGCTCCCTGTACTTGCGGAGCGCCTGCTTGATGTTCGCCCGCATCCTGTCGTGGCGCTCCTCCATCATCCTCGCTTCTTCATCCCTGAGCGTGCCTATGACGCAGCTCGTGATCTCCTTGAGCGTTTCTGCGTCGAGTTTCGCGGTAATTGTAGAACTTTTCGACATTTTGTGCCCCCTAATGTATAAATATTGACATTTTGATTGCCGCCTGCTAGAATCGTGCCGCCAGACATGCCCCGCAGGCCGCCTTCTCCGTGCCGTGGAGGGGGCGGTTTTTTTGCCAGGCCTAGCCGGAGGGGCCGCGACGCTCGGGCCGATGGCCGGACAGCGCGCCATAGGGGGCGCCGTGGATCGCCGCGGCGGTTTTGCGCGCGTAGTCCATAGAGCCTTTGTCTTCGGCTGCGGTCATCTCCCGTTCCTCCTTCCTATTTCTCGGGCATCCAGTAAGCCGCCCCGCCGTCCGTCTCGGGGCCGGCGTAGCGGTTGGCGATATCCTCGAGGACTCGCTTCGCCCTTTCCTCGTCGGCGTACTCCCCGAGCGCTATTAGGTCGCTCTCGAATTCGGCCCTGAGATGGCAGCCGCGCTGCGATATTGTCTGCACCGCCTCGAAATTGAGCAGCTCGTCCCGCTCTTGCGTCACGATTATCATTGTAAACCTTCTTTCTCTTATGGCAGATATTCTCCCCGCTAGTCAAGTATGAGCGGCAGCCCGCCCGGCCCCGGCCGGACCCGGTGCTCTCCGAGGTCGCCGGGCACGACGTGCTTCCTGCCCCATCGGTCCTTCATGCCGCGCCAGTCCGCCCACGGCACCTTGTATATGTCCCGGAGCCCGAACCCGACGACGACGAAGCACTCGGCGCCGAGCGCGGAGAACCCGTTCAGCGCCTTTTCCTGCTCCGGGGTGACGCGCCCCTGCTCCATGCGGCCGGTCGCCGTGCATTTCGCCTCGAACACTATCGCCCGGCCGCCCTTGAGGACGCCCTTGTAGTCTGGCTGCGCCTTTTTCTCGTGGTGCGCGACGAACCTCCCGCCGCCGAGGTCCTTCGTCGCGCGCATCGGCTCGGGCGTCTTCATGACCAGGGCCTCGCCGCGCAGCTCGTAGCGCTCCAGGGCGGCGTCTATGCGGCGCTCGAAGGCCTCGCCGAGCTGCTTGCTCGCGGCTCCCTGCCACTGCCTCGCCGGGTCTTTCGGCGGCGCCTTCTTGCACGCTGGCTGCGTCATGGCTTCCCTCCCCCGCTTGATGCGCGCGCCGCCATCGCCTCCCGGCGCCCCTTTATGTCGTCCTTCATGCGGCGGGCGAGGCTGTGGCAGCGCCCCGCGATGCCGTTTACGGCGAAGTCCGCTCCGTTGCACACGATGCTGCTGTGCATGCTGGCGGCCCCGCCCTGCCACTCGCCTTCGAACGCCTGCCGCTTGGCCGGGTCGCCGATTGCCGAGACCGCAGCGTCGTGCCGGCGCCTGTCGGCGAAGCCGCCAAGCACGACGCTGCCGAGCGCGGCGGCGGCCTCGGCTTCGAGGGCTTCTATGCCTTCCTGCGCGGTGCGCCCGAATTTCGCCGCGTACCACGCCTCAGCGCCCCCGAACAGGAATACCGGCACCCTCGGCTTGTCGTCCCCGTTCTCCGTCTCCGCCCCGTATGCGGGCCCTAGGAGCAACATCGCGAGCGCGGCGGCTTCGTGCGGCTCCGCCTCGAAAGCGTAGGGGTCGCTGGGGTTGATCATCTCATACAGCATTTCCTTTTCCCACCTTTGGTTCGTATCCGGGCGGGACTACCGCCAAGACTTCCGCGTCGCTCCTAAAAACGCCTCGCCGCTTCTGCCACTCGAAGTATTCTCTGTATTCTTCAAAGGCTGCCGGCGACAAGGAGTACCACATTGTACGGCTAATTCTTTGTTGAGCCATGACCTCTTTGCAAAGGTTCGGAAACATCTCTTTGTCGTCTTTTTTTTCGAGTTTCACGATTTCGTCGTAGTCGTAAATTGCCACGCTCGCTTTGTCAGCTTCCATTGTTTCGTCCTTTCTCGTTATCCCTTGCCTGCTGTATGTAGCGCAGCTCGCACAGCAAGGCTTTCCGGACGGCCCTGATGCACCGCTCGCACAGCACCAGCCCAAGAACGCTTGCCATCCGTTTTCGCGGCTTATGGCACATGCTGCATGCGCCTCCGCCTATGTATGCCATTCGTTTCCCGCCTTCCTTTCTCTTTTTCCATTCGTCCCCGCCCATTTGCTGCCGGGCCGCTCACTGGCGCCCCGGCCGCTCCGGCCGCTCCCACGCCGGCGCGGCTATCTCGTGCGCGTGGTCGCCGATCGCCACCGGGTAGGGGTTCGGCGCCCTCTCTCCGTACCTCGCCTCGTACGCCACCTGGTGCCAGTGCGCGAGGAAAAGCTTGGTCGCGTACCTCTTGGCCCTGCTGTGTATGTGGGCGGGCGGGAGCTTGCCCTGCGAGTACCACTCGCGCGCCGCCGTGTCCTTGCCTATCCTGCCGCCCTCGAGCTTCTCAGCGGCTTGGGCGGCGTAATCGCCCCGCTCGTTCATCCCCTGCTCGAATTCCTTGCGCCGCCTGTATACCTTGCCGTACACGTCCTTTTCGTTGCCGGACACCTTGACGAAGCTCTCCCCTATCTTCCAGCACAGCGTCTTCAGCGCGGCGTTCCACGGGCGCTTCTGGCCCTTCTTCCATTCCTGCCCCGGGTACAGGCCCGCGAAGGACCAGACGTGGCCGGCCGTCGGCGCCTTCTCGATGTCTATGTGCGCCAGCAGCCCGGCGGCGATCACCGGGCCTATCCCGCATATCGACAGCGACCACCTGCCGACGGGGTCTGCGCCGGCGTAGGCCAGGAGCGCCTTCTTTATCTCCGCCTCCAGCACCGCCAGCTCTGCCGTCAGGTACTCAATGACCCCGTTTGGCTCCCCCGCCTCGCCGAGCGCCCTGCCCTGCGCCGCCGTCGCTATGCGGTGCTCCTGTATCTGATAGTACATGTCCACGAGGTACCTTGCCTCCTGTCTCGACAGCCCCTCAGCCGCCGCCCGCCTGATGTCCTTGTCAAGCTTCCTGACTTTTTCGTTGTCCATTGCCACACTCCTTGTCCCGCTCCCCGCGCCTTCGCGCCGGGCTTGTTGTTTGGCTCGCTCATGTTTTATGTTCCTGTCTTGTTTCTTGGCTCGCTCTGGTTTTCTGGCGCTGTCCATTTTCTTGGCCCGCTCTTCGTACATGTTGCTGTCCTCATTAATGGCTCGCTCCACATGTTTGGTGCTGTCCACTATCCCGGCTCGCTCTTGTCGTCTGGTGCTGTCGTATTTCATGGCTCGCTCATGTGTTTTGGCCCCGTCCTGCATAATGGCTCGCTCTAGGCTTATGGTACTGTCATATCCCATTGGCTCGCTCCTCAGTCATGGTGCTGTCTGCTTTCATGGCTCGCTCCTCATTTTTGGTGCCGTCATCTTCAATGGCTAGCTCCGGTTTCATGCTCCCGTCATAATCATTGGCTCGCTCCAATATATTGTCGCCGTCACTCGTTTGGCTCGCTCGCCTCTTTTTGTGCCGTCCTGTTCTATGGCTCGCTCCTGATTTTTGGTGCTGTCTGCTATCCTGGCTCGCTCTCCTTCCTCGGTGCTGTCATTTATTATGGCTCGCTCGTTCGGTTTGTCGCTGTCGCTTGTCCCGGCCCGCCCGCATTCGCCTTTGCGCGCCCGATCGCGCGCTTTATCGCCTCGGCGTGCGACAATATCTCCTCCAGTGCGCCCGAGCACCCTCGTGCGAACTGGAGGCCGAGCCATTCCGCCGGGTCGTCGTAGTCGCGGAGGCCGTTGCGCATCATCACGCCGACGAGGGCGTCGTATGCTTCGCGCTCGCTGCCCCCGCGCCCGAACCGCTCCGACCTCGCGAGCTCCTTCTCCAGCCGCGCGATCTCGCGGGCCATCTTGCCCCCCACGTCGCGCCCGAGGTCGCGGTTGGACCTCTTGCCTTCGAGCCAGTCCCGCCAGTACTCGGCTTTCGACGAGTGGAACGGGAGGCGGTCCGGCTCGAGGCGGCTAAAGATGATGTATAGGAGCATGTCGGCGCTGACCTCTATGTCGCGGGGCGGCGGCTTCTTTTTGGTCGTCAGTCCCTTTTTCTCCGGGTCGTACCAGATGAGCCCGATCTCGGTCGGCGTCTCCTCGCGCTGGATCAATCCCCGCGGCGCCGCGATGTAGAGTTCGTGGACTAGCGGGAGGTACGTGTAGAACTTTGCGTCTCCGGCGAAATCGCCCCGGCTGATTTTTACCTCGTATCCGGTTATGTGCGGCTGCGCCCATGATTTGCGCACGGCCACTGCATCAAGTATGCGGAGGCCGGCTCCTTGCCATGTAGGACCGCTCTTGACCTCTGTGAGAAAGTAATCGCGGCCACCCCTGTGTTTCATGGCGAGGGCTGCCTTTATCTCGGCTGCTGTCGCTTTCGCTGCCTCGCTCAGTTTCCCCTCCACCTTTCGCGCGTAAGGTGCTTTTGTTATTGTCACTGTCCATCTCCCCCTTTCATCTCTTCGCCCTCCCACCTGTGCGTCGTCATCAAGTAGCCCCCGCCCTCCAGGATGGGGAACGCTTTCATTATTCCGTCGGTTTTGCTTTTCTCCGGTAGAGTTATAAAACACCGTCGCCGTAGCCGTAGCCGTTGCCGTTGCCGCCGCCGTAGCCGTAGCCGTAGCCGTAGCCGTTGCCGTTGCCGTTGCCGTAGCCGTAGCCGTCGCCGCAGCCGTTGCCGTATCCGTCTCCGTCGCCGTAATTTCTTTTGTGGATTCCTATAATCATCGGTTGAACGAAATCTATATTATTCGCTGTATACATGATAATCACCTACCATTTGATGCTGATCGTTGCTATTACTCCTTCCGGCGCAAATTCAACGATGCCTACGGGATCAAGCTTATAGTCGTCTTTGGCTCGCTCCAATATATTGTCGCCGTCACTCGTTTTGGCTCGCTCTTCGAACGTGTTGCCGTCGTCTTCTTTGGCCCGCTCATTATATCTGTTACTGTCACGTACTTTGGCTCGCTCATGTTATATGGTGCCGTCGTCCGCTCTGGCTCGTTCATGATAATCGTTCCTGTAACGCGCAGTCACAGTATGCCCCCGCAGCCGTTGCCGCAGCCCTCGCCGCAACCGTAGCCGTAGCCGTAGCCGTTGCCGTAGCCGTTGCCGTAGGCGTCGCCCCAGCCGTCGCCCCAGCCGTCGCCGTAGCCGTAGCCGTAGCCCTCGCCGCAACCGTTGCCGTAGCCGTTGCCGTAGCCCTCGCCCCAGCCGTCGCCCCAGCCGTCGCCGTAGCCGTCGCCGTAATTTCTTTTAAGAGACCCTATGCTCATCGGTTGAATGAAATCTATATTATTCGCTGTATACATATCAATCGCCTACCATTCGATGCCGATCGTTGCTATTACTCCTTCCGGCGCAAATTCAACGACGCCTACGGGATCAAGCTTATAGTCGTCTTTGTATTCTGACTTGACCAACCCCCCGATCCCGCGCCCGTTGCTCCACGACCGCACGACGTTGGCGTTTAGCAGGCGGATTTTCTCAGTGATTGTTTTGTCTTTGTGGCCTTCGAATATCCACCCCCTTTGCGCAATCACAATGATGTGGTCCGTATCGAAACTTGTAAGGGGCTTTATTTCCGATTCCAAAACATACGTTTCGCCGTTGATTTCGATTTTTGGCATTTGCATCTTAATTCTTTCCTTTCGATTTCTTGTTCATTTCAGGGTCGTCCCGCGCTTGTCTCTAAGCCGTCCAGTTTCGCGCCTCCGCGAACCGGAAGACTTCCACTTCCTCCCCTGCTTCGTTGACGACCTTGTCGCCCTTTCCGAGCGTCCCGAACAGCCCGAACGCGGCCCAGTTGCACCCGTGCTCCGGTTTCGAGCCTTCGCCGCATCCATACCCGTCGAGGCCTTTCCCGTTGTGCCTGCCGATGCACGTCGAGTATGCGTCGTCAGGCCCCGCCCCGGCTTCCTTGAACTCCCGCACGGCGCTTGTCCTCCCGCATTTCGGGCAGTCGAACGCCCAGTTATCGATGTCGCCGCCGAAGCGCCGCTCCCCTTCCTCCCTCCATTCGTCGAGCGTGTACCTCATGTCTTCACGTCCTTTCGTTTTGCCGCCCGGGCATGTCGAGGTAGCGCGCGACGGCCTCGTTGACGAGCTGCGTGACGCTCATGCCGTCCCGGCCTGCCCGGACGCGGATTTCGTCAAGAAATTCTTCGCTGTCGAACGCGAGGTTGATCCGGGGCTTTTTATGCCCTTTCCTCCCCTGCGTCCTCGTGTATGGGCGCCGCGCCCCTTGTGCATCATCTTGTGTGCCTTCTTGTGCGCCTTCTTGTGCATGTTGTTGTGCCGCTTCCTGTGCGCCGCTCATATACGCAAGGGCCGGGTTGCCGGCGAAGCTCTTCTTGCTCATAGGCCGCTTCCCGGCCCGACGCCGCTCCGCCCCATGTACTCGGGGTAGCGGAGCCTTATCGCCTCGACGAAAAACGGCGCGAACCCGCAGCAGAAGATGTCCGACACGCTGTATCTCTTGCACTCGCCAAAATCCCCTTTGTCCGCGACTCCGTATGCCGTCGCCGGCAGGTCCGTGAAAAGGTTGAACGCAAGTCGGGTGACCTTAAGGCTGCCGCCCGTCTGCCATCCGGCGTTTATCGCCCCCCGCTTGATGCTTCGTTCCCCTTTGTCGTACATCTCGTCAAACCGCTTGCGGGTGTCGTCGCAAATCCCGAGGGTGTAGACGAGCGCCCGGTGATAGCAGTCGTCAACGGTCCCGTTGCCCATTGTCCTTTCGTAAAACTCACTGTGTGCTTCGTTAATGAATACCATTTGACTTGGTCCTTTCCAAAAACTCGTCCGTGAACGCCGTGTAGTCCGCGGCGGCGTTGCTTTTAGGCGCGTACCCGTATATCGACCGCCTGCTCGCCTGCGCCTCTTTCACGGCGACCGACTCCCTTATCGCCGCGCCGTATAGGAACGTCCCTATGCGCCCCGCCGTTTCCGCCGCCGCAGCTGCCATGTCCCGCGACAGCACCGTGCGCGGGTTGTGCCTCGTCAGCAGCACCCCAGCCATCGCCAGCCCTGGGTTCGTGTACGCCTTGACCGCGCCGACCGTCTCCATGAGCTGCCCGATGCCCATCAGGCTGTAGGCGTCCGCCTGCGCCGGGATCACGAGCGCGTCGGCGGCCGTGAGCGCGTTCACGGTCAGGATGCCGAGCGACGGCGGCGTGTCCAGGACTATGAACGCGTACAATTCGAGCAGCGTGGCCAGCCGCTCCCGCAGCCGGTACTCCTTCCCCGCCGAGGTCAGCTCCAGGTCGAGCCCCGCGAGCCTCCTGCTTGCCGGGATTATGTCGGCGCGGCGCTTGTCCCCTTGTGCGCCCTCTTGTGCATCTTCTTGTGCATGTTGTTGTATCGCTTCCTGTGCGCCGCTCAAGCGCGTCATTACCTCGTAGGTTGTGGGGCCGCCCGGTCGCGCCCCGGAGGTCATCGTGGCGCTGCACTGCGGGTCGAGGTCCACGAGCAGCGCCCTGTGGCCTTTTATGGCGAGCCCTTCCGCGAGCGCCTCCGCCGTGGTCGATTTCCCGACGCCGCCTTTCTGGTTGGTTATGACTACCGTGAGCGCTCTCATATGCCCGCAGCCCCCAGCAGCCACGGGTTGTCGTGGACGTTACCGATGATTTCGTACAAATCCCCGCTATACCCGTAGTACTGCGCAGCCGCCCCCGGTTCGCTGAACTCGAAAGCTAATTCTTCGCCGTTCCAGGCGACGACGCCCGTCCCGTTGAGCACGTCAGGCGACGGATGCTCGAACTTTACGACATCCCCCTCGAACACCCTCGCGCCGTGCTTATCCAGGCAGCCCGTGCACTGCCCGACGGTGCCGCGGTATACCGGGTACCTGCGTGTCATGTTTTCGTCGCTGGCAAAAATCGCGTCAACCGTCCCAAGCCTGGTCGAGTGGTACCGCTCGAGATATGCCCCCGTCGCCCATTCGCCGTTGTCCGTCCGTTTCCCCCGGAACAAATACCTGTCATTCATCCTGATCCTCCATCCATTGTTTTTCTGTCCGTTATTCCGCCCTGGTTGTCGCCCAGGTTGTCGCGGAGGCCGCCCATGTCCTGAACCTCTCCGCGCAGCCGGGGACATCCCCTCCCTTTTTCTCGATTAGCCTGCGGCAGCTTATGTCGGCCGGGCATTTCACGCACGTCCATTTCATCCTGGTCCCTTTCGCGTCGACGAAGTCCCCGACCCCGAGCGAGTCCTTGAAGCTCTCGAAGTTCGTTTTGGGCCGCGCCGGCCCCGGCCCCGCCCTCATTGCCTCAAGCGCGTTGCGGGCCTTTTGCAGCTTCAGCGCGAGCGGCGAGCTCTGGTTGAGCTTCGCCTGCCGCTCGGCGAGGATTATTATCGCGAACCCGACATCGTCGATGCCATCGAGCCCGCTATTCGTCCATCTTTTCATCGTTTTTCCTCCTCGTCCCATTCCCACAGCCCCTGCTTGCCCCTGGCCGGCACCGGCTCCGCGAGCGCCGCGACGTCCGCCAGCTCCCAGGCGTATCGACCGGGCCGCCAGTAGCCGAAAAGCCTGTCTTGTTCGGTCGGGAACTCATAAAAGCATCCTGTTTCCCGCTTTGTGTACATAACCATCGGGCCTGTCTGATTGCTGACTAAAATCTTCTGATTTTTTATTTCCCAGCACCCCGCAAGCACCGCCGTCGCGACAACGGCGCCGAGGGGGAGCTTCCTGTTGAGCAGCGCCACGCTGTCGGGATCTTTGTACATCGCAAGCGCGTACAGTTCCGCGGAAATGCCCAGCGCTTTCATTGCCCCATCCGCAAACCCGTTCCCAAGCCAGAGCTTTTCGTCTTCGTGGGGGCGGATAATCTTTTTCCCAGCGTGTATCGCTATAGGCCCGCGGTGCGCCGTGCGCCACGCCCGCGTCTCAAAGGGTTTCGCGCCAACGGCGATGAGCGACGCCATCGGCTGGTAGACCGTTATGGCTTTCATCCGCCAGCCTCCGGTTTCGTCATGTCTCCTAATCTTCCCGCGTCGATTATTTGCGTACACAAATCGCTCGCGCTTTCCTTCGCGTAAGCGTAGACAGCCTCTATAGGCAGCCCGGGCGTCCTTATGACCGCCATCGCGATTTGGAACCTGTCAAGAACGTCCACATCCTGCAGGCGGCAGTCGCAAATAATACTTTCTCTGTCTTCGTCTATGTTGACGTGCTGGTATCCTTTCAAATCATCACCCCATTTGTTCCGCCCGCTTCCGGGCCGTTCATTCCGGCCGCGAGCTCGTAAAACGATGTCGTTCCGTCGTGCGCCATCTTTACGCCGCGGCGGTTTCCCTCGCCGTCGCGGTATATGATGGTCTGGCCGCACTGCGCGAGGAAATAGATGTGCGTGTCAAGGTCTGCGGCGATCCTTGACAGGACGGCCCCGATGTCGTTTCTGACGCTCGCGCCGCCCGGGCCGAGTTCTGTTATGACCAGCGCCGTTCCGCATCCCGGTTCCTTTGCGAAGCGGTACTCGTAGCCCGGCCTGTTGGCCGTGCCGTTCGCTCCCGGCGCCTCCTTGCGCGCGCGCCCCCAGCATACCGGCCCGAACCCCCGGCTTACGCTCGTGGGGTCGCTCAGCCTCCTATGGCACGAACGGCACCTCATGGCGGCGCCCCCCACGGCAATTCCCGGACCGGCGCCCCGTCCCAGAAGGGCAGGACGCTGCCCTTCATGTACAGCGGGATGCCCAGCTCGCGGCAGGCGCCGACGACGTCGGCGACCCAGCCCTTCTTCGGCCTGACCGCGCCCCTCCTGGCGCCGGCCTCGGCGCCCACGACCACCCATCCGATCCCGGCGCCGGTTTCGTGGATCGCCGCCCCGACGTCCGCCCTGAGCGGGTCCGCGCTCAGGAACGCGCGCGACCCGTGCCCTGCGAGCGGCTCGATGCGGTCCGCCGGCGACGTGACCGCGCTCCCGTACCACACGTCCGGCCCCTCGAGCAGCTTGCCGCTTTCGCGCAGCTCCGCGTAACGCCCGGGGTTCCTCGTCAGGAAAACGTACCTGTGCTGCGGGTGCCTCGCGCATGCCCCGAAAACGGCCTCTATCCAGCCGTCCGGGACCCAGGCGCCGAACATGTCGGCCGCCGGGCACACGAAGACCGTCTCCGGCGCCGCGCCGGGCGCAGGCTTGTCGAGCCTGTATGCGTGCAGCGTCGGCTCGAAGCCGAACGGGAACGCGGCCGCCCGCTGCACCCCGTGCTTTGTGCTGATCGTAAGCCTCTCGCGCAGCACGGCGGGGGCCGGGCCGGGGTTGCGCGTCGTCTTCGTGCCGTCGCCCGGGTCGTGCCCGCCGAACCGCTTGGCGACCCTCCTTGCCTCGCAGTAGGGGCATTTGCCCTTGCACCCCGTTATGGGGCTCCACGCGATCTGTGTAGATTCTATCCTGTTCGCTGGCATTTCAATCACTCCCCTGAGTTTTCGCGTCCCGCATCATGCGCGCCCAGAAGCCCCAGAGTGCGCTGTGGGCGGTTTTTGTTGCGGGTGTGTAATTTTGTTGGTTTGCGTTATAAGTCCCGTAAGGGCGCGTTTTGGGGGCTTCTGGGGCGCGTTCCGCGCCCGCTCCGGGCGCAGGCCGCCCGCCGGCCCTACGGGCTACCCGTACTCGCCGCCTTTCCTGGCCATTTCGAGCGTCTTCTCAAGGCGCTTGATTTCGTCGGCGTCCGGCTTCCCGAACTTGTCGCTGCCGGGCGCGTTTCCGTCGCCAGAGGCTTTTGTTTTCCCGTGCTTCCCGGCCTTGGAGGATTCCCAGAGCGCGTCGTCGCCTGAGACATCCGCCATGTCCGCGACGCCGGCGGCTTTCCACTTCCTCAGTATCCCGTCGACGTACGACCACGTGCGCCTGTTTTCGGCTGCCGCCCGTTCTATCGCTTCGGAGACCACATCCGGGCTCATGTGTGCGAGATAGCCAAGTATGCCCGCCGATACCTTTTCCGGCGGGTCCGCTGATATGGTTTTTGCGTAACGGGACATGATTTTTTCAAAATCCTCGTTTTTTCCCTCGTGCGCGCCCACGCGCGCATCAGCAGCAGCAGCCGTATTATCTTCTACGGTAACGGATACTGGTACGGTATCGGATACGGTATCGGATACGGTGGGTTGTTTTGGTTGTTTTTCTGCAGGTGTGGTTGTTTTGGTTGTTTTGGTTGTTTTGGTTGTTTCTGCTTGTTTCTTTGACGTTTCGCTTGTTTCGCTTGTTTTGGTTGTTTTGGTTGTTTTGGTTGTTTCTGCTTGTTTTCTGGCGTTCTGGTTCATTGCCGGGGCGCCGCCCATTTTCCCGGCGCTCGACTTCCTTGCGGATATGCGGTCGCTTTTGCCCTTTACTGCCGTATAGGCCATATTGGCCAGAGGGGTCATTTCGGGAACGTCGCCGGGCGCCGAGAACAGCGCAAGCAGCACCTGCTTGGCGTCGTCAGGTGGCAGCAGAGCCATGATGTCTTTGTCTTCTGGCAGTATTATCACTTTGACCCTCCCCGATTGCCTTATGTGATGCCTCCGTGGCTTGGCCGCACAGCAGCCGTTTCGGATGCTGTGCGGCGCGGCAGGCGCTACCCCCAAAGCTGGGTCTGCCCGCCCCCGTTTCCTTCCGGCCCGCCGCCGGGCTCGTCCGGGGCGAGGATGCCGCCCATGATCGCGCCCCAGACCGACGCGGTCATGTTCGCGGACGAAGTCATGCCGTACTCCTCCATCGCGTTCACTAGGTGCTCCTTCCACGCGTCCCCGTACCTGGATTTCGCGGCGGCCATCATCTGCTGCCGCTGCTCCTGCGTGATCTCCGGGTCGTCGTCCTCCCCGACCTGCCCGTCGCGGATCGTCGCCATGCCGTCCGGGTAGGCCCCGTCCGGGGCGGGCATCTCCTCCTCCGAGTACAGGCCAGCGTACTCCTTCGGGAACGCCTCGCGGACGCACTGGCTGATCGCGACCTTGTTTATCATCGTCGCGGGCTTCGTCTTCCAGTTGGCCATGCCCCGGTTGTACTCCGACAGCGCCACTTCCTTGTACGCGTGGCGCTCGGCGCCGCCGCGGCCGAACGCCACCTTGCACCAGCCGCCCACGAGCTCCTCGCCGGGGTACAGGCAGGTCCCCTCCTTCTGCACGATCTCGTCGCCGCGCCTGACCGTGATCCCGTCGCTCTTGTTGATGTAGCTCGGGTGCTCGAACGCGCGGCGCAGGTAAGCGTTCTTGCCGACCAGTATCTGCGCCGGGTCCGCGTCGGACCACTTGATCAGGTAGGCCTCGCCCTGCACAAGCGGGTTGAGCCCCTGCTGCCTGCACGTGTTCATGAACAGTATTATTTCCTGGTCGCTGACCAGGTCCGCCTTGCCCCTGACGAGGTACTTCTTGACGAAGCCGACATCGAGCTCGACCCGCGCTCCGAGCGCTTCGTAGCTGACCGCCAGGGCGTTCCTCTCGGCAAGGCTCATTTCGATTCTCGCGTTGTTTCCCATTTCCTTTCGCTCACTTCCTGATAGATATCTTGCTTATCTCGGCATACTCCACGCCGGGTATCCGCGCCGCGCCCTTGCTCGCCCTTATCAGGCGCAATACCGCCTTCTCGTCGACGGGGCGCAGCACGAACCCGTTCAGCTCCACCGGGACGGCGGCGGCGTCGATAGAGGTCACCTCCCAGTCCTTGGCGGCGCTCACCCCGTCCGCCTTCGGGGGCGCGACCGGTATGTAGACGCAGCCGCTTATGCTGTCCGCCGCCAGGGCTTCCGTGAGCGCGGAGTCCGCCGCGGCGACGTCGCCGGAGGCTTCGAGCGCGGCGGCGGCGGCGAGCTTCCGCTCGGCCTCCTCCCGCGCTATGCGCCGGGCCTCCGCCTCGGCCGCGAGCCGCTCCCGCTCCTTTTTCTGCGAGTACGCCCCCATCGCCTTTTTGATCGCTGCCTCGGAGCGCGAAAGGGGCAGCAGCATGGCCTTTTCGCGTTCGCACACCTCTTTGTGCGCCCTGTATGCGGCGTCTTTCATCGGCTTGAAGAACTCCGCGACGTCGGACGCGGCCTGCTTGACCTTGCGCCCGAACTCGGCGGCGGCCGCGTAGTCGCCGTCGCTTCCGATCGCGCAGGCCAGCGCCTCGAATTCGATCGTCGAGACGTTCCTCGACAGCGAAAGCTCGGCGTCTCGTGTTTTGGGCTGGTCGGGCAGCACGGCCACGACCGACTCCCTTTCCGGCGTTGTTGCGTTGGTGCTCATTTTTTACCTCCCGTATTTCGATTTGTAGTTGTGTACGCTCAGCAAGCCGCAGAAGACCCCGAAGGCCTCGGTGTCCGGGGCCGCGTACTCTTCCATCGCCCACCTGCCGTCTTTTTTCAGGTGGACGATCGCCTTGCGGCCGCACTCGAAGCCGTGGCTCGCGAGCGCCCTGCAGTAGGCCTCGGTCTGCACCCGGCAGAGCATCTCGATCAGCTGGCTCGACGTCTTGAAGTCCACGCAGTAGGCGACGCCGCCGATGGCGCACGCCATGTCGACGGTGCCGGCGTAGCGGAGCGCCCTGTGGTACACCCTGCTCTCCGAGCCGTAGACCTCGGGCCGCGCCTCGGACTCCCACGACTTGTACGCCGAGTAGTAGCCGGCGTATTCCGGCGGTATGTCGTCTATGCCGAACGCCAGCCGGTTTTCGATGGCGTTGTGCACGGCCGTGCCGCGCCGCGCCGCCCTGTCGAGCGTCCCGGCGTCGACGCCGAGGCCGCCGTACCAGGACTCGCTGAGCGGCTTCATGACGGTCGTGACGCTGGGGACCGCGACGCCATTCAGCAGGTAGGCGTGCGCCCTCTCCTCGAACTGCAGCTCGGTGAACCTCGGGACCTCGGTCATAAGCCCCCCCGTTCCGCGCATTTCAGGGCGCAGCCGAAGTGCTCCAGCAGGTCGGCTGCGCATATGCATTCGACGCAGTCCATGCACAGGGCGCTGCCGTCCTGCTTCTCGTAATACTCTTCCCCGGCGCGGATCGGCCCGCCGCACTTGTCGCACCAGAGGGCTGCCGGGGGCTCCGGCGCGTTCGGGCAGCGGGCGTCGCACGGCGACCTAAGGCATGTGTAGCACATTTCGTTACCTCCATGGGTTTGATTTTGGTTTCCGGGCGGGTCAGGCCGTCGGCGCCCACCGCCTCGTGTCCGCCACGCCGCCGTCAGCTAGCAGCTTGTGGCAAGTGAGCCTGAGCTCGCCGACCGTCCTGCTCAGGTCATCGATGTACTTGAGCAGCCAGGCGAAGGACGGGTAGTTCTCGGCGGTCAGCCTTCCGTCGGCGGACACGTCCAGCAGCTTCGCCTTCGCCTCCTCGACCACGTGCGCCGACAGGGCCTTCATCACCCTGAGCGCGACCGGCTCGATAGCGCCGGGGCAGGTCGGGATCGGCATCCCGCGCCCGATCGGGCAGTCGTTGGCGCAGTAGTGGTTCATGAGCTCGGGCGCGTTGTAGAGCCCCGCGATCAGCACGACGGCGTCCGGCGGCACCAGCTTCGTGACCCCGAGCTCGTAGTTGGCGAGCGTCGACGCGGAAACGCCGAGCAGCTCGGCGGCCCTCTCGCGGCTTGCCAGGCACCCGTTCCTCGCCGACGCGTCGCGCCGGGCCTTGTAGTAGATCGTCTCTTCCGCCATTTCTCCTCCGTGTCCGCCTTGCCGGGACCACAGCGCCGCTCCATGCCGCGCGCCGAAAGATACAGCGCGATGGGGCGCCGGGGGCCGCCCGCGCCAGCGGCGCTCCGTTCACCGTCGGCCGGCAATGGGTTAAACTGGTACTGCAGCCGCTGCCGCCCTGTTCCCGCCGCGTAAGTTCTCGCCGCCCTGCTTGCCGCCGCGTAAGTTGCCGTCAAAAAAAATCAGGTTGACCTGATCGAGCGTGAGCGACATCGCGTTCGACAGGGCTATGACCTCCTCGATCGTGAACGCCACCGCGCCCTTGCGCTTGAAGTTGAACGAGACGCGGGACTTCTCTATGCGGTCGGCCATGTCGTCGGACGACATGCCGAGGCGCTTCATCATGATCTCGAGCTCCATCGTGTTGACGAACGCCCTCGCCCTCGGCCGAGGCTTCCTCCCGGTTCCTGCCATTGAAATCACCTCCTTCCGCGCGGGAGTGGGGATATGGTCCCCCAAAACATTATAACTTACAGGCCAGTAAATTGTCAAGAGGAAAATTATAATATGCGCAACTATGCCGCCCAGCCGCCGAGGATGCTGTATAATGTGCGCAACCGGAGGTGCGCTTATGGACAACATGCGACTCGCGTCGATCCTGCGCGACTTGCTGGAGTCGCGCGGGATCCAGCAGAAATGGCTCGCCGGCGAGGCCGGCACTACGGAGGCGACGATATCCCGCTACGTTTACGGCGTCCACCAGCCGTCGCTCTACATCATGATCAAGATCGCGGAGGCGCTGAACGTGCCCATGGACTACCTTTGCGGCCTGACCGGGAGCGCGACGGCGAAGGAGACGCTGACCGAGGGCGCGGAGCTGCTGCTGAACTGCTTCGCCCGCGCGGACTCCCGGGACAGGAGGGCGGTCTGGGTCATCCTGGAGCGGTACCTGACGGAGTCGGAGCAAGCCAGGGGCGCCACACCGATCGCCGGAGAGGGGGAGCCGCTGCCGGGTTTCGGTCATACTGGAACGAGGGGGGCATAACGCACCTTGTCTTCAGGGACAACCAGGAATAGCGGGCGCTATGGGGAATGACGGCGGCGCGGCGCCGAAGCCGGACAAGAGGCGCAGGTACCACAAAGGGTCGGTCACCGTGGGGAAAAAGCCCGACGGGACGCCGGACCGCAGGTACGTGTACGGGAAGACGAAGAAAGAAAGGGACGCGAAGGTCGCCGAGCTCAGGCGCCAGCGCGGGCGCGGGCTGCAGCTGGGCGGAACGACCGTTCGCGAGTGGTCCGAGACGTGGATGGCGGCGTACAAGGCGAACGCCACGGAGAACCAGAAAGCGCACTACGCCGCGAAGCTCAAGCACGACATCCTGCCGGCGGTCGGCAACATGAGGGTGGCGGACGTCCGCGCCTCGCACCTGCAGGAACTGCTGAACGCGTACGCCGGCGGCAAAAAGGGGACCGTCGAGAAAATAAGGAACGCGATACGCCAGCTGTTCTCCGACGCCGCGTACGAGGGCGTGATCGAGCGCAACCCCGCCGAGCGGCTGGAGCTTCCGGAGCTCGAGGAAGACGCGCGGCGGCCGCTGACGTGCATGGAGCGCGAGGTCGCGCTAAGCGTGGCGGGGGCGCACAGATCGGGCCCGTACGTGCTCGCGATGTACTACCTCGGCATACGGCGCGGCGAATGCATCGCCCTGACGCGCAGGGACGTCGACCTCGAGGCCAGGCGGGCGATAATCGACAAGTCCGTGGAGTTCAAGGGCAACGTCGGCGGCGAGTCGAGCACAAAGGCCGCGAAACTGAGGAAACGGAGAGCCAGGGACGACGAGGCGCTCGGGGCGCGCGTGGTCCCGATCCCGGGCGCGTTCGTGCCGGCGCTGTCCGCCGCCTGCGAGGGAAAAGGGCCGGACGACCTGCTGTTCCCCAAAGCGGACGGGAAGCTGGCGACGAAGCAGGCGTGCGCGTGGCGGTGGAAGTCGTTCGCCAGGCAGTGCCACATAGCGTCGGGGGCGCGGCTGTACAGGAACGCCGTAGTCCAAGGGACGTCGAGTTTCGGGCAAGACGTGACGCCGCACTACCTCCGGCACACCTACGCGACCGACCTGTACGCGGCGGGGGTGGACGAAAAGGCGCGCCAGGAGTTCCTCGGGCACGCCTTGAGGGACGTCACGGACGCGTACACCAAAATGACCGGCGCGGCCTTCGACAGGGCCGCCGGGCTGATCGACCTGTACCACGAAAACCGCCTGTGGTGCTGCTGCGACCAAGTGAAGCGGCTAAGGAAAAAGATAGGGGAAACGAAATAGGAAGGGGTAAAAAAGGGGTAAAATAAAAACGGCGGCAAGCGTTTGGGCTTGCCGCCGCAATGGTTTTCGGGCTATCGGGCATCCAGCTTGGAAGGCTGGAATTCTGCCATTGAACTACGCCCGCCTGTGATGGAACGCCACGCTTTCCGGGGGTATACTGCGGGTTATCCTGAGGAAACCGCCGCTTGTAATGCGCTGCAATCGCTAGGCTTTCATCGCTGGCAGACGTATTATACCACGCCGCCGGGCGCAAGTCAAGACATTTGCAAAAGCGTTCGCCCGCGCGCGGCAAAACGAGGTCGCCAGAAAAACAGGGGGTAAAAAAGGGGTATTTTTTTCTGCCAAAAGAGCCAGCGCCGCCAAGCGGTTGCGGCAGAAGGGCGCCGCCTCCCGGCGGCGCCCTTTTTGCCGGGTCCGCGCTACCCGAGGGCCCGATAACCGGTTTTTCCGGACGAGCCGAAGCCCCTCCGGTTCTTCATGTCGGCCTTGAGCTCGTCGGGGGCCGGCAGGACGAGCGGCGCCCCGTCGACGATTTTCTTCGAGGCCAGCCAGTAGGCGAAGTCCGCCACGGGGATGATGATCCTCCTGCCTATGCGCTTGTGGCCGATCTTCTGGGCGCCGCCGTTAGCCCTGCTGAAGTGCTGGCTCGCGTACCGCCGCGCGATGCCCCAGTACGCCGCGTACTCGTCAAGCGTCAGCTCCGCTACGCCGGGGAAGCGCTCCCGGAGCATGTCGAGCTCCTCCTGCACCGCCGGGTGGATCTTCACTCAGAGCCCCCCTTCCCGCTCGAGGGGAAAACCGCCTCGGGCGGCTCGCTGCCATCTTCCCTGTACGTGGCGTAAAGCTGCGCCGCGTACGACTCCTCGCACGGGGACAGAACCACGTCCCCGCAGCCCCACATCGACGCTATGGCGAGGAAGAAGAGCCCCCGGTAGTCCCTGTAGAGTTCGAGCGTTACGCAGTTGGCCTCGCCGGTGTGGCACAGGGCGTCGGCCTTGGCCGTGTCGTAGATGACGCCGCCAACCATCATCGTCGTCCTGGGCAGGACCCCGGCGACGCGGCCGCGCGCGTCCAGCCTCTCCCCCGTGTCCGTGTCGGCTGCCGCGACCTCCATGCCCAGCAGGCCCAGCGCCCGTATGAGCTCCGCCGCCAGCAGCGTGTCGCCGGCCAGCTTCTTGCTCAGGGAGTCCGGGGCCGCGCCCATCGACTCCGCGAGCCACTTCTGTGTCTTCCCGCGCTTTTTCAGCGCAGCCTTGATTATGTCGTTCGCTTTCATGTCTCCTCCCGCTTTCCAGCTAATCCGTTTCCGCCCGCTCGCGCCGCTTCACTATGCGCAGCGGGTACCCGCAGTCTTCCCTGTACGCTCGGGCGTTCTCCTGCATCTCGGCGTGGCCGTATTCCGTCGTTTCGTATTCCCACCCAGAGCCGTAGTCCACGTAGAACACCCAGCAGTCCCGTGTTTTCCTCCTGTACATTAAGTCCTCCCGTTGCCGGTTTCTTCCGGCGCGCTTCCTGTGCGTCTTCCTGTGCGTCTTCCTGTGCGTCTTCCTGTGCGCCTTCCTGTGCGTCTTCTTGTGCGTCTTCTTGTGCGTCTTCTTGTGCGTCTTCTTGTGTGCCTTCTTGTGCGCGGGCGCAAGCGCGCCGCCTAAAGCGCGGAGACATATGAGTACCCGCCGTCGCACTCGGCCACGACGAGGTGGTCGTCGAGCTTTATTCCGACCAGCTCGCCGGCCTCCTTGATGAGCCTTGTGACAGCCCGGTCAAGCTCGCTGACGTCCAGCATCCCGCTCGGGTGGTTGTGGCCGATGACTATCGACGCCGCCCTGTCCTCTATGGCCGGGGCGAACACCTCGCGCGGGTGCACCAGCGACGCCGTGAGCGTGCCTATCGTTATCGTCCGGCATTTTATGAGCCGCCGCGCGCCGTCCAGCGTCAGCATGACGAAATGCTCCTGCTTCTTGTCCTTGATGTGCCGCATCTGCTCCGCCGCCCTCTCCGGCGTGTCGATCAGGGGGGCGGGGCGCTTCTCGTACCTGCGGCGGCAGAACTCCATCGAGGCCATGAGCGCCGCCGCCTTCGCGTCGCCGACGCCCTTCACGGCCTTCGCGTCGCCAAACGTCATGCGCTCGTGGCCGACGCTCTGGATCGCGGCGTTGAGGCGCCTCGCGATCTGCCTGTAGCCGTTGCCGGCGCCGCCGCTGCCGACAATCGCCTGCAGCAGCTCGTCGTCCGTCAGGGACGCGGCGCCCCTTCTTTTCAGCTTCGCCCGCGCGGTCTCTGCCACGCCCGCGCTCATGTCCGCCCCCCCCGCTTTTTCGCCAGCCAGTCGTTGCGGGCTGCCCGGCAGGCCATGAGCGACATCTTGACGCAGCTGAACAATTCGCCGTCCGTGTGCCTGTAGTCGTATTGGCAGTAGCTTTGGCGGCGGACCGTGTAAAACTCGTACTTCTCGTCCCCGGGAGCGCTTGTGGCAGAGATCCCCCCGCTTGTCATGTTGCCAGTCATCGTATGTGTCCCCTTTCTAAAAGCTTAAGTCAAAGTCTTCGCTGTATTCCAGGCATTCCGGGAAATCGTCATATACGTCCTCGCACAATAGGCTGCCTTCGCTGTCGACGACAACGCCAGATACGTCGTCCCCGTACTCTTCGTGCTCGAGCAGGAACGCCTGTTTGCCGCAGTGCAAGGCGGCGGCGATTACGTACCAGGTGCCGGTATGGCCATTGACCGCGATCCGGTCTGTGTTTATGCCGATCGGCTCGCCAGGCACGTGATGCACGTAGTTTTTGCCCATGGTTGCTGTCCCCCTTCCGTTTAGGTATGGCCCCGTTCGCCGGCCTTACGGCCGCCCGCCGGGCCCCGCGCGGAGGTGGGGCCATGCCCGGCTGCCGGGCCTCCCCGGCGTGATTGATGTTTCCAAGTTGCTTCAAACATACCCACCAACATAGCAGGGGTTGGCATCAGGGTCGTAAACGAGTTCGTAGATTTTGACGATCTTGCCTTGCTCCACGCCTTTCCCCCAGTCAATGCGGCTGTCATACTCAGTCTTTCCGCTGTATCTGTTGTAGCCATCCGAACACCCTGCAGGAGTCTTATATCGGGGAGCGTCAGCCATTATCTCGTAAAGCGCGAACCCGTGTCCGGATTCCCCGTCTGCTCCCTTTCGCCATTGGAAACTAATCTCGCGACCGGTAAACAGCTTAATTGTGCTTGAAATTGCGGCAATTTCGTTGTAGTACAGGCCTTCTAGCTCGCGCCGTTCGTTTCTGTCGTCTATTTCATTCAGCTTGGAATACGGCGATACCTGTTTTGTCAAGAGCTCTCCACCGAGGTTCACCATCTGCTGCAACGCCATGTCAAACAATTCCATTATCGCGCACCCCCTGTTTCACGTACGCCGCGAAGGCCATCCTGCTCTCCCCGATGTACTTGCCCAAGATGCCGTATGCGCCATTATCGTAGTCCGTGGGCTCGGTGTAGCCCTGCTTCCTGGCGTTTGCCTCGCTCTTGAAGACTTTTTCGATCACAACTTTCAAAAACCTCGGCGTCTCGACCAAGTCCCCCTTCTTTATGCCGAATTCTTCCGGCGCCGCATCGTCGGCGTCCGCGACTACGTTCCTGGCTTCGTACCTGCCGCCTGCGGCCAGCTTGGCGTACTCGCCGCCATCGCCCTCGTGGTGCATGACCCACTTGACGTCGCCGTTCGGCAATCCGACCAGCAGGTACTTCGCCGTCCTCTTAACAACCAGGATGGCGCCGTCTGCGGCGCCGCCGGTTCCGTATTTTTTGTTTGTTTCAAACCTTTTCATTTTGGGTTCCTCCGTAGCCAGTCTCGTCAGCGCCGGGAGGCTATCCCCGGCGGACGCCCGGTAGGGCGTTTCGACTCACGCGCGATTCACCATCACGTACGAATATTTATGGTATCCTTGGAGCCTCGTCATTCCTAAAAGAACATCGCGTACGCCATCAAAGTGGATGCTGCTGGTTTCCTTGCCGAAAATGTCGTCAGCTATATCCTCGTCCATCGTGAGGTCAATGCAGGTCTCGGCGGTTTCAATCTCCTTGCCATACCCGCCTTCCAGCTTCGTCATCCTGTAGTAAATTGTAATCCTTTTCATATCTCGCGCCCTCCATTAATTACATTTATGTAAGTATTATTAACATCATCATTCTAACTTACCGTTGCGTAATTGTCAAGCATGTTTTCCTAGATTGCGAAAATTTTTCCGGTATTGCCGCGTGTGGGACGCGTTCCGGGCAAACAAAAGCAGCCCCCACGCCTACGTGTCCAATGCAGGCATGGGGGCTGATGCTGTCGGATTAAAATACCCTATACTCCCGGACGGCCAAAACGACGAGCTGGGCGCGCGAAACGCCCAGGGCGGCCGCTTTGTCCCCCACCATCTCCTTCTCGCCGGCCGTCAGCGCTAGGTACAGCCCGTGGCTGCGCACTTCCGACGGGTCTTTCCGCTTTTTGGCGCCGCCCTTCTTTCCGGCGGCGGCAGCCGACTCGCTGTCAAACGGCATATCCGCCGCCCCTGTGCTTCCTGATCCGCAGCGCGTTTTCCGTAGGGCTTTCGGAGCGGTACATGGCTTTTTCGTACGGGAGGTGCGCCGCCGCCGCTTTGGCGCTTATATCCATTTTTTCCGCGATTCCCGCGACGCCCATGCCGGCCCCCCGCATCGCGTTTACCGCCCGCGTGGTGTCGCTGTCCGGCATTACCCCGTTCGACAGGAGGATCTTCCGCACTTTCTGCGGCGATATGCCGCAATGCGCCGCCGCCGCCCTCAGCGACGAGGTTGCGCCGTAGGCCGTCATAACGCGATTGACAAGGTTGTCCATTTTCGAGCACTCCTAAATCGTTCTGTTGATAGGCGCCGTCGCCGGCGGCACGTTTTCCTTGGCCGAGCCCCTTACATCCTTATTCCCGACCCGGCGAAGCCGTAGTAGCCCCTGATCAGCCTATACGCGACGCGTTCCTTTTCGGTCAGTTCGCGGACCGCGCGCCAGCCGCCTGGCTCCGCGAAGCTCTCAAAAACCAGCTTGCCGCCGTCGGAGGTCACAAGGCCGCCCGGCTCCTCGCCGTCGGCAATGCTGTACAGGGGGTTCGTGCAGCGGCCGAAGTCGAACACGTTCCTGTCGGTAAACGCCAGGCTGTCGCCGTCTTTAAAAACAACCGTAATGGTGTACATAGCCTGTTTCCCGCCCTCGTCGGCATACGTAGATTTGCTAACGTCAACCCTCGACACCGTTTCCATTAGCTCTGCACGTTTTTTCTCTTTCGAAATGCGCTCTTTTTCGAGCTTTTCCGCCTTTTCAAGCTTGGCCGCCTCGCGCCTTTCCTCTTCAGCGCGGCATTCCGACAGCACAGCATTTTCCTCCATCTCCGTTATGATCCTGACGCTGCTTTCCCCGCTGCATATGGTATACTTTGTGGCGCGCGATCTGTCGCCAAATATCGCTTGCGCGGTCGGGGAATCGCTAAAGCTGACTTTATACGCCGGGTCTATCGCGCTTGTGCAAAACACGTATCCCTTGCACCAATCGGCGTATCCCTGCTGGTCGTCGTCCGGCAGGATGCAAATAGTCGCGATTTCGTTGTCGCTAAGATAGTATCCGCTGCGCAACAATACCCTGTGCTTAACGAGCGGGCCTTCCCATTCGACGCGCTCCGCGTGTTTCTTTTCCGCGATTTCAGCTTTTTGCGTCTCTATCGCGCCCTTGGCCGCATCCCCTTCGGTCGCGTTAAGAACGATGTTGTTGCAAATATACGCCGCGTCGGGCTTTACTTCCATCGCTTTGCTAAGGTTCAGCCCATGCAGCGGTTCGACCTCGCAGCCAACCCGTTTTCCGTCGACGCACAAAAATCCGTCAATGGCTTCGATTCTGTTTCCGGCTTTGCTCGTCATAATAAACACGTTTTCCATTTCGGTGCTCCTTCCGTCTCGGTTTAGCGTGGCTTGTCGCGCTCAAGGCGGGCGGCGAACGCGCCGCAGCGCCGGGCATGATAAGTCATGCTTATATCATATAGTATAAGCATGGGATTGTCAAACATTTTTGCGATTTGGGCAAAATAAAACAAGCCCCCCGGCGGCGCAACGAAACGTTGCAGCCAGGGGGCGAATGCCCTGCCTCGATCAACCGGCGGCCTATTTCCCGGCGGCCCTCATGTGGCGCATGGCGATGACCGCCGCCTTGAGCGTCTCGCGCCGGGTGTTGACGTCGGTCGCGCTGACGTGCGCGGGCGTCCCGCCGTCTATCGCGCCGCTGTCGAGCAGCGCCTGCA
>Ga0123353_10001277_pt1 | contig 30852 bp, 21 predicted proteins | sample TergutLab28metaG_3_FD_92763 | JGI IMG/M metagenome (GOLD analysis project Ga0123353, IMG submission 92763) | Labiotermes labralis P3 segment gut microbial communities from Petit-Saut dam, French Guiana - Lab288 P3 | ecosystem: Host-associated > Arthropoda: Insects > Digestive system > Gut ...
CAAATGGATGCGGAAGTTTTTTGTCTTTTTTGAAAACATGTTCAGAAACGTATCACACACATTTACATCGGACATAATGTATAGTAAATGTTGGATAATAAAAATCTGTTTTTAAGGATCGACGAATTAGTGTTTAATAGTGGATGCGCAGTGCAAACAAGGGGGCGGACATATATGTCCGCCCCCTGATTATTGCTATTATTCCGATTTGTTCTTGATGATCCGCGCCATAATAACACCATCAATCGCGCGGATTTTTGTTAGAGTATCCTCTCCGACATCTCCGTCAACATCAATAATGTTATAGGCAGCTTCTCCCTTATGCTTGTTTAACATATCAGAGACGTTAATTTTCTCAGCTGCCAGCAGAGTTGTAATCTGGCTGATCATATTGGGAACATTTTTATTCGCTATGACAAGGCGCGTCTGACTGCGGAAATCAAGATCACAATCAGGAAAGTTCACGGAATTTTTTATATTGCCGCGTTCAAGGTAATCTTTTGTTTGATTTACAGCCATTATAGCGCAGTTGTCTTCAGCCTCGGGGGTTGAAGCTCCAAGGTGAGGGAACGCTATAACTTTTTCCTGCTTCAAAAGATTTTCATCGGGGAAATCGGTTACGTAGATGCTTACCGTTCCGTCGTTGAGCGCTTCGACGAGATCGTTATTGTTTACAAGGCCGCCGCGGGAGAAGTTTAGAATTCTAACGCCTTTTTTCATAATAGCGAATCGCTCTTTGTTTATAATGCCCTTTGTCTTATCGCTGAGAGGTACATGCAAAGAGATATAGTCGCATTCCGCAAGCAGGCTTTCGATTCCGTTAGCGCGTTTTACGCTGCTTGACAATTTCCATGCCGCTTCAACGGATATGAAAGGATCGTAGCCTATAACTTTCATCCCAAGCGCAACGCAGTCATTAGCTACCATAACGCCAATCGCGCCCAAGCCTATAACGCCGATTGTTTTACCTTTTATTTCAGGGCCGACAAAGTCGCTCTTGCCTTTTTCTACAAGCTTGGGAACTTCGTCAGCTTTACCGATAAGACTTTTGGCCCACATAAGTCCGGGGATCAAACGTCTTGAAGAGACAAATAAACCGGCAAGCACAAGCTCCTTGACGCCGTTTGCGTTTGCGCCCGGGGTGTTAAAAACGACGATTCCTTTTTCGGTGCATTTGTCTACAGGGATATTATTTACTCCGGCTCCCGCGCGCGCTATGGATTGCACAGATTTTGGAATTTCCATTTCGTCCATTTTAAAACTTCTTACTATAATTGCATCGGGATTGACAATTTCGGAAGCGATCTCATAATTGTCACGCGGGAAAAGCTCTAATCCGAAGTTGCTGATTTTGTTAAGCGTTTGAATCTTGTACATTTTTAGTTAGATCTCCTTGTTTTATGGGTTATATCAAAAGCGGGCGGGGGTAAACCCCGCCCTTACAACGTATCATCTATTAGCTATTTTCACTCTCGAATTTTTTCATAAAGTCAACAAGCTTCTGTACACCCTCAACAGGCATTGCGTTGTAGATGCTTGCTCTCATGCCGCCAACGGAGCGGTGGCCTTTCAGGTTTATGAAACCTGCGGCTGTCGCTTGTTTTATAAAGGCGCTGTTGAGGTCCTCTGCCGGCAACACAAACGGAACGTTCATAAGTGAACGGAACTCTTTTTCAACAGTGCCTTTAAACAGTTTGGAGCTGTCAAGGAAATTGTAGAGTATCGCGGCTTTATCCTCGTTGATTTTCTGCATCGCCTTTACTCCGCCCTTGTTTTTGAGCCACTCAAAAACAAGTTTAGCGATATACAAAGAGTAACACGGCGGAGTGTTATACATAGATTCATTTTCTACGTGAACCTTGTATCCAAGCATTGTTGGAGTAATCGGAAGCTCGCGGCCTAAAAGGTCTTCGCGGATGATAACGATTGTTACTCCGGCGGGGCCGATATTTTTTTGCGCTCCAGCGTAGATAATGCCGAATTTGCTCACATCATACGCTTCTGAAAGAATACATGAAGACATATCTGCGACAAGCGGAATATCTCCGGTGTCGGGAAGTGAGTTGAAGCGGGTGCCGAAAATAGTGTTATTCGGCGTGATATGAACGTAAGCCGCCTGCGGGTCGAACATCTCTTTTTTAAGCGCAGGGATGTAGTTGAAATTTTTATCGTCGGATGTTGCGACGACATTTACCTTGCCGTATTTTTTCGCTTCGCCTATCGCTTTTTTAGACCACATGCCGGTGTTGACATAATCCGCTTTTCCGTTTTCTCCCATTAAGTTAAGCGGAACCATTGCAAACTGTGTAGACGCTCCGCCTTGAAGGAAGAGAACTTTGTAGTTTGCGGGAATATCCATAAGTTCACGCAGAAGTTTTTCTGCATCGGACGCAATCGCGATAAACGCGTTTGAGCGGTGGCTCATCTCCATCACAGATGTTCCTGTGTTCTGATAGTCAAGCATCTCGCCTGCCGCGATTTTTAACACCTCTTCCGGCATCATTGCCGGACCTGCGGAAAAATTAAATACTCTTGCCATGATAAAACCTCCTTAGTAAATTGGAAATTATTTTGAATTAAAAATGTATTATGTTAAATTACTGTTTTCATCCAAAGAAACAAGCGCCGATAAAATTCTAAGTTCACTGGTTAAGTCAACATTTCTGACCTTAACAAACGGCTCTGTTTTTATTACAACAGAGGTAAAATTTACAATCCCCTTTATTCCTCCCTGTACAAGCCGGTTTGCGCACTCCTGCGCGAATTGCTGAGGAACGGTGAGAATTGCAAGTTTCACATCAAGACGCTTCACTGTTTCCGTAATATCAAAAGACGGGTAAACGTCAATATCAACTTTTATAGTTTCTACAAGATTTATATTGGAGTCAAAACCTGCCACAACACGCATCTTATCATTAAAAAAAAGTTCGTTGCGCAAAATCGCAAGCCCCAGTTTTCCAAGTCCCACAACGCAAGCTTTGAACTCCGTATCAAACCCAAGCGCGCGTGAAATCTGCCCCTTAAGACGCTCAACGTCGTAGCCGTTTTTTGCGCTTGCCCCGTCTGTTTCCAAAAGGTAACTTACATCCTTGCGGATATTGTGCGCCCCCACTCCAAGCATCTCCCCAAGAGCGGCGGATGAGACAAATTCCACCCCCTGAGCCGATAAATCGCAAAGCAGGCGATAAATTGCGCTTAGCCTTGATACTGCGGGAAGTGGAATTTTTTTAATCACAAGATCTCCCATGTGAAAGATTTCACAATTAAATATAGCATCTGTGCATCATAAAAGCAACTGTTTTTTATCAATCCGCCAAAAAACTTTTTTTATACACCGGCACTGTGAAATATTTCACGGCGCGAAAATAAAAAAATGTTAAAAAAATTGCTGAAATATGTTCGCGAAGCTCGAAAAAATTTATATTTATTTATTGAAGTATAGTTGAAGGTTTTCAAAAGAGGGGTTTTTCCGTATTTATGAGTCCTGAAGAAGAAACAGAAGTAAAGAGAAGGCTGCTTATCTTGATGAAGGATGTGAATCTTGTAAATGAGTATATCCATCGTTTTGGTTTTACCATAAATCCCAAGCACATTAGAGAGATAAAAGAGGGAATACGCGGCGTTCCGGAGGAACCGGACGAGCCGGTTGAAGACGGAGAAGATCCGATATTTGAAACACTTGTAAACTGTCCGGTTTGCGGTCTCAATAAAATTGTAAGATATGAGCTTCGCGCAAAAAGCCAGCAGGAACAGCGCACGGTGTTTCTTGTTCCCATGTATTCCGGCGCGAAAGGTTACCAAACAGCCGATTATACACGTCACATGGTTACTGTTTGTCCGCAGTGTCTTTTTGCGTCTCCTGACAAAAAGGATTTTAACTACCCTTCCGTTACAGGAAAAGGGGAAGATAAGTCTCAGCTTACTTCCAATATTCTCTCAATGCTGCGGGAGAAAACAGATGAGCGCAAAATGCTTTTGAGTCCTTTGTCAAAGTTTGACAATTATTTCAAAAAGCCCCGAAAAGTATCCAATGTTATTGACAGCTACAGACTCGCGATAGCGCGCGCGCAGGCTGAGGCGTGGTCGGATCAGCCTTACTCTTACTTTAAACTCGGTTCTTATTCGTTAAAGATAGCTCACTTAAAAAAGAGTACAAAGGTTGATGATACCGAAAATCTAACAGACGCGCTTCAATATTTTGAGGAAGCGTTCCGCAAATCAAATTGCCCTGCTGAAGATTTGGAGATGCAGAGCCTCTATCTTATTATCGCGTTAAAGATCAGGCTTGGGGATCTCAACGCCGCCAACTCTTATCTCACGATGTATTCTAAACTTATAAATGAGCGCCATGAAGAGATGAAAACAAAGCCGTCGCTCAATACCGTCTGTATAGAAAAGTGGGCGGATAAATCAAGATACCTTTGGGAAGAGCGTGAGAATCCGGCACTGTTTGACATAAAAGCATTTTAACAAAAGCTCAATTCTACTATGAATAAAATCGTTATTGATAATGTTGAGCTGATGTTAGCTCATCCTGTTTCTACCCCTGTTGAATGGATTGGCCAAAGCGAGCCGATGCGCCAAATTTTGGCGTGCTGGATGGTTCTTGACAAAGCGGATTTCGCCCTTACTCCGCGCGTTATTGGTCATCCCGGCATAGGCAAAACAACGCTTGCCATAGCCGCCGCCCGCAGGCGCAATCAGGACGTTTACATAATGCAATGTACATCCGACACCCGTCCTGAAGATCTGCTTGTGACCCCGGTCCTCTCTCAAGAGGGAAAAATAGCGTATCACGCATCACCGCTTCTTACCGCGGCGATTAAGGGCGGCGTCGCTATTCTTGACGAAGGAAACAGAATGTCGGAAAAGTCATGGGCGTCACTCGCCGGACTTTTTGACAACAGGCGCATGGTAGAATCAATTGTGGCAGGGATAACTGTAACCGCGCACGAAAATTTTAGAGCGGCTGTAACAATGAATGAAGATTCATCAACTTTTGAAATCCCTGACTATATTATGTCACGTTTACAACCGGGAATAAAAATCCCATTTCCTTCAAGAGACGATGAACTCAAAATTTTATCTTACTCACTCCCGTTTTCAAGTTCTCAGATTCTTGACTTATGCGTCACATATCTGCAAAAAGCTCACGGTCTTGATCTGCCCTATTCGGTGCGTGATGGAATAAATATCATGCGTTACACGCTCAAACTCAAAGAGAGCGGTTCAGACGCTAATGTCGATATAGAGACACTTTTTAACTCCGCGCTATTGCAAATTTTAGGCGACGACGCTCTCGATCTTGACAAGCAAGCGTTAGCGCGTAAGAATACCGGTGTACATCTTTCATCAATGAGTCTTGGGGATCTTTTCTTTTCTGATGATGAGTCGCTTAATCCTGATATTGATGATATTGACGATGTGGATTGAGATCAAGAAGATTGTTCGCCTCAAATAGAGACAGGGCTATCCCTTTCGAGACAGCCCCATCATCAAACAAAACCAATATCGTTATCTGCCGGTAAACCCTCTTCTTGTCTCTTCCTGTATCTCACGGTTGTTCGGATCGAGCCTGCGGGCGCGTTCCATACGGTTGTTATACTCCTTTTCGTCTCTTTGAGCTTTGGCTACTCTTGCAAGCCCCATCTCGGCGAGAGCGTACTTGTTGTCGATACGCAAGGCGCGTTCGTAGAAGCTCTTCGCTTCCGCAAACCTCTGCTGAATAAGGAATATATTCGCACGTTCATAAAGAGCGGGAGCGTGGTTAGGATTTATATAACCTACATTCTTATACGTCTCCATAGCGTCTTCAAAATTGCGCATCGCGGTTTGAATTCTTCCGCGCAGCATGAGAGCCTCTACGTTTTCACGCTGTCTTGCGAGAACCTCGTTAACGATACCCATCGCCTCAGCGTTTCTGTTTCCGCCCACACCAAGAAGCGCGGTAGCGTACTTTACAAGAAAAGCGGGCTCTCTTCTTTGGTCGACCACCGCCTTCCATTCAACCACCGCATCCATAAACCGGCCCATCTCAAGGTACACTTCTGCCAGCGCAATGCGAACCTCTATATCAACCGGGGTACCGCGGGCGCCTCTCACAACCCTCTCCAAAAGCTGCATCGCATCGTTAGAGCGTCCGGTTTGAATGTACCCTTGAGCAAGCGGAGCCATGATTTTGGGGTCATTGGGCCTTAGCGCGTTTGCCATTTCAAGGAACATCATCGCCTCATTGGGCATCTTGCGGACGTTAAGCAGATACTCGCCGACACGAAGAATCGGGTCGGGGTTTCTTGACTCAATAGAGATAAACTTCTGAAACGCGTTCATCATCTCTTTGTCTTTTCTCTGCGATCCGTAAATCATACCCATCTCAAACCATGCGCGTGAAATCGTATCATTTATCGCGACAGCTCTCTCAAACATGGTTAATGCTCTGGCAGGATTTTTACCTCTGCGCGCATCGGCGTAAAAAGTACCGGCTCTTAGAAAGTTTCTGTGATCCCGCGGATAAGTAGACGTATTTGCCTCAAAAACTCTTATCGCGGCAGCGGTATCGCCGGCGGCCTCAAGAAGCTGTCCCCGTTTGAAAGCGAGATCCTGATCTCTGAAATTGGGAAGTTTCAACAATTCATCGAGCACTTCCGCCGCTTTGGCGTTATTTCTCTCAGCTTCATAAGCGGCCACAAGACGTCTGAGCGCATCTTCCCGGTTTGGTACCGGCGTACGGGCCGGAGCCGCGCGGGCAGCGGTTCTGAACCTCTCAAGCGACTCAATCGCGGCCTTGTTGTTCTTGATCTCTATGGCGCTCAAACCAACGCGGTAATGAAACTCCGGAGTATTATTTCCCTTAACCATAGATAAAAATCTAAACGCGTCCGCCCACTGCTTTCTGCCAAAAGCGTGATCACCCACAATTTGAGCTATTCTTGAAGAGTCAGGCTGCCTTTCAAGGAATCTGCGGTACATTGCCATAGCCTGATCGGGCTTTTTATCCTGCATGTAGATATCGCCAAGCGCCTTGAGCTCATCGACCGCTCTTGGATTGAGAGCTATCGCCTGCTCGTAAGTAACAGCCGCCTCCCTTAGTCTGCCGGCTCTTGCCTGACAGTCTGCGAGTTCGCCCAAAAATGTACCGTTGCGGGGATCAAGTTTAGACGCCTGTTCAAACATCGGGATCGCTCTGGCGCAATCATTTCTGCCCTTAAATATCCCGCCAAGCGCGGCGAACATTCCTACATCCGCCTCCTTAGCCTCTATAGCCGCCTGAATTGCCGTCACTCTTTCCGCTTCCTGACCGTGTCTTGTCATAACAAGAGCGACATAGTTTTTAAAGAACCCTTTTGCCTTGGGATCAATCCTTAAAACAGCGCGGTAAGCGGTCAGCGCGCCTGTTGTATCGTTACGCGCAAAGAGAGCGTCCGCAAGACGGCGCTGAGCGGCGGCGTCATTAGGCTGGAGCGCAACGTACTGTCTGAGAAAGTCTGTAGCCATATCGGCGCTATTGGTCCGGCGGCAAACATCCTCCAGCATCTTGAATACTTCGGCGTCTCTTGGAGTCAGTGTCGAAAGCTCTCTGAGAACGGTAAGCGCTCTTGGATTATCCTTTGCCTCATAGGCGGCTGTCCCGAGCATCTTCATAAGCTCAGGTCTTTTCGCCTCAGGACCCTGAACCATCGCTAAAAACCTCACCGCGTCGGCCCACTGTTTGGCGTCAAAGGCCGCACGGCCAACCATAAGCGCAACCGCGTGGTCTGTGGGATTGCGCTCAAGGTATCTTCTGTACATACGCATCGCCTGTTCGGCTTTTTTCTGCTGTGTGTAAAGATCACCGAGTATTTTAAGCTCTTGGATCGCTCTGTTGTTCATAGCCACATACTGCTCGTAGGTGAGAATCGCCGCGTCAATCTGACCGGCGGCCTGCTGGCTTTGAGCCAAAGCAAGCAACAACTCTACATTTCGCGGATCAGCTTTGACTGCGCGGTCAAACAGAGGAACCGCACGCGCCGGCTGATTCTGCTCACGGTAAATGTTGCCAAGCTGAATGATCATCGGGGTGTCGGCCTCGCCTGCCGCGATAGCTCCTTCAAGCGCCGCGATTCTCTCCGCCGGCGTACCGCCCTGCATCACAAGTTCCACAAATCGTTTGTGAAAACCTTTCGCGTTGCGGTCTGCGGCAAGAACCGCGCGATAAGCGGCCAAAGCGCCGGGACGATCTTTGCGGTCAAAAAGAAGATCACCCAAAGCTCTCTGCATCGCGGCGTCATTAGGGCGCAGACGGACGTAATTTCTCAAATGGGTAACCGCGTCGTCTCTCGCGCCGGTTCTGACCGCAAGCTCATAGAGCGTTTTTACGTGATCCGCGTTCTGCGGAGCCGCGGCGCTGAGCTGTCTATAGATATTGATCGCTCTTGGATTATCCTTAACTTCAAACGCGGCCTGGCCAAACATCTGCAAAAATGCGGGCGCTCTCGCCGCGTCACCCTCAACCATAGCGAGATATTTAACGGCGTCGGCCCAGTTTTTCTTTTGGAAAGCGTCCTCACCGACAAGTCTTGCGGCGTTGTTGTCTTTACCGCCCCTGTCAAGAAATCTCTTGTAAGCCGCTACAGCCTGAGGCATTCTTTTCTGATTGACATAAATATCACCCAGTGTTTTATGTTCCGCTACAGCCTGAGGGTTCAATGCCGTAACCTGCTCGAGTATTATAGCCGCCTCCGCGTGGTTGTTGCTTCTTACGTGACAGTCGGCAATTGAGGAGAGCACCGCAGTGCTTTTAGGATCCATTCTTGAGGCTTCCTGAAGCACAGGCAACGCCGCGCGGCAATTATTAGCGGCTCTGTGAAGATCGCCAAGCCTCGCGAACATCGCGGCGTCCGCCTCTTTTGCGGCTATAGCGCCGGTAAGCGCGCTGATCTGCTCTTCAGGGGTACCGCTTCGCAATACAAGCGCAACAAAATTTTTGTAGATGCCTTTTATTTGAGGATCAGCTCTCAAAGCGGCCCGGTAAGCGGCAAGCGCTCCGTTATTGTTTCCGGAAGCAAAAAGCAGATCTCCCAAAGCTCTCTGCATCGGAGCGTCACCGGGGACAAGAGCAACGTATCTTGTGAGCACGGCGGCCGCGCCCGCTTCGTTCTTGTTGATCCGCTCGATCTCATAAAGCTGTCTTAGAGGCAGAGGGTCTCTTGGAGACGCGGTAGCGAGTCTGTTATAAAGCTGCGCCGCTCTCTGATAATTTTTCGCTTCAAAACTCGATGTTGCGAAGTTTCTGATAAAAGTAGTATCATTCGCCGCTGTTCCTGTCACTAAAGCATAAAACTTATTAGCTTCTTCCCACTTTTTCTGCGAAAATTCGTAGTCTCCGACAAGTCTTGCCGTCGCTATATCTGTAGGAGTTTTTTCCAAATACTTTTTGTAAGCAACTACAGCCTGCGGCATTTTTCTCTGCTGTGCGTAAAGATCGCCAAGCGCCTTAAACTCCGCCACACTCGCTGGATTCATCGCTGTAGCCTGCTCGTAGGAGAGAATAGCGTCATCGATTCTGCCCGCTTTTTCCTGACAGAAAGCAAGGGCGCTGAGGCTTGCCAAGTTGCGGGCATTAACTCTGAGCACCGCCTGATGCGTCTCAATAGCCTTAGGCCAGTTTTGCTGTTTTTGATAGATATTGGCCGCCGCAACCAAAATCGGCTCATCAACTTCATTAGCGGCTATCGCCGCTACTAAAACCGGCATGAGTTCCGCGTCAGCTGTTTTATTCTTAATTAATATAGAAGCGAAGTTTCTGTAAAGCCCCGTTATTTTCGCGTCTGCCCGTACGGCCGCGCGGTAAGAGGCAAGCGCTCCCCTCTCATCCTTTGCGGCAAACTGGAGATTTCCAAGATCACGATGACCTGCCGCGTCGTTAGGCTGCAAGACAAGAAGCGCGCGCATATGAGTCATAGCCGCGTTATTGTCTTTCTGCGCCAGCGCGATCTCATACAAACTTCTCTGAACCTGAACATTTTGCGGCTGAAGCACCGCAAGCTGTTTAAAAAGGTCATAGGCAGTCTTAAGGTCGCCTGCCGCCTGCGCCGCCTGCGCGACACGTGTTCTTGACGGGATATCTTTTGGATCAAGAACAATGATGCGCTTGTCCGCGTCGGAAAGACCCTGCGCGTCGTTAAGATGCTGACTGCACTCGGCCAGGTCTTTCCAAAGCGCGAGATTGTTTTGATCCGCTCTCAGAAGTGTGAGCAGAACGCCTCTTGCGCCGCGGTAATTTTTCTCCATCATGTAAATACGGGCAAGCATAACCTGCGGCTCTTTAAGCGCGGGATCTCTGTGCATCGCGGACTCAGCGGCGTCGCGTGCCAAGTCGTAGCGCTTGAGGTGCCACGCCGAATTCATCATACCCAAAGCTGCCGGTACGGTCCCCTCTAAAGTAAAGCTGCGCTGGAAATTTCTAAGCGCGTCCGCATACTTTTTAGCTTCAAGATTATACTCTCCAAGAGCAAGGTGGATTTTAGGGTTGTTCGGATCAACCGCTATAAGTCTGTCATAAGTAGCTTTGGCTCTATCGGCCTGACCGGAGCGGGCGTAAAGATCGCCAAGGCGGGCGTAAGCTTCTACATTGTTTTTATCTCTCGCGATAGCTCTCTCTAAAAGTTCAGTCGCCTGACGGATGTTATTTTGACCCTCGTGCACCTGCGCCATAAGAAAGAGGATGTCCTTAACAATTTTTCCTTCGGGATCGGCGGCAAGAAGAGGAGCAAGCGTTGTCTCCGCGGGCCTCCATGCTTTTTTGGCTATGTGATCACGACCCACTTTTTCTCTTGCCGTAAGAGCGCTGGGGGAGGTTGAGTTACCAAACCGCGCGAGCGCCGCGGCGTAAGTATCAATAACTCTTTTCGCGTCCGCTTTTGTCTCTTCAAGACTCACGGCCCAAGCAAAGAGATCGTCGGCATTAAGCGCGTTTCTGTTAGCTTTCTCAAAATTTTCAGCCGCCGCTTTGAAATTTTTTGCGGCATAATGGAGCCGCGCAAGCTCTACAAGAGCCTCCGGTTTGGGTCTTGATTTATCGGTTGCGGCGCGGTTAAAATAGACGATAGCGGAGTCATTCTGATTAAGCTCTCTGTGAGCGATAGCGATCTGTAAAGCGATATCGCTGTTAGGCTCGCGCGAAATAGCTCTTTTCAAGAGCGGCAGCGCTTTAGCGAAATCTTTTTCTCTATAGTAAATCATACCCAATTCACGGTTGGCAACCACGTTATTCTGATCACCTTTCACAACCTCTTCAAGCGCCCGCTTGGCTTCGGCGCCTTTGCCCAGGGTGATAAGTGCGCGCGCGTACTCCCAGCTCGCTTCGCCGGTCATTTTGAGTTCCATAGCTTTTTTGGCCATGCCCTCGGCGTTAGCGGCCTGATTGAGCTTGTTATACACACTGGCCGCGCCAAGATGCGCTTCATAGCTGTTAGCGTCCATTCTTATGGCGACAAGATAGCAGGCAAGCGCTTTTTCCGGCGCGTTAGTTCTCTCATGAGCAATACCCATGTGAGCCCACAGTCTTCCGTCCCGGTTGGGAGCCGGGATGTTGTCATCCGCGTGCTTTATAGCGCCGGCAAAGTTATTCGCCCCAAACAAGCGGTAAAATGTGTCGTCTGAAAATCCGTTCGTTACAAAAACTCCAATAACAAACAGACAAGCCAAATACCGTGCAAACCCGTGCTTCATCGTACGCCTCCAAAACAATTTTGCCATTAATGTTAGATCCTTCAAATATCAATTATCTCATACGGACAAACTTGTGTAAAGTCTATCCTGCTTTTTATCTTTGATTAATCCAATAAACCAAAACCCGAAGTCTTCCCTCGCAGCAAAAACAGTTCCATCTTTGTGCTAATAGAGTTTTACGGGAAATATGAGAACCACAAGCCCTGAAACCTATGATACTTATAATTCTCTAAATAAATATATATTATAGTGATAATTCTTTAAAAGTTTTTTCGTGTTTTTTCCAAAATTAAGAATTTTTATATAGATTCGACAATTTTGTGATTACACTAAGGCAGGAACCATTTTTATATAATGGCCTATATTTTTTTGAAATTGACATCGCTGCTGATAATCATAATAAACTCGTTGGCGTTTTCAACCACGAGCGATACGCTGATAACTGATGAATCCAATATAACTATCCTGTCTCAATACGAAACAAACGCAACTCCGTCCCCAACTATCTACCTGCACCCCAAGCGCTCTGTCCCAACACTCGCGCTGCTTGCGGATGATTCCATCACCACTTCAACAGCATCTTTACTTTATGATGACTATAGTAATCTTAGCATATCGGGATATAAATCTTTCGGCGTTTCTGTAGGAAGTCTTGGGGAAGTTAACCTTGAGCAGGGGCTTGAGGTGATAATAGAGGGCGAGATCCGCCCCGGCACACACCTGAGCGCTTATCTGAGTGACGAAGGGTCGTCGCTTGACGGTTCTACGCGGGAGATAAGCGATTTTGATCAGGTGAATATCACTCTCACAAATGAGAATTTTACCGTTATCGCAGGAGACCAGTTCGCCGTATGGTCCATTGAAAATGGGATTTTGTCGGGGCAGAAAAAAATAATGGGAATCTCCGCGGAAGTTACGCCTAAAAGCAGCTCCGTGAACGCGTTCGGGTCGTTTTCCGGCGGAAATCATACCGTTCAAACGGTGAGGGGACGCGATGGGGTTCAGGGGCCTTATTACTTGATTGGTAAGGGGGAAGCGGGTTTTATTACACCAATTAATGGTACAGTTAAGGTACGGGTCAACGGAAATAACCTAAAAGAGGGGTTCGATAATGATTTTACCGTGGATTACGATATGGGGTCTATCACGTTTAATCCCAAAGTGTTGATTCGGCAGGAAGATTTCATTAGAATTGAGTACGAGTATAAATATTTTGATTACCGAAGGACTTTTGCCGGCGGCGGCGCCTCTCACTACACCCAAGACAGCGTTTTCTCTTTCAGCGCGGCGATTTGGAGTGAAAGCGATAACAAAAACAGTCCCATAGAGATGCAGCTTACAGAGTATGAAAAAGAGATTTTGCGCCGAAGCGGCAACAATCCCGGTTACGCGGCGCCAACCGCGCGGCCTGTTCATCCGCACGATGTAGCGAGAATGAGCGCTTATTTTCCTCTGTATAGAAAAGTGTACGACGCACAGGCGCGCGATACAATCCTTGTCTACTCACCTTACGATCCGCTGAGGCCAAATGACATAAGAGACCGCTACACCGCGTGGTTTACTCCTATACAAAAAGGAAGCATTGGGGCCGATTATGTTATCGACAGTTCAATCGTGCGCAATGATCACGTTTACAAATACGCCGGAGCCGGCGAAGGTGATTTTACCATGCTTGCACCTCTAAGCGCTCCGGCAAGAGAGAGCTTCGGGGAGTTTGAGGCGCGGATTAATCTGCCATATTTCAGCGCGTCTCTCAATGTTGCCGGGAATGAACATGATGAGAACCTGTTTTCGTCAATTGACGATGATGACAATCTTTCATCAGCGGCAGTATTTAAAATGTTCGGCGGAGAGAGGCGTATTGATAAACGCAGCGGCTGGATTGCTCTTGATTATCGATACAGATCCCGCAACTTTACAAATGAACTTTTTTCAGAACATGAGCGCAGAGAAGGCTGGGATAGCCGCAGGCTCTCAGACAACACGGAAAAACATGAGTTCCACGCTTGGGAATCCATGTTCGGCGGTACAGCGGTTAAGGGAATAGCCGCGCGGATGGGAGCCGGGCAGACGTATATTGATTCTTTGGTTGAAACTGAAAAAGTTACAGGTGACGCTGAACTGCGTTTTGCCCAAGATAAATTAGAACTAAATCTCGGAGCCGCGGCTTTCAGACATCACATGACAGATATCGACTACAGTTACCGCCGATACAACCGCTTTTTTGTCCGTCCGGCAAAAGCGTGGGAAGCGATGCTCGGCTATAGTGACGAATGGAGCGTTGACACAACAAAACAGGGCGCCGGTCACATATCAGGAGCCGCTCAGCTCTCCTATCTGCCCGCAAGCCTATTGCAAAACTTCACCGTCACACAATTTCGCAGCGGCGAAGCTCTAAGCGCTTCTTCCGATACCGGTCACGCTTTTACATGGAATCAATCAGCCGCTTTTGCCCCAGTTGACGGATGGAATCTCACAGGCGACAGCAGATGGCATAAAAGACACGTTTACGGCGAAAGCAGCTCTTCAACTTTTTTAATGGGTGTTGTAAGCGAGATTGAACCTACCTCCTGGGGATTTTCTTCACGGCAGGAATACCGTACCAATCAGGAACTCTCTTCACGCTTTGAACAGAAGATGTTTTACATAGGAAAAGGTCTTGGAACCCACGCTTACGATTCACTTACAAGAGAGTTTCGCCCGAGCATAAACGGAGATCACATAATTCAAGAGATAGAAATTTACGATAACACTTCTGACGCGACGGTGCGTAAAACAACACTCAACGGCGACTGGTACTTTCGGCCAAAAAGGGAGATTGACGGCATTTTCGGCGATCTCACATGGAGCGGTATCTTGTTCTCTGAAGAACACATAAACGCGCGCAATAAAAATACGGCAGGGCGTATCCCCGGACTTTTAACGCTTTACTATTTGAATAAAGACGACAGCGCTAAAATATCAGATATCCACTTCGCCGATCTCTCCTATCGTCAGGATATAGATCATCATATAAAGGGCAGCGCCTATAAATCAAGGCTTTATCTTTTACCCGGACTGCGATTCATAAGAGACAGTCGTGAAATGAGTTTTGAAACCGCACTGCGTGTTGAGAGAAGACAAAACAGACTCCTGCTGAGCACAGAACCGCGTTATCTTTTTGTTAACAAAGAAGCTGTAAGCACAGCACACGGCTCAATCTTCGGCAGCGGCGATTTCGATCTGCACGACATAAGCGCAGAACTTGTTCAGAGTATTGAATATCTGCTTGGCCTTGAGTTTTATGTGCGGGAGAGAGTTGGCATGTGGCGGCGCAAAGACCCAAACCCTTTCTCCTACACAGAGTCCGACAGCAGTATCTATCTGCAAATAAAACCGGGGATAATCTACCGTCCTCAAAATAAGGGCATGGCGGAACTCTCCTACACCTTTTCTTATGTACCTTACGATGGAGTGATCGATTACCGCGCGGCTGCCGGCCACTCATCCGGTATCAGCCACATCGTCTCTTTTTACAGCGATCTGTATCCGGCAAAGCATTTCAACTTCTCGGGAATGTACCGCGGGGAGCTGCGCCGGAGCGTCTCAGAGAGCGCTTACGGCCGGATGCAGCATGTGTTTTCGCTTCAAGTAAAAGCGTTTTTGTAAATTTTTAAATCTCTTCTTGCGCTTCCATGTAACCATAGTTTATTTTCTTTGAGCTTTTTGATACACAAGTTGGGCCAGTAACTCAGCGGTAGAGTATCGCCCTTTTAAGGCGGGAGTCGAAGGTTCGAATCCTTCCTGGCTCATTTTCAACTGTAAATCAGGTATTTCCCACGGATGTAATTCAGGTGGTTGATCCCGTTTAATTATCTTTGTTATTCACTGATTGCAGTTGCGTGCTGTGCAGTTTAAGTGCGTGCCGTTTACCATTATACTTGAAATAAAGACAAAAATCAACCCCCACTAAAACCAAATTAAACACATAAAGATAGAGCACCCAATCCATAGAGTAAAGGATTTTATGGATAACGCCGCATATGTATCCGAGCATTACAACAAGCATAAAGAGCGGACTTTTGCCCGATACGGTTTTGGCTCGCAAAGACTTGGCTATAGATATCGGCCAGCCCAATCCAAAACATACAAGCATCCCCACTTCAAAAATACTCATCTTTTATAACCCCATTGTTATTTTGAAGTCTACCACATCTGCACAGAATTTTGTATTATCTTTTCAACAAGATTTTTCGCCGCTTTACTTCTGCCGTACTGCTCATTTTCAGTTTGGAAATCATAAGTTCCTTCGCCGGAAACGCTGCCTTTAAATATGGATTGATTGCGCCGGTTGTCAAAAAACTCTACATCGGCTGATATCCGTACAATGTAAAGCTCAACGTTTACAAGATCACCGCCCCCGCCAAAAGTGTGCGGGGTATTAGTATATCTTGTTACGGTGCCGCTTATAGTGGCGTCGGCGTTTTGGTTTGCGGGGCGCAGTTGACTTTTTAGAATCTCTTTTGAGAGTTCCGCTGTTATTTCATCATCTATCCCCGGCTCCAATGATGTGTTGGCGAATACCGGAATCTCAACCGTTTTAATGTGTCCGGGGAGCGTAGATCCGCTGAAAGAATAAAATCCACAGCCTGCAAATAAAAAAACAATGAAAACAGACACAATATTTATTGAAGTACCAATTAAATGTTGCGCCGTACCACTCCACGACTGCACATAGAGCCGTGAGGTCGTTCCGCGGTACGGCGCACCGTGTTTATCAAGGCGCAAGCCAATATTTAATCGCGGGATGTATAATAACGATCGTGAAATCAATAATTTTAAAAAATTCATGGAAGATCCTCAAATGGTTCGTATGTTATATTATCATTGTTAATTTGTGAATCGGGGTCTGATTCAAAAAAATCACGCATCTTCTCTGTCATTATATCAATATCGGCAAATTCATTAATGGAAGATGATATAGCACGGACAAACTGTTTGCCGTAGCCTTTTGTTACGATTCTGTTGTCAAGTACGATAAGCGCGCCCCTGTCGGATGCACTGCGTATGAGACGCCCCGCGCCCTGACGAAATTTTATGATAGCTTCCGGGACCGAGTAAGCGAAAAAAGAGCTCCCGTAAAGTGTTTCCATCCTCTGACCCAACGCTACTGTAAGCGGGTGTGTAGGAACAGGGAAAGGCAGTCTTGGAATTATCACCACTTCACACGCCTCTCCCGGAACGTCAATCCCTTCCCAAAAAGAGTCGGTGCCAAGAAGCATCATCCCTTTTTGCGCTTTGAACTGATCAAGCATCGCAGTTCTGTTTCCGCTTAACCCTTGCGCAAGGAGTTTGGCTTTGTCAATATCTGTTCTTGATTTCAAATTATTGTAAACATTGTTAAGCATTGAATTTGATGTAAACAGTACGAGTATGTTTTTGTTTAATTTTGAATGAACATTCGCAACCGCTTCCGCAACAAAAGGCGCGAACGCCGGGTTATCAGGCTCGGGGCACTCTCTTATGGCGCCAAAGAGCATTTGATTTGCGCTGTAGGGACTTGGCAAAACCATTGAAGAGGTACGGTCGCCAAAAATGTTAAGACCCGCGCCGCGGTTAAAGTACTCTGTTGACCCCTGAGCCGCCAGTGTCGCGGATGTAAAAATCACCGCTCCGCCGCACCGCTCCCAAATTTGCGAAAGCAACACGCTTATGTCAAGCTGAACTCCGCACAGTTTTGTCCACTTTTTTTCGTGATTACCCTCTAACCAAAAGACGTGATCTTCCGTTTTTGCGTTTGTAAGGTATTGCAGATCGGCCCTGAGCTGAGAAGTGTACTCCGAACAGAATTGCGCGGCGCCGCGCAATTCCTCTGCGTTTTTTCCCTCCGGCATTGCGGACAGAGCCTGTTTGAAGCGGCTGAATGTATCTTTCATATCAGATAGAGTAAGATCAAATACAGCCGTCTCATGAAGCTCTTTCAATGAGTTCTCGTTGATTCCTATCTGGTAATCAGCTTTTGACTCGGGAACGGTATTAAGAGCCCATGAACTAAGCTCTGCCAAAAAATCACCGGAACGTTTTCGCAGATGTTTTAAATGCGCTTTTATCTCTTTCTCAAAGCTCGCGATATCCTCAAGTTCTTTGCATGAGGAGATATCGTGCAGCAGATTTTGAATTTGATCTATAAACGCGTTCATGCGGTTTGTATCAAGCTCTGTGCGCAAATGCTGATGTCCGCTTGATTCAAGGTGATGCGCTTCGTCAAATATAATAGAACTGACAGGGCCGAGAAACGAGGTGTTTGAACACACGTCCGAATAAAAAAGCGCGTGATTAATCACAACGATGTGCGACCCCTGCGCAAGTGAGCGCGCCCTGTGCAAAAAGCAGTTGGAAAAATGAGGACAGCGCCGCCCCAAACAATCCTGACCATCTGAAGAGATAAGATTCCAAACCTTGAAAAACCACTTTGGATTAAAAAAAGTCTGCTCCTCAATGTCGCCTGTTTCAGTAGTTTGCGACCATACGACAAGAGGCAGAACCGAGCTGCGTTCCCTAGGAGAGATATTTCCCGCCTCACCCCGCAAAAGCTTATAAAAACGGTGGCGGCACAGATAGTTATTTCTCCCCTTAAGCGTAGTAAAACGCAAATCTCCGCCGCTGAGCGCCGCTGCCGCTGGAATATCTTTACTAATAAGCTGATCCTGCAAATTACGGGTATGGGTAGAAATAATCACCCTGCAATTATTCTTAAGAGCATGTTTAGCCGCTGGAACCAAGTAGGCAAGAGATTTGCCGGTACCCGTACCGGCCTCCACCACAAAAAACTCACTTTTGTTAAGCGCTTCCATCACCCCCGCAGCCATTTTTGACTGTGACTCTCGGGGCACGAAATTATTTACAGGATCGTCCGTTTTATTGGTACCGGAAGGTTTTTTGTTTTGCTGACGATTGGATTTATACTCGCTGACGAGTTTGTTTATTTTATCACTGTCAGAAAAAAGCTCTTCGATTTCTGATGGATCAATCTCCAAAAACGATTCCGGAATGTCAAGTTTAAGCGGCTTATCGGCAAATGGCAATTCATCTTTAAGATATATCCCATATCGAACAGCGCCAAGAGTTTTTGTCATTAGCGTTTTAAAAAGACCGCCGGGTGCGCAAGCGGCCAGCGCTTGACGAATCTCAAGCGGAAAATCAGCCAGTTTCGGTACAAGCCGGCAAGCGACTTCACCGGAAGCCTTCGCGTCATGCAGCGCGCGGTGCGCGTTACTAAGCGATACACCAAGCGACTCGCAGACAAATTTCAGCGAAAAACGTCCGATAGGCTGCAGCAATACGCGTGATAGAAGCGCTGTGTCAAGCAGCGGCGGCGTTATTGTTTGAAACGCCGCGCGTTTGAGTTCCTCGTTTATGAAGCTATGGTCGAACTCTATCTGATGTCCGCAAATTGGCAGTGTTCCAATAAATTCCACAAGCGACAACGCGATATCGGAAAATTTGGGCGCGTCTTTAACATCGTCATTATTGATAGACGTCAATTGTGTTATATGTTCAGGTATCGAAACGCCGGGATTAATGAATGTTGAAAACTCTTTTTCAAGTTTACCGTTAATAAACCGCGCCGCGCCAATTTCAATCACGCGGTCTTTTTTGAACTCAAGTCCCGTAGTCTCAACATCAATCGCAACAAAATCAGGAACCGCGAGCGGGACTGCAGCGGTGTAATTATTCTTCTGCAAATTATTATTGACAGCTTTCACCTTAGCGTTTTTTGGAACAGCTTTGCTCTTCTTAGCTTCGTTGAGGAGTTCTTTTTTAGAGCTGTCGGGCAGCAGGTCAAATAGTCTCGGCATTTTTACAGGAGCTTTCTATATTTTTGGTGCTTATATTACTGCATAACGGCATAAATCTACACTGTACCGCTAAGCGACAGAGCCGGCCCTGCGTGCAGTTGCGTGCGGTGCAGTGTAGATTTATGCCGTGTACCAGTATATCTTTATAATTACGCAATCAATGAAAAATAATTCATGCGGAAAATAACGCAATCCGTGACGGCTACTTCCTGAAGAAAACAAGCTGGACATTATCCGCGGCGATTATTTTTGAAAAAAGCGAATACAGCTCGCCGCTTTGTGCCGCAGGTACCGGGGAATGAAAGCTGAACACCGCCCTGCGGGCATATTCAAGTTTATTTTCGGTTTGCTTAAAGGAAATTGAATAGTGTCCCCACGAACCTTCAAGTTTAACATCTTCGGGTTTATTAATAAGCTCCCAATCCGCGGGAAAATTAAGAATACCGTCAAGTTCAAAGGTTCCAATACCAAACCAGAGCTGTGTCATGTCAATATCCTGAGTGCGTCCGCTCTTAAATGGAAAGTGCTCGGGAGCTATGCGGTCGTTAATATCCAAATCTAAAAGTATCGTATTATTGCCGCTCTGCTGCGCGCCGTTAACCGCAGTGAAACTGTACTGCGCGTTTACATAATCACCAACACCCTCACCGCCCTGAGCAGACATTGAATCTATAACTACCCTCGGAAAAACAGTGGAAAGCAATCTTTGCAGATCTTTCTTTTGCTCAGCCGGAGACATAGCCCAAACATTTACCCTGTAGTCTCCCGCATGAACGCCGGTGCGCATAGATTTTACCGTGCGGCGAAGCGTCCCCAACTCATCAACACTTGAAACAACGCTTCTAAGTAACATTCTGTTATGAGCGCTGTCTTGCGGCAGAGTAATAAGAGAGTTTTCCCCGCGCTTTATAACAAGAGCAGGGGTTCCCTGAACAAGACGCGGCAAGTTGCCCAAAGCGTTATATTTATCGGTAAAGTCTATGTATTCTAACTCTCCGCCTATTGTATATGAAAGAATACAATGGTTAAAGTTGGGGCCGATATAAGAGGGAGGCGTATTACCGTGTTCTCCCGTGTTGACTAATACCAAATTGCTTTGTATTCCTGCCGCGTTGAGTAAACTTTTACCCAAAGAAGACATATCTTTACAATCACCAATCCTTGTAGACAGCACTTCCATTGACGACTGCGGAATCCAGCCGGATTGTCTGAACGGGATAAAGCTGTAGCGGATTGTTGACGTTATGTATTCATGGATTCTTCGTACCTTATCAAGCGAATCTGCCGCCCCGGCAATGAGGGAATCCGCAAGCATTTTAATATCATAAGTCTGCTCGTGTTTATTTTTTGTCAAATTCAGATACCACTGCGTAATTTCAGACCAGCAGTTAAATGTTGAGTAGTGCACTCTTTCATCCGTGTTTAATTCTGTAAGCGCCGCAAATGGTTCTATGAGGGTTCTGCTATAAGGCTTTTTTGAAAATGTTGTTATTGTAAAATCACAGATATTCTCTTTTTCTACTTTTATATTATTGCCTGTTACAGTGTATGGAATTGTATCTGAAATCGGCGTAACAAGACGCAAGCGGGTTTCAAAAACAGGAAACCCCAAAGAAAACTCATGCTCTCCCCATACCTGGCGAGCCATGTCGTGACGGTAATAATTCTCTGTTGTCCATTCTAAAATTATATTGTCGCCGGGCAGGAGTGTTTTAAAGACAATCATGTTTTGAGAGAGATCCGCAGGTGTCTCTTTTCCGTTTGCGCTCTTGGAGTAAGCTCTTGTGATGTTTAACACTTGGAAATTACTGTTATACCTTATATAATACTCTTTCCATGTTTCGATAGCGGAGCGCGTAGGCAGATGCACCATTAGAAAATGCCGCTCTCTCACGCTTCTGCTGGGATAGAAAAAGACGTCTTTTGAATAGGAGAGTATCGCGCCGTTAACCGAATTTAAATCGCTCCACCCCTTAGACCGCGCCGCGAGATCTGCGGGATTTGGGGCGCTTACCAATGATTGCAGCTCTCTTTTCCCTTCAAGAAATCGCAGCTGGCTCCATGCTTCAAAATTGTTATAGGCGTAAGCGATCGCCTTTCTAAAAGCGTCTTTCGCCTCACCGATCTCGCCCTGCGCGGTAAGGATAGAACCTTTCAAAGAGGAGAGGGTAGAAGAACTCGGCATAAGCGCGAGTCCGTCCTTTACATGTTTGAGAGCCTGTGAATAGTTGCGCTCCTGAAAGGCAAGTCTTGACAAATAATAATATGCCGCTGGATTATTAGGCGAAAACCGCAAGCTCTGCGCAAATGTCTGCATCGCTTTTTTTCTTTGTCCGGATCTCAAATAAAGCGACGCTAATTCAAAATATATCTCACTTGCCGTCTGTTCATGACGGAGATAATTTCTTAAAAGTATTTCTGACTGACGGATATCCCCGTGCGATGAGTAGTGATCGGAAAGAAGGCTTACCGCTGCTTTCACATTTGAATAGTTTTTTTCTATTTTGTCAATCGCCTTTGTAAATTCGGTTCTGTTACCCATTTGAGAGTAATGGCTAAGCATAAAAAGAAGCGCTTGAAATGAGCTGCGGCAGTGGGGCGGCGAAGCGTCCATAAACGCCCTGATCTCAGGAAGAGCCGCGGACGCAAACAGTACTTGCAGCTCATTCCACCACGCATAGTAGTTATCTTTACATAACCGAAACGCCGAGCGCATAGCTGTTCTTGCGTCTGTTATCCTGCCGCCTCTAAAAAGCGATTCACTGTAAAGAGAGTGTATGATAGAACTTTGCGGATAGCGCGCTATGAGGCTTCGGCTAAACTGCTGCCCCTTGGCGGTAAGCTCCGCGCTGTTATAGAACTTAATGAGTGTGAGCGCGGCTTCCAAGTCTTCGCCGTTATTGTTTATGCGGTCTAAGAGATAATTTTCTATTAATTGAGAGAACGGTGAATTTACCAAGTCAGAAAAATTAGACGCCGCTTTCTGAAAAACACCCATATTGTTGTTGTAGGAGATCGAAGAGAGCCCTCTGCTTTTGCTGTCAAAAAACCGTACCAAAAAATTTGAATGGCTGTGTTCATGACACATTTTTATCAGGAGTTTATTATCGCCTTTGTTAAGCGTTACCGTTTGCATGAACATATCCATGCCTGTATTGCGAAAAACAGGATCGGCGAGTACAAGATTGTCATTAAGAAAAACCTTGAACGCCCCGCTGGCGCCAAAACCTATATTGACGTCCTGAGTTTTTGCGCTTACGATATTAGCGTAATAGTAGATGACCGCATCCGTTGCACTGTAGTTGTTTTCGGTTCGTACCCATCCGTCAACGGCGTTATTATGAAAAGGAAACCATGATGTCTCTGTTCCGTCTTTTCCCAAATATTTTGCTTCAAAATCAAGCTCCTGCTCAGGGGCGAATGAATTAGCGTAACCGGAGCCTGAAATATTCTCAAACGGCCCTATCATACGAAACGTGCGCACCACCCCAAGAGGCCGCATGAGTCTCGCCGCCTTTCTCACGTTGCCGTCATTGAGATAGCGGGTAGCAAGATCAGCCGTAAATGTTGCGCTGAAAAAGTTTTTGCGCTTGCTTAACTCCTCTAAAGCGCTGTACCCCTCTGAGATAGCGGCTCCCGCGTGAGTTCTTGAAAAATGGGTAAGACTGCTCGCGGCGGCGCTGAGAAGTATATCATTTTTATCCGCCTGATAAGCTCTGAAAAACGAACGAACCGAAGAGTCGCTCTGACCTAAAAAATCATACGTAAACGCAAGACCTCTAAAGGCAGTGCCCCTTGTTTGCAGATTGTTTGATTTTGTATTATCTGAGAAAATTTCAAGGGCAAGATGAGGGTCATTATTGATAAGAGCTTCAAAGCCGTGAGCATTGGTATTAATTCTTCTAGGCGACGCATCTAATCCTGCCGAGAACAAAAAAATATAACCGATGATGACAAATGCGAAAATTCTACTGTTAGTCATCTTTGTTAATAATCCCAATTAAAAAATCAAGCGCGGCTTTCACGCTTTGCTCTCTTATTGATGATCGAGACCCGTTAAACAAAAATGAGCAGCTTTGCGTCTTCCCGCGGAAAAACGCGCCGATAAAAACAAGACCCACAGGTTTCTCCTCTGTACCGCCCCCGGGCCCTGCAATTCCTGATACGCTCACGCTGCAATCGCTGTTACATACTCTCGCAGCCCCGTAAGCCATCGCACAGACCACCGGATCACTCACCGCTCCGTATCTGTCAAGATCATATCTTGGCACTCCAAGCACATCATGCTTTATGCTGTTGTCATAAGCGATAACGCCGCCGCGAAAATACTCTGAGGAACCGCCAATGGAGGTAACCGCCGCGCCAACAAGTCCGCCTGTACAAGATTCCGCTACAGCAAGCGTAAGTTTTTTGCTTTTCAGAAGTTCTCCCAGCTGCTCCTGAGACGTCATCATATCTCTTTCTGCTGTTTCGCAATGAAGGCAAGACTAAGATACGTACAGGTTACCCACAAAATAAGCGCAAGACCGCTCTGCTGGCCGTACCAGTATTTAAGCCCCTTATAGAGAATTTTTGACAAAAAAGTAAGTATCACAGTACATAAAATAATGAAACAGCAAAACTTAAAAAACCAGTTGTACGGCTTTGTTACGCGTTTTATCGCTGAAGTTAAGTGAGGCCCCGCAATCATTATTGTTACGGCGGTGATACTTAAACATATCTCATTTAAGTTATTGGCTAAAAACTGTGCGAAAATAGCTGTATATTTTGCAATCATTTCACATATATCCTATAATATGATGATACGCTCCCAAAAGAAACATCAATGTTATATTGGCAAGCACACCCGCCCCTACGTCATCCATCGTTACCCCTACCCCGCCCTCAATCTCTTCAAGTTTATATACAGGAAACGGTTTGACAATATCAAAAAACCGAAACAGCACAAATCCCAAAACAAGCGTACGAATGTTTATCGGCACCATAAAGAAAGTTACAAACTGCCCTACCACTTCGTCAAATATTGCCTGCGGCGGATCATCTCTGCCGAAAACCTCTTTCCCTCTGTCACAAAGAAACATGCTTACAACAGTGAGAGCAATTATAGCCCACCAGTAGTGGAGAAAATTCTCCGAGCCCAATATAAATCCAAGATGATCTTTAGCAAAAAAGAGCGCCGCGATTGTTACTAACGCTCCAATGGTCCCCGGCGCAAAAGGGCAATAGCCGAGAAAAAAACAGCTGGCGCCAGCTTTTCTAATCCAGTATACAAGGGATTTTGTCATTATTATTCCTTAAATGTAAGGTACCGCCGATTAAGTTGTTTCGGCAACACTTTAATACTCCATAAAATACAACGATTTTAAGACTTGTGCAAATTAGGCAAGTCACTTAGAAATCACTATAATAATATAATTTATGGCCCCCGTACACATTTTTTAAAAAGGTTCTGACTTTTACAAACATTTCATACTATCGTTTTATCCGTTATACATAAAGTAGCGTTATTGGCGTTATTTTGGTTTCACTAATTGATAGAATTTCTGCTCCAAAATTACCAAATTATTAAATACCGACAGACGGTATCAATAACGTTTCTCACGAAGAGAAAAGTTAAAAAATATACCGTCTGCCGGAATGTTCACTCCATTAAATTGTCGCCGAATTTGGGTATTTGGATTGATGGTACCCGAATTGCGCAGCTTTCCACGAATAGAAATACTGCTTTAGATGTTTTGCATATATGCTTCAAAATGATCTGCAAAACTTTCTATTTAACCCACCTTTCTTTTTGGTAAACGTGGTATTTTACACATTTATCTTCCAGCAACAGCAACAAAATGTCACCATTTTCTCAATCTACTTGATTTTGGGTGTCAAATTGATTATCTTTTATTCAGATAATAGGAGGCGGCTATGCACAGAGAAGAAATGTTGAAAATGCTTCACGAAATTGATGCGGAACTCACACAGCCGCTTGAAATTGGAATTGCGGGAGCTTCCGCTTTGGTGCTTAACGGGTGATAATCATGGATTACACATTTAAACCTGAATTGACTGATGAATACTACGACAAGTGGATTAAACTTGGATTGTATGCGACTGGAAAACCGTATAAGGAGCATGTTGATCCAGAAAAGCTTATTGTAGAAACTACGCATATCGGACGCTTTGAGGGAAGGCTCTTCAAAGCTATGCTCACTTGGATAAGAAATTATCACGATTTGATAAACATTCAAAAACTCTTACATTATATTGATGACGCGGATTTGCCTGTTTTGGGCGCAGCAGTGGAAATTGCCGCCCAAAAAGCTAACGCTCTGCCACGCTTCAAGAGTGTTCTTAAACGTTGTCGGCCTTATGAATCTGCTCAGGTACTCTTTAAGGATGTCGATGATTTTGGAGACTTCGAAAAAAATCAAAAAGAATTTGGCAAAAAAGAATATCTGAAATGGGGATTATATTGCACAATGATAGAGTTCTATGATGACGCAATGTATAACCGTCATTATGTACTTATGAACAATCCGTTGCTTGCTATACGGGCGTTAATAGGGCCTAATATACGTGCAGAAATCTTGTTTGAATTGGAACAGCGCTCGCGGCTTAGCATAACCGCTCTTAAAGAACACGTTGGATACGCATATTCTGCCGTTTACACGGAAGTAATGAATCTAACTCGAAACGGATATCTTGCAAATGAAACAAATGGTAAAAAGCAAATGATAACTATGACAAAACCGTTTGTTAAGTATTTGAGAAGTATTCCTGTTTGATTCTAAAAATATGAGTCATAGAAGAATATGAAAGAAAACAGAGTATTGCGCTTAAAATTTTTTGCTGCGATTTGTGGTATATTAGCGGCGGTAGCCGCAAGTTTTAGCTGCGGCCCCCGAATCAGAGAGTCAGTTGAAGAAGTTTGGCCTAACGGGAATCCTAAAAAAGTTATCGTCTACTCTTGCGGCAAGAAGTTTTGTAACTTACTGCGTACGACTTATTACTTTGAAGACGGCCAAATGCAGTCCGATACCTTTTACGATAACGGTGTGCCTGATGGTGTGATGACCGTGTACAATCCTGACGGTAGTATTTACAGGCAAACCACTTTCGAAAAAGGCAAGCAGATTAGTGAAGTGCCAATTGGTGAAACTGCGATTCAATAAAACTTATTATACTTATTCTCTAAATATCTTATCCATCGCCTTACCTTTAGCCAGTTCATCAACCAATTTATCTAAATATCGAATTTTTCGCATTGTTTCATCTTCTATTTCCTCTACTCGACAGCCGCAGATTATCCCTTTAATTAATGAAGCGTTAGGGTTGATTTGAGGGGCTTCATTGAAGAATGTTTCCAAAGTTACTTTACTGTCAATTTGCTTCTGCAAGGAATTGTTATCGTAGCCGGTAAGCCAAAATATGATTTTATCCAACTCATCTTTTGATCTTCCTTTTTTCTCAGCTTTTTGTACATATAGAGGGTAGACGCTTGCAAAAGGCATTGAGAATACTTTTGGCTTTGGCATTAAATTATCTTCCTTTCAAAAACAAAAAATATATCTGACTATTCAAATAAACTTTCATTCACAGTATTCAACAATTCCCTTGAAATACTTTTACTCTCCAATCGCATAATGCTCTCTTCTACACTTCCAAAGCCGATTAAATTTACACTCCCGTACCACGTTGTACGGCCATCTATTACAGCGAACTTTTGATGAGTTTTGGCGCATTCCGTAACTCCAATACCATGCGCTTTTAACTGACTTATAACTTGAATAACACGCGCCTGATCATTCACTTTATATTTATCTGCGGGGCGGGTTACAACCTTAACTGTTATACCCGAAGATACCATATTTTCCAATGTTTGCAGTATTCTTGGAATACCTTTTTTTGAAACAAACGGACTAACAATTAAAACTTCACGTTTGGCCGATAGTAAATCTGATTGAAAAGTTGGTAAAAAACTTATGCCGTCGAAAATGATATTTCCAGTTTCCGGCATGGCAACATCACTTTTTGTTTTATACCCTATCGCGAAATATCCTTTTACGCGCTTGGCATACATACGGTCAAGAACTGGTACATGAATATCCACATAGTCATATACCCGCACCTCTCGCTTATCGTCATATAGGCGGTGAAGCCGTCCGGCGTACTGCGCCAGTGTTCCCTGCCAGACAATAGGCATAGCTAAAAACAGAGTATCAAGGCGCGGCACGTCAAATCCCTCACCTACATATTTTCCAGTAGCAACAATAACAAGCGGTTTATCTGCCGGTTTATTATATACAGTATCAAGCTGCTTTTGACGCTCCTTTTTTGATTTGCCTCCTACAAATGTTATTACGTCCAGCAACTTTTCTTTCAAAGCGTTTTCCAATAATTCTACATGAGATTTTCTTTCTGTCAAAATCAATGGGCTTCGCCCCTGTGCAACTGCTTCAAGTACATCTGAGACGATTAAGTCATTTCGTGATTCGCTTTGACAGATTTCTGTATATAGTTCTTGAATCTGTAAATCACCATCATCTTTTTCAACAGGAACACGGAACGGTGTAAATCGCGGGATAACAAAATGCTCAAATGGACGGCGCAGCGCTTGAAGTTTAGCGTTGTCATTATACCGTATTTGTCCGCAGTGCATGAAGATAACTGGTTGATGTCCATCTTGCCGCTTGGGTGTGGCAGTCAAACCATGCACGTATTTAGCGTTGATCTCTTTAAGTACCCGTTCAAAACTGACAGCAGACACATGGTGACACTCGTCAACAATAACCATACCGTAATTCTTTACAATATCCTTAACCTCATCACCGCGAACGAGCGACTGAATGACGGCTATATCAATAATCCCGTTGAGATCATTTTTGCCACCGCCAAGTTGTCCGATAATTCCGCGTTCTTTTTTTCTTCCTCGCTTTTTCTCCGGCTCTGTCAGTTCCTCATTGATAATCAAAAATTCCGTTAACCGCGCTTTCCATTGATCAAGCAGCGGTTAGTATGGCAGAACCTAATTTACGAGCGAGAGAAGCTGAAGCGGGTTCGTTGAAGAATAACCAAATATGTGCCCCATTACCGGAACGCGAACGCTCCACAATAACAGGAATTTTGTTTCGTTCACACACCGACCGGATAGCAGAAACGTCTTCTTGCCAGTTTTCATCGTCAAAGTCGATAGCGAGAAACAGACACGTTTCATCCGGCAGCATTGGATAAATCCCTGCAACCTCTTTTCCCGCTAAATGCCGCATGGCAACTTGTTTGTCAAATAGAACAAACTCACGATTCTCGCAATCAGCACATTTTACTCTTGGTTTACCTGTGCATATTGATAATAGGCGCATTGACCTTTTTTGCAAATTCAATCGTTTGAATAACGGTGTTCTGGTAAGCAGCGGCAACAGCAGGGTTAAAATCGCATACGTTAAGATTTTCATCTAAGTGGATGGTTATATATTTTCTACTATTGATGAGTAGTTTATTTACAATAGGTATATCAATATTGGCAAGCTGGTACTCAGGAAGATTCATATTGAGTTCAATAAAATCAAGACCAAGCTCACTGCATTGCTCTAAGCTCTGTTCAAGAGCTGGTCTTTCGAGCAGCGTAGGCATACCGAAACTAATTGACGCAGATTGAGAAATCATAGAAGAAAAAGATACTTTTTGCCTTAAATTACTTGATACGCTTTCGAACATTATTAATTTTTACCGTTCAAACCGCACAATTTTGTATATTGAATATTATGATAAAAAAAGTTCCTTACGGGCAGAGTAACTTTGCCGACATGATAGAGAGCGGTTACGCTTATGCAGATAAGACTCGCTATATTGAGTTATTGGAAAATGAGAATAACCGTTACCAGTTTTTCATCCGTCCCCGCAGATTCGGGAAAAGCCTTTTTCTTTCAATTTTAGAAAACTATTATGATATTAACAGAAAAGAAAAGTTTGAGTCTCTTTTCGGTGAGTTTTACATAGGCAAAAATCCGACTCCGGAGCAGGGTACATATACGGTTTTACGGTTTGATTTTTCCATTTTAGATACTGAAACTCGTGACTCATTCAGAAAATCTTTTTCGGAAGCGGTGCAGGATAGTGTAATAAATTTTTTGAAAATGTATAGTGATATTTTTAAGGATATTGAGCAGGATATTACGCATATTAAAGAAGATCGTTTAGGCACAAATGCTTTGGGTACGGCTTATATAGCGGCTCAAAGCGCCGGGTTGCCGATTTTTGTGATTATTGATGAATACGACAATTTTGCTAACGACCTTATCGCTATGGGAAAAGATTACAAAGACGAGGTGCAGGCAGGCGGTCTTGTCCGTACATTTTACAAATCGCTGAAAGCGGCAACATCGTCGGTAATCAAACGCATTTTCATAACAGGCATTAGCCCCATGATGATAAACGACCTTACAAGCGGATTCAATATGGCTACCGATTACAGCTTAGATGCCAAATACAACGAGATGTTCGGCCTCACAAAAGAGGAAGTTGAATCGCTTATGCAGAAAATGGGCGTTGATAAAAAATTAATGAAAATAGACATGGAAGCCTACTATAATGGCTATATGTTTAACAGCCGAGGAAAAAACAAAGTATATAATCCCCAAATGGTTTTGTACCTTTTTAATCATATTTTGAGGACAGGATTTTTGCCAGAGCAGATAGTAGACGCTAACTTGCGAACCGATTACGCAAGATTGCGCGGTTTGGCGGAGAATGAGAATAACAGGAAATTATTGCTCCAAATCATAAATGACGGCGGCATTTATGGCGATATTGTTGAAAAATTTTCTCTTGATATGTTGAACCGTGAGGAATATTTTGTATCACTCTTATTTTATTTAGGAATGCTTACCAATGGTGGAGTAAAGGAAGGGCAGATATACCTGAAAATCCCTAATTACTCAATAAAAACTCTTTATTGGGAATATATGGTTTCATATATCAAAGATTTAGAGCCGGAAACGGTAAGCTCTCTTGGGCTTGCGGCAACAATCAGGGATATGGCTTTTAGGGGGGAGATAAAACCCTATTTTGATTTTTTCACAGAGAATTTTTTGAAACGCCTCTCAAACAGGGATTTAATTCGCTTTGATGAAAAACACCTTAAAGTAATGCTGCTCGCGTCTCTGTTTACCAGCCGCCTGTATTTGCCTAATTCCGAAAGTGAAGTAACGGAAGGCTACACCGATATTTATCTGCAAAAGCATCCGGCAGTAGCGGATATAAAGTATGAGTATGTTTTTGAAATTAAATATGTAAAGACCGATGCTAAAGATTCAGA
>Ga0123353_10001279_pt1 | contig 30850 bp, 23 predicted proteins | sample TergutLab28metaG_3_FD_92763 | JGI IMG/M metagenome (GOLD analysis project Ga0123353, IMG submission 92763) | Labiotermes labralis P3 segment gut microbial communities from Petit-Saut dam, French Guiana - Lab288 P3 | ecosystem: Host-associated > Arthropoda: Insects > Digestive system > Gut ...
CACGAGAAATGAAATCGTACTCGACTAAAATACACCGAACGCCACTTATCGAACGGTGGAGCATCCTGATACAAACGCCAAAACTGACATAACACTTTCCGGCGAAAACCTAACTAGGGAGAGGCGGAAGCCCAAACGGTGGTACCGATTCCCCGGCGTGTCGTAGCCCCGAACCGCCGACCGGCAATACTCCGCACTGCAGAACCAACTGCCGCCGCGAAACACGCGGAACGAGCCGGTGTTAGCACCCACTGGGTCAGTCACTGCACCGTTAGGATAATCGCCATACAAATCGCTGCACCACTCCCATACATTACCGTGCATATCAAATAAGCCCCAGGCGTTCGCCCGTTTAGTTCCTACCACGTGTGTTGTACCCCCGCTATTATCGCTATACCAGCCCATATCGTCCAACTTGCCAGTGCCGCCGTAAGCACCAGTAGTCCCTGCACGGCAGGCATATTCCCACTGCGCTTCTGTCGGCAGCGAAAATTTAAAACCCTTCGGCGCAATTCCCAAGCCGTTCAACTTCTTGATATACTCTTGGCAATCGTCCCAAGAAACCTGTTCTACCGGCAATTTTATGCCCTTGAAATAACTCGGATTATTTCCCATCACACTCGCCCACATGCCTTGGGTTACCTCCGTTTCAAGCATCCAAAAACCGCTGGATAACGTTACCCGATGTTGGTTTTCGGTGTCTCTACGGTCTGCCTCATTCTGCGGGCTGCCCATTAAAAATGTTCCTGCTGGACACCAGCGGAAAGCATAATCTATACCTTTGATTTTCAACTCCACACGCTCACCCGCTTTGCGGTTATCCTTGGGAACGCGTTCCAACATGGCTTTAAGCCGGAGATTGAGTGTATCAGCATATCCTTGTATCTGTCTTTTATACGCAGGGTCGGCATTTTCTAATGCTGTTTTGAAATTGGGAAGTTCGTCAATACCAACAGGAGGTTCGATATTGCCGAGAAACCGCTCCTCCGGCACTTTCAATTCTACGCACAACTTGCCGATGTGTGCAGGAGCGTATTTCGGGGCGAACAGTAAAACGAGGTCGAAAGATTCGTCCGCTTGTTTCCAGTTGGAATCTTTCAGGGACTTGAGAGCGGAATTCCACGCTTCTGCCGCCTCGGTCGGCGGTGCCGGTGTCTGACCGAAAGAAACAGCGTAGAAAAACAAACAGCAAAGGCACGAAAGGAAAAGAGTAAATGTTGTTTTCATAGTATCTAATGGGGGTAAAGGGTGAAAAAAGTTTTGCGGAACGTTCTGCTATATGATTTATGCTAAAATTTTGTTAAATGCGACACGATTTTTTTCAAAAAAACGTATCTCGTTTTCATTTTTCACAACATGTTAGAGTTTATGAACATTCATTTACAAGGCGGTTGACTAACAAGTGCTGCTATTACTTCACGCACAACAGCGATTTGCATATCAGTAACCGTTTGAAAGCGGTGTTTGCCGTTGGGGTCCGCTTTGAAATGTGTTATTCCCTGCTCGTCAAACGAAACGGCACCGCGCTCCGAAAGTCCATAATAACCCCGGTCTGGACGGGCGGCATAAACAACGCTGTTGATGTCATAAGATGCTTGTTTCTTGTCAAAACCGCCTTTGTAAAACAGGTGTCCGTGACGGATAGGATGATTCGGCACATAGAAGAAATCGTTGTTGATGCTCGGTACCGAATACTCAATGAATGCACCGAGTTCATAACCGTTAAAAATAATATCGACCGGACAATTATCGACAAACTTTCGCGAAGCGGGCAAATCCATAATTACATTATATTCCTTATGATTCTTATATTTTTCGTGCATTGCCCCAGCCATTATAGCGATATATTTTACCTTTTTAGCGACAAGTTCCTTACCGCTAAGAGGAGAGAAATTGTCTCCCGCCGATTCGAGCAGCCGGTGCAGATTTGTAAAGAAGCCGACTTGAATAATCACAACGCTGTTGTCTTCCTGCGCGGCAAGTGTTTTACGGAGCAATGTTGTTGCGTCGGGCAGTCCTTCGTAAGAAGCGAGTGTCCGCTTGAACATCGGCGAACCGTCGGGATTTTTCAGTTCCACGACTTGTTTGTTATATTTTCCATCTTCTTTAGTGACACCGTTTTTAACAACACCGATTGGAATGTTTCCCCGATTATAAAAAGTGTTGACTAGGTCGGTCATCGGAGCGGCATGCTCATTGTCTTTCGTAATGGTGACGGCGAGCAATTCCAGTTCATTGCGTGTCTGCAAGGCATGAATGGCGGCAAGTGCCATAACATCGTCCATGTCGTTTCCGATGTCGGTATCGTAAATAACTTTCAGCGGCTTGCGCGGCAACTCCGCTGCGGAAACATAACAACAGACGCAAAAAAATGCACAAAAAGACAATACGGTAAAGAACAAGTGTTTCATAATACTTCCTCAATGTGTTGGTTGAAATTGAATCGGAACTTCTACGGTACTGGTTATATCAAAAAGGACGGCGATTGTAAAGTAAGGAGACCTGCTTTGAGCAGCGGGCTGTGAGCGGAATTGGCAGCCGCCGGTGTCAACCGGCGGAAGATAACCCGGCAAACCATCGCCCCTTGACTTTATAGGGCGTTTTGATACAATTACTTTAACTATGGTGATTGTAGTTCAATTGGCAGAGCACTGGATTGTGGTTCCAGTTGTTGTGGGTTCGAGTCCCATCAATCACCTTTTTGCGGAGACTAGAGTCCCCTTTAGTTTGCGAGAAGTTCCAATGCCGCTCTCTGTTCCGGTTTGAGTTTTTGCTCTTTATCCGGCATTATGTCGTCAATCTGCAACGCCTTGTCCCGCTGCTGCAATGCCTCGTCTTTCCTATCCGCTTCCCAAAGAAGCAAAGCAAACGGCGCACGCAGCGAAGCATAATTCGGATAACGTTCAACTGCTTCACTATACCAGCGCAACGCTTTATCCAAAAACTGTTTTCGTTTCTCTGCGTCAGTTGTTTGATGATATGCGATATTCATTCGTTCCGCTGCTGAAAAACGAAGCATAGCAGAACGCTGCATCAGCCGAAATGTTTTTTCCTGATGTTCGAACATTTTTTCTTCCAACGGCAACAGCGGATTTCGAAGCCAAAGCGAATAGTAGTTCTGCACAAGTTGCTCCTGAAGTGCGGCAGAGAATTTATCGGCTTCTGCCGCTTTTTCCAGCAATTCAATTCTTCGGTTAATGTCGAATTCCGATGCCGCCTGTTCCAAATAAGAAAATGCCGTCAACACCGGTCGGAAACCGAGACAATAGACGAAAACTGCGGCAATACACAGTATAACAATAGCACCGTAGGTAATCGACAAAACATCCTTCGATTCCAGCGGTTCGTTTTTCGCTCTGTTGACAATCACCGCACAAAAGAACAGCAGCATGAAAAGGGTATTGACGACAGAAATTCCGCCCGCCGCCGAAAGATGAATCAGCAAGACCAACACCAGCACCGCAAAAAGCGATGATGGGATTACTTCATTGGACTTGCAGAACCGTTCTGTCAACAATGCCGTCAGCGGAAATGCAAGTGTTGCGGCAAGCGGCGCGGTAATGTCCATCGGTACTTCGGTCAGGAAAGAAATCAAAAACGCTGCCCAGCAGCCGGCAAGTCCGCCGTAATAACAGTGTTTATAACAAGATCCGGAAGAATCATTTCCCGTATCTTCTTTATTTTTGCGTACTTGCGATAAATACAAAACGCTGCCGACTGCTGCCAAGAATGCTAGCAATGCCGGTATTCCTGCAACGGCGGCAATCTCCACGGCGAAGTTATGCGGGTCGGATATTTCCTCACAGGATTGCGGAAGTTTATACTTCGTGTAGGTTTGTTTGAAATTTCCGCTGCCGCAGCCGAAAACCGGATAGTCCTGAATGATACCCATCGATGCCGTCCAATACTCCAAACGGAATCCCAACGATTGTTTCGCACCGGCGATAATATCCTTGCCCTGCGATTGGAAAAACAAGAGCGAAGGCAGCGGCAGTAAGAAGATACAAATCGAAAGAACTACGGCTTTGACGGGCGATATATTCCAGCGTTTTATTAACATCGGGAAAACGATGCAAATTATTCCGAACAACGCCGCGATGTAAGCACTGCGGCATTTGATTATCATGAAAAACACGAAGAGCAAAATGAACGAAAGAAGTAAAAAAGTTGTGCGGCGGCGCGGTACGAGGAAACCAACGGCGGCAATAACACCGACCGCTAGAATGCCGCCGAAAGTGTTGCTCAACGGATAAGTTCCCATCGGAACGGCAGTTCGGATTCTGTCCGCCAGACGCTCAAAGGAGGTTGTGCCGGGTTCGATTGACGGGTCAATTTTTCGGACAGTCGCGGCAGGGGCAGCATTGAATTCGCGTTTCATCTGCGGTATATCGACGGTATATTGATACACGCCAAGCAGAGCAAGCGAAAAGAAAACCGCCAGCAAAGTTTGAAACGCCGCTGTGATAATTTTTTCGCTGCAAAGCGTTTGCCGAAGCAGGAACCACAAAGCACAAGCCGCAAACCAAACGGATTGTTGGTTAAATGCAGGACGCGGTGCAGCACTGTATCCGCTTTCTGCTAGAAAGTTCCACGCAACGGAAACAACCGCTGTCAAAGCAAAGAAGGTATAGAAAGCGTAGTCCGTGAAACAGCATTTCCGCAGCACCGGCTGCTGTTTTTTCAATAACGGCGCAACAAGAAAAGCAAGCGAAGCCAGTAGAATGAGCAAGCACGGAATATGTGCGGCACCGGTTATTTCGTTCTGTTCGCAGGAAAAAAATACCGTCAGAGCGATGAGAAAACCGGTGATAAATTGCTGCGTCATTCTTTCGGCTGCCAAGGATTTGCGATAATCGGTTGCGGCGTTTCAAGCGCGGGATTACGAGCAGGGAGTGATAACTCAATATTACGAGTGGGGAGTGATAACTCCCCAGACGGCAAAAACGATACTATGCGCTGTATCCCCGGTGTTAGCGGGACTATCGGAGCGGCATCCGGTGCGAAAAGCGACAATAACGAATGATACGAAACCGGCTGCATATTATTCTGTGTAAAATATGCGTACATCGGCTGACTATTAAAACCGTCTCCCATGCGGGTCATAAAAACGTTCTTCGTTTGCGAAGACCAGAAAATGATACCTTCCGAAGTCATTTGGAAATTGATGTTGCAGGCATCATATGGAACGGCATCAAGAACAGAATCAAGAATTTCCGGCGGCTGAACCTGCAAAGCGAATCGGTCAACCAAACGATGAAACAAGGCGCGTTCAATAGTTCCGTCTTTCGCATGAAGCCAGCCCTTTGCCAGCATTACACCGGCGGCAAGCGTTCCTTGTTCAATGCTGACATCCATTACGCCTTTCAATGCAGACGGTGCGTAATCCGCCGTCAGACTGACCATATCAAGGTTATTGAAAAAAGCGTTGTGAAGTTGAACGGTCTGTTGTCCGCCGCGTTGATTTACCGATATTTCGCCGCTGAATAAACAGTTATCTCCGAGTATTGCGAAATAAGGGCAAAACATCGAAACCCAGCGGCAGGGAACCGGTTGATACTGAGTTCTGAATGTTATGTCAAAGCCCTGATGATTTCGGTGATGTTCAATCTCTATCTGCTGTCTTTCCATTTCAGAGACCGCCGGTATTTGAAACGACCATTCAGAACGATATGCTGTTTCAGTCCGATAGATATTCGCCGACACAAAACGGAATTGAAGCACAGCAAGCGCGCCGCTGTCCGCTTTTTGTTTTACGTTAATTTCATCGAAGAACAACTGCGCCGGTACTTCCGAAAGTTCGGCAAAGCGTCCGATAAGTTGCGACAAAATACTATTTATTGCCGCCGATGAATTTGCCGCATCTGCAATGTCGATATGGACTTCCGACTTTGGAACGCTGACGCGGCAATAGCCCGATGTTCTCTTGAAGTATTTGTCAATGGAGAGTATTCGTAATACGGTGTTGAGCAGTGAGTCCTTGCCGATATTTGTTTCATCGTATGCGATAGCGATGAAGAACTTGCTGTCCGGTTTCTCCCGAAGGAACGTTATATCGATTACCGGTGCGGAATAGACCGGCTCTGAATTTATGATATTTTTGAGTGAAACGTTTTTCAAGCGGATACGGTTCGGCGAGCAGTATTCCGAGGATTCGATGTTCCAATCGAGACCGGTTTGCAGCGACAAGTTGCGTTCTATTGCACGGGTATTTTCCGGCAGTTTGCGCACGACGGCACCGCCGATGATGACGCAAGTCAACACCGGTACTAACAGAAAAAACAAGAGAAGTGTAATGGTCTTTCTCGTTTGGTCGTGCATCACGCTATTCTTTGGTCTCAATATATTACATTACTGCTATTGTGTAGAATAACGATTTTTCGAGATTAAATCCAGAGGAATTTTGCGGTATTTTGCCTTCGCCTTCCATTTTTTGCCCCTTAATTATCTATTGCAATTCTGTATTTCCTTGTTAGAATGACGTTGTTTTCAAAATCAACCCGCGTTAATTTTTATCGAAAGGAACAAAATGGCATCAATCAAAGGTTCACAAACCGAAAAAAATCTTCTTGCCGACTTTGCCGGCGAATCACAGGCGAGGAACCGCTACACATACTTTGCCGGTCGGGCGAGAAAAGACGGCTATGAACACATTGCCGCTATTTTTGAAGAGACCGCAAATCAGGAAAAGGAACACGCTAAACGGTTTTTCAGTTTCCTCGAAGGCGGCGTTGTCGAAATCATGGCTTCATATCCGGCAGGTATTATCGCTCCGACAAGAGACAATCTGCTCGCCTCGGCAAACGGCGAACACGAAGAATGGAGCGAGGTCTATCCGAAACACGCCGAAATTGCCAAATCCGAGGGATTTGACGAAATCGCCGACTTGTATAAAGGGATTGCGGTTGCCGAAAAACAGCATGAGAAACGCTATCGCGGTTTCCTGAAATCGCTGGAAGACGGCAGCATTTTCACCCGCAGCGGTGTTATTTGGCGTTGCCGCAACTGCGGTTTTATCTTGGAAAAGAACGGCGCACCCGATAAATGTCCAGTATGTTTGCATCCGCAGGCATACTTTGAAATCCTCGCTGAAAATTGGTGATTTGTATTTGTTAATAATCCGAGAACCGTTTCAAACATATTGCGCTGTTGTGTCCGCCGAAACCGAGGGAAAGCGATACAGCAGCGTCAATTTTCGCTTGCCTGCTTTCGTTTGGAATATAATCGAGGTCACATTCCGGGTCGGGCTCTTCGTAATTGAGCGTTGCCGGCATAAAATTATCGTTAATCGCAAGAATCGTTATGATGGATTCAATTCCGCCGGCAGCACCGAGAGTGTGACCGGTCATCGCCTTCGTTGAACTAACACCCAACTTCTTTGCGTGTTCTCCGAAAGCGGTTTTAATCGCAGCGGTTTCAACGGAATCATTAGTCGGCGTTGATGTACCGTGAGCATTGATATACTGAATTCCCGCCGCATCAAGACCGGCATCTTGCAGACAGAGTTGAATTGCCCGCACCGCGCCTTCGCCGTCTGGACTTGGTGCCGTCAAATGATAAGCGTCGGCAGTTGCCCCGTATCCGGCGAGTTCGGCATAAATCGCTGCCCCGCGATTTAGAGCGTGCTGCAATTCTTCAAGAACGATAATACCGGCTCCTTCGCCCATCACGAAACCGTCGCGGTTCTTTTCAAAAGGACGGCAGGATTTCTCCGGCATATCGTTGTAGGAAGTACTCAACGCTTTGATTTGAGCGAAACCGCCGATGCCGTACTCTGTAATAGTGCTTTCCGTTCCGCCGGTCAAAACGATGTCCGCTCTGCCGGCACGAATTCTATCGTATGCGAAACCGATAGCATCTGTTCCCGAAGCGCAAGCGGTTAAAATTGTATGTGCTGCTCCGCGAATGCCGAGATGCATCGAAAGGTTGCCTGCCGCTTCGTTTGCTATCATTTTCGGAATCGTCATTGCCGGTATCTTGGATGCCCCTTTATCGTAGAGTTTCCGGTGGGAATCGTCATCGACTTCCAAACCGCCGATGCCGTTTCCGAGAAGAACGCCGCAACGGTTGGCATCCGCGATGGTGAAATTATCAAGACGGCTGTGTTTCCATGCTTCTTGACCGGCAATCATCGCAAATTGCGTGAACATCGCTGTCCGCTGGACGGTTCTTTTATCGAAAAAATCTTCGGCGTTATAATTTTTTACTTCGGCGGCAACTCGGCAGGGCAGGTTGGAAGCGTCAAATCGTGTAATGTTTCCGATACCGTTCTGACCGGTCTTGACGGAATTCCAAAATGTTTCGAGACCGGTTCCGATAGCACTGATGACTCCCATTCCGGTAATAACAACGCGTCGGGTCATGTAATTAGCAAGTTCCTATAATGATAATTCTGTAATAACGTTGGACGCATTTTAACGGCAGATTTGTGTGATGTCAAGGCATGAAAGATGGAAGGGTGATGAATTGCAGCCGGATTATTTAGCCGGTACTCCGGGTGCAGAAGTTCTTGCAATCGCAATCAGTCAGTGCTAAAATCAACTCCGCAAAATCAATTCCAAAACACCTGAATCCAAAATCAGAGATTGTTATGCAGACAGAAAATCAAACAATTTCACAAGACACGTCCGTATCTGCTTCCGAAGATTCTTGTCCTTCCCAAACAACTACAAGAATTCAGCCGTCTTGCTTTTTTGTTACATTGCTATTCGCCGCTGCCGTACTCGGTATTTTGGCGTTTGTTATGGTAAAAATAATACCGAAATGCGAGGAAATTTTCTGTGATTTCGATGCCGAACTTCCCGTTATGACCATTGTTGTGATAACGGCATCCAACTTTTTGACACGTTTTTGGTGCTGTTTGTTTTTGCTTGTGCCTTTGGTGATTTGGTTATTCATAAAAAGACACAAGATTCCTGTGGGTATTCTCAATCTTTTGTCTTTGCTGCTTGTTGTTTTCTCTATTGTCGGGATTCTTATTGGTGTTTTTATTTTTATTGCGTGCCTTATGCCGCTGCTCGTATTTAACTGCCGTCTCCCGACATGACACTTTTTGCTCTTGCTAACATTTGCGGGGGTGTTATTCAGGTAAAACAAACGCATTGGCAGGCATTTGCGTCTTATTTTTAGGGGTTTGGCTATGTAAAAATTTTTCGAGTCAGGGTCTGTTGTTGGGTACTCAGAGGACTATTGAGTTTCAATTCCAAAGAGTGTAAAATTACGGCATGAAAATATTATCTGTTTTGTTTCCGTTGTTATTTTCAGTGTTCTGTGCAGCCATCAGCGTTTTTGCAGAGGAACCGGCAAAGACGGATGTCATTCGTTTTGGGATTCATTGGCAGCCGCAGTCGCAGTTTGCCGGTGTGCTAGTTGCTGTTGAAAAGGGCTTTTTTCAGAAATATGTTCCGAACAAAAAAGTAGAAATTACTCTGCCCGGCACTTCCAAAAGGGCAATAGCCGGAGTCGGTACCGGCAACATCGATTTCTCTACCTGCTGGTTTCCTGACGCACTCTATCATCAGATGTTGAACCCAAGCAGCAAGATAGTCCTTTTATCACAGGTAACATACACAACGCCGCTAATGCTGGTCGCTCATCGCGGTGACGGAATAAGAACACCTAGCGACCTTAACGGACGCAGAGTGCAGACGTGGCTCGGCAACGACATTATGGTAAAACACTTTCTGCAAAAGTTCGACATACGCCCGGTTCATATACCGCAAGGAAGCAGCATGACACCGTTTCTCTATCGCAGCGTTGATGTTGCCTGCGCAATGTATTACAACGAATATCACACCCTAACAGAACACGGTTTGAAGCCGGAAGATATTCAAGTAATCCGCTTAAGAGAATACGGATTCGACTTTCCCGGCGATGGAATTTATTGTCACGAAAAAACATTTCGGGAACAGCCGGAATTATGCAAAGGTGTTATTGCGGCTGTTCAAGACGGCTGGAAATTTGCCATCGACGAAAAAAACGAAGCGGAAACACTCCGTATCGTCACGAAGTACATCAAAGAAGCAGATACCATTTCCAGTAAAAGTCATCAACGCTGGATGCTGCGGACTTTCAAACTCGATTTAACCGCACCATACGGCGGAGATGCGGAAAGCAGCAGCGATATTTTACAGGAAACCGACTTTGACCGAATTCTCAATATCTTCAAAAATGCCGACGAACTCAAAGACGAGAAAAATATCGTCTTTCCAAAATATACCGACTTCTACCCTTACGGAAAAAAATAACTTCAAGGAGGGATGCCGACTATGTTTCGTTTTGCGGCGGCAAGTGCCGTTCTCATTTGTTTCGTGCTTGTCAAACCGGCAACTACGCAGGAACTCGAACCGGATAAAGTCCGCCGGGCTATCGAACAGGGTATCCAATACCTGAAGAGCCGTGAAAAAAACGGCAGTTGGGGAGCATACCTAGAGGAACGTATGGGACCTACTTCATTGGCGGTGTTGGCACTAATCAGTTGCGGTGTTCCGAAAGATGACCCCGTAATCGATAGAGCAATGAATTTTCTTCGTCAGAACTCCGGCAATAAAGCGGGAAAAAATTATTCCATTTCTTTGCAAACGATGGCTTTCTGCCTCGTTGACCCGGAACGCGACCTCGCTTTTATTCGTGAAAATGTCGAATTGTTCAAAGGAATGCAAATCCGTGAAAATAACGAACACAGCGGCGGCTGGGATTACCTCCCGGTAAGCGGTTCAAACCGGTCGGACTTGTCGAATTCGCAATTTTCGATTCTCGCACTTTACGAAGCAGAACGTGTCGGTGTTTCCGTTCCGAGAGATGTCTGGCATCGTGCCGCCGCATATTGGACTAGAACGCAAAATAAAAACGGCTCGTGGGGTTATACTCCTGCTCCAAGAGGCGGCAGCGGCAACGGAAACGGACATGGCAGCATGACCTGTGCCGGTATCGCAAGTATGGTGATAACATCGGGAATTACCGGTGCAGGCGGTGCAAAAATCAACGGGAACAAAATCCTCTGTTCACTGCCCGCTCAACACAGCGAAACATATCGAATTGAAGCCGGTATTGATTGGCTTGACAAACATTTTTCCGTATCGCAGAATCCGCAGTTCGGCGGCTCGCATCTTTATTATTATCTTTACGCTTTGGAACGTGTCGGCAGAATGACAAACCGCCGGTTTATCGGACAGCACGATTGGTACCGCGAAGGCGCGGCGCAACTCTTGCGTACCAGAGATGAATTCACCGGCTGCTGGCGCAGTCACGGAGCCGAAAACGATATTGTCGCAACTTCTTTCGCTCTGTTGTTTCTTTCAAAGGGACGCAGACCGGTGCTGATGTCCAAAGTACAATTCGGAAAAACAAACGACTGGAACGTTCATCCTAACGATGCTAATAATATCACTAACTATGCCGAGAAGAATTGGAAAATTGATTTGACGTGGCAAAACATTGAGATTAAAAGAGCTACCGTCGACCATTTAATTCAAACGCCGGTACTGTACTTCTGCGGAAATAATTCGCCGCTGCCTGATAACAAAAACGAAGCCGATGAATTGGTGCAGAAACTGCGCGGCTATCTCGAACTCGGCGGCTTCATTCTTGCGGAAAGTCAGCCGGACGGTGCTGCCTTCGATAAGGGTTTTCGGGAATTGACAAAATTGATGTTTCCTGAACCGGATTATGAACTGCGCTTGCTGGAATCGTCGCACCCGATTTGGGCGGCTGAAACACCGATTGAGCCGGAATTTCTGCGTCCGCTGGAAGGTATTTCCTTCGGCTGCCGAACAAGCGTTGTGTATGCACCGCCATTCAAGGATAATTTTGCGGGCAACAAACCGTCGTTGTCATGTCTTTGGGAGGTCGCCGATATTTTTAACCGCCGTGAAAACATTTCGCCAGCAGTGCAGCGGCAGATTGATGCCGGTTTGAAGACCGGTTTGAATATCCTGGCTTACGCTACTAACCGTGAATTGAAATACAAAGACGAAATCGCAGAATCGGTAGAGAAAAAGGCAGCGGACAGCGGCACGCATCGCGGCAGTGTGTTTATCGGTGTGCTGGAACATTCCGGCGGAGCGGGTTCTGCACCGCGTGCTGCTTCCAACTTGCTTCGCTGGCTCAATCTCAATTACGGAACGCCGGTCGCTTCAAAAACGGAATCGGTCTCACTCAACGGCGATAATTTATTCGCCTATCCGTTTTTAATGATGCACGGCAGAAACTCCTTTGAATGGACGGAAGCGCAATGCGGCGCATTGAAAAAACATTTGGAGAACGGCGGTTTTCTTTTCGCAGATGCCGTATGTTCTTCAAAGGAATTTGATGTTTCGTTTAAAGCGGTAATGAGGACGATGTTTCCGAATCAACCATTGGAGCGGATACCATCAGATGACGCATTGTTTTCGGAGCAGCACGGCGGCACAGTAATTCGGACATTGCCGCTGCGCATACCGGAGCGTTCACCGGAGCGTAAAACGATGGTATCAGAGCGGGAAGTTGAACCGGAACTTTACGGAATACAGAAGGACGGACGCTGGCTCGTTGTATATTCTCCGAATGATGTCAGTTGCGCTTTGGAGTCGGCGAGTTCATTAGAATGCCGCGGTTATACACCAAAGGGTGCGATGCAGTTAGCGGTGAATGTATTGTTTTATGCTTTAGGACATTGGTGATAATATGATAAACTATTATAAGACAATGAATTTGCGCACCGTAACAATTTGTACGACATTTGTGATACTCATCGCAATGTCCGTATTGTTTTTTTTCTATTACCTGTCAGTTGATGTAAAACCATCGCCTGTGGCAGTACGTACCTTCGCGGTTCTTGCAGGGGTGCCGCTTCTCTTGAACCTTATTTTCGCATGGTTTTACAAGAATCGAATTTCCGGTCTTATTCTGTTAATAGCAGCGGTGCTTTACAGTGTACCGCTGTTTGTTATTTTATTTTTGATGCGGGACAACAATACTGAATACTTTTACAAGCAAATTTTCGCTGCGATATTCTATGTGTTTTGTATTTTATTTCCGTGCTGGATAATAGCATACAGTGTGGAAGTGTTTCGTAAAGTGACTTGTCAGGAAACAGTGAATGTGCCGTCGGAAAGTCATCAAAAAGTGCCTGCTATACCGGTACCGCTTTCTTGCCCGATTTGCAAAAGAACACCGGAACTGATTCAATCGCCGGAGTGCGTTTGTTTGCAGTGTGAAGGTCCTATCTATAAGAAGTTGCGGACAGAGCATCAACTAAAAACGCAGAATTTCGAGACGGAAGCAGAAGCAATCGTTGAGTGGAATACAATGGTTCGTCATATTAGAAGAGACAATCCTTTGATATTGTGTTTGCAGGCAATTTTTCGGCGAACCGCTGCCGCTCCCCGCTCCGCAGCGATTTGGACTACGAGAGTGCTGATAACAGCGTTGCTCGCGCTTGGATTATTCTTTAGTTGGTACCACATAGATAGTGCCGGATATTTGGCGTTTCTTCTTTCGTTATTTGCTTGCCTACCGCTTGTAGTGAACCTTTCTCTTTTACGGTTTTTTAAGAACCGTGTTTCCGAAACATCTCTGCTAATAGCGGCGGTGTTTTACAGTATACCGGTGTTTTTTCAATTCATTATGGTTCACCGTGAAAACCTTAAGACAGACGGAATAGTTTATTTTTCTTTTCCTGTTGCCTTTCTGATTTCGGGAGTATTTATAATGCTGCCGGGTTGGCTTATAGCGGTTGGAGCAGAACTGTATATTCGGCTAACTCGTCGGCGGACATCGGCGGGTGATAGCCCGGCGGAGAGTATGTAAAAGTTTTGCGGGAATATCATTTGATAGGCTGCTGTCTTTCGAAAGCGGCACTTTTTGCTATTGCCAACATTAGCGGTTGTGTTATCATTTGCGCAGGTTATCACAAGGTAGACAACCGACCTCGCCACTCAAAATGTTAAAATGGAAAAGAAAATGTTAAATCGGGTAGTTCAGGTAAAAAAAGGGTATTGGCAGGCATTTGCTCCTTGTTTTTTAGGGGTTTGGCTCTGCAAAAATTTTTCGAGTCAGGGCTTGTTGTTCGGCGGTTTTGAGGGGTGCCGGGGAAACTTGCAATTGGACTGCGTCTCTGTTCGGTTGATTTTTTTTCAATTTTGCGTAAGATTGGGTCTTTCAATTTTGCGTAGGATTTCTGTATTTCTGAAATACGCCTACGCTAATATACCAACACAGGAAATTAACCATGAAAGCACTATTAGCATCTTTTGTTTTTGTAACGACCGGTATACTCGTCTTTGCTCAACCTCTTATGAATAACGAAGCAATCGAACTACAGCGGATACTCAATCAGTATCAGACGGAATGTCTGGAACTCTTCAAGAAAGCCAACGCCGCTGAATGGGAAGCAATGACCACCGGTAAGGAAGAAGCATTCAAGCGTTGTACTGCCGCCAAATTGGAATACGCAAAATATCACAGCAATCGGGAGCAATACGCAAAAATCAAAACGCTGTTTCAACGTGCAACCAGTCTTTCTGCGGTTGACAAACGGGCTGCGGAAAAGATGCTTGTCGCTTATGAGCAGAATCAACTGCCGCCGGAACTACTTCAAAAAATGCAGGAAATGTCTTCAGAAATCGAAATGATTTTTCAGAATTTTCGCGGAAAATTAGACGGAAAAGAATACAGCAATAACGATTTACTCGAAGCCATTGAAGCCGAAACCGATTCTGCGAAACGGCAGCAAATTTGGGAAGCATTGAAACAAGTCGGTGAACAGTCCGCCGCTAAAATTGTTGCGCTGGCGAAAGTCCGCAATCAGGCGGCAAAACAACTCGGCTTTAAAAACTATTGGGAAATGCAGGTTCACTTTCAGGAATATAAACCGCAGGAATTGCTGGCTATTTTTGAGGAATTGGACAAGTTGACGAAACCGCTCTTCGTTCAAATGAAGAATGAACTTGATGCGGAATTAGCGGAAAAGTTTGGAATCGCACCGGAAAAGTTAATGCCGTGGCATTATGATAATCCGTTTTTTCAACAGGCACCGCCGTCAAAGGAAATAAATACGAATATCTTTTTTGAAGACAAAACGGAAGAGGATATCATTGCGATTGCAGTGAAGTATTTCAAACATCTCGGTTTGGACTTTGAAACGATATTGAAAAACAGCGATATGTTTTATCGTGAAGGGAAAAATCAGCACGCTTTCAGTATTGATATGGACACGCTCGGCGATGTGCGAAACCTGTGCAATGTCAGACCGACTTCCGATTGGATGGAAACCGTTCTGCATGAAGCCGGTCACGGAGTATATTCACTGGGACATAACCGCAACCTGCCGTTTAATCTTCGCGACCCGGCGCATATTTTTACAACGGAAGGCGTTGCGATGCTCTTAGGGGCAAAGGCGCGTGAACCGAAGTGGTTGTCCCGCTTTGCCGATGTTGACGAAAAGGAAACCGAAAAGTACGCCGCCGCATTGAAGAAACAGCGGATTCGGGAACAGTTGATTTTCTGCCGCTGGACGCTGGTAATGTTGAACTTTGAGAAAATGTTGTATGAAAATCCCGATGCTGGCCTTGTCAAACTTTGGCAGGAGACGGTTGAGAAATATCAACTTTTGAATTATCCTAAAGAGCGCGAGCAGGGCGATTGGGCTTCCAAGCCGCATTTTGTTATCGCGCCGGTGTATTATCATAATTACATGCTCGGCGAATTGTTTGCGGCGCAACTCCGCCGTTCTTTGGGAACTGTTTTTCAAAATGATGAACCTAAAGCGGCAGTGATTTTGAACGAAAAGGTGTTTGCACCGGGTGCCTTGTATCCTTGGCGGGAATTTGTGAAGCAGACAACCGGCGAACCGCTTTCGCCGAAAGCGTTTGCAGAAGAACTGCGTTAATCGGCGTTACGTTAATCGAGAGCCGCCGATTGTGTCGGTGCTGCATAATATCGTATGGGGGTGTGTAAAAATTTCTGGGGAAGCGGTTGGCTGCAACACCGAAAACGAGCGTTAAACTTGATGAGCAGATAGACGCATTGGTATATGCGTTATGCGGTTTAACGGCGGAGGAGATAGCGGTGGTTGAAGGGTGAGATGAAATTACGAACCGCCTCGCGGCTTTTGTCTCCGGTGCGAAACATCCTTCGCCGAATGTAATGCGCCAAGTATCCCGTCTTCTTCCTTCTTCTCCGGCAGTGTTTCCGGCGGTTTTACCGGCTCCTGCGTTTCAACGCTCTTTTCACCGGTACTTGACAAGGTTTGTTTCAACTGCTTCCGCATCGATAAACTGCGGAATATAGAAGTCCTTTTAACCGGCATTTGCGGTGATGCATCCTCATTGCTTTCACGTTTCGGTTTCGCAATGTCAGCGCGCTTGATACTCCTAGATGGCACCATAAATCGCGAAAGATAATTGGTGCGCCGCTGGAAGATTTCTAAAACGAAACAGACAACCGCCGCATAAATCAGGAAAGACGCAAGCGGAAAATAACGCGGCACCTTCGGTATGTCGTTCCATATACCCGTCAATTCAATCCGTTCAATACCGCCGGTTGCGGTTGCCAACTGTTGCAGCGTTTCAAGCCCTTTGCCTAAATAAGACGGCTGATATTCCGGCGAATAAGGAAGACAGACCGGCGGCAGCGGAAACGGTTTGATTTGCGAATTTGTTTCATCGGATAATTGCAAGGTCGCCTGAACGGTTTCACTGCCGCGAAGCGGGATTGCAAGTTCGAGCATATCCGGTTCAGTCCAGCGCAGCGGCAAACGCTGTTTCGTCAAACCGGCATTGGGACTTTGTTTCAACACGGAAACGAAAGGCGTAAAATCGGCACTGCGAAAAGTACTTTCCTGACGTTCAGGGTCAAGATGTATCCGAATCTTGCATACACCGTCTTCAAGCGTTTGCGTCAATAACATTCCGTCCGGCAATTCTTCCGTTTGTCCTGCCGTCCATGCCGCATAAGAAACCAGCATTGCCGGATAATGCTCCCAATTTGCAATTTCGCCGGTAAAAGGTCCGTCCGCTTGTCCCGTATAACAGAGAACACGTCCCAAGCCCGTGTACCAAAACGCCGTGATTGGGGCTTTGTATTCGTCTTCCGATAAGGCACCCGCCAATGCGGTGTCCTTCAGATAACAAAGATTATAACCGCCCAACTTCGGCGGACTGCTAGCGGCGGATATATTCGTCCAAGTGCTGCTGCCTGAACCGGTCAGCATTGTAATACCGCCGGTGAAATTGAATTCGACCGGTTCTTCCAGAAAAGTGCTTCTCGAAATCGTGAAAACGTCCTGTGCAAAAAGCCGCGGCAGTTCGTCTGCCTTTTCCGTGAAAAAGATGTTGCCGCCGCCGACCCTTGCAATATCAATGCAAAGATTTGCGGTGCTGTCCCTTTCTGTACCGAGTGCAATCACGCTGCAAGTCATTCCCGCTTTTTTACAGTTTTCGAGAAGTGTTCTATATTCACGCGGTTCTTCGGTATCGTCAGCGTCAGTGAAAAGAATGATGTGTTTCGTTGCCGCCGCCGCATTCGACAATTCCCTGCTTGCCGCTAACAAACCGGTATAGACGAAGATGCCGCCTCCGCCGGGTCCAATCCGCAGGATACGGTTTATATCCGCTTCAGGGTCGGTGTTGCGTTTTAGCGGTACATATACTTGCACGCCGGTATCACAAGTCATAACGCAAACCTCGTCCATCGGCGAAAGAATTCGCAGGACTTCGGCAGCGGCAATGTTTGCTAAATCCATTTTGATTTTGCCGCCCGGTACCATCATTCCCATTGAACCGGAGCAATCCATTAGGACCGCTACCGCTATCGCAAGTTTCCGGTATTCTGTTCGCAATTCCATCGAGACCGGCAGTATTTCGTCAAGCGGCGAATGGTAATAACCGCCGAGAGCATAAGCGTTTTTTCCGCCGGTCATCATCATTCCTGTGCCGGTCTCTTTCACCCATTGGACGATTCTTTCCATACCGGCGGAGCCGATGAAAGAAGACGGCGCATTGTCGATAATAAGACCGGAGTAATTACTCAAAAACGGCAGCGACCAATCCGCATTGCTTCCGTCTGTTGCAATCGTTTTGATACCGGCACTGTTCAGAATCTCCGGCAACTTCGAAATTTTGCCGTCAATTTTCGGCGAAAGAACCAGCAGCGGTTTGCTGCCTTCGATGCCGATAAGTTTGCGGGCAGTGTTGTTTTCCGGTATCGGGTCGGGAAAAGTATTATTCTCGGTTTTCGTGATACGAAGTTCGCAGTTGATAGTCCCGTATTCTCCCGATTTGACAACGAAGTTGAGCGGATGAATTCCAGCCGTGAAGTTCTGCTTGCCCGATACGGCGACTTTACCATTATAAAAAAATTCGTATCCGATTTCCTGTTCTACCGGCAGTTGAACGGAATAAGCAAGCCGGAAACGTTCATTCGGCTGCACTGTATCGGGCGCATCGACCGAGACAATAGCGATGTCGCCAGCGGCACTGCGTTCCTGCAAACGGTAATCGACCGCAATACCGCGTTGAATCAGTTGCGGAATCAAGTCCGCCGGATTACTTCCCGTCCAGCGTCCGTCGGAAAGAAGCAGCAGCCGGGCTTTGTCACCGATTGGAATCAGCGACATTGCGTTCTCGATTGCACTTTTCAAGTCCGAAGCATCGCCTTGCAAGACCGCAGTGAAACCGTTGAAGTTTCCCGCCGATTTGCCGCTTGGAATTCGTTCAGGAAAGGGCTTTTCCGCAAAGGAAACGATGCCGAGATTGTCTTCCTTGCCGATGTACCGCTGAAGCAGATTGATTAAATGTTTTTGCTCATCGGCAGAGTTACCCGGCATTGATAAACTGCGGTCGGCAACGGCGATAACAGTTCCGCTATGCACCGGCAGCGGTATGCTAGGTTCCGTCATCGCAAGAACAATGAGAATGAGAAGAGTATAACGCAGAACGTTCAACATCCTGTCCGGCAGCGGACGAAGGTATTGCAGGCAAAACAAAGGAATGAGCAGGAGAAACCAAATCGGCTGATGAAACATAATTTACGGCACCTCTTCGGTTTGCGGGGGCTGCGGTTCTTGTTTCGGTTCCGATTCTTCTGCGGGTTTTTGTTTAACGGACTTCATTAGCGTTTCAAAATCAAAGTCCGATCCGAGTACATCCGCCGCTGTCGAGGCGATATCTGTTGTTGCGATACCTTCCGATTTTTTTGGCGGTTCGAATTCGGGTTTTACTGCCGTTCCGATGTTTGGACTTTCCATCATTTGTTGGAGCAGTTTGTCTTCGTTCTGTAAATCGGGAGCAGTGCCGCTGTCTTTGAGTTCTTCGGCTGTTCTGTCTGCAACTTTCTGTTGAGCAGCATTTTCTTCAATGCGTCTTTCCAAGTCGGGGGCAACTTCGACCGGCGTGTCCGAAAGCATTTGATTGAGTGTTTCGTCCACCGAAATTCCGATTTCGGCAACCGACTGCAAGACCTGTTCGGTATAATCAACCGGGGAATTTGATTCCGGTGCAGCAGGTATTGTTTCCGCAGGGGCTTCTTCCGTTTTGACTTCTTCCGCTGTACTTTCGGCAGGTGTCTCCGGCGGAACTTCCTCCGGTGTTTGTTTTTCGGTGATGTTTTCTTCCAGCGGCTGATTGATTTCCGGTACTTCTACGCCGAAACCGTCTCTTTCCGGTTTCGGCTCCGGCGGCTCAATGTGTTTGAGATATAACGCCAGAAGAAAACCCTCTGCGATAGGCAGCAGAAACGTCAGAAATGCAATGGAAAGCAGGTAAAACATAATTTCATATTAGCGCGGGATTTCTAATCCTACTCTTCGGCTATTTCCATCAGCACTTTGAATTCCGGTTTGATATTTTCGTCGTCGGTTTCCACCACTACTTTTGCTTCCATTTTGCCGTCTTTTGGTGCAGCATCGCCTTCTTTCGGATTAGTGTACAGCAGTGAAAAAGAATAAAATATCTGCGGCGGTGCTTCCGGGTTCGGAGTAAAATCAACCTGCACTTCGGGATTATTGCACAGCAGTTTCGTAATGCGGAACGGCTCTGTTCCCTTTAGTGAAACAGTTTTTTGCGGGGATTTTTCTCCCGGCTTCAAATATCCGAAAAATACGGTTTCGGGCGAAACCTTAACTGTTTTTCCAACAGTTCCTTGAAGCATAACGGGAATCTCCCGCCGCTCTGCGGTATCATTCGTTATTAACAAAACCCGCTCGACAAATTTACCTTTCGGCATATTTTCGCTCAATTTGATTTTAACTTTGGTAACTTGTTTTCTTTCTTCTGCCGAAGGCGGATTGATTTCTGCGGTAATATGTTCATTAGTACTTTCAAATCCAACAATTTTCCAATTCGCTCTCGAACCGGTATAAGAAACGGACAGAGAACGTTCTGCCGCAGTGTTTTCTCTCACGTTGTCAAAGCGGAGCATCATCGGTTGGACGATAATATCCGAACGGATTTCGCCGCGAATGTCGAGTTGAATCGTTGCCGGATAGGGCTTGTCGATAATTACGTTTATCGTCGCACTCTTTTGTCCGTCAAATTTGTCGGTATGCAGATGCGCAATTATTGCCGTCTTTTCGTATGTTTCCAGCGTGCTTTTATTGTCCTCGATGGAAACCGAAGTGCAGGTACAACTTGTCGATACTGTGGCGATGCGCAGCGTTTCCTGAAAAGGGTTCGTCAGTTCAAAACGGTGTTCACATTGCGTTCCTTTCGCGACTGCTTTGAAATTAAAAAACCGTTTTTCCGATTTAATGACATTCTGCGTCCACGGTAAAGCAGACGGCGGCTTGACTGCATACGGATTGTATTCATCGGAACCAATATACATACTTCCGCCGTAGCGGGGACCAAATAACTGCGCCTCTACGGGAGTAAAAGTGCAGACGAAAAAGATACAAAGCAGTATGGTTATCGCGATTCTGGTCATTGTTAAAAATAATTATGTTGTTGAAAGTGACGATACGACATAGGCAATTCCCTATGGATTATTATAACATATCGGATATAATAACAGAAATATAATTTTTTTCCAGCGGTTGCGGTTCACAAATGTTCGACCTTCAAGCCCCGTTCAAGCCGTCCGGCGACCAGCCGCAGGCGATTGCCGAATTAGTCAGCGGTATCGAGACCGGTCGGAAAGTTCAGGGTCTCAAAGGCGTAACCGGTTCCGGCAAGACCTTCACGATGGCAAACGTGATTGCGCACTTCAACAAGCCGACGCTGGTAATGTCCCACAACAAAACGCTGGCGGCGCAACTTTACAGCGAATTCAAAACCTTCTTTCCGAATAATGCCGTTGCGTACTTCGTTTCGTATTACGATTATTATCAGCCGGAAGCATACATTCCGCAGCGTGATATTTACATCGAAAAAGATGCCGCTGTCAACGAAGAAATTGACCGCCTTCGTCTTGCGGCAACAAGTTATTTGATGACGCGGAAAGATGTCGTTATTGTCGCCAGCGTATCCTGCATTTACGGTTTGGGTTCGCCGAAGGATTACCGCGAAATGATGATTGCCGTTAAAGTCGGTGAAGAAATTCCGCGAAAGGAACTCCTCAATCGTCTCATCGAAGTACAGTATGACCGCAACGATATAGAATTCGGGCGGGGACATTTCCGCGTCAGAGGCGATTGCGTTGAAATCCGTCCATCTAACGAAGAATTCATAGTCCGATTTGAATTCTGGGGCGACGAAGTCGAGCAAATTTCGATAGTAAATCCGATTACTTCGGAAACGATTCGCAAAGAACAAGAGTACGTCATCTATCCGGCGAAGCATTTCGTTCTGCCTGAAGAACGGATGATAGAAGCGGCTGACAAAATCGTAGCCGAACTAGCAGAGCGTGTGAAATTTTTCAGAGACAACGGACAACTTCTCGAAGCACAGCGTTTGCAGGCAAGAACAAAGTACGACCTCGAATTGATGCAGGAAATCGGATACTGTCCCGGTATTGAAAATTACAGTGCGCATTTGACTTACCGCGAACCCGGCAGTTCGCCGGAAACGCTTTTCGATTTCTTTCCCGATGACTATCTGCTGTTCGTTGATGAGTCGCATGCGACAATTCCGCAGATTCGGGCAATGCTTCACGGGGACAGAGCGCGAAAACTCAATCTGGTAAATCACGGTTTTCGGCTGCCTTCTGCGCTGGATAACCGTCCGCTGCGGTTTGACGAATGGGAACAGCGGATTAAGCAAGCGGTGTTTGTTTCCGCAACGCCGGGTCCGTATGAAATCGAAAAGTGTGAAGGACATTTAGTTGACCAAGTCATTCGTCCGACGGGTTTGCTTGACCCGGTAGTGGAAGTCGCACCGGCTTCGAAACAGATTCCGCATTTGATTGAACAAATCAAAGAACGGGTTGCAGTGCAGGAACGGGTTCTTGTCACAACATTGACGAAGCGGCTGGCGGAAGACGTTTCGGCATATTTTTCCAAACAGGATATCCGCTGCAAATGGCTGCATAGTGAACTTGACGCATTTGAGCGTGTGGAATTACTGCGTGACTTGCGGGCGGGGCGTTTCGATGTTCTTGTCGGCGTGAACCTTTTGCGGGAAGGACTCGACTTGCCGGAGGTTTCGCTGGTTGCAATTCTTGATGCCGACAAAGAGGGTTTTCTGCGGAGTGAAACCTCGCTGATACAAACGATAGGACGAAGTGCAAGAAATGTGAACGCCAAAGTGATTCTTTATGCCGACAAGGTTACGGAGTCGATGCGGAAGGCGATTAACGAAACGAATCGCCGGCGCAGCAAACAGGAAAAGTACAACGAAGAGAACGGTATTACGCCGGAAACTATCAAGAAGAACATTGCACAAGGCATTGAAGCCCAAAGAGAGCCGGCGACTGTGTCGTCGCTTGGACAGGACGACGAATTGTTTATCACGCAGGAATACATTAACGAATTGGAGCAGGAAATGCTGGAAGCGGCGGACAGATTGGAGTTCGAGCGGGCGGCAATTCTGCGGGACAGAATCGAAGTAATGAAAAAGAACATCGGTAAGAGTGCAAGCGCGAAGATGTTCGATTTCTCAAGTAAGAAGCGTAAAAAACGGCGGTAATATAATCATTTAGCCGGTACTCCGGCACTTACTCCCATGTTTATTCAAGAAATTTCCATCGAAATCAAGAATCCTCATGTTGATCGGGCGAAACTGATTGACAAAATGGAAGAGTTTGTCGGCGCGGCAAGCAAAAACGGTCAAACACAGGGTGAGGTTGCTCCGTTCTATCTGCATGAAAACCGCTTGATATTGTTGGCATGTGTGCTTGAAAAATCGTCATTCTCTCGCAAAAACGACAACATTTACGTCAAGCGAGCGCGGTCTGAATTGGAGAAAATGTGCCAAGCAAGGTTTCAAGTGAAGACACTTGGCAAGGATGCAAGTCAAACCAAACATATTTGCCGATGCCGGAAACCCGCATCGTATATTTTATGGACGAATTTTTTAACCCTGCTCTCCCCTCTTGATTGCGGGGACTGTTGGGGCAACGTTCCGCTCTATCGTATTCCCAAGTTACCGGAACCCGGCGAGCAGGAATACTTTTCCATCGGCAGTTGGGAATGTGCTTATCAGTCGTGCGACCATTTGCAAATGCTGTGCGGTTTCGGGGAACGCTGGGGAACACGGCAAATGCAGAATCACGATTCAGGATTATCAAAGGACGGGCGTGAAGTTTGCCGGAATATAGAAAAAATGGTCGGCGTTCCTGTTTATTATTATTTGTACAACTACCGCTGCATCACGAGAGAGCAGGACAAACAGCGAAAATGCCCTGAATGCGGCGGCGATTGGCTTCTTGAAGAACCGTGGCATAGCGTGTTCGATTTTCGCTGCGAACCATGCCGTTTGGTGTCCAGTATTACTTGTAATTTTCGATAGGACAATACGCCGGAGTACCGGCTAAATCCATTCCCATGTCATATCATTTGACTTTCATTTGAGCCATAAGCGGTCTATCCGGATGAACAGCCAGTTTTTGCGTAGTCGGGTCGATGATAACGTCCATTTCTTCCAGCGGAATGACTCCTAGCAAAACTTCGTCCGCACCGGGAAGAACGAGAGCGTTACCGCCAGCGAATCGGTTTTCAAAATGTATGTCGATGGGACCAACGAAATCGCACCGGCGGATGGAACCATCTGCCAACACGACCTCTTGTTTTCTCTGGGTTATCAAGCCGAGTTGTCTGGCAATTTCTTCGTTGATAGTCAACATCATCGCGCCGCTGTCAACCATGGCGTTGACGGTCATCTTTCGTACGTTTTCGCTAGGAAGATCGCCTCGCCCTGCCAAAACGACATCAACGGCATTCAATAATGTAATTTCTGCATAAACATGCCCCATGATTTTTCTCCTTTTGTGTTGTTAAAGTTAATTGCGCAACCGGACGATTGCGGCTCTGACCTCAAGACACCGGCAAGCCGTATTTTTTCAGCGTCTCCCGCAGTTTTTCCATTTCCTTTTCCGAAAGCGGTGTCAGCGGCAAACGTAAATCGCCGGTGTCGCGACCGAGCATTTTCATCGCCGCCTTGACCGGAATCGGATTAGTCGAAAGCGACAACATGTCCCTGCACATAGCGTAGGTCTTGTAATGCAGTTCCCGCGCTCTTTCAATGTTTCCGACATTAAACGCCTTGCAAAGTTCAATCATATCCTGCGGAATGATGTTGCCGACAACGGAAACCACACCTCTTGCGCCCAAAGACATCAGCGGCAGTGTCAAACTGTCATCGCCGCTCAAAACCGTCAAATCGGTCTGCGCAATAATTGCCGAGGTTTGGTCCATCGAACCGGTTGCCTCTTTCACCAGTCCGATGTTCTTGAATTGCGCTAGACGAATTATCGTTTCCGGCTCGATGTTCTTGGCGCATCTGCCCGGTATGTTATAGACGCAAATCGGAATATCGACCGTCTCCGCCAGAAGTTTATAATGCTGAAAAAATCCTTCTTGCGCCGGCTTATTGTAATATGGGGCAACAACGAGAGCGGCATCGGCACCAACTTTCTGGGCGAATTTCGTCAGACGAAGTGCTTCCTGTGTTGAGTTTGCGCCTGAACCGGCGAGAACTTTGACTTTTCCCGCCGCTGCTTCCACAACGGCATGCAGAACTTTTTCGTGTTCTTCAAAGGAAAGAGTCGGCGACTCACCGGTAGTACCGGCAGGCACTACGGCAGTAACTCCGGCAACAATTTGATATTCAACCTGCTGTTGTAGTGTTTCGTAATCAACAGCACCGTTCTTGAAAGGTGTGATAACGGCGGTCGAAAGACCGGCAAATGTTTCGCAGCGTGTGTTCGGCATTGGAATTTAATCTATTCTAATAATAATACATGAATAATACAAAATACAGGCGGAAAATTACTCTTTAACCCGTTCAATATATTCACCGGTGCGGGTATCAATCTTGACTTTCTCACCGATATTGATGAACGGCGGCACCGGAAACTCCGCACCGGTTTCCAACTTAGCGGGCTTCATAACATTCGTTGCCGTGTTGCCTTTCGCAGCCGGTTCCGTGTATTCTACCGTCAGAACCACGTGATTCGGCGGCGTTATACCCATCGGCTGATTATTGAAAAGCATGATTTTGCAAACCATACCTTCCTTGAGATACCTCCAGTTATCGTCCACCAATTCGGCAGAAAGGTCGTGCTGTTCGTAGGTCAGATTTTCCATGAAGACGAAATTCGAACCGTCTTTGTAGGAATACTGAGCGTCAATTTCGGTAATATCCGCTTCTTCAAGAGCATCGCCGCCTTTGTAAGTGCGGTCGAGTGTAGTCCCCTTCGTTAGATTACGGAGGCGGCACTTGTAGAGGGCATTGCCTTTGCCCGGCTTGACGAATTGACATTCTGTCATAATGTACGGGTCGCCGTCAATTTGAACTTTGAGACCTTTGCGAAAATCGCTTGTGCTGACTAATCCCATGTTTGTCTTGTATATTGTGAAGGACAGTATAGTAATACAAAAAGTTGACGTTATAATACCATGAATTGGAATTATTTCAACCCGTTGCTGTTTTTCTTTTTTTGTGAATCCGTCCATGCCTGACAGTTGGCAAACCGAATTAGCACAGTCCATCACCGACATAAACGTTCTTTGCCGAATTCTCGATTTGCCGCAGCGTCTTGCAAATCAAGGGCTTGCGACGGCGCAGCAATATCCGCTGCGGGTTTGCCGCCCTTTCGTACATCGAATTGAAAAAGGCAATCCCGACGACCCGCTGCTGCTGCAAATTCTGCCGCAAGACAAAGAATTACGAATTGCGGACGGTTTCACTGCCGACCCGCTTGAGGAAACAAGACCGCCGGTTATGCTGCAACAGGAAAAAAATTGCGGCGTTTTGCAAAAATATGCCGGTCGGACTTTGCTTTTGACAACAAATCAATGCGGAATGTATTGCCGCTTTTGTTTCCGCCGATGGACGAGAACCGAAACGAGAGCCGACAACTGTGTTGTCGGTCCCAACATTTCCGAAGTAATTTTGAGCGGCGGCGACCCGCTGATGCTTTCGGACGACAAACTCTTTCAACTCGTGAACGGTTTCCGTGAAAATCCAACTATAAAACGAATTCGGATTCATACCCGTCTGCCGGTTATCCTGCCGTCAAGAATTACAGACGCTCTCCTTTCACTCATAAACACTGTGTCTTGCGGTGCTATTTATCTTGTGTTTCACATCAATCACCTCAATGAGTTGTCTGATGAATTTTTCGAGATGATTTCACGAATTCGGGGAGCCGTTTTGTTATCGCAAACCGTTTTGTTGAAAGGAGTTAATGACAATGCGGATACGCTGGCAACATTGTTTGAAACGCTGGTGAATCATCGGATAGTGCCGTACTATCTGCATCAGTTGGATAAGGTACAAGGTGCGGCGCATTTTGAAGTGCCGCCGCCGGAAGGATTAAAAATCATGACGCAACTTGAAAAACGCCTGCCCGGTTATGCTGTTCCGAAGTATGTCCGTGAAGTTCCCAATGAAGCCGCAAAGGTTCAGATAAGACCGGAATGTACGTCAGCGCATATATCGATAGAGCAGTTCCATGAGGACAACGGCGAGAACCAGAAAAAAGGTCAGCCAGCCGCCGAAATGTAGGGCGTGCCGCAAAATACGGGGCATATCTTCGTGACGCGTTGCAGCATAGCATAACGAAAAAACGATTATTATCGGAATAGAATAGAATATCATCGGAAAACCAGCGGCAGTTAGTTCTGAACAACATTTTCATATATTATACAGAATTTAAGTGTTGTGACAAGCGTCAGAAAAGAAGAAAAATAATTGCGAAACAGCACTTTTTGCTATTGCCAACATTTTCAGGTGTACTATCATTTGCACCGATTATCACAAGGTTGACTTCGTCATAATGATTTTGTAAAATAAGATTGATGTTAACCGTCTCGGCTCAAATTTTGATAAATCCAAAATACTACGCTGAAATGATTACGCAAAATCGTATGCATTTTGCGGAAAATTGCACTTGAAATTTACCGTGAAGCATTACATAATAACAGGCGATAATGGGTGACTGTTAAGGATTCTATCCGCAGTTGTCTTAAAGATTGGTTTTTATTGTACCATTTGTTTTCCAACTTTCATAAGGAGTTCTCAGATGCGAAACATTATGACGTTCTTTCGTGCTATTATTTCCGTTAATACGAGAAATGTGCGTTCAGGTAAATTGAGGGGGGGAGGCGAAAACGCATTTACTCTCGTTGAACTTCTCGTCGTTATTGCCATCATCGGCGTTCTTATCGCATTGCTTTTGCCGGCAGTGCAAGCAGCCCGCGAAGCGGCAAGAAGAATGCAGTGTTCCAACCACGTCAAACAGTACTGTCTGGCACTGCACAATTACCATGATGTTCAGTCCGCTTTTCCTGCTTCACGCATTCACCTGCCGGTTTATGATAAGTTTTTTCCTTCGTCGGGTTCCACTGCCTACACAGGAGTGTTTTGCGGCTGGACCGGCACGATTGCGATTCTTCCGTACATGGAACAGAGTTCACGTTACGATAGTTTTATGGCTGTTGACCCTATGGCAGCCGGATTCACACCGCTTCAGTTGACAGACAAGGTAACCTATCGTTTTGTCGACGACCCGATTTCGACTCTGCTTTGTCCTTCGGATGGGGGTGCTCTCCTAAAAAATCCTGTGCGAAACCTGACCAAGAGAAACATTGTTACTTCCCGCGGCGACGGCATGTGGCAAAGCGAGCAATATTTTGGAAATGAAACTACCAAGGCAGACCTTGTCAATTTAGCATCCGACCGTAAAGTCGACCATAGGTCTATGTTCATCCGCTCCGGCTGGAAAGGCATGAATAGTTGTATTGACGGAACGAGCAACACACTTGCGGTCAGCGAAACAACTACGAGTTTGACGACAGCAAACAATACCGTTCTCGGTGGAGTCCGCAATCATACAGATAGTGCTATGATTAACGCTGATGGAAGAATCCAGTGTATGAATGCGAGAAAAGGCACAATGCTGACCGGAACTATGTCAACCGGGATACAACGCGGGGGCTCATGGACCTTTGGGCATGTTGCCTGGTCCGGCTTCCATACGGTCAATCCGCCGAACTCGCCGAACTGTGCCAGAGGAGTGGATTCTACCGACTGGGGACTTTTTCCGCCGAGCAGTTTTCACTCGGGCGGTGTAAACGTGGGATTTTTCGACGGTTCCGGACGCTTTTTGACCGAGACCATTGACTGCGGTCCAGCGACTGCGATACAGAATCCGACTGCCCTTGACAGTCAATACGGTGTTTTTGGGGCTCTCGGAACTCCTGCCGGCGGTGAAAGTGTCACCCTTTAACCTGCATCAAACAACTGAAAAAAACTATGAAAACGAAGCAGTCCTTTCTAACTCTATTCGTCTGTTCGATGGTGCTCTTGGTTGTCTTCGGATGCAGCAAACAAGAACTCCCCAAAGGAATGCCGAAATTGGTTCCCGTTACTATCGAACTCACGCAGGAGAAAAAGCCCATTGCAGATGCCGAGATTACATTTATTCCGGAAGAATCGATTACTAACTGGTTCGCCGGCGGAATGAGCGATAAGACGGGACGTGTTGTTCCGAAGACACACGGTAAATATCCCGGTCTTGCTCCCGGCAAATTCAAAGTGATTGTCGTCAAATCCGAAATTGACTCCAATGAAACCGTGAAAGACCCTGAGGGAAAATTTCGCCCAATCATCTATCGTTTAGTTGACCCGATTTACACGACTCTGGAAACAACTCCTTTGGAATTGGAAATTGTTGACGGCGGCAATAAGACGTTTTCTTTCGACCTTGGTCCGGCTGTCCGCATCAAGGCAAAATTGCAATATCCGTGATTTGGAGCGGCGGTTCACTGAACCGCCCGCTAAACGAAAAATCAATCGATTTATCTCAACATCTCCAGCAACTGTTCCGGTGCGGCATCTAACACTTCGTTCAATTCTCTTGTGTCCAATTGCTGTAGTTTTTCGGCATACTTGCGGAACATAGAACTCGCATCAGAACCGCTCAAGGTTCGAAACGTCTCTGCCGCGGACGAATAATCACTAGGATTGTAATACGGCACCAGTTGATTTTCCTCAAGTTTCGATTTCAAAGTTGCTATTTTTCCGCAGCGCAGTTCCGGTGAAAGTTTTTTCTGCCGCAATTCCGCCTTTTCATACGACGGAAGCATTTTGAACCATTGATAATAGTTGTACAGCGTCAAAAACAATTCCCCGCTCTGCGGTGAAGATACAATCCTCTCATGGAGTTCGCGAAGTGCCTCTTTTTCACTTTGCGGCAGTTGTGAGAAACTTTTCTCGCTGTGAAATAGTTTGTTATAAAACTGCGCATCGAGATGCTGCACCATTTCAGGTTTAAATTCAATGCCGGTTTTAGAATCGAATTCAAAATGTTCTTCCGGCAGGAAAATCCGCTCTTTGGCAAGCAGATGCAGCAGTTGCAAATCGGGGTCGCTCTTTTGCAGCATCTGATACATATCAAACTTTTCGATAATCGGAAATGCTGTCCGAAACCAATAATTGCGGTCGCCGTTTTCCGCCCCCCAGTGAAAAAGAAAAAACGAAAAGCAAACCGCCGTCAGCAAAACAGCAATGACGCTTTTCGGAAACCGGACTGTGTGCTGTTTTTCCTGTTCTTTTATTTCCGCCTCGGATTGCAAAATCACAACTTCAAGCGTTGTTTTAACGACTTCCTTACTGCCGTCGGCTTTTTCCAGCAAATCCAGATAGTTCCAACTGCTTTCGAGTTGTTCAAGCGTATTGCGAAGCAGCGGCTCTTTCGCTAGACGTTCTTCGACGATTTGCCGCGTTTGCGCATCGAGTTCGCCGTCGAGGTATTCGATAAGAATCGCCTCGTCTGGAGAAAAATCATTTGCAGCGGTAGGGATTTGGTTCATTTGAACGACAATTGTATCAGAACAAAACGGCAATGTAAAGCGTTTCTGCGTTTGGGACTACCTGATTTAACATGATTTTACCCCTTTTAACAATCAGTGGTGAGTGGCGAGTAAAATTGGCAGCCGCCGCCCAATGTAATTGATACAGAACCGGCGGATTTATAATTGCACAAATGACAACACAGCCGTTAAAGTTGGCAATAGCAAAAAGTGCCGCTTTGAGCAGCGAGTGATAAAAATAGCGAAAACGAAAAAACCCTGCGCAATAAAGCACAGGGCTAATATGATTCGTTATAAAACGGAACAACTATTTGCAAACCTTTTCACAAGGTGTGCATGCCTTTTCGCATGGTGTTACCTTTTCACAAGGTGTGCAGGCCTTTTCGCATGGTGTTACCTTTTCACAAGGTGTGCATGCCTTTTCGCATGGTGCTACCTTTTCACAAGGTGTGCATGCCTTTTCGC
>Ga0123353_10001280_pt1 | contig 30831 bp, 34 predicted proteins | sample TergutLab28metaG_3_FD_92763 | JGI IMG/M metagenome (GOLD analysis project Ga0123353, IMG submission 92763) | Labiotermes labralis P3 segment gut microbial communities from Petit-Saut dam, French Guiana - Lab288 P3 | ecosystem: Host-associated > Arthropoda: Insects > Digestive system > Gut ...
TACCGTTTTTTATGAGGCTTGCGGGAGCGTCGGAGGTCGAAATAGGGGACGGCTTCGACGTTGACGGCGCGGTAAGGCTGGTCACGGGCGGCGCGGTGATCTTAATCCCCATGAGCGAGCTTGTGGATTTCGCCGCCGAGGCCGCAAGGCTCAGCAAAGAATTGAAGGACGCGGAAAAACAGCTTGAAAACATAAATTCCAAGCTGTCGAACGAAGGTTTTTTGGCGAAAGCCCCCGAAAACGTTGTAACCGGCCAGAAGGAAGCGGCGGCAAGGCTGGAGGAGAAGATTTCGATGCTCAGGGCCAATATTGATAAAATAAATTTGATTTAAGAAAGGGGCTGATTTTATGATGTATCCTTATATGACGCTTGCGGATGAAACAGGGATTGTGCATTCGCACTTGTTGGGGGAAGGCAACGAAAAATATGTTGAAGTCCATTTTGAACGGCCCAAGCCTTACGGGTTTGATTCCGCCAGATGCCGCCTGCCTTCTTATGAATGGGTCATGCGGGACGGTTTCACGGACGATGAAATAGCTATGTTTGAGCGTATGCTTCATGCCAACGCGCACTCTTTCTTTAAATACGCGGCGATTGGGGGGATTGGCGTTGCCAAAGCTATTTAGGACAGGCCAATATGTGATTTTCTTTTGGCTGAATGAAAACGACGAGCCTGTTCGTGTCCATATCGGGATAGTGAACCCTTCGCCAAACGCCACCAAAATATGGCTTACAAAGGGCGGGGGCTGTATTGCCGCCAACAACAAAAGCAGAATACCTCAAAAAGATTTAAATGAGCTAATGGGAATTATCCAAGACAACTTTTTCTATATATGCAGCAAATGGAAAGAATACTTTAGAACTGACACAATCAAGTTTTATTGTTAGGATGGAAATTTACGGGATCTTGCGCCAATTTAAAAAAAATATTCTTGACATTTTATAAAAAACAGTATAATATATAGGCAGAGGGCAATGCCGCATGAGCGGTTAGCCCGTTATGACTGGGTTAAAATAACCGCTACCATTGACGGGGGAGCGGCTATTTTCGTTTTATAATCAGTATGCATACAGTAGTAATATACACGATTAAGTATAGCATAACCAAATACTCCACGGCCTCACCCCCTTTCGGGAAGATCAGCATAACCGCTCACGACTTAAAAGCCGCAAAATACAACAAAGCCCTCTTATGAATTATTATATCACCAAAGAAAAAATTGCCAATAAAAATAAATTTACCGTTGCAAAATTCCCGCCGCCATATTATAATGGTAGCGGAATTTTATTTTGAAAGGGTTGGGTTTTTGTGAAAAAGGCGTTTAGGGGCTTGGTTTCGGTTGTTTTGGCGGTTATTATTTTGTTGGCCTGCCTTCCGCTGGCCGCAAAGGCAGAAAGCGCGGTTGATTTTGCCGCGGCGGATACTTTTGTCGCCGGGGGCGGGTTCAGCATGGCTGTCAAAGCCGACGGAACCCTTTGGGCTTGGGCCTGGGACGGGAATGACGCCGGAAAACCGCAAACCGCTAATAAAAAACCGCCTTCTAAAACAACGCCGGTTAAAATAATGGACAATGTGAAAACTGTATATTCAAATAATTATGAATGTTATGCCATAAAAAATGACGGAACACTTTGGTTAATTGAAACTATACTTTTAAGTCCCGTGCGCTTTGAAGTCCCGGTAAAGGTTGCGGATAATGTGAAGTCTGTATCATTCGCTGACGGTAATACATTTATGATTAAAACAGACGATTCGTTTTGGGGGTGGGGCTACAATGAAGATGGCCGACTTGGTATCGGTACGACAGAATATCAGGAATCACCCGTTAAAATTATTGATGATGTTGTATCAGTTGCGCATGGAATCGGACCGGGATACGGAAGCTCGGCAGTAAGCACATTTGTCATAAAAGCGGACGGAACACTTTGGGCTTGGGGAAAAAATGGGTTTGGACGAATAGGCAACGGATCGATGACGGACGTTTATTCACCGGTTAAAATAATGGATGATGTAATTTCGGTCAGCGCGGGAAACGCCCGTATAGCCGCAATTAAAACGGACGGAACGCTTTGGACATGGGGTTTTAGCTGGATTCAAAGAGAGGGTTATGTATTTACAGGTTACTGGATCGGTTCTTTGGGAGGCGCATCCGGCGCATCCGGCAGCGAAAGCATTGGCCGCCCCACCTATGGTGCCTCATTACCCGTTAAACTTGCTGATGACGTAAGATTTGTAGATTCTGAGCATCATGTGTGTTACTACATAAAAAACGACAAAATATTGTGGTACTGGGGCGGCGGCGGGGTTCTTTCAAAAGCGGAAGAACCTGTAAAGTTTTTAGACAATGTTATATATGTGAACGGTACATCTTCAGGTTTACGCGGATTTGCTATTAAATCAGACAATACTTTGTGGGCTTGGGGTGATTCATTATATGAGAATAATAGTGAATTATTTGACCCGACAAAAATTGCCGACAATGTTTTAGCTGTTTCAGAATATTCATCTCCCAGTTCACATTTCTTGTTCCTTAAAACAGACGCATCCCTTTGGGGCGCGGGGCATCATCTAAGGGGTGAATATCAACCCGGCGCGGATTCAACCCCTGTAAAGATTATGGACGGCGTGAAACTGCCGTCACAAAAACAACCTCCCGCTATGCCCGGCAACACCATCACGCTAAATGGCAAGACTGATGCTGCCTGGAATATTGCGACACTGAGCGAACAAATCGAACTTGACGGAGGCTATATAAAAGCTTTTGATAAAGACGGGTTTGAGATTAAAGGCAGCTATGTTGGAACAGGTGCGATAATGGGGCTTTATGACAGCGAAGATAAAAAAATTGAAAGCTATGCGTTGGTTGTTAAGGGCGATGTTGAAGGCGACGGATTGATTTCATCAAGTGACGCGCGGGCCGTTTTGCGTATAGTGGCTAGGATTGACACTCCAAACAAGCCTCAAAACTTAGCCGCCGACGTGAACGGCGACGGCTTTGTTGACGCGGCCGACGCACGGCTGATACTGCGCTATGTGGCGAAACTGATTGACAAATTTTAAATAAAGGTAGGGGGATTCATGTGAAAAAATTAAAATTGTATTTGGATAACTGCTGTTACAACAGGCCTTTTGACGATCAGACTCAAATTGATTACACAAAATGGCAGAGGACATTATATGACGGCATGGAAATCGAAGAAATAAGCGGCAGGGCCATGGAAATTTACAACAATGTATATAAATAAACAGGAACCCATAAATTTTTACCATTCATTGCTGAAATTCGGCGTCAATCCCGGCCTCGAAAGGATTAACGCCCTGTTGTCCCGCCTTGGCAGCCCCCATATTGGCGGGAATTTCGTCCATGTGGCGGGGACAAACGGCAAGGGCAGCGTCTGCGCGTTTTTGTCGAATATTTTAAAATGCGCCGGGTACAAAACGGGGCTGTTTATCTCGCCGTATATAATGGAATTCAACGAGCGCATACAGATAAACGGCGAAAATATCCCCGATGCCAAACTTGCGAAAATTACCGTAGAGATCAAAGCGGCGGTTGAAAATCTTAATAAAAAAAATATCTTCCCCACCGAATTCGAGGCGGTGACGGCGGCGGCAATGCTGTATTTTAAGCGGGAAAACTGCGATGTCGCCGTGCTTGAAACGGGGTTGGGGGGGCTGTTCGACTCCACCAACGTCATAGAAGAGCCGCTCGTGTCGGTCATAACGTCGATATCCATGGACCACGCCGAAATTTTAGGGGGCACAAACGGACTCTCCCCTATTATAAATCGAGAGTCCGTTATAGAAAAGATAGCCGCCCAAAAATGCGGCATAATAAAACCCGGCCGCCCCGTAGTCACAAACAACAGCCAAGACGAAAAAGTTTTAAAAATCATCAAAAATACGGCAATGGAAAAGAATTCCCCCCTGCTTGTCGCGGCTACAAAAGGAAAACAAGCGTTAAAATCGACAATAGAGGGCAGTTTTTACAACCTTAAAACTCTCCACTCTCCACTCTCCACTCTCCACTTAAATATCCCCTTCCCGGGCAGGCATCAGCTTGAAAACGCCATTACCGCCGCCCAAGCGGTATGTGAATTATGGAAAAACGGCTTTGACATAAAAGACAGCCACATAGAAGCAGGGATAGAAACCGCGAAAAACCCCGCGCGTATACAGATACTTCAAAAAAGCCCGCTTATAATCCTCGACGGCTCCCATAACGAAGGGTCTGCCGCCGCCCTTGCCGAAGCCATACGCGAAAATCTGGGCGGCAAAAGGCTTTTGGGGCTTATGGGCGTGATGAAAGACAAGGATTGCGATAAAATGCTTGAAAACCTGTTGCCCCTGTTTTCCGCCCTCATAACCACCCGGCCCGATAACCCGAGGGCGCTGGCGGCGGAGGAACTCAAAGCCGCCGCGTCATACTATATGCCCCCTGAAAATATTATACCCGTTGAAAACCCGGCGGACGCTTACAGTTACGCGCTGAAAGCCCTGCCGGGATTCGACGGGTTTATAATCTGCGGTTCCCTTTACCTCGCGGGGGATATTTTAAGAATTGAGAAATAATCGCAATATGATTTATTCTTTTTGGGCTTTTTTAGCTAATTTGTTGGTATTGATAGTCCCCCGGAACACCACGAAAAACTGGAACAAAAACTCCGTCAGGCCGTTTACCGCCATTGTGCCGATGAGAACGGCATATTCCATCCAGCGGGCGTTTGGGCGCAAACCCGTGAGCGCGTTGCCCCACCATATGGACGCGGGGGTAAAAACCGCGTAATATCCCAACACTTTCAACATGGCGGCGGGAACGTTCGTCGCGGATTTAAAAGTGTAGCGGCGGTTGATTGTGAACATCCATATTACAGACAGGGCCAGCGCTATAAAATAGCTCCATCCGTAGGGCTTCCCCGCGTCCCTGAAAATATTCAGCTCCGTCAGCAGCGTAAAAGAGCCGAATTCAATAGCCCCGGCTGAACCTGCGGCTGACAGATATTTTACCGCCATCCATGTTTTTTCTTTGGCGGTAAATTCGGTTTGGCCTTGAAGCTTTTTATCTTTTGTTTTCATTTCAAACCTTCTTATTTAATATTCGATAAATAAAAATCCTTGATCCGCGCTAAAAATTCACGGGTATTATGATATGGCATATTCATATACGGCCTTAAATCGGACGAAACCCCGTAAACTTCTTCAATCCCCAAATGTTTCGCGATATATACCGCGCGGTAAAGGTGATAGCCCTGCGTCACAATAACGGCGGATTTTATATTTAAAACATTTTTCGCGCGATGCATGGATTCAAAGGTGGAAAACCCCTCGCCGTCCAACATTATCGCATCTTCGTCCACGCCTTTATTAACGGCGTAGTTTTTCATAGTCGTTACTTCGTCATAGCCCTCTTTATTGCCTCCGTCGCCGCTCATTAAAAGCTTTTCCGCCGCGTTTGCGCTCCAAAGCCCCACGCCGCGCAGTATCCTGTCCTCCAGCATATGGCTGGGCACGTCCGGCGCGTGAACCCTCGCCCCCAGCACAAGTATATATTCCGCGCCCAGCCCGGCGGCTTCTTCCGCCTTGACAATATTTTTTTTCGCGCTCTTTATGACGATAAAATTAATGGCAAAAGGCGCGGCGGCGCAAATAGTGAAAATTACTGCGCATATTATTGTAATTATTTTTAATGTTTTCTTGTTCTTCATAAAATATCAAATCATACGGTCGGACATAAAGCCCGCCACTGTGGCTCCTAATCCCTAGTCCCTATCCCCTAATCCCCCGAGGACGCCTGCATCTTCAGATACGCGTTGATAAACCCGTCCAGATCCCCGTCCATGACGGCGTTTATATTGCCGTTCTCGAAATTCGTCCTGTGGTCCTTCGCTAAAGTATATGGCATGAAAACATAGGAGCGGATCTGGCTCCCCCAGCCTATTTCCTTCTGGTCGCCTTTGATATCTTCAATTTTATCAAGGTGTTCGCGCTCTTTTATCTCAATAAGCTTCGATTTGAGCATAGTCAGCGCGACCTCCCTGTTCTGGTGCTGGCTGCGTTCCACCTGGCAGGAAGCGACAATGCCCGTGGGGATGTGCGTTAGCCGCACGGCCGACGAGGTTTTGTTTACCTTCTGCCCGCCCGCCCCGCTGGCGCGGTAAACGTCCATTTTGATATCCTCCGGCTTGATATCGACTTCTATCGTGTCGTCGATCTCCGGCATGACCTCAAGGGACGCGAAAGAGGTGTGCCGCCTGCCCGACGAATCAAAGGGGGATATTCTCACAAGCCGGTGTATGCCCGTCTCGCTTTTCATAAAGCCGTAGGCATTTGTGCCTTCAATGAGGATAACGGCGGATTTAAGCCCCGCCTCGTCGCCGTCTAGGTAGTCGAGGGTGGAGGTTTTAAAGCCGTGCCGCTCGCCCCAGCGGTGGTACATCCTGAAAAGCATCAGCGCCCCGTCCTGCGCCTCGGTTCCGCCCGCACCCGCGTGGAAGGTGAGTATGGCGTTTTTTCCGTCATATTCGCCCGTTAAAAGAGTGGCTAAGGTCTGCGCTTCAAGCTCTTTTATAAAGCTTTCCGCGCCGCTTCCGCACTCTTCGAGCATGGTTTCGTCCTCTGCTTCATTCGCAAGCTCGATAAGCGTCAGGGTATCGTCAAAATTATTTTTAAGCGTATTATAGGCCGCAAGCTTGTTTTTTAATACGCTTATCCTTTGCAGAACCTTTTGGGAATTTTTAAGATCCCCCCAAAAGTTTTCGCCCGCCGTTTCCGTTTCAAGCGTCACTATTTCTTCCGACATTTTTTCTATGCCCAAGGCCTCGCCCAAGTGCCGGAGCTTGTCTTTTTCCCCCAGCAGGGACAGCCTTAATTCTTCAAATTGTAACATATATAACACCTCCCATTATAATTTAACATAAAAATATGCCGATGTCAAATATTTCACCGTGTTTTTATTGACATTCAATGTGATTTTGTTTAAAATAATAGATATGAGAAAAATAAACGAAAAAGAAATAGGCGCGGCGGCGGGATTGCTGGCGGTAGCTTTTATTGACGACCCCATGTTCTCCTATTTTTTCAAGAATAGGCGGACAAGAGCCGATAAAGCGTTTTATTATATGAAATACGAGCTTTTGCAGTGCATGAATTACACGTATATGGGGGATGAAAACGAATTTGTCGCCGTGTATAAAAAGCCGGGCGATAAAGACCGCCCCGTGCCTGTTTCTTATATGCTCAAAATGCCGTTCAGAGCGGGATTCGCGGGAATCATCAAATCTTTGCGTTACCCTGCTTTCGCAAACGGCTTGAAAAAAAAATATATGCCCCCCGGCGGCGGTTATTTAAAGCTTATCGCGGTAAAAGAGGAATTCCGGGGGCGCGGGATAGCGAAAAAAGCAGTCGCGGAGCTGTCGGGGAACAGTGAGGCATACCTTGAGACCCAAAACCCTATAAACGTTGAAATATACAAAAAAATGGGCTTTGTATTGCTTGAGGGAAAGGCTTTCGCGCCGGGAGTTACACATTTTTGCATGATAAAAAGTGGGAAAAGTGGGCAGTGAGCAGAAAAAATAAAAAAACATATTGCATAATGGAAAAATGTATGTTATACTGCTTCCATTATAGAAAAAAGGAGGCAAAAGCCCGCATGAAAACGGTTTCGCAAAATTCAAATATGCAGGAAATGCGAGTTATTCTTGTCGCAATGCTTATGCTTTGCGCCGGGTTTTTGCTGTTATATTTGCAATCGAATTTATAAAAAATAAAAAGATGCAGAAATAAACGGTTGAAAGCTGGCAGATAAAACGCTTTCAGCCGTTTTTAATTTATCCCACAGCCCGTAGGGGAAGGCCTCGTGTCCTCCCGTGATGATATCTATAATTTAAAAAAAGGGGGAAATATATGCAAAATTACGAAATCATAAAATTAAAGCCCGCGGATTTTCAAAAATGCTCAAACATCTGGAACATGGAAAACAGGCCCAGCCTTACAATGTCCCGCTATAACCAGCTTGTTTCAGGCAGCCGCGCCTCTTATGTCTACACCGTAAACGGCGAGTTCCTAGGCGAAGGCGCTATTGTGTTTGAAAATGACGACCCGGATTACACTATAACGGGGCGGCGTGTTAACCTTTCGTTTCTGGTTGTGAAGGAGGGGTATAGAAATCAGGGTATCGGCGGTATTCTAGTTGACTATATTTTAAACAAGGCGGAAGAAATGGGATATAAAGAAATCAGCATCGGCGTTGACAAGAAAAACGCGGCAGCCCTGCATCTTTATCGGAAAAAAGGCTTCACGGAGGTTATATTTGACGGCGAGGACGAAGACGGGCCTTATTATAAACTGCTGAAAAGGCTGGGCAGCGTAACAATCCGCCTCGCCGCCCCCGCCGACGCGCCCGATATGGCGGAGGCGCATATGCGCTCGTGGGAGGTCGCCTATAAGGATATCATCCCCGAGAGCTATATCAGCGAAAAGGTCGCCACGCGCCCGGCGTTATATAAACAAATCATTACCGACGAAAACAAGACAAATTATGTCATTCAAAAGGGCGGCAAAACAGCGGGCGTCATGAGTATCGCCCCGGATCAGGATGACGATGCGGGCGAAAATTTTTACAGACTGCAAAGCCTATACCTCCACCCGGATTACTACCGTCAGGGTATCGGCACCAGGGCTGTAAACTTCGCCTTTGACAAAGCGCGCAGCCTTGGCAAAACGGCCATGACCGTCTGGGTTTTAGAGGAAAATATAAATTCTATTAAATTTTATGAAAAATGCGGATTTATCGCAGACGGCAAAACAAAAATATTAGAATGCGGCAAATCTCTTATCGCAATCAGAATGAGGAGGGACTTGTGACGGCAAGCAACAAAGAAAAAATATACGAAAGATACGGCGGCGGCTCCCCTGAGGACGGCCGCGAAAATTCCTCGCGCACCGCGTGGCTGGAATTCCATTATACAAAAAAAGCTTTAAGCGAATTTATTAAAAAAGACAGCCGGGTTTTGGAAACCGGCTGTGCAACGGGTTACTACGCCATGCATTTCGCGGGCAAATGCAGAGAATACGTCGGAGTTGACCTTTTCCCGCCGCATATTAGGCTTTTCAATAAAAAGATAAAACAAAACAGGCTTAAAAATGTATCCTGCCGCGTGGGCGACGCGACTGATTTAAAAGGCATCGAAACGGGCGGCTTTGACGCTGTCTTTTGCTTGGGGCCGATGTACCACCTGCCGCCGGAGGAGCGCGAGCTTGTGTTCGCGGAATGCGGGCGCGTCTGCAAGCCCGGCGGGGTCACAGCCTTCGCCTATATAAACAAAATCGGGGTATACGCCGGGGCCTGCGTGCATGACGAATACAGGGAAATATATCCCAACCCGAAAACCGATAAAGCCGTGTTTGAATTGGGGACGGACGACGAAAGGCCGGGCTTGTTCTATTTCACAATGCCCGAGGAGATGGAGGAAGCCGCCGCACGGCACGGGCTTGCAAAAATCCGCAATACGGGGCTGGACTTTTTTGTCACTATGAGCGTGGCCGACAAGATGGATGACGAAAAATTCGCGGTTTTCATGGAACTGGCGGATAAAATGGCCGAATACGAATCCTGTACGGGGATGAGCAATCATGCGCTATTGATTTGCAGAAAATAGACTTCAAATTTTTTATAAAGGGGAATAGGCAATATGAAATTCACACATTACGAGGCGGCGAAAGATTTTTCTGATGACGTGCTGGAGGTATTGAACCGGCACGAGATACAAAACAACCTGTTTTACGGCAATATCGGCGACGGCCCGAATAAATTCATGGCGAGCGTAAAAGACGGCGGCGGCAACGTGATTCTGACCGCGATACGCACGGCCCCGTACCCGATGGTTATGTATGAAACGGATAATGTACGGAGCGATGAAGCCGTCAAATTTTTCGCCCGCGCCCTTGCGGAAAACAACATTGAAATTGATATTGTCATGGCGGAAAAAGAGCTTGCGAAGAATTTTTGCGATTATTATGGTAATTTGACGGGTGAAAAATATCACAACAACGAAAATCTTGTGCTTTACGTGCTTGAAAAGGTTAACAGGCTTGATTTAGCAAAAGGAGAGTTCCGCGTTGTTAATGAGCGGGATATGTTCTGGCTGCCGTACTGGTGCGCGGACTTCCAGCCCGCCTGCAATCTCGGCGAATTCAATCTTGATAAAGGGCTTGAGCAGGCGAATAAAATAATAGGGAACGGCAGTGCTTTTGTGTGGGAGGACGGCTTCCCCGTTTCCCTCGCGGCAAAAGTCAGAACCGTTTCAGACTGCGCCTTCATCGGCACGGTCTATACCCCGCCGAACCTGCGCGGCAGGGGATACAGCACCGCCTGCGTTTCGCGCCTGTCGCAAAAACTGCTTGGCGACGGCTTTAAATACTGCGCCTTATACGCCGACTGCGCCAACCCTTATTCAAACAGGATATATCAGAAGATCGGGTACAGGGAAGTTTTTTGGTATGACCAGTATAAGCTTACGGGGGAGGAATAATAATGCTGACGCACAAAGGAACCGTAACGCTGACAACAAAACGCCTGATTTTGCGCCGCCTTACAATTGACGATGTCCCGGCAATGTTCAGGGATTACGCGACCGACGGCAAAATGACGAAATACCTGACATGGGAGCCGTATACGGACATGGAAAAACTGCGGGAATTTGTAGAAAAGCGCGTTGCCGATTATGAAAATATCATGTATTACCATTGGGCGGTCACAATGGGCGGCGAATTTATCGGGACAATAAATCTTCACGCTATATTCGATGAAGCCGAACGTTGCGAGATGGGCTATTGCATAGGCTCAAAATGGTGGAACAAAGGCGTTATGACCGAAGCCGCTGCCGAGGTTATCCGCTTCGCTTTCGAGGAACTGAACGCCAACAAGGTAAGCGCTTCGCATGACACCCAAAACGCCGCGTCGGGCGCGGTCATGAGGAAAAACGGAATGAAACAGGAAGGGTTGTTGCGCGAGCATTCCATGAGAAAAGACGGCACGAGGGGGGATATGGCGTGTTACGCTATTTTAAGAAGCGAATGGGAGAAAATCAAGAATAAGAAATATGAATATTTACCACTTCGGGAAAATTGAAAAGCCTCAGCGGGAATAGGCTGTTCCCAAGCCCTCGGCTTACTATCATTTTGTTGCAGAACGGTTCCTCTTCATATAATCCCGTATAATATTTCGGAAACAGCCCCTGCCCCGGGGCGGCAACCCCGCCGATAAACGGCAGTATGAACTGCCCGCCGTGGGCGTGGCCCGAAAGCATAAGGTCAAATTTATAATTTTTATAGGAATCCCCGCCGATAAGGGCGTAATGTTCCGGGTAATGGGATAAAACAATGTTGAACCCGCCCGTCTCGGACAGACGGCCGAGCAAGCCGCCGGAAGCCCGCAGGCTTTCGCCCGCTTCTTCTTCAAGCCCCAAAATATTCACTTTGTTCCCGTTGATATCGAAAGCCGCTGTTTCATTTGCCAATAAAATTATCCCTTTTTCGATGAGTTTGCCCGCGATCTCGTCCCTGCGCCCCGTATAGCCTTCATTATTGCCCAAAATGCAGGCCAGCGGCCATTCGCCGCTTAAAGATTCGATAAATTCGGCGGTCTCTTCAATATTTTTCGCGTTTTTATCAATAATATCGCCCGTTATAACGATAAGATCGGGCGATTGTTCTTTAATGACATCATAAAGCCTGCGGCTGCCCTTGCCGAATTGCTTGCCGTGCAGGTCGGACAGATGGATAATGTTAAAAGGCGTTTCGATATGCGCCGATATGTTGACATCAGTGACCACAATATGATTGTTTTGATAATAAGCGAAAAAGATAAAAACTGCCGTTAAAATAAAAGCGCCGGCAATGAAAAACATCCGTTTATTTATCTTTTTTAAAGTCTTATTATCCTCGGTTTGCCAGTTGATATATTCTTTCAGCGCCCTTGGCGAAAAAATTGTATTATTCATTTTCCATCGCCTCCAGCTCTGCCATGGTTTTCACTATTACGTTTCCGGCATTTGCCTGAGCAATAGACTCTTCAAGGATTTTCATGTTGTATTCATTGAAATATTCGTCATACTTGTTTTTTGCCTTGATTTGAAACGGTATGGCCTGCTCCCGTATCGCCTGGCGGAAAAACACGTTAATAGCTCCGGATATGCTCAACCCTAACAATGCAAACAGTGCTTCGGCGTCTCTTTTTACGTCATCTTCAATTCTAACGGTAATATTAGTCATGATAAAAACCTCTTTGTTTATATTTGTATTAACATTATACGCTATTATAATGTGCTTTGCCAATACATTTATTCGTTTTTTAATATCTATTAATAAATTCGGCGGTCTCTTCGATATTTCTCGCCTGTCTAAGTGTCATTCGGCGCAGGCGGGCTTTCGCCCTCCGAGGAGAATGGCAACGGCAGACGCAAAATAGGCCGCAAAGATACAATACTTTTAGTTGGGGGTTGGTATGGGTTTAAATAAAGCTTCACCGCCCCTTGGGGGCAGTGAAGCTTTCGTTCATAAAAGGGGGGTCATGACGTTATCATTTCCAAAACCCCGCTAAATTTTAAGAATATTGCAAAAGGCTCTTTATGCGGGAAATTAAAACCGTTAAGGTCTCTGTCATCGACAAATTTGGCGCGCGCTCCGCTGTCTATGATTTCAACCAAAGTGCTGACTGTGGGGTTATATTGGACATCATAGTTTAAAAACTTTACGCTTGTGTCAAATACGCCGCTGTTAGTGATCGTATTGTTTTTAACGGTGACTTTATCGCCGTCATTTTTCGAGACGAATTTATAAACCGCTATACCGCGGTCGCAATTGTCAATCGTATTATTTTCGATGGTAATAACGCCGCCGTTATATACCTCGTAAATATGTATCGCGGAGCCTTTTATAATATCCGAACCGCTTGCCGGGATTGATACAATGTTTCTTATTGTATTGTCTGAAATAATAATATCGCCCTGGCCGCCCTCAATCCAAATAGAGCCGTTGACGGCAGAACCGTTTTGGATGGTATTCCCGCTTACGACCGCAGGGTTTCCGCCGTCGCTTATATGGTTGCCTATACGAACGCCGTTGTCATATATGCCGTCTATATAATTCCCGGTAACTACGGGCGAAATGCAATTCCCGAGATCGACTGCGTCGTTTCCGCAGTCTAAAACGGTATTGTTCCTGACGACGATATTTTCCTTGGAAGTGCCGGTTGCGAATATGCCTTTTACGGATTTCCCGCTGCAATCAAGCGTAACGCCGTCTATCGTAACGTCGCTCCCGTCGATTATGATTGCGCGGGAACCTGCATAAGACCCGTCTAATTTGATAACGGAACCCGGTTTGCCGAGTATTGTTACATCATGCGGAACGTTTATTACCGTATTAATAGGGTACTCGCCTGCCCCGATTATAACCGTCTCGCCCGGCAAGGCTGCTTCGATGATTTCCTTAAGGTTGTCGCCCGGGGTTACCACAACATCCGGTTCTTCCGGATCGGTCGTCGGCTCGGTCGGTTTCGGATCGGTTGGTTTGCCGTGCAAAATACGCAGGATAAAATCAAAAATCTTTTGAAGTATGTCATTAAAGAATTTTGAAATAGCCTCTATAATTGAGACGGCACCCCCGGAAGAAGAATCGCCCTCAACAACGGCGTCTTCCGTTTCCGCGGCAGTGACCGTTGAGAATGCCACGGAAACCAACGGCACAAGCATAATTGACGCGAGAATAATTGCTAAAATCTTTTTCATTGAAATTGCCTCCTTTGTTTTTGCGGCAAAAGCCGCGTATTTTTTTGGAAAAAACTTCCGCTTATAATTATAACCAAAAATATTTTAACATAAATTTTATTTATTGTCAATATTTTTATTCTTTTGTTAAAAAATGTTCACAGACTCACAAACCCGGCGCAACACTCTGCGGGAAAAGTGTTGCGCCGGGCTTCTTTTGAGGCAGTCCGGGAACAATATTAATACCTGTTGTCAAACACCCTTGTGGATTTCTTTTCGCTCCGCGGCAGCTCGCCCATTCCCACGGGTTTCGCGGCCGGTTTTAACCCGACCTTGGCCTTGAACGCGTCTTCCACCTTTTTTTCAAGGTTTTTATAGGAATCTTGCGGCAGGCCCGTCTCAAAAAACAGCGTCAGGATGTCCCTTCCGTTCAGATGGTCTATCATTATCTGGTATTCGCTGCTCACGCCGTCTATGCCCGCAAGAACCTCGTCCACAAGGCTGGGGTAGATTATCGCGCCCCTGACCTTGACCATGTCGTCCGAACGGCCGATTATCCTGTCTATGCGGGGGTATTCGCTGCCGCAGGGGCAGCCGCCGGGAACAATCCGCGTCAGGTCGTGGGTCCTGTAGCGTATCAGCGGCGCGCCCTCTTTGCAGAACGTAGTCAGCACAAGCTCGCCGGATTCCCCGTCGGGTACGTTTTCTCCGGTTTTGGGGTCGATTATTTCAATATAAAGATAGTCGTCCCAAATGTGCATACTTTCCTGTTCCATACAGTTGATGCCGATTCCCGGGCCGTAAATTTCGGTTAGGCCGTAAATATCGTAAAGCTCCACGCCCAGCTCGTCGGCGATGCGGCGGCGCATTTTCTCGCCCCAGCGCTCGGAGCCGATAACGCCTTTTTTAAGGCATATCTTATCCTTCACGCCGCGTTTTTCGATCTCCTCCGCGAGAAGCAGGGCGTAGGAGGACGTGGCGCAAAGCACGGTGGATTTTAAATCCGTCATCATCTTTATCTGCTTGTCCGTGTTGCCAGGCCCCATGGGTATTGTCATCGCGCTCATGCGTTCGGCCCCCAGCTGGAAGCCTATGCCGGCCGTCCACAGGCCGTAGCCGGGGGTTATGTGTATTCTGTCAAGCTCCGTAATCCCCGCCGTTCTGTAGCAGCGCTCAAACATTACCGCCCAGTCGGTCACGTCTTTTTGGGTGTAAGGGATAATTACGGGAGTACCCGTCGTGCCGGAAGACGAATGGATCCGGACGATTTTTTCGTCCGGCACGGCCTGCAGCCCCAGCGGATACGCCCCGCGCAGGTCCTCCTTGTCCGTAAAGGGCAGTTTTTCAAAATCCTCCCTTGTTTTTATGTCCCCGGGTTCAATGCCTTTAAAGAAATTTTTGTAAAAATCCCCTTTCAAGGCGTTGCCCATTGATTTTTTGATTTTTTCAAGCCGGATTGCTGTCATCTCCATTTTTTTGTTGTCCTTTCATAAGCAGATTATATTTTTACCGATTTCAAACGCCTTTAGGTTCGCCTCGGCAAACCGCGCCGGGCTTTTTTCTTTTATGGCGCTTTCCATAACACCCGCGCCGAAAGGAAATCTTCCGCTCTCCACAGCCGCGCCCAAAAGTGCGACGTTCAAAATTTTTGCGCCGACCCCCGCGTCAAACAGTTTCTGCCCGTTTATTATCACATGGTTTTTAACATTCGATTTAATGTAATTTATCATATCGCCCGCGTTGTAATCATTTTTAACGGCGGAAAAAGGTTTAACGGGGGCGTCGAATACTATTATACACCCGTCTTCAGCCAGATAAGGCAAAACCCTGACGCCCTCCGCCGGTTCAAAGGCGATTATTATATCCGCCGATTTAAGCGGTATTACAGGCGAATGTATTGCTTTGCCCATCCTGACGTGGCTCACGACTGAGCCGCCGCGCTGGGCCATGCCTATGGTTTCGGTGGTGCGGACGGATAAGCCGACACTCATGGCCGCCTCCGCTATCAATTTTGACGCGAACACATTCCCCTGCCCGCCCACGCCGGTTATTAAGCAGTTAATCATATCTCAAAAACCCCTTTTTAAATTCATAATTCATGATGCATAATTACTGGCTAAAATTAAAGTTTTACTATTCTTTATAGGAAATATATAAAATAAAAATTTTTCGATTATATTTAATATCGCACAAATTATGAACTCTGCATTATGCATTATGAATTGCCTTTGCGGCGCACACCGTCCCGCAAAGCCCGCAGCCTGTGCAAAGCGTATTATTTATGGTTGCTTTTTTATTTTCAATTGTGATGGCCGGGCAGCCCAGCTTTTTTACGCACATTCCGCAACCGACGCATTTTTCTTCGTTTGCGCGGCAGGCTGATTTGCTTTTCAGCAATGTAATGCAGGGCGCTTCGAAAATCACCGCCCTTGCGCCTTTTTTGCCGATAATATCGTTCAGCGCTTCTTTCGCCGCTTTTTGGTCAAAGGGGTTTACGCTTTTTATGCTGTCTTTTTCCACGCCGCAGGCGGCAAGCATATCATATATGCTTATTTTCGGAGCGGGTTTTCCCGAAAGCGTCACGCCCGTGCCGGGATGGGGCTGGTTGCCTGTCATGGCTGTAGTTGAATTGTCGAGAACCGCCACTATTATGTCGCTGCCGTTGTAAACCGCGTTGATAACGCCGGGGATGCCCGTATGAAAAAATGTCGAGTCCCCGATAAACGCAAAATTCAGCGTGTCCGGCTCAATCCTGTTTATCCCCTGGGCCACCGTTATGCCCGCCCCCATGCAAAGGCAGGTGTCTACCATGTCGAGGGGCTGCGCGTTGCCTAACGTATAACAGCCGATATCCCCCGAAAAAACGGCTTTTTTGCCTTTTGCCGCTTCTTTAACCGCGAAAAATGACGCCCTGTGGGGGCATCCGGCGCACAACACAGGCGCGCGGGCGGGAAGCGGGGGAAATTCCGCCGTTTCCTGCGTTTCTTCGTTTATTCCGTCTAAAAATGAACGGACTGCGCGGGATACTGTCTCCGGCGTATTCTCCCCCGCATTCGGCATATGCCCCGTAAGCTTGCCGTTAATTTTAACATTCAGCCCGTGCTTGCCGCAAAGGGTTATAAGCTCCCGCTCAATCACAGGGTCAAGCTCCTCGGCGACAAGAATCTCTTCAAGGCCGTTTAGAAATTCAAGGGCCAATTTTTCGGGGAAGGGGTAAGCGGAAATTTTTAACAATTTGCAATCTGTTTCCTGCGGGACGGTGTGGAAACCGTCCCCTACGGTCAACGCTTCCTGTACATAGGAATAACTTACGCCGCCGCAGGCTATGCCCTTTTTTCCGGAACCCGTTAATATATTGTTTTTATATAACGATAATTCTTCGCTCATGCTTTTTTGTTTTTTTTCAATTTCAAGATGGTTTGCATAGGCAAGCCTTGGGAATATGACCCAGCGGCTGTCTTTTATAAAGCCTTCCGGCTCTTTTGCGGGCAGCTCCGGAAGCAGCTCGACTGAAGCGCGGCTGTGGCAGACGCGGGTTGTGGGGCGCATTATCACCGGCCTGCCGTATTTTTCGGACAAATCGAAAGCGTCGGCCATCATGGCGTAGGCTTCCTCCGGGGTGGAAGGGTCAAATACCGCTATTTTCGCAAATTTGCCATAGTGGCGGGTATCCTGCTCCGTTTGGGATGATATGGGACCGGGGTCGTCCGCCGCTACTACCACCATGCCGCCCTTCACGCCTACATAATTAAGGCTCATCAAGGGGTCTGACGCCACGTTCAGACCGACCTGCTTCATCGTAACCATCGCCCTTGCCCCGGCGTAGGCCGCGCCCGCCGCCACTTCCATAGCGGATTTTTCGTTGGCCGACCATTCGGCGTGGATGCGCCCGTCATTATTTTTTGCCACCGTCTCCAATATCTCCGACGACGGCGTGCCGGGATAGCCTGCCGCAAGCCGCAAACCGGCGCGTATCGCCCCGAGGGCTATGGCTTCATTGCCCATTAACAGTTTTTTCATAATTATGCCCACCATTATGTATCATTTTTTTGTTTATTATCGACAGAGCCACAACCAGCGCCGCGCCGGCGGCCGCCAAAACGCCCAGTACGGCGAATTTTAAACGCTGATCGGCTATTTTATTTATCGCGACCGGGAACAGAAGCGCCGAAAGCATAAACCCGACCATCACCGCGCCGTAGTTAGAGCCGAAATTTTTCATCCCGAAATTTTCGTAGGTAAGCACAGGGTACAGGCCCGAATAGCCTCCGTAGCAGAAGGCGACCGCCGCAATTATCGCCATCAGCAATATCCCGTTTGCGAAACAAAGGCCAAAAGCGCCTGAAGCCGTTACCGCGAGGATTATAATGTCCGCTTTTTCCCTGCCGATTTTATCAGACAGCAGCGGCGCGCCGAGCCGTCCCAAAGCGTTTGCGATACCGGTGAACATAACAAGATAAGTGGCAAAATTTTCAAGCCCCCTGGTTTTCGCGAGGTCCGTTAAATCGGGGTTGATTATAAAGAAAACAGAGGTGCCGAACATTAAAGACAGAGCGAGCAGATAAAAACGCGGGGTTTTAAGCATTTCGAGGGTCGTGTACTGTTTCTCTTTCAACATCGGCGCGGCCGCGTTCGCCGCCTGTTCGGGCGTTTTTATAAAATTGAACAATATAAGCACCGCCGCCGCGAAAACTGCCGACAAGACAAGGAATGTGTTCCTGACGCCGAGGTTTTTATTCATCATAGTCACAAGGGGGGCAAAAATCACCGTAGAAAAGCCGAAAAAACATACGCATATACCTGTTGCGAAGCCCCTGTTTTTCGGAAACCATTTCTGTACGTTTGAAACTATGGCGTTATATGCCGCGCCAACACCGAAACCGCCTATAATACCGTAGAAAATATACACGCAGGCGACGGGCGACGTCCCGCCCGCAGGTATAAGGGCCGTCGCGAGCATACCCGCAGAAACCATTAGGCCGCCTGTAAGCGCGGTCAGCTTTACCCCTATTTTCGTCTGCGCCTTTCCGCCCGCCAATATCCCTATAACGAAAAAACACAGCATAAACGAAGCTGTAAGGCCTGCATCGGCGGGAGTCCAGCCGTAATACGCGCTGACGGGGTTCTTAAAGACGCTCCAGACATATATAATGCCTAAAAACAACTGTAAGAACGCGCCTGTGAACAAAACTTTTAAGCCTTGTTTGTTTTTCCTGATCGCAGACATAAAAAATTTCCCCTTTCAAAACTATATTGAATTTTAAAATTTTCACCCGTGGTATAGTTTCTTGGTCTGATACTGCGGTTCGCAGGTTAAATTTATGCCCAGTTTCCTGAAAATATCCTCGTCAACCTGTGAAAGCAGCACCGTTGAATGCGCCTCGCATCCCCGGAGCTCTGTGAGGCTTTCGACGGTTTTTTTTGCGTTTTCGTTGGCGGCCGCGCTTATCGAAAGGGCTTCAAGCGCTTCGTCCGTATGAAGGCGGGGGTTGCGGTTCCCCAAAATATCCGTTTTAAGCTTTTGTATCGGCTCTATAATGCCGGGGTCAATGAGCAGAAGCTTTTTCGGGAGGCCGCAGACAGCTTTGGCGGCATTGAGTATGGCGGCGGCTGAGGCCCCCAAAAGCTCACTGGTCTTGCCTGTTATAATCCTCCCGTCTTTTAATTCGATGGCGACGGCGGGCTGGTTATCCGTGCCTATCGAACGATCGACCGCCGCTTTGACGACGGGCCTGTCGTCCTCGGATATGCCGCACTGCTTCATTAAAAGCTCCAATTTTTCAATCAGTTTTTCGTTTGCCCTTCCCCGTTTTACGTCACAGATCGCCGCAAAATAACGGCGGATGATTTCATCCTTGGCCGCGAGGTTTACGGTTTCCCCGTCGGTAATGCAAAACCCCGCCATATTGACGCCCATATCCGTCGGGGAGCCGTAAGGGCTTTTGCCGGAGATTGTTTCAAATATCGCTTTCAATACGGGGAAAACCTCGATATCCCTGTTGTAATTTACAGCGGTCTTGCCGTGGATGTCTAAATAAAACGGGTCTATCATGTTGACGTCGTCAAGGTCGGCGGTCGCGGCCTCATAAGCTATGTTTACGGGATGCAAAAGCGGCAGGTTCCAAACAGGGAAGGTTTCGAATTTAGCGTAGCCCGCCGGGACGCCCCTTAAATGCTCGTGATAAAGCTGCGAAAGGCATGCGGCCATTTTCCCGCTCCCCGGACCCGGGGCCGTGACTATCACAAGGGGCCGGGACGTTTCGATATATTCGTTTTTGCCGAACCCTTCGGGGCTGACTATATTTGTTATATCATAAGGGTAGTTATCAATAGGATAATGCAGGAATACGCGTATGCCCAGCTGTTCAAGATGCTCCTTGTAATCAAGGGTGCCGGGCTGGCTGTCGAACCGGGTTATGACAACGCTGCCGACGAAAAGGCCTATTTCACGGAAAGCGTCGATGAGCCTTAAAACGTCTGAGTTGTATGTGATCCCCAAATCCCGCCTGATTTTGTTCTTTTCAATATCCGACGCGTTTATCGCGACCACGATCTCAGCGTCCGCGCTTAAATTTTTGAGCATCTGTATCTTCGTGTGCGGCAAAAAGCCCGGCAGAACCCTTGACGCGTGGAAATCGTCAAAAAGCTTGCCGCCGAATTCAAGGTAAAGCTTGCCGCCGAGCTCGTTTATCCTCTTTGATATCTGCCCGGATTGCTTTTCTATGTACAAATCGTTGTCAAAGCCTGTTCCCCGCATTCAAAATACCGCCTGTTTCGTTAAAATTTTATAGCTTATCTTAAAAAAGCCCCGAAATTTTGCCTTCGCCGTTTATGCCGATTGACAACGCGCTCGGCGCTTTGGGCAAGCCCGGCATTGTCATTATGTCCCCCGTCATCAGCACGATAAAACCCGCCCCTGCCGCCAAACGCGCTTCGCGCACCGTAATTTCGAAGCCCCGGGGCCTTCCGAGAAGCAGGGGGTTGTCCGACAGGGAATATTGCGTCTTTGCTATGCATACGGGCAGATTCCCGAAGCCCGTTTCCTCGAATTTTTTGATTGATTTCGCCGCCGCGGGGATTATTGCGACATTGCCCGCGCCGTAAACCTGTTTCGCGACTATATTTATTTTTTCCGTGACGCTTATGTCAAGCGGATAGAGATATTTGAAATTTGAAGGCTGCTCACAAGCGGATATGACGGCCCGCGCCAGCTCCTGTCCGCCCTCAGCCCCTTTCGAGAAAACTTCCGACACGGCGAACCCGCAGCCTTGTTCGCGGCAATGCTGCGTAAGTATTTCAAGCTCTGCGTCCGAATCGCTGCCGAAACGGTTCACGGCGACGACTACCGGAACGCCGAAGGCCCGCATATTGGCTATGTGAGCGGCAAGGTTGCATAAGCCTCTTTTAAGCGCGTCCGGGTTGCCGTTCATAAGGTTGTCCTTCTTTTCGCCGCCGTTGTATTTCAGCGCCCTTACGGTTGCTACGATAACCGCGCAGTCCGGCTTCAAGCCCGCGCTGCGGCATTTTATGTCCATAAATTTTTCCGCGCCCAGATCGGAGCCGAAACCCGCTTCCGTAACGGCGTAATCCGCTATTTTCAGCGCCAGTTTTGTGGCCCTGACGGAATTGCAGCCGTGGGCGATGTTTGCGAAGGGCCCGCCGTGGATAAGGGCGGGGGTATTTTCGAGGCTCTGCACCAGATTGGGGTTCACAGCGTCTTTTAACAGCGCGGCCATCGCCCCCTGTGCGCCCAAATCTGACGCGAAAACGGGTTCCCCGCCGTAATTATACGCTGCCATTATTTTGCCCAGACGCTCTTTAAGGTCGGTCAAATCGTCGGCAAGGCAAAGTATCGCCATCACCTCGCTTGCGGCAGTTATGGTAAAACCGTCCTCGCGGACGACGCCGTCCGCTTTCCCGCCAAGGCCTATGACCGTTTTGCGGAGAACCCTGTCGTTCATGTCCGCACAGCGCTTTATAAGCACGGAGCGCGGGTCTATGCCCAAGATGTTCCCCTGATGAATGTGATTGTCAACAAGCGCCGCGAGAAGGTTGTTAGCCGCCGTGACGGCGTGTATGTCGCCTGTAAAATGCAGGTTTATATCCTCCATAGGCACGATCTGCGCGTACCCGCCGCCCGCCGCGCCGCCTTTTATGCCGAAAACAGGCCCGAGCGAGGGTTCGCGCAAAGCCACGACAGATTTCTTGCCGAGCTTGTGCAGCGCCTGCCCCAGCCCGACCGTAGTCGTGGTTTTCCCTTCTCCGAAGGGCGTAGGGCTAACGGCGGTAACCAAAATAAGCTTGCCGCCGGGGTTATCCTTTGTTTCGCGGAAAGCCCGGTCATTGAGCTTTGCCTTATATTTCCCGTAAGATTCCAGGGCTTCGCCGTTTATCCCCAACCCGGCGGCAATTTCGCTTATCGGCAGCATCTTAGCGTTCTGCGCGATTTCTATGTCTGATAACATTTAATTTCCTGCCTTTTTCTTTTTTTGCTTGTTAATATTTTGTCAATGTGATATAATAGGCGCGGCAACATACGGTGGTATTGATAGCTCAACGCCGCGCCATTGCGAAAATGCATACGCATTTTCATTAGTTTTCACGATACAACAAATAATTATGAACCATGAATTATGCATTATGAATTTAAATAAATTATCCTTGCCGGCGAACCCCAAAACGGCGGTTCTGTTCGGCTCGCCCAATAATAACGGGCATACAAAGAAATACCTTGACGAATTCCTGGCATTATTGCCCCCGGGCGGCGAAACTGAAATCATAGACGCTTACGGGCTGCGCCCCGCCCCGTGTTTCGGCTGCGGGTATTGCACCGAAAACGGCAAATGCAAAAATAATGACCTCGACGGCGTATTTGAAAAGCTGTCTGCCGCCGACCTTGCCGTAATCGCCTCGCCCGTCTATTTTTACGGCTTCCCGGCACCGCTCAAAGCAGTCGTAGACCGCTTGCAGCCTCTATATATAAACAAGTTTATAAGAAAAGGGCCGTTCTGCGAAAACAAAAATGCGGGAGCGTTAATAGCCACATCGGGAAGGGACGACGCCGAAACCTTTGAAATGCTGAAAAGGCAGTCGAAAATTGTTTTCTCCCTGCTTTCCAAAGAGTTACGCATAGCTTTTTATTTTCCTGAAACAGATAAGATTTAATTTCCGATTGTTGTAATAAAACCGTTTCCTGCTAATTATATATTTATAAGGTGATTAGAAAAGGACGGTAATGACAATGAATGTTTTAAAAACAGGCTGCAAAGGCGCGAACGTCGCGGCGCTGAAACTCGGGCTTATCAGGGCGGGGTTATACAATGAGCCGGCTGACGGCGTTTTTGATGCGGAAACAAAGGCCGCCGTTATTGATTTTCAAAAAAGAAACGGGCTTTGCCCGAACGGGGAAGCGGGCGCGGTCACTTTTGAGCTTTTAAAGCCGTACATAATGGGCTGCCGTCAGGATGCAGGCAAAAACATCGTGCCTACGGATATGGATTATTCGTATTGCCTTTTAAAAATGATCCTTGCAGGGCTGAAAAAGCGCTATCCGTTTTTGGAGGTGTCGAGTATCGGCAAAAGCGTCATGGGCAGGAATATTTATTGTGTCGGCATAGGCGGGGGGAATAATGAAGTTTTCTATAACGCCGCCCATCACGCCAACGAATGGATAACAGCCCCGCTGCTGTTAAAGTTTATTGAGGATTACGCGAATGCTTACGCGGCAGGGGAGAGCATATCGGATATACCCGCGAAAACCCTTTTTGAAAAAACCGGGCTCTTTGTCGCCCCTCTTGTCAACCCTGACGGCGTTGACCTTGTGACGGGAGCCGTTGACAACGGGGTATTTTTTGCCCGCGCGAAAGGTTTTGCCGCAAACTATCCGCTGATCCCGTTTCCGGGCGGATGGAAAGCGAACATAGACGGCGTGGATTTAAATCTCGCGTACCCGGCGGGCTGGGAAGAAGCCAAAAAGCTAAAATACGAGCAGGGCTTTATATCCCCGGGGCCCCGCGACTTTGTCGGCTGCCGCCCGCTTTCCGCCCCCGAAAGCAAAGCGGTTTATGATTTTACATTAAAACATGATTTTAAGCTCGTTTTAGCGTACCATACACAGGGCCGGGAAATTTACTGGAAATACAAGGACTGCGAACCCGCGCATTCCCGTGATATCGCGGGAAAAATGAGCGCCGCCAGCGGTTATACGCTTGAAATCGCGCCGGAATATTCCGCGAACGCGGGCTACAGGGACTGGTTCATAAAAAAATACGGCCGTCCCGGTTTTACAGTGGAAGCGGGTTACGGGGTCAGCCCGCTGCCAGTCAGGATGTTTGATGAAATCTATGAAGAAAATATCGGGATTCTTGTTGAGGGGCTGCTTTTTTCAATGCATAATTCATGATTCATAATGCATAATTAATTGACGAAACAGCAACTATTAATCGCTGTTTTATATGCAAACTAAAAAAATCGAAGAATATTCTATGTTTAATGAATTATGCATTATGAATTTTTAAACTTTTGCGCGAATAAATAGCGGTATCCCCGTCTCTTCGCTTATCTTCCGGCAAGCGGACAGGGACGCGGGGCTTAAAACGTCAACCGCCGTAAAATTCACGTTTTTTATCAGCGTTTTGCATTCCTTTGCGAAGTCGAGCATTGCCCCGAACGCCGCCTCACCGTAGGCGGTTCGGCACAGTTTTTGATATTCCTCTTTATTCGGCGCGTTGAGGCTTATTGACGCGCTGTCTATATTTTTGCAAAGCAGCGGCGCGGTTTTTTTCCCGTTTATTAAATCCGAAAGGCCGTTTGTGTTGAGCCGCAAGGGAATATCGCGCTTTGATTTTATATATTCAGCGACGGCAAGCAGCAAATCAAGCCTTTCCGTCGGTTCGCCGTAGCCGCAGAACACCGCTTCGTCAAAATCTTCAAGATTATAGCCGTCTACAGCTTTTTTAATGTCCCCAAAATCAGGCTCGCGTTCAAGCCACAGGCTCTCCCCCTCGTTTACGCCGTCGGCGGCTCGCCTCAAACAAAACACGCAGTTCGCAGGGCAGCGGTTGGTGATATTGAAATAAAGCTTTGTTTTAAGCTTATAAGCGTATACATTCACAATAATCTTTCCTTCAAACCCCGGCTGTCGAAAACAGCCCCTATAACAAAATAAAAAATCATGCTTCCCGCGGCTTGCAAAATGTTGAAGGGAAGCGATTCAAGCGGGACTATAAAACTGCCGGAAATCATCCCTTCGGCGGCATAATATCCCGCAATACAGATAATTCCCGCCAAAACGGGCGCGATTTTATTTCTTGCGGGGCGCAATATTTTTTTATCTTTCCCCGCAAAACACAGGACCATCAATGTTTTTATAATGACGGTAAAGGGTATCCATACAGGGAAGCCGCAGGCAAAATCCGCGAACCCCGCCCCGAAGGCCGACGCTGCCGCGGCATAAGGCAGGGGGAGGAACGACGCCGCGAGATAAATAAATGTATCGCCGAAATGTAAGTACGCCCCGCCCGCGCCGACAGGAAAGTGAAGAAGATACGCGGTAAAAATAAAAATCACCGCCGAAAAAAACGCGCTTATTGATATCGTTTTGATTTTCACCCGGACCACCAAAATTAATTATTATAGGGGCGAATTTTATTTCCGCCCCTGTAATAATTCTATTTTAAATATTATCAATATTCAAAATCCTTGACTTTAAGATTGTTATAAAGCTGCTGAACGAGATCGATCTTCACAACAAACAAAGCCGTAGCCTTTGCGGTTATTTCCACCACCATTTCGTGGTCAAGGTTCACTATCTGTTTTGTGTCGGGGTTAAACTCCAGCACAGCTGTGCAGTCGTGGTATACAAGCGAATAGTCAACATCCTTAAGCAAAGCCGTCACCAATGAATTGCCTAATATTTCAGCGTCAATTTCATTTTTCGACAGAGGGCTGAACATAGCGCCGTGGTAGCTGGGGGATGTGGTCGCGCCGTCGTCAGGCGGCTCCGGATTGTTTTCATCATTGAGGACAATTGTAACCTGAGCGTTGCCGTTCGGAAGAATTTCGTATTTGGCCTCTTTTATCGCGTTAGCGTCGGTCAAAAGGCAGCCCTTGGCCGTTTTGTTAACCGGGAACCATCTCATGTCGTTGCCCTTGTCGAAATTTTCCCATTCAGCCTGATCCTCGGTAGTCATAAAGTTGCCCGCAAGGTTAAGAAGCTGGTTGATAATCGTAGCGCTTGCGTTTATTTGCCTGTTTGCCGCGTCGCCGGGGATGGTCTGATATTCCTTCTGCGAACGCTTGGGCTGGTCGGTCTTGGCTTTGTTCATGACTTCCGTATAAATCGCAAGTATCTCCGCCTTTGATTTTTCATTTGTGTTCACAGGCGCGGACGGTTCCGTAGTCGGGGTTTCCGCACCGTCTTGCTGATTTGCCGTTGTTGTTGCCGCAGGGGTTCCGCTGCCGGCGGTTGTGCTTTCGCCTGAAGCCGGGGGTGCCGTAGTCTCTGAAGCGGCGGGAGGGGTTTGCGTCGGGGTTTGAACCGGGGGCTGGGTGTTGACGACCGCGCCGCCGCCGTCAACAGCCACGCCGCCGCCGTTTATGATTATGTTGATGACCGGCGGTGTTTTTTCCGTTCCGCACGCCGCCAGCGTCAACAGCATAATTGCCGCCAAAACCGCAGCGCCCACGCGTAGTATGTTCTTTTTCATTAATATCAATCTCCTTTATGAATAGCAATTAATCCTACAAACTAAAATTTACACTATAATCAAAGATTTGTCAATAGTAAAATATAGAAAAGTTCATATATTATTTTAATTTATTTTTTTCTGTTGACAATAATATACAATATGTTAAAATTATTATAAATATCAGCGCATTTTATTACCTAAAAATATACATAAAGGAGTTTAATGGCAATTATGAAAAATAAGGAAAAATTCTTAAAAAACCTCGCAGACGCAATCAAATTCAAAACAATATCCAATAATGACGAAAACAAGGTTGACTGGGCCGAATTCGAGCGGTTCCACGATTTCCTCGAGGAACGCTACCAACTTATCCATAAGACCCTCGAAAGGGAAAAAGTGAGCCGCGCCAGCCTTTTATACCGCTGGAAAGGCTCTGACGGCTCGTTGCCGCCTATGGCGATGATCGCGCACATGGACGTAGTCCCCGTTTCGGCAGGCACGGAAAAGGACTGGAAGCACCCGCCGTTCTCCGGCTGTTATGACGGCAAGAACTTATGGGGCAGGGGTTCCCTTGACATGAAAAACCATCTCATAGGCATTATGGAAAGCGTCGAAGCCCTGCTTGAAGAAGGCTTCACGCCGAAAAGGGACGTTTACATCTGCCTCGGCCAGGACGAAGAGGTCATGTCGGGCGAAAAATCGGGGGCTCTGGCTATGGCAAGGCTTTTGAAAAGCCGGGGCGTCCGCCTCGACAGCCTGAACGACGAGGGCGGTGCCATACTCAACGCGAAAATCCCGGGGGTTATAAATAAAAGGGTGGCGGCAATAGGCGTCGCGGAAAAGGGCTATGTCGATTTTGAGATCTCCGTGAACGCGAAGGGCGGGCATTCCTCTCAGCCCCCTAAACACTCGGCTTTAGGGGTTATGGCAGACGTTATCAAGGATATCGAAAACAACCAGTTCAAGCCGGTTTTCACCGATCTGACCGACCAGATAATGGATGAGGCGGCGAATTGCCTTTCCTTCCCCGCCAAAATCCTGTCGCCCGCGCTTCTGGCTTTAAAACCCCATTTGAAATACATTTTGGACGCCATACCCATAACAAACTGCTTCGTGCGGACAACCACGGCGGTGACAATGGCAAGCGGAAGCCCTTCGCAGAACGTATTGCCGCAAAAGGCCACCATCAACGCGAATTTCAGGATAATGCCCGGAACCACCATAGCCGACGTTGAAAGGCATATCAGGAAAGTAGTGAAAAATAAAAATATCGAAGTCAAAATGTATAAAGGCCAGGAGCCTTCCGGCATTTCCGACACGAAAACCGAGAGCTACGGCAAGCTGAAACGGCTGTGCATGGATATTTACGGCAAAAACACCGCCGTCATCCCTTTCCTCGTCATGGGCTCCACTGACGCCTACCATTATCAGCAGGTCACGGACAATATTTACCGTTTTACGCCCTTCCAGCTTGACGCCAGCCTTTTGAACACCGCCCACGGGACAAATGAGAGGCTGCCCTGCGAAAATCTGGACGAGGCGCTGGATTTTTTTGAAAAATATATAAAAGTGATGTCCGATGACTAAAATTTTGTTTTTATATATTGCATTTTTACATATTTCCGTTGTATAATAATTGTGGTCATAATAGAATATCGAAAGGATGGCAGTTCAAATGGAAAGAACTGTAAGTTTTAATATCCCAATTAATCTTTCAAATTCATGTCCTCCGGATATCGGCATTTCCGAAGAGCTTTTATTAGCTCAAAAAGACCGTGCGGACGGGTACAAAGGCCGTGATTTTAAAGAAATAGCGGTTGAAATGAAAAAAATAATAACAGAGGCAGAAAATGGAAGATGATAAATATGCTGTGATTTTAGCTCGGCGTGCGGACAATATGCTGATTGCCCACATTGATTTTTTAGCACAGGTAAGCCCGTCCGCCGCCCGCAATTTATATGCCGATTTTAACAAGTCGATGATTTTATTATCAAAAAACCCGTTTCGACAACCTTTTGCCGATGAGTTGGATGCAACGGGAATTCCCGCAAACACGTATCGAAAAAAAATATTTTATAATGGGTATAAAGCATTATACATAATTGAAAACACCACAGTGTATGTAGATGCTATTATCGATTGCAGGCAAGAAAATAAAAATTTGTATTAATTTTAAACAATGTTGTATTTTCCCTCGTATTCGCAAAACAAATTATACCACTTTTCATGCTTGAAATTGTCTTTAACGTCAGCCGGGTCAAAATAATGCCCCATTTTCATGTTGTGGAGCATAGCTTCCAGAATCAGGCATTCCCGCAGGTACTCATCCCCAAGCATGGAGTCGATATCGGTATTCATTTTCTCGCTGATGCCGTCTATGGCGGAGCGGTATAAAATATTTTGCCTTCCGAGCAGATATCCAATCCGCTCAAGGCAGTTTATGCCCTCGCGCATATCCTTTACGCTTAATTTCCCTTTGAAATTAAGCGTTTTTTCGCCCCCGTTCAAAATATTGTCAACGCTTGTGCCAAGAGCGTCCGCGAGGTCGGTCAATATTGATGTGTCGGGCAGAGCTTCGCCCCGCTCCCACTTGGAAACGGCCTGATATGAGACGTGCAAAGCCTCGCCAAGCCCGTTTTGTGTCATTTTTTTGCTTTTCCTGAGCGCCGATATCTGCGCCCCGGTTTTTTTAGGGTCAACAGCCATTTTTATCGCCTTTCTTTCGTTACAAGGTTTCGTTCCCTTAATTTAAAACCTGTAACTATTATAATCCTTTAAACCTATATTGTAAATAACCGGGCGGTTTATCTTTCTTTCGGCAAATTCAAATACAGGTTGATAATAAAATATTTAAACATTATACATTGACATTATGTTTCTTATTCTCTATAATCAATTATGGAGAATTTTATTATTATTGAAAGGCGGCTGCAACAATGAGAGAAACATTTAATAATATACCGAAAATCAAATATGAGGGGCCGAAATCGAAAAACCCGCTTGCTTTCCGCTTTTATAACCCCGGAGAGGCTATAGGCGGCAAGACCATGCGCGAGCAGCTGAAGTTCGCAATGTCATACTGGCACACCATTTGCGGCGAGGGGGCGGATATGTTCGGACCCGGCACGGCGGACAAAAGCTTTAATGAAAAATCGCCTATGTACCTGTATAAGCACAAGGCGAGGGCGGCCTTCGAGCTTATGGATAAGCTGTCGATAGACTGGTTCTGTTTCCACGACAGGGACATAGCCCCCGAAAGCCTTACTTTGGCGGGGTCGAACGCCCGGCTTGACGAAATGACGGATATTATCGGGGATTTGATGCGGGAAAGCGGCAAAAAGCTCCTTTGGGGCACGGCGAACCTGTTTTCCAATCCCCGCTTTATGCACGGCGCGGGTACGGCTGCAAACGCGGAGGTTTTCGCCTTCGCTGCGGCGCAGGTGAAAAAGGCCCTCGAAATTACGGTAAGGCTCGGCGGGACGGGCTATGTGTTCTGGGGCGGCCGTGAAGGCTACGAGACGCTTTTGAACACAGACATGGGCTTCGAGATTGACAATATGGCGCGGTTTTTAAAGCTTATGACGGCATACGGCAGAAAAATCGGCTTCAAAGGCGATTATTATATAGAACCCAAGCCGAAAGAGCCGACCGCCCATCAATACGATTTCGACGCGGCCTCCGTACTGGCGTTCCTGCGGAAATACGGCCTTGAAAAGGAGATAAAACTGAATATTGAGGCGAACCACGCCACGCTGGCCGGGCATACCTTCCAGCATGAGCTGAGGACGGCCCGCGAAAACGGCGCGTTCGGCTCCATCGACGCCAACCAAGGCAACCTGCTCCTGGGCTGGGATACGGACCAATTCCCGTCGAATGTATACGAAACGGCGTTCTGCATGTACGAGGTGATAAAGGCCGGCGGCTTCACAAACGGCGGCCTGAACTTCGATGCGAAAAACCGCCGCGGGTCGTATAAGCACGAGGATATATTCAAGGGCTATATTTTGGGCATGGATTCCTTCGCCCTGGGCCTGCGGCTGGCATATAAAATCATAGAGGACGGCAGGCTTGACGCCTTTGTCGAGAACAGGTACAAAAGCTTTAAAACGGGCATAGGCGCGGATATTATAAGCGGCAGGGCCACGGTCGAGGATCTGGAGAAGTTCGCCCTTGACAAAGGGGATGTTATGGAATTTGTGGAGAGCGGGGGGCAGGAGGAGCTTGAGGGGATTGTTAATCAGATATTTTTTGCGGGTTAATTAATTGTTATTAGGGCATAATTTTTATAAAAAAGGAGCGATTATTCAATGTTTGCTTACGAATTTCAAACAGCTGTAAATGGAGATTATATACGGATTCCCGATGAATGCAAA
>Ga0123353_10001282_pt1 | contig 30807 bp, 34 predicted proteins | sample TergutLab28metaG_3_FD_92763 | JGI IMG/M metagenome (GOLD analysis project Ga0123353, IMG submission 92763) | Labiotermes labralis P3 segment gut microbial communities from Petit-Saut dam, French Guiana - Lab288 P3 | ecosystem: Host-associated > Arthropoda: Insects > Digestive system > Gut ...
GCACCCAACCGGGGGATGCACAGTGATCCGCTTGCATTGGAACGGTTCATGCCTTGGAACTTCACATCGCCTGCCGCCTGATGAGGGCGGCTCTCTTTTTGTGGACAGGCATTTGACGCTTACTACTATGGGCCGATAGTCAACCCGCTATACCTACCAAACATGAGGCCCCGAAACCCCTTGATACATAAGCACTAGTGACAATCCCGGTAGCGTATTTTCGCGCCGTTTTGCAGGAGATAGATATCCTCGTCGGCGTTCCAGTGGAGAGCCATCCTGCGGGCTATAACATCGCAATATTTGGACTCAACTTCGGACATATAACACACGCGCCCGCACTGCTCCGCCGCCAGCATGGTTGTGCCGGAACCGCCGAAAAAGTCCAACACCACATCACCCTCATGGGAGGAGTTCATGATCGCCTTCGCCGCCAGCGCGACCGGCTTGGTGGTCGGGTGATCCGGGGATTTCATGGGCCGGTCGAACTGCCAGAGATCGCTCTGCTTGTCATCGCCGACTTTGCACAGCCGCGCGGCATCGCCCAGCCAGCCGTACCAGATCGGTTCGTATTGCGTGTTATAATCCTTGCGCGACAGCACGAATTTATCCTTCGCCCATATGATTGTGCTGCTCCAGTGATAGCCGCATTCCTCCAGTGCCAACATCAACCGGCCCCATTCCTGGGCCGACATCACGCAATATAACATGCAGCCTGGCTCCGATACGGAAACCATCATTTTGAACACGTCCCGCAAAAAGGTGTAAAAATCATCAGCGGACATATTGTCGTTGGCGATTGCGCGCTGTTTATATTTCGGGCTGCTATGGCCGCCGTAGTCGACATTCCACGGGGGATCGGTGAACACCATCTTTGCCTTGGCCCCTGCCATCAGCCGTTCGACCACACTTTTATCCCGGCAATCGCCGCAGATAAGCCGATGACGCCCGATCATCCAGATATCCCCCGGCTGCGTGACCGGGTTCTCAATCGCTTCGGCCTCAGCCTCGGCATCGAAGCCGTCCTCGGCGATTTGGGCCTCTTTGCGCTTCATGTCGTGGAACAGCTTCACCACGTCTTTTTTGTCCCAGCCGGTGATGTCGTAGTCGATGCCAGTTTGCTCCAGTTGTTCGAGCAGCGCGCCGAGCTTCTTGATCTCCCAATCGCCCCGGATTTTGTTCAGGGCCACATTGAGCGCCTTTTCCCGCATTTCGTCCAGAGCGACAACAACGCAGTTAATCTCGCCATAGCCCAGCTGCTGCAGGACTTTGAACCGCTGGTGGCCGCCGACGATATTGCCGGTGCGCTCGTTCCACACGATGGGCTCCACGTAGCCAAATTCGTCGATGCTGCGCGCCAGTTTCTCATAGGCGGCGTCGGTGGGCTTCAAATCCACGCGCGGGTTGTAGTCGCTGGGCTTCATGTCACTCACTGGAACAATACGGACTTGCGGCTGCTGTGTCATAGCCGGTTTCTCCCTCCACCTGATTTCGGCGCTTGCGCGCGCCCATGATCATCCCGAACAGCTGCGCCTCCGGGTCTTCCAATCGCGTCATGCTATTTTTACTCACAATCTCCCAAATCGGCTGCCATGTGGAAAGCGCGTTCTTTTGCAGCTTGAGCATGGCTTCCGTGAACGGCGTGATATATATCTCCGTTTTGCCCTCGTCCTGGGTGAGGATGCCGGTTTTCGCCAGCTGGTACTGCGCGATGAGCAACTGGTATTTGGCGAGGACATAATCGCCCAGCAGCAGCACCGGGATCAAATGCAGGCACCCGGAGGGCCGAAGGTACTCCACGGTCTCCTCAAAAATAACCGTGGGCGTGGGTATGCCCGGAATCTCGGCATCCATCAGCTTCAAAAAATCCGGGGTCATGTATTTTGCGTTTGAATCGTAATCAGCACCCGGAAATTCAACCCTTTTCAGCGGTCGGCCCCCATTGTTGCCGTCCTGCACCTTTTCGGCCAGGCTCTTGCTGGGTTTTCTCCCCGCACCCGGCCTAGCGCCCCCTCTGGGCATGCCCTCACCTCCCGATTTTGCCTTGTGGCGTATTCCTATGCGCGTCCGGCTTGTCTTATTCGACCTTTTTTGTGCCTGTCCCTGCCCGGCCCGCCGCCCGCGCGCCTTTTGGAGCCCCAATTGCCCGAAAAATATGCATAAAACTCGAATAAAAGTGCATACAGCGCTATGAATAATGAGCGTATATCGGCAAAACAGCCTGTTCGGAGCCTAATCAAAGAGCGGAACCCCTTGATACACAAGGGATTCCGCTAATCATAGGAATCTTTGAATATGCAGATGCAGTGTACGGTGCCCTGGCACGGTGGTGAACGGACATGCGGTAAGATCACATTACCCCCGGGGGGTCAGGCGAGATCGCGGTTGGTGGCGGTTATGGTCAAGCCGTTATGGCATGAAGTACAGAGCGATTGAAGGTTGTCTTCATGGTCAGAACCGCCTAGATCAACGTGAATTTTGTGGTGAACAACATTGGCGGGAGTCAGCCGACCAGCGGCTTCGCATAGCTCGCAAAGCGGATGCCGGCTAATGTACAAGCTACGACGTTTACGCCACTGGTAGTCGTAGGTCTGGCTGTGGCCGGGCGGACGGCGAAAGCGATCATACTCGCGGGAAGCGATGGTTTTGTGCAGTGGACAGAAGCGCTCGGTGGTCAGTTCGGGACAACCGGGGTAGTTGCAGGGGTAAGGTAGCTTGCGGGGCATATGAATATCTCCTTTCGGACGGGTATTGGGAACGGCAAGAACGCTTGGAACTGTAACCTATATAGTTTTTTATTTATTTTTACGTTTTTCATTTCGACGTATATGTGATATTAAAGTGGAGAAAAACCCTTCTCTTCGTTCCTTTTGTTGATATACAACGCTTGCAGCCTTTCTCTGGACAACGTGCTGGCGCAGCGGGACGGGCAATCAGGACGCCAGACGGATGCCCTTGAAGACGGCGCGGCGGGTGACATTCTCGTCGGCGAGGGTTACGCCGGAAACACCGCCAATGTCGGTGTTGAAGCGCGGCTGGCCAACCACGCCTTTGATGCCGCTGTCGGAGCAGTAGTTCTGGTATTCGGCGTAGAGCTCCTTCCGATAACAAACAGCATTGGACTCCACGGCACAGCAGTCCATCACGAAGGACAACACGCTGCTGTTGGCGATTTTGTACTGGTGCACTTCCGCGCGGGTGCGGTCGGTCTCGTTGAATATCCAGTTGCATTCGATTAGCCGCTTGAGGCCCTCAATAGCCCAAGCGAGGATGCCGTCGCCCTCCATCTGCAGTTTGTCAAACAAGTGGAGGTCGCGCATCTCATCCGGGACGGCCTTCGAGAAACGTATAATAATAAGCCTGCGATAGAACGCTTCGCTGCGGTCGCCGAAGTTGCGGAACAGCTCGTTGCAGCTGGAAGCAAACCGGGCATGCGGCTTGAAGCTGAATGGGTCTTTGTGTTTGCGTTCGCCGGTGATGTAGTCTTCGCCGGTGACGGCCTTGAACATACCGGCATCATCCATGTGTTTGTCAGACAAGTCGGCGTAGATGTTCGCCATCTTGCCGAAGAGTTCAGCGGGTTGAAATCTGTCCGAAAGGTTCTGCAGCGGGATATTACTGACATTCTCAGCCCCCAAAATGATGTCCTGTAGTGTCTGCAATATCTTTGACTTGCCCACGTTGGGCAGCCCGCAGAGGATGAACGACTTCTGCGCTTTGGTCACGGGCACGAGGAAGTAGCCGAACATTTCCTGCAGCAAGTTGATCTCCGGCTCTTCCAGCACGGAGCGTAGGAACTCCATCCAGCGCGGGCACTTGGCATCCGGGTCGTAGTTTGCTTTCATTTGGACGGTCGAATAATACGATGGATCATGCGGTTCCAGTTCGTCGGTCTGCACGTTATAAAGCCCGTTGCGGCAGTTGATGACGTACTGATTGGGATTGATCTCCTTGGCGGATTTGCGGATCGACAGCTGCCACTGATATTCAGCGTCGTTGATCTGGCTCGTCAAACACTCACGCGGCCTCATTTTGTTCTTCACATACGCCTTCGCGTCCTTATCCGCCCGCGAGGTGTACACGCCGTTTTCGTAGAAATAATACTGCTCTGTGCAATAGAACGCGTGCTTGTGTTTTGTGAGGTGCTCGGCCAGCACGCCGGGCATGAAGCGCAGGCCGCCGGTTTTGGTGCGCTCGTACCACGGCTCCAGCCCGCCGGGTTCGCGCTCCCGGTGCGGCGCACTGGCCTCGGTGAAGAGCTTGTTTGCCTCGCGATAGACCACGCACAGCCTGCGGGCGTCGGCGCTTTTCAGGTTGAAATGCTGTCTAACGTCGTATTGGATGAAAGTTTCGGCCAGACCTAAATCCTGATTGTACAGATAATCATTGACGAATTTCTGCGCCTTCTGAAAATCGACAAATGCGTCGTTTTTGCACTTTTGCCCGGCGAGGGCCTTTTTGAGTTCCTTGGCCTCCATGGGCCGGAACGCCAGCGCGGCGGGTGACCGGCACGTGCAGGAGCCATTCTTCATCTTCGGGCAGACAAAGCCGCGCTCGGCTATTTTAGCACAGGTCATGGGCTTTGTGCCGCTCTTGTGGAAGTGATCGATCTTCGCCTGCGTCTGTTCAGCGCTGTACTTGGGATAGGGCCGGGAAAGCTTGTGTATCACATCATTGCCACCCTCGAAAACGGCGAGATTGGTGATCATCGCGTACCAGTCCGGCTCCTTGAGCGTCTTGGCGTTTTTCTTGCAATGCTGAATAAAAGCGCAGTTCCGGCCCACCGGCACCAAGCCTTTTTGCGTCCCGCGATCCTGCCGAGTAGGGCCAGCAGGCCCACCGGGCGCACCGGGCACAGGCTCTTCCGGGATATCTGGCAGGAATTCCTCCAATTGCTCCTGCGTGTAGCGCAGTTCCGGGTTGTATTTGACGCAGCGCACCAGGATCGGCTCTTCCTTGCAGTGATTGAAGCCGGGCAGCCGGAACACCCGCGACTCATTCACGCAGGCGGGATCGGCCCCAAACTGCCGAATTAATTTCTTCTGGATATGCCGGAAGCGCTCCACTTTAGCATCTTTCATCAACCAGTAACAGTGCAGCGACTTGCGTGTCTGCACCGCCAGCGACGGCTCCAGAGGAAAGTCATTCACCCGCTTCAACTGCTCTTCGATAGGGACATCGTCGATCTCACAAAAATGCGCGTTGATCCTGTTGATCGTGCTGTCCTCGTGGCCGCCGTGGTTCACGACGAAAAAGATGCCGCGATTCTGGTCGTTGTGCATCTTGAGCAGATCTGCCACGTCGGAGAAACCTTCGAGGACACAATCCGTCTTCAGCCCGCTGAAGACGCTGCCGGGCCGGTCGGAGAACACCCGCAGGCACACTTTTTCATGCACGTCGAAGAACGAGTGCAGGAAGTCCTCTGGCGGGAGATTGATGCCAGGAAACATAAATTTACCCATGTTCACACCCCTAATCATAATACTCGCCGTGGTCACGGCTGTGACGGCTCCGGCGAAAAGCTGCGCCGTAAAAGCCCTGCTTTTTGCCTGTTTACGGGCCTGATTTCATTGTTTTCAGCGCATAAATCAAGAAAAAACACCCCCTGACGATGCATGTCTATTAATGTCTATGCATCAGGAGGTGTTTTATATTTTGTCCAATGGGGGATTTTTCTGGTGGGACAAGGGATAAATCAGTGCTTTGGAGGGGAATCGGAGAGGATGGGGCGGTTTACACCATATCAAACAACGTCGGCTCCGGCGGCGGGGCCAAGCTTTCGATGGATAGCTCCGTCACCGCTCGCTGTAGCACTTCGGTGATTTTTGAAGCCTCCAGCAGCCATGTGTCGGCCAGTTCGCGGGGCACGACAACCGGCATGCGGTCGTGGATTTCCAGCATATCGCCCACAGCCTGCCGGGTGAGGATCGTGAAGCGGGGCAGGCGCGCGCCGCGCTCCATGCGCCAGATCGCCGCCAGCAACATCATGCCCCGGCCCGGCGAATGATAGAAATATTTCTGTTTTTTCGCATCCCACTCATAAAAGCCGTTACAGGGGATCAGGCAGCGGTGCCGCTGCACCGGCGTTTTGAACATGGGCCGCTCCATGATCGTTTCCGAGCGCGCGTTGATGATCGGCGGGCCCTTTTTGCCCTCCTGCGTGAAGCCCCACTGCATGGGCTGAAAATTCTCCGGCGCGGTCATCACCGGCACGGTGTCCGTGGGGAATATCTCACCATTGGTTTTCATCAGTGTCATTTCATCAGGCAGGGCCTTTGCCGCCGCTGCGTTGACGATGTCGCGCAGTTCCTGCTCGTCTATGCTGATGTAGTAGCGTCCGCACATAGTTTGCTCCTCTATTTCCGGGCTACCTTTTTGCCGTATTTCTGCAACTTCACTGTGAAATACAGCGGATCAGCCTTGAGTTCTTTCTTTTGCTTAGAGTATTCCAGCGCGGCCTCTGCCGTGATTAGCCCCATGGAAAGCCCTGCGGAAATCCAAAGGGGAACGTCTGTAATGAAGGTCGTCAGCATGGGGGCATAGGTAAGCGGATTGGCCATGCTTTTCAACGCCCGTTGAATTGTCCCAACCCGCAACCCCTGTACCTTGCGCTCAAAGTCCTGAACCGCCCGCTGGATATCTCGCTCAATGAAGTCCTTTACGGTCGCAAATTGCTTGTCATCGGGATTGTATTTCATCGAAAGCTCACTTAAAAAGCACCGCATCTCCTGCAACTCGGCACTTGCCTTCAGGCGTATTTCCAAGACATCATCATAGCCTAAGCTACTGTAGTTTGGTAGAAGGATGGGGGTAGCGGAAAGGGTTGTCATGAATTCAGGAGTCACAGTATTGATACTTGAATGTAAATTGCTTTGCTGCAAATAAAGATTTAACCATTGCATTAAGAGTTTGTTACTTGATATACAGCTTTTTCCTCTACTAACCAGTCCATATAGCATGAATAGTTGAAAAGAAAGGTGTGCTATAGAAGCATAACGCATTACTGCTTTGTTGTCATGGCTTTGCGGTTCATCAAGAGAGCGACTTTCTTCTGAAAACAGTCCAAAAAGACGAGAGTAGATGTGTGAACACATATCCGTACCATTAACGATTTGTTCATAGTCTTCAGTATTTACAACATCAGCATTCTGAAACATACGCTCTAAAGCAAAATTCCTCAGATCATCTAAAGTATTGCGAAGCTCATATGGTTTGCAAGATAAAAACCCAGACTGCTGAAAGACCGCTAGACGATCTAGCAGGGCTTGGTTATGGAGCGGATTACAGTATATCACATTCACCTTGTCATAGTAGAGTGCTACCAACTTGATCAAATCCATCGTCTGAAACGAGCTGTCGAACGGTATGTTAATCTCCAAGGCTTTCTCCCTCACTCGATTATTTCACATGGCTATCATACCACACTCGCCAAAAAATTACAAGAAAAAACCTCTTGACAGAACAATCGAACATATGCTAGACTAGAAAAGCAAACATATATTCTTTGCGTTCGGGTGATTGTTCGTGAAAAGGGTAATCGGGCATGTCGACGCTGATAGTTTTTATGCGTCTGTGGAAATTTTGCATCATCCTAAGTTGCGCGGCCTGCCGGTAGCGGTGGGCGGGGACGTTGAAGCGCGGCATGGCATTGTGTTGGCGAAATCATATGAAGCTAAAAAATTCGGGGTGAAAACGGGGAACGCGATCTGGGAGGCCAGACAGCTATGCCCCGATTTGGTGGTATTACCGCCGAATTACCCGCTGTATCTGCGTTTCAGCCGCCTGTTGCGGGAGTTGCTCAGTGAGTACAGCCCATTGGTGGAGCCGTTCGGTCTCGACGAATCATGGGTAGATGTCACCGGCACAACGCACACCTTTGGCAGCGGCCCAGAAATCGCAGAGCAGATACAGCGGCGCGCGATGTACGAGTTGGGCCTGCCAGTTTCGGTTGGGATGTCTTACAATAAAATTTTCTCCAAGTTAGGAAGTGATATGCGCAAACCCATGGGCCTGACCACGATATCACCGGAAAATTTCAAGCAGCTGGTCTGGCCGCTGTTTGCGGGTGACTTGCTCGGCGTGGGCCGGGCCACCACGCTGAAGCTGCGAGGTTACGGCGTTCATACCATCGGTGACATTGCCAACACCCCGAAGGAAGTACTGCATGGCTGGCTGGGAAAATGGGGCTTAATCTTGCACATGTTCGCCAACGGGCGCGACGATTCACCCGTTGCCGCGCTGGGCGAGGAGGCCGCAATCAAGTCGGTAGGCAACAGCACCACAACGCCGCGCGATCTGGAAAACGAGCAGGACTGCCGCATCGTTTTCTACAATCTCGCCGAGAGCGTGGCCGAGCGGCTGCGCGATCTTGGGCTGAAGGGCCGCACGGTGCAGATATCCCTGCGGGATAACACCCTCGTTAGCTTCGAGCGGCAATGTACGCTGCCCACGCCGACGAATCTGGCCCGTGAGTTGACCGGCGCGGCCATGCGCCTGCTGCGGGAGAACTATAAGTGGGAAAAGCCCCTGCGTAGCATTGGTGTCCGGGCCACGCAGCTGGTGCCGGAACAGGAAAACTTGCAGCTTTCCTTCTTCGAGGACGCTGCGGCGCGGGATCGCTGGGAGACGATTGAGCGCACGATGGATTATATCAGAGGCCGCTTCGGGCACCATAGCATAGACGTTGCGCTCATGGGTACGGATAAGAAGCTGGGCAAAGCAGATTACAAGAGTGAGCACATCATTCACCCGGTGGGGTATTTTTAGGATGCATTAACGGCTCTTCCTGATTTTTTCAATTATCTCAACCGTTTTATCTGTTTTGCAATAAAGGGAATACTGGCGGTTCCACTTGTATCCAAAACCTAAAAGCAGTTTTTTTGCTTCATCGTCAGTGATATTAAGCGTTATTGCCAACTCATGAACATTCCAAAGTTCCTTATCTGTGATGATCTGAGTGAACTCCCTCGGAGTATGGCTCTTTCCAAATTTACTTTTTACCCATGCTCCAAAGCCAAATGCCGCTCCTGCAATACCTAGCATCGTTCCTATTTGATCTAAGTAGGGATAGAACTCATTCCATAGCTCAATGATCTCGCGAATATAGCCGCCAGCCTGCGTTGATGTGAGCGTCTGTATTGTATCATTATCTTTAATACCATTTGCCCGAACGCTCCTGTGGTTGTCAAGCGGCTTATAGGTCAGTTCGCTGTCAGCAAAAAACTCTGCATCAACCAATCTGGGCTTCAAAACGCCAGAGTAACTTTGCCCTTCAGCAAGAAAGTAGGCTTCAACCAACTTAGAAAAAACATCCCCCAGCATAATGTCACTAGGTAGGCCCACATCAATATCCGAGTTGTTTGTCGGATGAATAATCTTTACATTGATCGTTTCCATAGCGGCTTCCTCTCATAGCAGATTTATTTACCGCACTATTATATCACACCCCGGAGGCCCATGCAATGGATACCCTGGAAAAATTACTCGAAAATGAGCTGAAAGTATATGTAGACGTTCTTGAGGATCGACTCAAGGACGGAACAATCCTCCCGCGCGCGATCACGTGGGAGGATGGGGCTACCTATACGATTGACCAGATCATGGATCGGCGAAAGGCTGCGTCCCTCAAGTGCGGCGGCGCGGGCCTGCGCTACCAAGTTCGCATTGGAGAGACGATCACGTATATGTGGCTGGAGGAGGATCGGTGGTTTGTGAAGAGGAGGACGGCGGCGTAGCGTTTAGCTCCTTGAGTTCCCCAAAGCGCCGCCCGGTAGCAGCCTCCGCGACGATGGGCACTGAAAACACATCAAATGGGCGCGTTTCCATGCAGTTTTTTGCGAAAACAACGGCTTCATGCAGCCTGTTTTCCGGAATTTCAAAGACCAGTTCATCGTGGATTTGCAGCAATGGCAGCAGCCAAGGCCGGTCGGGCAAGCCCCGGACAATCCGTCCAAGCGCCAATTTGAGTATGTCTGCAGCGGTTCCCTGTATCGGGGTGTTCATCGCCACCCGCTGCGCGAAGGACTTTTTGTTCCAGTCGGCTGAGATAATATCCGGGATATTGCGGCGGCGACCCAGCCACGTTTCAGTGTACTTGCGGAAGCCCGCGCGGGTTTTCACTTCATCCTGCCATTTCACCAGCCGGGGATATCCGCGCTTCAAGTTTTCGATGATGCGTTCACATTCCTCAAGGGATATATACAAACCACCCTTGAACTTCAAAGTCCGTTGCAGGCTCTTGGGGAATAAGCCAAAGAAAGTGCCGAAGTTGCAGTTCTTTGCGATGGTTCTTCTTTCCTTATATAAAGGACATGTTTTATCGGCGGCTTCTTCGAGGGGGATTTTGTATATAACTGCTGTGGTCAGCGCGTGGATATCCCCGCCGGTCTGGTAGGTTTCCAGCATCTTTTCATCTTTGCAGTAAAACGCGCCGACACGCAGTTCTATCTGCGAAAAGTCCAACGACAACAACAACATTCCCTCCGGGGCCATGATAAAGTTGCGAACACCGATGGTATCCTCACCGGGGCGGGGCAAGTTCTGGCAATTGGGGTTCTTCGAGGCAAAGCGCCCTGTTACCGTGTTCAGGGGCAGCATATCCGGGTGCAGGCGGCCCGTCGTGCTGTTGATATGCCGCAGGAACCCGTCGATATATGTACTCTTCGTCTTGCTAACACCGCGATATTCCTGCACCAAGTCGAACATCTCGACAAGCTCCGGGCGGTTTTCCGCGCACCATTCTTTCAGCAGGATAATGGCCTCATCGTTGAGAGAATTCTTTCCCGTGGTGGTTTGTTTCAGCTTTGGCAGGCCCAGCCGGTCGAAGAGATACCGCTTGAAGGCTTCGGTGGTAGCGCTTTCGCCGATGGGGATGTCGCCGATGATGAAGGCGATCTCCCGCCGCAGCTGCTCCAGCCGGATTTCGGCCTCGGTGCGCTTGGCCTTCATCAGGGGCCGGTCAATGGGTAGACCGTTGTAGCGCATCAGGCCCACGTACACCGCCGTGGGCGATTCCACCTTCTCTACTATAAAACGGTGCTTTGGCAGGAAGCGGTCAAACCAGTTATTTAGCAGATGATATACACGCAGGGTGTAATCTGCATCAGCACAGGCGTAATGGACGGTAAGAGAACAAGCGTCAGCGCAGTTCTCTCGTGTGAATGACTGTGAACGATAGTTCACAGAGCAATTCACTGCTTCGGCGGGGTCGAGTTCATCGAAGTGATGATCACCGACTGTATCGGCATAGCTGGGCAGTTCCACTTCGAAGAAGTCCTTCACCAGAGTTTTCAGGCCGCAGTCAGACAACTGCCGGAAATCCTTCTCGCCCTTGTAGATCAACTGTGCTGCGGCGATGGTGTCATAGACCGGCTCTTGTAGTATTACGCCGCGCGCGTATAGGAAAGCCGACTCAAAGGCAAGGTTATGGGCGACCTTGGTGACGACGGTGTTGGTGAACACGCTTTCCGTCAGCCACTGCCAAATGGCGGGTTGATCGGCGGCGTTCTGCCCGGCCCGGTGGGCCAGCGGGAGGTATATGCCGCTGCCCTCACCAACGGAGAAGCTGATGCCGGTGATTTGAGCCTTGTGAGCGTCAAGTGCGGCTTTTTCCTCGGCGCGGTAGGGTTCGGCGGGTGAGGTCTCGAAGTCGAAGGCGATGGCGGTCGCGCCCTGTAGGTAGTCCTGTAGGACGGCGAGAGTGAGGATTGGTTTATATTCCATTAGAATACCCCCTGTACATGCATAATACAACCATTATATGCTTAGACAGGGATGTTTTATTTCGTCTGGCAAAAAGCCCTTTTTGAGTTCATAGGGTACGGGGACAGGAGGAGTGGAACAGGCGCGCGCCATAATGCTGTGTTCTACGTTTTTCTTCAAAATCCCTTGATTTTTCCAATTAGATGTGCTATGCTTTATCATGTTAAGCTGAGGAGCTAATCTAATGATGGGGGCGGTTGTTTGCAGCTAAGTGATTTAGAACCTAAAGAACTATATAGCATTATAGTCATCCCTCTTCTGGTGTGTTCGATACCGGCGGTTTTATCCATCGTTGGCGCTATCATAGCATATAGGAGCGCAAAAAAGCTAGAGAAGTTCAAGTCGACAGAGCAAGCCGCACAAGATTCTGCCAAATTGCAGCACGAGTTAATAATCGCTCCAATATATCATAACGCGACGAGCGATAAGCCACCAGAAGAAATAATCAAAATGAATAACGCAATTGTAGACAAGAATAAAAGCTGTTTGTCTACCGAGTTTTTATCCATATATAATGGACTCAACGGAAAACCGCTAGATGTCTACATACGAGCCATACAATTCTTGTATGATGCTTCTGTGCGCTTTATGAAGTATGATATTTATGATAAAAATGCAATTAAAGTAGCTAAGCGTTATCTAAGGAAGAGAGATAAAAAAGAGCTATCGGTAAAAAGGCGCGAATTGAGAAAAAGTCAAATGACGAAATTCTCGAAAATTTTCTTAGCCATAATTAATGAAGCCGTAAGAGTATTTGAGTTTATCCCTACGGGTATTTCGTCTGTCACGGATTTGTTGATAGGCACAATTGTAGATTTTTCTGTTATTTCGATTCATAATGCGATGAAGCAAATTAGCGATAAATTGAGATCAAGTGATGATCTGAATCCTGAAGAGATTGATAACATTATTAATAACAACCTTAAAGCAAAGAATGTATTAGAGAGCATGTCAAATCAACAGCTTGAGGATGTTATTTCGTTTCGAGAGAAACTAGAAAGAGAATTTGCCCTGATTCCCAGCGAACAAATTATTGAGCCTCCATTGCATATAATAGGGCCAGCACTTGATGCGCTGGAATATACCATAGGCACGGAGGAACTTCAAGATATGTTCGTAAGTTTGCTTGCATCATCTTTCACTAGGCCGCAACATCCTAGTTTCGTTGAAATCATTAAGCAATTATCGCCACTAGATGCTCAAGTGCTTAAAGCGGGTTTGGTCAAAAAAGGTGATGTATTGTCCTTTGAGTGCTTAATAACGAACGAGGCTATTTTGTTTGGAGAAGGGCTTAAGAATTACGTTGAATTGCATGGAATTGATATCATGGATGAAATGTATCTAGCTCTTGATAACATGACAAGGCTTGGCATACTAAAAGTTGATCGTAGAAATGATGCTGATGAATACACTTTAACAGGGTATGGGAAATCCTTTGCGTCACAAGTTGGGTTATGATTTCCCCATCTTCTTCGCGATCCCCAGCAGATTCCCCAGCGCATCCTCATCCAAGGTTTTCAGCACGGCAATGAGGTCATTGAGCAGCTTGGGGTAGGCATTGCCTTGCTCGAAGAAGTCCTGCGGCGTCACGCCAAGGTACTCGCAGATGTAGAAAAACACCGTTACAGACGGCAGCGCACGGCGATTCTCTATCATGTTGATGTAGTTCTCGCTCTGACCGATGCTCAGGCTCATGTCCCGCGCCGATACTCCCTTCTGCGCGCGCAGCTGCGCAATGCGCTCCGCGATAAATGCCTCGTATTCCATGCCGATCCTCCTCGTACAATTTTCATCTATAATTGTACTGCAAGGAAGGCTCTAATTCACACAGTCTCCTTGTTAATCGCGCTTGACATATGCAGCCATATTGTGGTATAATGATGCAGATAAATAATATGGCTGTTTGGAGTAGATGATGGCAGATTTACGAGGTATAACCGCCGCCTTTACCGGGCCGCGCCCACACCGCTTTCCCTATGGTGAAAACGAGGAGCACCCAGATTGTGTTGCGCTCAAAGCGGCGTTGCGGCGAGAGCTCGAAGGGCTGTGCGACGCAGGCGTCACCCGCTTTCTTACCGGGGCAGCTGCAGGCGTGGATATGTGGTGCGGGGAGATCGTGCTGGATTTGATCGCACAGGGCAGTGCCGTCGAGTTGATCGCCGTGGTGCCCTTCCGCGCGCAAGATGAAAAGTGGTCGCAGCACAACCAGCAGCGTTATGCCGCCGTACTCGCCGGGTGCAGCGAGGTGCTTATTCTCAGCGAAGACTTTCATAAGGACGCATATCGTGAGCGCAACGGTTATCTTGTGGAGAACGCGAAATATGTGCTTGCCGTGCAGGATCACACCCTCCGCCCAAACAGCGGCACCCGGCAAACCATCAGCTTGGCTACGAAGAACGGCAACACGATTATATATGCCTCGGTAAAAGAGCCTGCTGCGTAGCGGACTGTTTTTATGCCGCCATGGATTCCGCGATGATTGTGCGGCGGCTAGGCCGGTATGCCTTCCGCACAATGTATACATCCACCATGCGCCGCAGCTTGGCGGTCAGAGCTGGGCTGGATTTTAACTTTACAAGCATGAGTTCATTTGCCTCTATCATAGCACGGCCCTCGTCGCGGAGATATTCGATAGCATCAAGATAAAACGCCGGGGCCGCAACGCGCAGCTGCTCCAAGAACGAAACCAAGCCGGTCGATGAGAAGTAGTGCAGATATAATAGTCGCAGGCCGTCCTGCTCAATATTACAGAACCGTTCCAGCGTGAATTTCCCATCGCTGGCCAGTCCGAAAAAGTCGGCTTTTTCGGACGGAGACAACAACTCAAATAACCGCTGCCACTCATTATAAATATGGCCCCAAGCGATGTGCCGGGCAGGGTCTTTGTCGCGGGTTCCCTCAGAGGACATCGCCGCCTTGCTTGCCATGCAGTTTTCAATGTAATGTACAGGCATCCACAGCCGGGACAGGAAAGCCTCTACGCTCTCGCCGAAGATGGCCTCGAAGATTGGGCGGCGGGCATAGGCCACGCCCTTTGTCAGGTGCAGCATTCGCCGTAGGCCCTGATGTGTTTTCGGGCACCAGTTTTCGCCGATATAACTGCGGTCTTTGCCGTCCAGTGGCACGAAGCCCATGGGGTAGGAGTACATCCGTAGCGGGAGCCGCCCCGCTTGGGCGCGCACGGCGTTGGTCTGCTCCACGAACTCTATGTTGATGCGCATGCGTTCGTAGATATCTTCCGGCAAATCGGCGCGGCGAGGTTTGCCCTTGCCGTTGAATTGCGGAGTGTTGTACAGCAAATAGTTGGAGATTTCGTCGATCCCAGCTTGCTCAATCAAGTCGGCGGCCCGCAGATACTTCTCGCAATCATCAATATGATCGAAGGCGATCCGCGCCGGGTTAATTGCCAGCCGAGCCAACTGCGTGGCCTTGTGCGGCGTGAGCAGGTTCGCGTCCAAACCCGAATTGAAGTCCACGAAACGCTGGTTGGGCTTGCTGGTGACGGGGTGGGTAAAGGTCGCACCGCGCCCAAAGCCCAGCGCGATGATCTCCTCAACGATCTGGTCAAAGCACTTTGACAGAAGTACGTTGTTATCCAACAGCATCAGATTTTTGCGCGGGCCGTACAGCTCGTCGATCTCGGCGATCTGCGACGCCAAGGGGCGATAGCACTCGTATTCCGACTCCAGCCGCTGTACCGCGCAGAAGCTGCACTTCATCCCGCAGCCTTTGGTGAAATTGGCGAAATAGGCATCGTGGCAGAAATAAGTATGCTCGGTGTTATCCAAAATGCTGTAGTCCGGGGTGAGCAGATCAATGTCAATGTCATCGTCAAAGCCTAGGTTGTGGGATGAGCGCAGCAGGCCCAGAAGCGGCTTAATTCCCGTGGCGGCCTCGATCTCCTCCGGCATGAGCGTAGCCAGAACACCGCCGACACAGATACGCTCAGGCGGCACCAGCGCTTTAGCGAAGGCAATCATATCAATGGTTTTCTGCCACTCATAGGTGAACAGGGTTGTGATGTATACGCGATCCCAATCACCCTGCTTCAGCACAGCGTTGGCCTGCTGGCAAAGTTGTTCAATGTCATAGCGAGTGCTGTAATACTTCGACTTTTGCAGCTTGGCATGCACGGCCTCCGATACCTGAGCAGGCGGCCGCCCCTTCGAGAACCAGACGAAATCGCCCCGGCAGTGTTTGTGGTAGCTGGCGATCTTCATCAGGCCCAGCGGTGGGAATTTTGCGGTGTAGGTGGGTTCCAATAGTAAGATGTTCATTCGTCCTCCCTTTCATCATCCTAAATCCACGGCAAAAGAAAAAAGACCACGCGCGCGTATATGCGGCATTGGCCTTTTCTGTTGGGTGTTCTTTAATTCTATCTTAGCATGGATTTGAAGCGTTGTCAAGACATTTCGTGTTTCGCGATTAAGTGCGCAAAAGCAACAAAAAAATGTGTCAAAGCTGTTGACTTCATTAGGTGTGCATGGTATAATTTGGATAATGGCAATTTCGGGGTTTACCGTGCTACTGCTGATGGTATGGCATTCATTTTTAGGAGGAGAATATTCATATGGCGCTATTAGCACAATTGGAGACGTGGGCCCAAGCGAACACCTTTTTAGCGACGCTTCTAAGCGCAGCCATTATTTCTGCGTTTGGCCTGATTGTTAGAGGGCTTTGGCAGCATTTTCGGAAAAACAGCGCCCGCGATAGAGGCATCCCTCCACGGGATAAGGACAACGATCTACATTTTCTCTCTATGTGGAAAACAGGGCTTTACGGTCGAAAGGAAGAACTCAGTATTCTGAAGGACTTCTGCTCCAGAAGGCCCCATATCAAATACTCAAACATAAGTAACCCCCAAAGGAGTTTCCTTTGGTTTCTAGTTACAGGCGAAGGCGGAACAGGAAAATCTAAGCTGTGCTACGAGTTTCTGCGAAAAATGCGGTGGCGTGGTTGGACGATTTGTATGCCCGAAAAGACGATAGAAGGATTGGCTGAAGCCAGTGCGCACCTTCCAAATAAGACGATTTTTTTGCTTGATTACGCTGAGTACGATACAAAAGTAATCGGTGAGTGGATAAAGAAACTTGAAGAAAATAATAACAAAAAGCGTCGTATCTCCAAGCGAGTCAGAATTCTTTTGATTCAACGCAGGACAACCAGTGGCTCTCTTGACGGCTATGCTATCGACGATTCACGATATAAGTACCATCGAACTGAAAATTACCGGGATGTTGTACAAGACAAACTTGCACTAAAGCCAATTGCCGATGAAGAAGAATTAGTCAGAATGGTTCGGCGTTATTCAAAAGTGTATTTGAAAAAAGAGAAGCGAAAGACAGAAAATACAGGCAAGCGAAAACTAACAAAAGATGAAGCCAAAGAAACTATTGATGAATTGAAACGCGTTGATGTAAGAAAAGATGAAAAGGGAAACATTATACAATCCTTGCAACGGCCACTATTTGCAAACATATTAGCGCAAGCGAAATGTGACGGCAAACCAATTGGAACTCGAAAAGATGCCTTGGATCACATCTATGCTCATGAAAAGAGCCGCTATCGGAAATTTTTGAGATATTTCTATGAGCAGTGCGGTAAACCATATACAGACGAGAAAGAGGCTGCTTTTTTCGCAATATTAGTAATTGCTACAATTGCGCGACAATGGCAATTAGATGATGTCGGAATTAATTTGCTTCCACCTTGTTTCCACAAAGCGGCTGGTGAACTAGAACGATTATATAAGCCGCCAATGTATAAAAACAACCCAAAAATGGAATTCGAGTTGTTTGATTATAATAGAAGTATCGGAATTACATGCAATGCACTTGAACCCGATGTGGTTGGGGGTTATTTTGTTCTGAAGTGCTTAGAGGATTTACCTCCAGAAACAAGGGGATTAATGATTAGTTCTGCTTGGACAAAAACCCGCGAGGTAACACAGTTTGTGACGAGGTTATATGAAGACTTCGAATTTGAAAGCTGGTTCAGGCCCGGCGAGGATAAAGAACAGTCTTGGTTCAACAACATAGTTATACCTTCTAGTCTTTCTGTCATCGCAAGACATGCTTTTCTGGAATATGAATACCTTCATCACCTTGCGATTCCGAAAAGTGTTGAAGCCGTTCAATATTCCGCATTTTTGAACTGTAGGAACTTGGTCAGCGTTACAGTTGAACCAGGTGTGAAGAGAATTGAAGGTGCCGCTTTTGAGGGTTGCTCTGCTTTACGTATTATCACGATTCCTGATGGAGTCCAAATCGCAACAGGAGCCTTCTCAAAAACCAATCTTAATAAAGATGAATGCTCCGTTCCAGAGGATTTGTCAGGAGAGTTATGGCCTGATCTGTTTAAACCTTCATATTATCCAGAGAAATATGGCGGCTACAAATGGGTGCGTTTAGATACTAAGCGTGATGAACGCGGCGATGTACATATCTTGCTAATTGCAAACAATGTTATTGAGCAAAAGGTGTTCGATAGTGCGGTTACTAAAGATATGCTGTTGCGCGGAAGAGGAAGCAGCTATTCTGCTTCAACAATTCGTAGGTATCTGAATAGCGATTTTAAAAAAGATCTTAAAGGATCGAGTGGTGATATGCCCACATTCCATCCGTGGAAATTGGAGACTCTTGGAGACGGAGAGGATATCTGGTTGTTCTCCGTGGATGATATTGTTAAATACTTCCCAAGCAATAAACCAGTAACAGACCTTCACGGAACCCCTTCCGCTTGGTGGACACGCACATCTGCAGAAGACGGAACAAGGGCTCGTTATGTCACTGAAGAAGGTCAGATTCAAATCAGAAAAGATGAGGATGACCGACTTGGCCTTCCTGTCTACAACACATGCGGTTTGCGACCGGCGTTTTGGTTGACAGACTAGACTCCAACTGCTTTCTCAACCCTAGATTAATCGAGGAGGACACAATGCAAATAGACGATTTCATTAAGAGCATGTATATGATTTGCGATGATCCCCCCATCAAAATAACTAATCTGTTTCCAACAGAAAAGTTCAATGTGCCTGGCATGTTCAATATTGATATTGATGTAAAGGACATATTTAGCCATTACGTTTTTCCACGTCTCATTGAGTACGGTGGTAAAAAAACAATGATTTTCGACTCCTGCCATTACTACATTTATAACCAGATGCTAGTAAATTTCTGTGCATTTATGGATAGCCTGCGTTCGTCACAAAATGATATGAATAATCCAAGAGCGAAGCTTGCAATGAAAAACATTACAGATGCCTTTTATTATTTTTTACTCGTCAAATTCCAAACCTCCCCAGAAGAGGCTTTTCCGTTTGCATATGAGTATTACTTAAGGACAAGAAAATATTTAACATTCGAGCCGCCAAGTGATGCTAAATTGCATTATCTTTTCTATTATCATTATTGCATCTTTCACGAATTGCAACATTATAGGTATCATGCAGGAGCAGATTTATCAAGAGAAAAGAAGCATATTCGCTATGTGATGAAGTTGACTGATGATCGCTATGGTAGTGGTGGGGTACCTGATGTAGATAAAGAGCTGGTTGAGGCACATATTGCAGAAGAACTGCTGTGCGATGCACATGCATACACAACTTCCGCTTCATTCATATCCAATATTGGAATTAAGGATTACTCAAATGAAAAGATATATACAAAATGCGCAGAATCATGTCTTATGCTCAATTTCTTTAATTCTCTTTTAGTGTTTATGCACAATAGTTTTTCAGATTTATATAGTCTTGGTTCTCGAAATGAAGCGCAAATCACTGAGCAACGTGAGCGACGATGGAGCATGCTAAATTCCAGGCGATACTATTTTGAGCTTGTTTTGTTCGGCGAAGTTAATAAATGCACGAGTCAAGCCAATCAGCAATGATGGAATTGCTTCGAATACGTGAGCAATATTGGCCTGTATTTGATTTCATGCTAAGAAAAATCTTTGACAACGTGATAAAGCATTTTTTCAATAGTGATCCAGTGAAGCCAGATTTAAATTTCTACTATTGGTACAATACATATTTTAACTGGGGGAAAGGAGTTCCAAAGATGAAATTAAGCATTTCTTTACCCGGCATCAGCGAAACTCTCGGAAAGGAATTCGAACAGCAAATCATGGCTCTCCAAGATGCTAGCATTGAGAAGGTTAGCACGTGTGGCTTCGACGGCATCTCAACCATCATCTACTTTATTGTTGCCGGTGGTGGTGGCGCGGCCATAATCTATGCCCTGGAAAAAATCATTGTCTCCTATATAAAAAGGGACGATGTGAAGAGCATAAAAATTGGGGATGTCGAGATAAAAGGGTATAGCCAGTCCGACGTAACGAAAATGCTAAAGAGGATATCCGAAGAGTCGGCAAGTGCACCTTCGCAGGCACATTAAAGGGAGTAGGTAGACTATACGATGATAGCGCCCCGGAGTATATCCGGGACGCTTCGCTATTTCATGCTATTTGCCGCTGATTCGACGTTTTGGGTTCGGTCGTTATTATTGCACGACTTGAGCGGTGACAAGCTGCATTTCCGAGCCCAAAACCCGGAACGCCTGGTTGATGTCACGCAGGGCGTTCTTGAAGTTGGCTTCACCCTCCAGGGCTATCTTCAAGCCAAAATTATCTGCAATGGCGATCACCCCCTACAACAGAAAACATTCCGAATATTGTGCTTGAGAATCTTTGAAGCGTGTGATATAATTTAAAGGCAAACATAATTGCAATGGAGGCAAAATAGATGACTAACAGAGGAGCGACGAAATACAATGAAGCGTTTGCTGCATTGGCTTTGGTCAAAACGGCACTCATACAAGAGCCGTTTTCAATTGAGTGGTTGCAGGACCGTCCTGATTCCCAGCATCATCCTGATTTAAGAATCGGTGATTTTGGAATAGAGGTTACTGCAGCACTATTGCCGTCTGAAGGGGGCTTGGAGTACATACTGAACAAATTGTGTTCAATTAAGTCTTTTGAAGATGCCAGGGATTGGTTTTGCAAAGAAAAACGAGGTGGCAAGAAATTTTTTGTGGTACCGGGCGAGAAAGAAGTAGAAGAGGATGAATTAAGCGAAGAAGAGCTTCGTGAAGAAACTCGTTTTACTTTTCATGGGTATGTGAAAGCTGGCGATGGGCTTGTTCCCTTTAGTGTAGCAGTAACGCGATATCCGAATGAACTTCGGAGACCAGGCGCTAAGGACTTTATGGTGATTGAAGGTGGAGGCTATAACGAAGATGCAGTTCTCAAGATCGTCATAGACAGTATTAAAAAGAAGATAGAGAAATTTGAGAATTACGAGAACAAAGAAGAATACACGGAGCGCGGATTGTTTATCGTCAGAGATGATATGATGGCCGCCAGACATCTTCCAAGCATAGATTCAATTCAAGCAGTCACAAACGATAGCACTTTTGATGTCGTGTTTTTCCATGTGCCAGGTCGTATAATCGTCATTAGGAAAGACCGAGAGCCAGTAGAATGCACGTTCACCAACAGGGCTGAGGGCGAAACCAAGTGCGAAGCGATGAGAGTGATCGGCTATGCAGATTATGATATCTATCGAAAGAGATTTTATGATTGTTATGGTAGCTATCCTACGGAATTTAGCGGGTTCACACCCCGCCCGGAACCAGATCATCTATCGTAGTTTCCCGCACCGGCTTCTCCAGCCCATGCCACTGCTTATGGCAGGCCCAAAGGTCAAGAAAAAGGCCGATGGGCATGAGCCAGAATTTTTCGTCGCTCATGCCCATTTGCACGGTTCCATAATAGAGCAGCCTCGTGAAGGTTTCATTGTCCGTCACGAGGCCGCCGCGTTTTTTGCCGCGTCGCCTTCGGCGTCCGCGCTGAGGATATTCCGGGCCGTGCCCTTGAGCATGGCCTCGGTGATGGCGTTCTTGTACCCGGCCAAGTCCAGCGGCGAAGTCAGGAGCTCCACCATTTCTTCGGTGAGCAGGGGCTTGGTGGCCTCCGGGTTCCAGAGGTTGTGGATCATGATGGGTTGGTTCGCCAGTACCATGATCAGCCAGCAAAATTCATCCAAGGCCATTTCAAAGTTCTCGGCCTTGAGGAGCGTATCGCCCAACTGCTCCAACCCGCCGTAGCGTTTGGCGATCATTTTGGTAGCGCGGGTGGTCAGCAGGAGTTCGTACTCCTGCCCGCCGATGATAATAACAGAACTGCGTTCGTCCATGATAAAATACTCCTTCACGTTTTTTGAATATGGGTCAGGCGCTGAACGCCGGTTCGTAAACTTGCGTAAACCACGCCGCGATCACAGCCGCGACGCCGGGATCGCCCTCGGTGACTTCGGCTTTCCAGGGGTGCTTGCCGTTGGCGTCCAGCTTGTTGCGGCGCATGATCGTGCCCTCCACCGTGGGGGTCTGGAACTGGATGCTGTCGCCCTTGGTCTGTAGGTTGGTGGACGGCACCGCGAATTTCACGCGATACAGCCAAAAATAACGATAGAAGTTATTCGGCTTGAGCGCCCGGAAGCCCACGGCCACCAGGCAGCCCTCGTCCTCGCTGGCGGCGACCAGGACGCCGTTATCGTCCACGGAAGCGCCGGTGAGGTCGGCGGCCACGGAAACGCCGATGTCCTCCACGCCGAGCGACAGCTTGCCGCCCTTAAAATGCTTGATGGCGTGGGCCAGGGCGTCGTCGGCGTAGAGCGTGGCCTCGGCCAGTTCGATGGCCAGATCCGCTTTGATTGCCTTCGCCAGAATTTTCGGGACGGCGTAGGTTTCCTCACCCTTCGCGTCCTCGGTGATTTTTGCGTAGACCATGTGGTCTAAACCGATAGTGGCCATGGATTAATCCTCCCATTTGATTGTGATCGCCACATCCGTGACGTGATGAAAATACCCGGTGTCATCTTCCCGGCCAAGGTGCTGCCGCAGCGTGATGGTGAATCCCGCGTCCAGCAGGGCCTTCGCAAGCCGCCGCTTTGTGGCCTGGTAGTTTTTCTTGCAGTAGAGCGATAACCGGGCCTCCTGCGTTTCGTATTCGGGCCGGTTGTCGCAGTGCAGCGCGAAGGTGTCCGCCAGCGGGGTGACCACGACATACTCGTCAGGGGCCTTGCCGGAAAACTTGCACGTCTCCACCGGCAGGCCCAGCCCGGTGATCAGCGCGTCCAGTTGCGATGTAATGTTCATTTTCCGATCTCGCTTTCCAGCACCTGTTTCATTTTCGCGATGCAGGCTTCCCGGCTGGCGATCCTGGCGGGCTTCAAGAAGGGCTTGGGTGGCTGGCCGTGCTTGCCGAATTCCAGCACATTGGCGATCTTCGCGTTGCTGCCGCCGTCGCTCCGGGGTTCGGCAAAGCCGACCTTCACATCCCAATTCCCCTTGCGGTCTAGCCGCGCGCCCGAAACACCCAAAGCGTCCACCAGTTCCCCGGTGGCCCGCGAGGGCTTCTTCGTGCCCTGGCCAATCACAGCCCGGAGCCGGATGCGCACCGCGTCAAGCACCACCTCGCCGCCCGCCGCGAGGACCTTCGGGACGATCTCGTCCGTCCGGGCCTCCAGGCGGCTGATAGCGTCCAAAAAATCGTCAGGCATTTTCCACGATGCGCTGGCCAAGCGGCTCACTCCCTTTCACAAGGCATTCGACATACATATTCTTTAGCACCTCCACCGACAGCACCTCATACCGCTTTAGCCCACATATAATAATGTATAACGGTTCGACGGTGACGCCGGGGATTACCCGGAAGCGGAACAGGGCCGTGGCCTCGGAGAAGGCGGCCCTGTTCGCCCATTTCACATTGCCGTGGCGTTGTTCGAAGTAGGCGCGGACGGACTTCACGGGGTGCTCGGTGGGGGTGGCGAAGCCGTCCGCGTCCTTCTCGTAGGTGACGCGGAGGATTTGCACCGGGGTGTTCATCTTGCCGAAGCTCATAGATAATCCACCCCCACGAAGTCCAGCAGTTCCCGCAGGCCAAGCTGATTGATCACGTAGTCGTGCAGCTTCGGGTGCGTGACAGCAAGCCGCTGAAAACGGTTGACTTTGTCCAGGTGGCACCCCACCGGGCAGAAGATACAGCCGGTGCGCTTTTCGCCGGTGGTGTACAGCTTGCCGTTTTTGTCCTCGGCAATCTCGCCGTAGACACTGGCGTAGGGGAGATTGAAGTCCCGAAGATAGCGGAGGATATCCTGCTCCGTCCAGAAAGACAGCGGCTTGGACACCGGGCGCTTGGAATCGAACAGGTTGCAGCCGGTCCGCAGCCACGCCTGCTTGCGGCGGTGGCTCTCGGTCGCCATGGTGCCGACGATGCCGTGCTTGCCGGTGGCCTTGGCGTAGGCATCCAGGGGGCGCTCCTTCATGATCTCGCAGCAGGCGTCGGAGATTTGGAACGGGCCGTCCTTCAGGTAGGCCCACTGGCTGTAGTGCGTCCGGCGAAACTTGCTGGGTGTGCCGTCCGCGTTGAGGCCCTTCAATCGGAGGAGCGCCCACTCGCTGCCCTTTTGTGCGTAGCGCAGTGTCCGCGCCACGTCCTTCGAAGGGTAGCACCAGCCATGGGTGCGCACCACCTCGTCAAAACGCATGGCCGGGCGCAGCACCGTCACGTTCTCCTGAGACAGCGCGAAGGAGCGGACCTCCGGGAATTCCAGCCCGGTGTCGACGTACACGGCCTCAATGTCGGGGAAACAGCGCCGCGCCAAGTCCAACAATACCGTGGAGTCCTTCCCGCCGGAGAAGGAGAGATACACCTGGCCGCCCCAATGGAAATACCATTCAATGATCCGGGTCTGCGTGACCTGAACTTTGCGCTCCAGTGGCCACGCCTGCATGATCTTCAAGTCCTCCGGGGTGTGCTTGTAGTCTTTCATATCGCCGCCTCCCAACTGCGGTCGAGCCGCAGAAGCATGTTGATTGTTTCAAACGACTGCTTTCCCGCCTGGACGCTGTCGCCGAAGAAACCCGCCGTGGAGCCGTCCCTGCTTTCATAAAAGTGCGACGACAGCATTATAATGGCCTGTTCAGTGGTGGGCGGCAGGGCGTTTTTGTTGTAGTACCCCGCCGGGCGGTGCTGGTATGACTCCGCGTAGGAAACAGCCGCCCGGATAAATCCGAGCAGCAGTTCGTCATCTTGGTCGTGGTCGAGGATTAGGTTTTTCTTGACTTTGCCGAGCAGAAGCACGGCCAGTTCAGGCTTGCGCATGGGTCCACCCCCGCCTATGCCTTCTGCTGAAGGACTTTTACGGCCTCCGGGAGGATCAGCTTGCCGTCCACGCGCTGGGTGGCGATGAAGCCCACCTGACCGTTGACCGCGAAGAGCTCGTTGAGTCTGCGGAAGATGCGGCCCTGCCTGTCGGCGATCCAGTAGTAGCGGAAGTCGCCGAACACGATGGACTTCGCGCCCGCCGCGATGGTGGGCATAAAGGCCGAGGTGTAAATGGGCCGGTTGAGGATGGTATCCGGGTTGCCCTCTTTAATGGACGGCGCCCACAGATACTGCCCGTTGTTGTCCTTCAGCTTGCGGATCGCCTTGACGCTGCTGTCGTTCATGATGAACGCGGCGCCGCGACGGTAGGGGGCCTTGAGGGAATGGTACAGGTCGATCATCTCGTCGAGGGTGATCGCGGCCGCGGCCGCCGTGGTGACGCCGATCTGCCCGCCGCCCGTGGCCGCGAGTATGCCGGTGGGCTTGCCGACGCCATCGCCGTTGATGAAAGCGTCCTCTTCTTTCGCGCCGGTGCGCCGGGCGAACTCCCCGGCAATGTACGCCTCCATGTTGAAGGCGCTGTCGTTGAGGAGCTCCTCGGAAATTTTGATCATCGTGCCCAGCTTGTAGGCTCCGATGGTCACCTGGCCGAAGCTGTCGTCGCTTTCGGGGATGGTCTGCCCCTCCTCCAGCCACGAAGCTTCGCCCTTGCTGGACACCACGGGAATCTTGCGTTCGCCGCTGCTGGTGGTGATGATGTTGGCCAGACCACGGAAAATGTTCTCCTCCTCCAGGGCTTCGACCAGGCGGCGCTCAAACTCGTCGGGCACCAGATAGCCGCCCTCCGGGTCGGCCCCGATGCGCAGGGCGTTCTTGACCACAGGGTCCAGGCCCTCCCCGCCGCGCTCCCGCATGGCGTTCCAGAAGGCCCGCTTGTACTCGGCGGCGGCGCGCCCCGTTTTCTCCTCGCTGTCCCCCGCGCCGGGGCTGCCGGTGATCGGCGCACTGGTGGCCCTGGCCAGTTCGAGGTCGTGGGTGGCCTGGCGCTCCAGGCGTTCGATTTCCTTGCCGAGGGCAACCATGTCGGCCTCCATCTTGTCGTAGGTCACCGCGTCCTCGGCGCTGACGAGGCCGTCGGCCCCGCGCTTGGAGTCTAGGAAGTTCTTTGCCGTTTCCCACAGCCGGGCGCGCTTTTCGCGCAGTTCGAGTATTTTGCTCATGTTTTTTTGCCTCTCTTTCAATGTAAAATAAGATTGAGTCTCGCGGTAAGGGTATCGACGGACACACCGGGCTGCTTGGGCCGGACCTTATCCAGCAGGGAGTTGGTGACGGCGGCGCGGGAGAAGATCAGGCCATCAGTAACGGGCATGGGAAGTTGTTTGGCGTCCGCAATCAGGCCGTCCGCGAAGCCGAGCTTGATCGCGTCCCCGGCATATAGCCAGCTTTCGGCGGTCATGAGCTTCGACAGCTTGGCGCGGGAAAGGCTCGTCTTAATCTCGTAGGCCGTGATAATGGACTCCTTGACGGCGGCGAGCATTTCGATGGCTTTCTGCATTTCCTCCGCGTTGCCGATAGCGATGGTGCTCGGATCGTGCAGCATCATCATAGCGGTGGGCGCCATGAGTACGGTGGTGCCCGCCATTGCGATAACCGACGCGGCGCTGGCGGCGATGCCTTCGACTTTCACCGTGACGTTGCCGGGGTACTCCATCAGCATCGTGTAAATCTGACTGGCCGCGAACACGTCGCCGCCGGGCGAATGGATATAGAGCGTGACATCACCCGTGTCGCTGAAGAGCTCCTCGCGGAAGGCTTTAGGGGTCACATCGTCTTCCAGCCAGGGTTCCTCCGCGATGGTCCCCAGCATGTACAAGGTGCGGGAGCCGCTGTCGGCATCCCGCACCCAATTCCAGAAGTGCTTTTTCAATTGGATTTACTCCCTTCCCTGTAGTGTTTTTCTGCTGCTTCCGGGGTCATGTGGTAGGTCAGATCGTCGCCGCTGCCCCGGCACTCGTCCTTCGAGCAGGTCACGGCATAGCCGATGGGGAACCGCCCGACCACCAGTTCCGCGCCGCACTTCGGGCAGAGGTCATTCTTCTGTTTCGGTTTCATTGCCGCGCCTCCTCCATCCTGTACTTTTCATCGCGGTAGTAATAGAAATCATGTTGCCGTTGACCAGATAGGCGTCGCCGCCTTCATCTTCGGGAATGCGGTTCATGTCCTCCAACTCGCGAATGTCGTTGGCACTCAGCCAGCCGTTTTGCCGCCCGGTGGCGTAGCTCTCGTTGCGGCTTTTGGTGTCGCCGCGCAGCAGGCCCTCCAGGTTGAACTTGATAAACATCTCGGCCTTTTCCATCGGCAACAGCAGCGTCTGCATAAGAGACTGCTCCCAGCGCACCACCCAGGGGTCCAATGTGTACTTCACGAATTCCAGCGACTGGTGCTCTATATTGCTGAAAGTGGCCTTTTCCAAATCGCCGATCAGGTGCGGTGGGATGCGGAATATCCGGGCGATCTCATTGACTTGAAACTTGCGTGTTTCTAAAAACTGCGCGGTTTCGGGCGGTATCCCAATGGCGTGGAACTTCATGCCGTCCTCGAGCAGAGCGATTTTGTGGGCTTTGCCGCTGCCCTGATAGCCCGCGTTCCAACTGTCTTTGACGCGCTGCACGTCCTTGATCACGCCGGGATGTTCAAGGACACCGCCGGGGTTGGCTCCGTTGGCGAAGAAGGCCGCGCCGTATTCCTCCGTGGCGAGGGAAAGCCCAATGGCCTGTTTCGCCATGCCGATTGGCGAGTAGCCGATCAGCCCATCAAACCCAAGGCCGGGGATGTGCAGCACGTCCTCCCGGCGCAGGGGAACCGCAGGGCCGTCCTCCTTTGCGTAGGTGTAGACGATCAGGCCGGTGGCTTTATCCCGGTCGACCTTCATGCGGCTGGGCAGCAGCGGGTAGAGGGCCAAGACCTGGCCCCGCCCGTCGCGGATAATCTGTGCATAGGCGTTGCCGTGGAGCAGTAAGTGTGCCATGAGGGTTTCCCGAAAAACGAAACTGGTCATCTCCGGGTTGGGCGCGTCGTGGAGAAGCCGGAACAGCGGATGGGCCATCACACGCTCCTTGCCCCCGTCCGGCTTGTAGCGATAGACGTGCAGCGGTAGGCCCGCGATGGCCTCGGCCAGAATGCGGACGCAGGCATAGACAGCGGTGACCGTCATGGCGGTGCGCTCGTTGACGGCCTTGCCCGAAGCCGTGCCGCCCATGGGGTAGAACACGCCGTCGCCCAGGTTCTTGGGGCGGTCCCGGGAGCGGAAGAGCGCCTTGAAGTCTATAGCCACAAAATCCCCCTTTCCTCACGGTCGTACACGCTTTCGGTGTGTTCGGCGGCCTGCAGCGTGGCGCGTGCCAGGCCCATGATCAACGCCACGGTGCCGTCGATTTTCTCCGTGCTTCTGCGCTTGTTGGGCTTGATATTCCCCGCCGGGTCCTCGTCCACGATGACGTTGCCGATGTTCCAGTCTAGCACGGGGTGTTTGCCGTGGCGGAGCTTGCCCTCCATCACAAGCTGATAGAAATCCTTCGACGCCGGGGACATGCTGATATATCCCTGGCCGAAGGGGAAAACGGAGAACCCGTTCTCGGCCCCAAGCTCCTCCAGGTCGCGCCGTATCTTCTCGGCCCCGTAGCGGTCATAGGCGATCTCCCGGATTTTAAAGCGCGCCGCCTGCTTTGCGATGAAAGCAACAATATAGTCATAATCGACGATATTGCCCTCGGTGGTATGAAACAGCCGCGCCTTTTTCCAGACGGCGTATGGCACATGGTCGCGGCGGCTGCGGATGTCGATCACGTCCTCCGGTAGCCAGAAGAAGGGCAGGACCGTATATTTCTCGTCCTCGCCTTCGGGAGGGAACACCATAACAAACGAGGTCAGGTCTGTAGTGGAGGAAAGATCCAAGCCGCAGTAGCACTCCCGGCCCTCAAGCTCGGCCTCGTCGAAGTCATCGCCGCAGGCGTCCCAGCGGTCCATGGGCATCCAGCGCACGTCCGCGTTGCACCACTCGTTGAGCCGGAACTGCCGGAAGTGCATCTCCTCGGCGGGATTCTGCCGGGCCTGCTCATAAGCGGCGCGCACGGTTTCGTCGGGGATCGTTACCCCCATGGAGGGGTTGACGCGCCGCCACACGGCCTCGTCGTTCCAGTCGTCGCCCTCCTCAATCCCGAACACGGCTGGGTAGAAGGCCGGGTCTATCTTGCTGCCCTCCCGGACCGCCAGGGCCTTGCAGTGGATTTCGTAGCAGATGCTCGTCTTGTCGCGGCCGGCCGTGGTGATCAGGAAGTACAGGGGCTGCCGGCGCGCGTCGCCGGTGTACTTGGTCATGGTGTCGAAGAGGTCGCGGGTTTGCTGGGCGAACAACTCGTCGAAGATCAGGCCCGACACATTGAAGCCCTGCTTGGACTTGTTCTCCGAGGACAGCACCCGGTAGAAGCTGTTTGTGTGGTTGAATACGATCCTCTTGGTGGACGGCACCAACTTGGAAATCTGCATCAGGCCGGGGCACTGCTCCACCATGGACTTCGCGGTGTTGAACACGATACTGGCCTGGTTGATGTCGGCAGCGCAGGAATAAACCTCTGCCCCGGCCTCGCCGTCCGCGAACAAGAGATAGAGCGCGATGGCGGCGGCGAGCTCGGACTTGCCGTTCTTTTTGCCGATCTCCACATAGGCGACACGGAACTGGCGGTAGCCGTCCGCGTCGACGATCCCGAAGATGTCGCGCACGATCTGCTCCTGCCAGGGCAGCAGGCAAAAAGGCTTGCCGTACCACTCGCCGGTGGTGTGCTTGAGCATGTTGATGAAGTTGACGGCGAAGTCTGCGCGGCGGGGGTCGTAGCGCGAGGTGGGGAGCATGAGGGACGTAGGGGTATAAATATAATCAGACATGAAACTACCTCCTGGGGATAAAAAATAAGAAGCCCTCATAGGCTCCTGTAATATTCAACTGTACGAGAGAGGGCCCCTTTCGGGGTCTCTCGGGCGCCGTGGGCGCCGGTCAGGGCATCAGTTCAATGCGCGGGTAGTCGTTTTCGTGGTCCCATTTGACGGTGTAGCGGGTCTCAAAGTTCTCGCCGGGGAGCCGGGCGATCACCCGGATGTCGCCCTCGAAGGCTTTGTAGGAGCGGAGAATTTTCGCGCCCTCCGGCAGCTGCTCCCGGATTTGCTTCATCTGCTTGTCGTTCATGGGGTTGCTCTCCTTTCCGGCTGTGTTATTTGGCCTCCAGCATGTCGCGCACCGCGATGGGGTCGAGGCGCTTGTAAACCCGGCCCGTCTGCGCGTCGTAGATTTTCGCCCAGCCCTCCCGGTCGATCTTCATCAGAGCCGGGGCCTCGTAGCCGCTGCGCATCTGCACCGTGACGGCGGTGGGTTTGCCCTCCGCAAGCTCCTCCCAAAAGTCCATGGTCGGCAGGGCTTCGAGGTAGGCAAGCAGGGCCTCCAGTAGACGGCGCTCGGCGGCCGTCTTCGGGCTGACATCCCAACCGCGCTCGTAGCACATTATGATCTGCCGCTGGGCCTCGTTGCAAACCCACAGCTTGCTGACGCGGCCTTCGTTGATCCCGAACTCGGAGCCTTCATCATAAACCTTCGCCTGGAAGCGGAGGCTGTCGATGGTCCCTTCGATCCAACCGGCCCGGTTCTGCCTCGCCTTGATTTCGTAGGTTTTCTTTGCCATGTCCGTGTCCTCCTTCGTTTTGTTGTACCCATATTACCATACATTCGGTAAGCGTCAAATGCCTGTCCACAAAAAGAGAGCCGCCCTCATCAGGCGGCAGGCGATGTGAAGTTCCAAGGCATGAACCGTTCCAATGCAAGCGGATCACTGTGCATCC